>Ga0074197_1002761_pt1 | contig 11633 bp, 10 predicted proteins | sample EPASupsiteSAE305_FD_64526 | JGI IMG/M metagenome (GOLD analysis project Ga0074197, IMG submission 64526) | Bioremediated contaminated groundwater microbial communities from EPA Superfund site, New Mexico - SAE3-05 reassembly with SPADES | ecosystem: Environmental > Aquatic > Deep subsurface >...
CCTGCCCCTGGGATACAGTCGTGTGTTCCTGAGGGGAAAACCCCGCAAGGGGGGGGGGGTTAAAAGCCGATATCGGCTGGAGCGATATCGGTTCGTGGCGGGCGCTCTGGGAGGTTTCCGAAAAAGACGGCCAGGGCAATGCGGTCCGAGGGGATGTCTTGCTCGAGGATGTTCATAATTCGCTGATCCGTGCCGAGCACACCCTGGTGGCGGCCGTAGGTCTCCGGGACACAATGGTGGTGGAAACCGCCGATGCCGTCCTGGTCGCCCCCTTGGATCGTTCGCAGGATGTGAAGCAGATTGTTGTCCAGCTCAAAAAGGGAAAACGGAGCGAGTTCTCTACACATCGGACCGTCTATCGGCCCTGGGGCAGTTATACTACCTTGGAGATGCAGGATCGTTTCCAGATCAAACGCATAACGGTCAATCCCGGGGCACGCCTTTCCCTGCAGATGCACCATCACCGGCATGAGCACTGGGTTGTGGTTTCAGGCACGGCCAAGGTGCAGAACGGCGAGCAGTCCATCCTGCTCAAGGAAGATGAAGCGACCTACATTCCGAGCTGCACCATGCATCGGTTGGAAAATCCGGGAGTGATCCCCCTGGAACTGATTGAAGTGCAGATCGGCAGTTATCTGGGCGAGGACGACATTCTCCGTTTTGACGACGAATACGGCCGCCTTCTGGAGTAAGAGTCTGAAAATAAAACGAGGAATTGATCGACCTCGCTGGGTATCTATTCGCGTTTCCCTTACAACGACCTGTCTCTCTTGTACTGTGCGCATGGCGCACCCTGCAACAAATACAAGATTGAGGGCGAGCTGGGATCAGTATACGGTGAACGGCAAAGGGGGCAGGTTGGTATCTCCGGCATAAAGGTTGTGAAACGCGGCCACATAATTGTCGAGAATGCGCTTGTCATTGTCGGACACATGGAAAAATTCAACGCCATGCTGATAACGGCCGGATGAGGCGGTCGTGTAAGCGATTCTCCCCATCACATCAATCAACTGATCGTTCAAGCCCAGGGTGATCATCACCTGCTGTCCTTGCGGCAGCGGTATATGCGTTTCCATCAGAATCCCGCCTTTACTGACGTTCAAGGTCCTTGCCATGGAGTATTCTCCTTGCCGTCCCTGTTCGTCAACCACCAAGTAATCAAGTAAATTCAAGGCTTCAGGTCGAATATAGCGTCTGCGTTCAAGGGTCATGTGGTGCCTGCGCGGGAAAATTTATGGAGCTGCACGACGTTCATTGCTCTGCCCTGCATAACCTGCAAACAGCTTCAGGGCTGTTTGTGGTTTCAGGCACCGCGCCGTTCCCGATGTATAATTTGCACGAGAGCCTTTGGTATTGCAGCAGTATTCGTTTCCTGAAAACTGTACAGTCCGTATGGGGTTTTGTCAAATTGCCCGGCGGAAAAGAAGGCCGGGCGGACATTATTGTTTGTTCCGCCTCGTAATGTGACAAATATGTAGAATATTCACTTGATTTTCCCTGGGGTTTTTTCAATTTTCTTTTATATTTGAGCTGGTTATGTAGATTCTCGATATCTTGGCATTTTTTTTGATATATATTTGAAGCCGCAGGTTCGGCCGGTATCGCGCGGTGTTGCAAAAAGTCGATTTCCGTCATCTCGAGGGGCATCGCGACGAGATCTCTCTTGTCCCGGAGATTTTTCGCTGCGCTTGAAATGACAAAACGGGCGTTTTCCTTTTTTGCGAAATCGTCCTGTTCGACAATTAAAAAAGAACGGCACGAATACTTGATTATTTTGTACCCCTTTGTTACAATCGCGTAAAATTTATTACAATAATGTGATGTAATGGAGGGGGAAATGATAAACGGTGCGGATACAGCCTTTGTTTTGGCGGCAGCAGGGCTGGTGTTACTGATGACGCCTGGGTTGGCTTTGTTTTATGCGGGCATGGTGCGGAGTAAGAATGCGCTCGGCACGATCATGCAAAGCCTCATGCTGATCTCACTCATTTCGCTTGAATGGGTCTATATCGGCTATTCCATGTCCTTTGGTCCCGATATCAATGGCCTCATCGGCGATTTGTCCTGGGTGGGGCTGAAAGGGGTGAGCAATGCGCCCAGCGCCACCTATGCAACGACCATCCCGCAGTCGGTGTTCATGATCTACCAATGCATGTTTGCCGTGATCACCCCGGCCCTGATTGCCGGTGCCTTTGCCGAACGGGTTCGTTTTCCGTCCTTTGTCGTCTTCAGCCTGTTATGGGCCATCCTGGTTTATAATCCGGTGTGCCATTGGATCTGGGGGAGCGGCGGCTGGCTGGCCAAACTGGGAGTACTTGATTTCGCCGGCGGTCTGGTGGTGCATGCAACCTGCGGGGCCGCGGCCCTGGCCTCGGTGCTGGTTATCGGACCGCGCAAAGGCTATGGCCACACCAATTTCATGCCCCATAATCTGCCCATGACCATGCTGGGAACCGGCTTGCTCTGGTTCGGCTGGTTCGGTTTTAACGGCGGCAGTGCCCTGGCTGCCAACGAGGTGGCGGCCACGGCCTTTGTGGCCACCCATCTGGGCGGGATGTCGGGGATGGCGATGTGGACGCTGATGGAGTGGATCAAATTGGGTAAGCCCACGACCCTGGGCGCGGCTTCCGGCGCCATAGCGGGACTGGCGACCATTACCCCGGCCGCGGGTTTTGTTGGACCTAATGCGGCGATTGTTATAGGGTTGATCGCAGGTGTTGTCTGTTACCTGGCAGTCAACGTGAAAAGCAGATTCAAGTTCGACGATTCCCTCGATGTGGTGGGCATCCACGGGGTGGGGGGCGTGACCGGAACCATCCTGCTCGGGGTTTTTGCCTCCAAAACCGTGAATCCCGGCGGAGTCGATGGTTTGCTGGCCGGAAACGGCGCCCAGCTGGTCGCGCAGCTGCTCGGTGTCGGGGTGGTCTGCGTCTATGCCTTTGTGGTCAGCTGGATCATTCTCAAGGGCATCGATATGGTCATGGGACTCCGGATCAGCGAAGAGGCCGAGCACCAGGGGCTTGATTATACGGAACATTCGGAAACGGCGTACAATTAATGCCGATCTCCAGGGCTCGAGCCGCCTCCGCAATTCCCCTCGGGGCCATCTGTCGGGGATAATCGGACGGGATCGAACGGTACTTTAATGAGGAACGCACCATGAAAAAAATTGAAGCTATCATCAAACCCTTTAAGCTCGACGAGGTTAAGGATGCGCTCAATGCCATCGGCATCAAAGGGATGACGGTTACCGAAGTCAAGGGCTATGGCCGGCAGAAAGGGCACACGGAAATTTATCGCGGCGCCGAGTATGTCGTTGATTTTATTCCGAAAATAAAACTTGAAATCATTATTGCTGAAGCGCAGGTCGATCAGGTGATCGATACGATCATCAAGGTGTCGAGAACCGGAAAAATCGGCGACGGGAAGATTTTCGTCCTGCCGGTGGAGCGAGTTGTGCGGGTGCGGACCGGGGAGACGGGCAGCGAGGCTGTTTGATGGCGTCAACCCTTCGTTTGCAGCAGGAAACCCTGGCCCAAGGCGGGCGGCAGGGACTCAGCGGTCAGGAGATCCTGCACCGTTGCGCTGCTCTGGTGGACGATTTCATCATCAACCAATTCAACAGCGCGCCGGCAGTGCAGGCTGCGCGGGGATCCATCGCCGTCATCGCCCTGGGCGGCTATGGCCGTCGCGAGTTTTTTCCCTACTCGGATATCGACCTGCTGCTTTTGCATGACTGGTGGTCCAAGAAATCCATGCAGGCCGTGACCGAAGCCCTCCTTTACCCTCTGTGGGATGAGGGGTTTGAGGTCGGGCACAGTGTTCGCGGCGTCAAGGATGCCGTCCAGTTTGCCCTGGATGATTTTCATTTCCAGGTGGCCTTGCTGGATGCCCGGCTGCTTGCCGGTTCCCGGGAACTTTTCGACGAGTTGCGGACGCGTTATACCAAGAAGGTGTTTGATGGCCGGCGGCATGAATTCGCCCGGACCATGGAAGCCTTCAAGCTGGAACGATGGCGGAAATACGGCAGCCACACCTACCTGCTGGAGCCTCACATCAAGGAAGGCAAAGGGGGCTTGCGCGATATTCAGGCCATGCTGTGGGTGGCCAAAGGCGTTTTCGGGCTGCAGGACCTGGATGCCATCGAGGCCTCGGGCATGCTGGAGACCGCCAATCGGCAGGCCTTTGAAAACTCCTGGTCCATGCTGACCAAGATCAGGAATCGACTGCATCTCCTCTGCCGCCGCAAAAACGATCATCTGATCTTCGAATTGCAGCAGGAGATGGCCGAAGCCTTTGACTATCGGGATGAGGGGGGAATACTCGGGGTCGAGCATTTCATGCGGGATGTCTACAGCCATCTGCAGACCATCTCGGTGGTAACCGACCTGTTTTTTGAACACGTCCAGGAGGTGCTGGGACTGACCGCCGGCTTGACGGTGGAGCAGCAGCTCGAACGCTCCATCGTTATTCGCGGCGGCACGGTGCGCTTGGCAGCGGTCGAAGATCTGGCTGAGCGCCCGTATCTGCTCATGCGGCTTTTTCTCCAGGCCGGCCGTACTGAGCTGCCGCTGCATCATCGCACCCGGCAGCTGGTGACCAGCCATTTGCATCTGGTGGACGATCATTTCCGGTCATCGAAGCGGGTGGCGAAAATCTTTCTCGAGCTGCTGACCCAGTCGGACGATATCTTTGCCGTGATGGAAACCATGCTGTCGACCGGGCTGTTGCCGCGCTATATCCCGGAATTCGCCGGCGTGGAATCGCTGGCCCAGCATGACCTCTATCACCTGTATACTGTTGATCGGCACCAGCTGCAGACCTTGGCCGAGCTGACCCAGTTACGGCGAAGCAAGGAGGATTTGTTCGCCGAGACCACGGAGATCGAGATTCTGTATCTGGCGGCGCTTCTCCACGATATCGGCAAAGGCAAGCAGGCCGATCATTCGGCCCTGGGTGCCGAAATGGCGGCGGGCATCGGCCGGCGTTTGCGGCTGTCGGAGTCCGCGTGCGACACCCTGGCCTTCCTTGTCCGCTATCACCTCTTTCTGCCGGAAAATGCGATGCGCCGCGATTTCAGCGATCGCGAGTTCATCCGGCAGGCAGCGGAGCTGATCGGCGATACCCAGCGCCTGACCATGCTGTATCTGCTGACCATCGCCGACTCCAAGGCAACGGGACCGTCGGCCTGGTCGGACTGGAAATCCAGCCTGCTTTCGGAATTGTACTTAACTCTCAAGGCCTGCCTGGGCGGCGATTGCCATCTTGAGCCGGGCGAGCGGGAGGATGAAGAGCAAGGCGTCGCCTGGCTGCGGCAGCAGATCCTGACCAGACTTGATGGACAGCCCACCCGGATCGACATTGAGACCCTGCCGGCCGATTATCTGATGAGTTTCAGCCTGGATATGGTCTTGCAGCATCTGCGGACCCATGGAGAGCAGGCCGCTCGCCTCCAGCAGCAGGTCCTGCTCTTTCCGGAACAGAGAAAGCGTTCCTGGTCCCTGCTGATCATGGGTCGGGATAAGGTGGGGTTGCTCGCTAAATTCTGCGGTGTCCTGGCCCTGCATAACCTTTCGGTTTTGTCGGCGCAGATTTTTACCTGGCCCGACCGCACCGTGGTCGATGTCCTCGAGGTGGTGCCGGCAACGGCGCGAAGCTTTGAAGAACAGGATTGGCAGGCTGTTGAGCGGGATTTGAACCTGGCGATCAACTATCGCCTCGATATCGGTTATCAGCTCTATCAAAAGCTGCAGCCCCAGACATATGCACCGGTGCGGCAGGTACAGCAGCTGGAGCGCAAAGTCATTATCGATAATCAGACCTCGCAATACTATACCCTTGTCGATGTGTACGGCGGCGACAGCCGGGGGACATTGTACCAGTTGACCCAGACCTTGGCCGATTTCGGCCTGACCATCCATCGGGCCAAGATCGCCACCGAGGTCGAGCAGTTGATCGACGTATTTTATGTCAAGACCACCGCGGACAGCAAGCTGACCGATCCGGCCGCGGTGGAGAAGGTGCGCATGACCCTCATGCACATCATCGGTGCGGAGGAGGCGGAACCCGAAACCGCAGGCCTCCCCGCGCCACCCGTAGGAACAACAGTATCCGGCAACGACCGGGTTATTCATCACCCCACAAGCTAACTACGAACTGTAGTAATCATCATTTCAAACCTTTATGGAGCGTGCACTATGAGTGGAATCCAGGCCCGTCTGAACGCCATTTCGGCAATCATCAACTACCAACCCTCCCATGCCCCCCTGAATTTCAGCGACACAAAACCCACCGACGTGTTTGGATCCAACGTCTTCAATGACAAGGTCATGAAGGAACGTCTGCCCAAGCATGTCTACAAGTCGTTGAAGAACACCATCGCGTTTGGCGAGAAACTGGACGCCTCCCTTGCCGATGTGGTCGCCAACGCCATGAAGGACTGGGCCATCGAGAAGGGCGCTACCCATTTCACCCATGTCTTCTACCCGCTGACCGGTCTCACCGCCGAAAAGCACGACGCCTTCCTGGTTCCCGACGGCGACGGCGGCGCCATGGCCGAGTTCTCCGGCAAGCTGCTCATTCAGGGCGAGCCCGACGCCTCCAGCTTCCCCTCGGGCGGACTGCGCGCCACCTTCGAAGCCCGCGGCTACACCGCCTGGGACGTCACCAGCCCGGCCTACATCCTCGAGAATCCCAACGGCACCTTCCTCTGCATCCCCACCGCCTTTGTCTCCTGGACCGGTGAGGCCCTGGACAAGAAGACGCCGCTGCTGCGCTCCCAGCAGGCCCTGAACAAACAGGCCAAGCGGGTGCTGGGTCTCTTCGGCGTCAACACCAAACTTCCCGTGGGCTCCTACGCCGGTCCCGAGCAGGAATATTTTTTGGTTGACCGCAACTTTGTGTTCTCCCGTCCCGACCTGCTCATCGCCGGCCGCACCCTGTTCGGCGCTCCTTCCGCCAAGGGTCAGGAGTTCGAGGATCAGTACTTTGGCGTGATCAATCGCCGCGTGCTCTCCTTCATGATGGAAGTGGAGCGTGAGCTCTTCAAACTGGGCGTGCCGGTCAAGACCCGTCACAACGAAGTGGCCCCGGCCCAGTTCGAAATCGCCCCCATCTACGAGCAGGGCAACCTGGCCACCGACCACAATCAGCTGGTCATGACCACCCTGCGCTCCGTGGCCAAGCGATACGGCATGATCTGCCTGCTCCACGAGAAGCCCTTCGCCGGTATCAATGGTTCGGGCAAGCATCTCAACTATTCTCTGGGCAACGCCGAGCTGGGCAGCCTGTTTGATCCGGGCGACACCCCCCACTCTAACGCTCAGTTCCTGGTGTTCTGCGCCGCCGCCCTCCGCGCCCTGCACAAGCACGGCGCCCTGCTGCGCGCCACCGTGGCGTCCGCCTCCAATGACCACCGTCTGGGCGCCAACGAGGCCCCGCCGGCGATCATGAGCGCCTACCTGGGCGAGCAGTTGACCGACGTGTTCGAACAGATCAAGAAAGGCGAGGTCAAGGGCTCCAAGACCAAGGGCGTCATGAACATCGGCGTCGATACCCTGCCGCCGCTGCCCATGGACCCGGGCGACCGCAACCGGACCAGCCCCTTTGCCTTCACCGGCAACCGCTTCGAGTTCCGCGCCGTCGGGTCCTCCCACTCCATCGCCGGCGCCCAGGTGGCCCTGAACACGATGATGGCGGAATCCCTCGATTACGTGGCCACCGAACTGGAGAAGTTGGGCAAGGTGAACAAGACCCAGTTCAACGAAGGCGTGCAGAAGCTTCTGCAGAAGATCATGAAGGAGCACGATGCCGTGATTTTCAACGGCGACGGCTACTCCGAGGCCTGGCACAAGGAAGCGGCCAAGCGTGGACTGCCCAACCTGAAGACCACCCCCGAGGCTCTACCCGTGCTCACCAGCAAGGACGTGGTGGCCCTGTTCACCAAGTACAACGTCCTCTCCGAGGCCGAACTGAAGAGCCGCCAGGAGATCTACCTGGAGCAGTACGTCAAGACCGTCGCCACCGAGGCCAACCTGGTGATCCGTATGGCCCGCACCGTGATTTTTCCGGCCGCCATGCGCTATCAGGGCCAGCTGGCGGCGACCTGCGCCAGCCTCAAGGCCATCGGCCACGATATCAAGATGGCCTCCCTTGAGGATGTCACCGCCAAGCTGCGCGCCATGCAGGACGAGGTGAACAAGCTGGAGAAACTCCTGGCCCACGAGGGCGGCGATACCCTGGCCCACGCCAAGTACATGTGCGAGAAGGTGCTTCCCACCATGCTGGCGGTGCGCGGCTATGCCGACGCCCTGGAGTCCGTGGTGGCTGACGATCTGTGGCCGCTGCCCTCCTATCAGGAGATGCTGTTCATCCGCTGATCCCGGAGGCATAGCGCAAGCGTTCAAGGCCGCTCCTCGTACGGGGCGGCCTTATTTTTTTCCGCAAGACGTACGCCGCAATCATGCGCCCATCAGCAGCCGAAGCGCGGCGGACGCCAACGCCGCCGCCTCTGCCGGCGCCATTCCGTCCGGCGCGAGAGCGAGGACCAGACCAAGAACCATACCCCCAACCCCCTCTTGGTGGTTGACCTGCTGGCGCAACTCTCGTACTGTATTTGCTGATCATGGTCGTGTCCTGATCGTTTCCATGTTCGAGAACGTTGTTTGCCTGTCGCCGCGAGAACAACAATGGTGGTATCGATGCACGTGCCGGTTTCAGCTGGATGTCCCCTGGTTGACCGGTTGGTTGAGGGCGAACCGCACGATCCCCCAGCACCTGCTGGCCCTGGCTGAAGTTCATTGGTAATCAGAATCAACAAAGAATAAGGAGATGCGTTATGACCCGTGACGAAATCATGAAAATCATCAAAGAGAAGAACGTCAATTTCTTCCGGCTGCAGTTTGTCGACATTTTCGGCGCGATGAAGAATATCGCCATGCCGCGCAGCCAGATCGAAAAGGCGCTGGACGGCAAGATTATGTTCGACGGTTCTTCCATCGAGGGGTTTGTCCGCATCAATGAGTCCGACATGTATCTCAAGCCGGATTATGACACCTTCGTGGTCCTGCCCTGGCGCGAGAAAGACGGCAACAACGCCGCGCGGATCATCTGCGACGTCTATAAACCCGACGGCACCCCCTTTGTCGGTTGCCCCCGAAACAACCTCAAGCGGGTGCTCGCCAACGCCAAGGCCATGGGCTACACCATGAACGTCGGCACCGAGTGCGAGTTTTTCCTCTTCCGGCGTGATGAGGAAGGCCTGCCCACCACCGTCACTGACGATGTCACCGGCTATTTCGACATCGAACCCGATGATGCCGGCATCGATTGCCGCCGCAAGATCATTCAGACCCTGGAAGCCATGGGCTTTGAGATCGAGGCTTCCCATCACGAGGTTGCCGAAGGGCAGCACGAGATCAACTTCAAATATGCCGACGCCCTCACCGCCGCCGACAATACTGTTACCTTTAAGTGGGTTGTCCGTTCCATCGCCGCTGACTTCGGCCTGCACGCCACCTTCATGCCCAAGCCGGTGTTCGGCATCAACGGGTCCGGTATGCACACCAACCAGTCGCTGTTCAATCTCGACGGCACCAACGCTTTCTTCGATGAGCAAGGGCCGCTGCAGTTGAGTGAGGTAGCGTACAAATACATCGCCGGCATCATGAAAAACGCGCAAGGCTTCTGCGCCATCACCAACCCGCTGGTCAACTCCTACAAACGGTTGGTTGCCGGGTACGAGGCTCCGGTCTACGTGGCCTGGTCCGCCTCCAACCGCTCCGCCCTCGTTCGCATCCCGGCCTCCCGCGGCATGGGCACCCGGACTGAGGTACGTTGCCCGGATCCCACCTGCAACCCCTACCTGGCCTTTGCCATGATGCTCAATTCCGGTCTGGATGGCATTAAAAACAACCTGCCGGTACCGGATTCAGTCAATGTGGACATCTTCGAGATGACCCCGGACGAGAAAGAGGAAGCGGGAATCGCCAGCCTGCCGGCCAATCTCTACGAGGCCATCCAGAAATTGAAGGGAAACCCGATCGCCATGGAGTCTCTGGGGCCGCACATCCTCGAGAAATATATTGAAGGCAAGGAAAAGGAGTGGGACGCCTTCCGGATTGCGGTGACCGATTGGGAATTGGACCGCTATTTGAGCCGATATTGATCTTTTAGTCAGCGACCGCTGATGGTTCAGGGGGCATACCTTTCGGGGAATGCCCCTTTTTTTATCGAATGGGTGGTGAAGCGGAGACCCTTTCCTCGTGCTGCAGGTAGCATTCGTCCGCTGCTTCGCTTATAATGACCCACTTGGAGCGAAGGGAGCCGGGGGTGAGAAACCGTTCTTGCCCCTGTACCGGGGCAGCCGCTCTCCCAGATGTTGAAATGAAGGGCAGGGGGTGCGCCTCGCCGTGATCCGATCAAACAACGACTCGAATGAATAGCAGCAATAGCGTTGACATCAACGGCGATAAAATCCGGTTGATCAGGGAACAGAAGGGACTGACCCAGTTATACCTGGCGACAGTCGTGGGGGTGACCACCGATACCATCTCCAGGTGGGAGAATCGCCGCTATCCCTCGATCAAGCTGGAAAATGCCAAGAAACTGGCAGAGGCCCTGGAGATTTCCCTCGAAGAACTGCTGGATGACAATGAGGAAGGTGCGGCCGTTGAGGCAGCAGAGGGGACCGAACAGATTGAGGGGGAAAAAACGATCCCGGCCGGCCCGGCCGCTTTTTTTTGGGATTTCGTCTCGCGCCGGCGGACCTTGATCGGTGTCTGCGGCGGCTTGCTGGTGCTTGCCGGCCTTGCGGCCGCCGTGCTCCTGCTGGTCAACCGGTCCGGCATCAATGCGGTCCGGATCATGCCCAAGCATACCGCGCCCAATCTTCCTTTCCCGGTGATCATCCAGGTTGCAGGTGAAATGGAGGCAATGAACACCCTGTTGATCCGGGAGGAACTGCAAGGTGACGGTGAGGCTACAGGGGCTTCCGCCGAAGGGCCGCCCAAGCAGTTTGGCAAGAATCCTCGATGGATCGGTAAGTTGCAGAACGGCAAGGCCGCTTTTCTCTACCTGGTGGAGCCGGGAAAGAAGGTGCGGCCCGACGACGAAATCCGAATTTCCGGGGATCTGATCGCCACGGAGGGGCAATCCATTGGCGACTCCATAGACGGGCCCTCGCGGATCGTTATCGCCCCGTATCATTGGGCGGACAGCGATAAGGATTACGTCATCAGCGACACCGAAATCCGCAAGGCCTATGAGACCTATTCCATCACCGGTGAAAATCTGATTAATTTTACCGCGCTCGAGGAGTTGTGGATGGCCGGCGGGTATGCCTGGAACAAAAAGACGCAGACCTTTACTCCCACGCCTCCGGTGGCTGGCAAGGAGTAGGTGCCGTTGCGAGCGCTTCGCTAGCGCCACCTTCAATTTTCCAACAGAAAGGCGTCAGTGGGCAGCGTTTTTTTGCTGGCCGGTCAGAGAGTATCTCGTTGGCGCTGAACTGGTTACCGGGGTGGAGGGCTCCGCGCGAACCCTTCCTGTTTACTTCTTCTGCCTTATCGCTTTAAATCTCCGGTCATTTCGACCAACTCTTTTTCCAGCAGCGTTTCCTTTTCCAAAAGCACCTT
>Ga0074197_1002765_pt1 | contig 11624 bp, 11 predicted proteins | sample EPASupsiteSAE305_FD_64526 | JGI IMG/M metagenome (GOLD analysis project Ga0074197, IMG submission 64526) | Bioremediated contaminated groundwater microbial communities from EPA Superfund site, New Mexico - SAE3-05 reassembly with SPADES | ecosystem: Environmental > Aquatic > Deep subsurface >...
GTCACTGCGGAATCTACTGTACACCTGAGTTTGCTCAAAAGAAAAAAGCAGAGATGGGCATGGAAGAGATAGTTCATACCCATTCAAGAGGGCTGACTAAAGAAGAGGCAGAAGTTTTAGTAAATGAAAAAGAGCTGGACAGTGATGAGTTGGTATCGCTTCTTGAAGCGAGAGATCTCGGCATGGTTGATTTTAAGCTTGTAGATGTTAGAGAGCACATGGAGTGGAAGATGGGTCATATAGCAGGTGCAGACAGACTTGTTCCGACAAGTAGTTTTTTTGCGGCACTTGAAGATGCAAAATTGAATAAAGATGAAAATATAATTGTTTACTGCCATGTCGGAAGCCGCAGTGCACACTGTGCCAGAATTTTAAAAGACATGGGATATGCAAAAATTGGAAATTTATCTTACGGAATCGTCTCTTATGGCGGAAAAATAGAAAGATAAGGAAATATTTATGAAAGTATTATTGATTAAAGATGTAAAAACATTGGGTAAAGCAGGCGAAGTTAAAGAGGTAAAAGACGGATACGGTCAAAACTTTCTCATCGCAAAAGGCTTTGCAAAACATGCAACAACTGAGATTTTAGCGCAACATAAAGAAGAAGAGCGAATTGCGGCAGAAAACTTGGCTAAAGAGATAGCATCTTTAAAAGAGTTGGCGACGAAACTAGATAAAACTAAAATTGTAATAAGAAAAAAACTTGGTCAAAACGGTCACCTTTTCGGTTCAATCACAAAAGATGAAGTCGCTCATGCACTGCTAGAACAGCACAATATTGAGATTGACAAAAAACATATTACGGATAAACTCTCAATTAAGAGCGTCGGTGAGCATAAGCTGGATCTTAGACTAGGACATGCTATCCATGCTACTCTACATGTGGATGTTGTAGGCGAATAATGTTTGATGCGACTACGATACTTGCATATAAAGGCAAGAACAAAGCGGTAATCGGCGGTGACGGGCAGGTGACGTTTGGAAACAGCGTCCTCAAAGGCAATGCCACAAAGATCCGTACACTTCATCACGGCAAGATTTTGGCTGGTTTTGCAGGAAGCACGGCTGATGCTTTTAATCTTTTTGATATGTTCGAAGATTTTTTAGAAGCAAAAAAAGGTGATATTTTAAAGTCCGTCGTTGAGTTTTCAAAAGCATGGAGAAAAGACAAAGTGCTTCGTCGTCTTGAAGCTATGATGATTGTTTTAAACAACGAGCATATCTTTATACTTACCGGCAACGGTGATGTCGTTGAACCCGAAGACGGAGAGATAGCTTCTATCGGAAGTGGTGGAAACTTTGCCATCTCAGCAGCACGAGCACTCAAAAAACATACTTCTTTGGATGAAGAAGATCTTGTCAAAGAGAGTCTTCATATAGCGGCTGATCTGTGTATATACACAAACCACAATATCAAAACTCTTACATTAGAGGGAGACAATAAGTGAATTTAACGCCAAAAGAGATAGTTGAGTATTTAGACAAATATGTTATCGCTCAGCATAATGCTAAAAAGACCATCGCTCTTGCTCTTAGAACCAGATATAGAAGAATGCAGTTAACTCCTGAGCTTCAAAATGATATTACGCCGAAAAATATCCTTATGATAGGCTCAACGGGTGTCGGTAAAACAGAGATTTCAAGACGTTTGGCAAAAATGATGAAAGTTCCTTTTATCAAAGTTGAAGCAAGCAAATATACTGAAGTCGGTTTTGTCGGGCGTGATGTAGAGTCTATGATTAGAGATCTTGTTGTCGCATCGATTACTATAGTTAAGGCGGAAAAAGAGGAAGAAAACAGAGAAAAGATAGAGAACTATGTTTTAAATAAGATAGTTGAAAAACTTCTTCCTCCACTTCCACAGAGCGCAAGCGAGGCTAAAAAAGAGGATTATCAAAGAGTTTTAAAAACTATGGAAGAGAGGGTGCTTAGCGGTGAGATGGATGATACTATCATACAGCTTGAAGTACAAAAGATACATGTAGAGTTTAACGATACAAATCTGCCTCCGGAGATGGCAAAAGTTCAAGAGTCTTTCTCTAAAGTTTTTGCTCAGATGAGTAAAGAAGATAATAAAAAAGACGTAACTGTCAAAGATGCCAAATCTATCCTTAGAACTGAGGCAAGTTCAAAACTTCTCGATACTACAAATATCCATGCAGAAGCGCTTAGACGTGCAGAGAACGGGGGAATTATCTTTCTTGATGAGATTGATAAAATAGCTATAAGCGAAAAGTCTCAAGGGAGAAATGACCCTAGTAAAGAGGGCGTTCAAAGAGATCTTCTACCTATCGTTGAAGGCAGCAGCGTAAGTACTAAATATGGCGTTATAAATACGGATCACATTCTATTTATTGCGGCAGGCGCATTTCATCTATGTAAACCAAGTGATCTTATTCCGGAGCTTCAAGGAAGATTTCCTCTAAGGGTTGAACTTGAATCTTTAACGGAAGAGACGCTCTATAAAATACTAACACAAACAAAAAATTCACTTCTAAACCAATACGAAGCGCTCTTAAGCACTGAGGGAATGAAACTAATTTTTGAAGATGAGGCGGTTAGGGCGATAGCAAAGCTTGCTCATCGTTCAAACGAGATAACGGAAGATATAGGCGCTAGAAGACTTCATACTGTAATTGAGAAAGTTTTAGAAGATATAAGCTTTAATGCGGATGAGTATAAAGATAAAGAGTTCGTTGTTAGTGCAGAGTTAGTGCATGAAAAGCTTGATGTTATTGTTGAAGACAACGATTTGTCAAGGTATATACTGTAGTTTAAAATACCAAAAGAGAGCAATTCCTTTTGGTTATGTAAGCCATTTTTGCATTGCAACTTAACGCTTAATTAGCGGAATAGTTCTTGCTTATGGCTTTTTGAAAAAAGGAAAAAATATTATGACTAAAGCAGGTTTTGTCTCTCTTATCGGTCGTCCAAATGCGGGAAAAAGCACGCTTATGAACTCTCTTCTTGGTGAAAATATCGCAATGGTCAGCCAAAAAGCCAATGCAACGAGAAAAAGATCCAATGCGATAGTGATGCATAATGAAACTCAAATCATATTTGTAGACACTCCCGGTCTGCATGAGAGAGAAAAAGTTTTAAATCAATTTATGCTCGATGAAGCACTCAAAGCGATGGGCGATTGTGATTTGATAGTCTATTTGGCGCCCGTTACCGACAGCGTTGAGAATTATGAAAAATTTTTAAAAATTAATGACTCAAAAATTAAGCATATTATAGTTTTAAGCAAGATAGATCAGGTCTCACAGGAGAAACTCTTTAAGAGAATAGCTGAGTACAATAAATTTTCAAATGACTTTGAAGCACTTATCCCGATGGCGGTACCTAAAAAAGTCGGTCATAAAGATCTTCTTGAGACCATATCAAAACTTCTGCCAAAATCCCCGTTTCTTTTTGATCCTGAAGATTTAACAAGCGAATTAGTGCGTAATATATATGCCGGATTTATAAGAGAAGGTATTTTTCAAAATGTAAGTGATGAGATACCTTATGAGTCTGATGTTATTATCGATAAAATTTCTGAAGAGAAAAACATAGATAGAATTATTGCGACCATAATAGTAGAAAAAGATTCTCAAAAGGGGATAATCATCGGTCGCGGCGGTGAAGCGATTAAGAGAATCGGAAAATACTCCAGAGAAAAAATAGAAGCTCTAAGCGGCAAGAAGGCATATCTTGACTTGCAGGTTGTCGTAAAAAAAGGCTGGAGCAAAGATAAATCATACTTAGAGGAGATAGGTTACACTTCATGAAATATTTACTGCTGTTGTTTATTTTAACAAATATATTTGGGGATGATATTCTCACAAGCTATAGGCTTAACGGAATTACAGACATCGAAAAAAAGATGGATAAGGAACTCTCAAAAGAAGAGTATTGGAGTAAGATCGTAAAAGAGAAAGATACGACGTTCGGTTACATTGAATCATACTCAAATGTTCTTGCATGTGACAAGACAAAATCCAAACTTGAGCTCTACTCGCTTGATAAAAATAAGGGCTTTAAACATAAAAAAACCTATGATGCATTTACGGGCAAGATGAAAGGTGATAAAGTAAAAGAGGGGGATTTAAAGACTCCTATCGGAATTTATCAACTAATAAAAAAACTTTCTAAAAATACTAAGCTGGATCCTTTTTACGGTCCCTTGGCGTTTGTGACATCTTATCCAAATCTATATGACTCATTTAGAGGCAGAAACGGTGATGGGATATGGATACATGGACTTCCTACAAATCAGTCAAGAGATGATTTTACAAGAGGATGTATAGCAATCAACAACTCAAGCATCGAATGTTTGGATAGAAATATAGATATGTCAAAAACGATACTGCTCATAGATGATGGGAAGGTAAAACAAGATGTGTCAAAAAAAGTGTTGAGCTCAATCTTGGCACAACTCTATGCATGGAGATATAGCTGGATATATGATGACATAAATGGATATCTGAGTTTTTACTCAAATGAGTTTGTTAAAGACGATGGAATGAACTTTAAAGATTTTAAGAGTTACAAAGCAAGAATTTTTCAAAAAAATGAGAGAAAAAGCATTGTTTTTAACGATATAAATATTTTTCCATATCCTAACACCCCAAATCTTTATCAAATTAACTTTAAAGAGTTTTATAAGTCTGATACATATAAATTTGAAGGTGATAAAACACTTATGGTGGAACTTGATAAAAATAATAAAATTCGCATTATCACAGAAAAATAGGTAAAAATGTTTATAGAACATCTTTTTTTAAAACTGATTTTTATTATAAGTATCTCCTTTTTCTCTCTTTATGCCGATGTTCAGCTGATTAAAAAACAAAATAGCGGCTCAAAGACGACGCTTCTTGTAATCGGCGGAATTCACGGGGATGAACCGGGTGGATACTTTTCTGCAGAGATCTTAGCAACTCATTATAAAATTAACTCAAAAAATCTATGGATAGTGCCAAATTTAAATCAAGAAAGTATCCAAAAAGACTCCAGAGGAGTAAATGGGGATATGAATAGAAAATTTTCTGTTATAAAAGATGAAGACAAAGATAAAAAGATTGTTGAAGAGATAAAAAAAATAATCTTAGAAAAAAATGTATCTTTAGTTTTAAATCTTCATGACGGAAATGGATTTTATAGAAAAGCAGATAAAGGAAGCATATTTAATCCTAATGCCTGGGGTCAGACATGTGTTATAGATCAGTGCAAACTAAACCCAAATCAGCCATTTGGAGATCTAAGCAGCATCGCGGTAAACATAAAAGAGAGAATCAATAAAAGACTTATTAAAGAACACCATACGTTTGATGTAAAAAATACCAATACAAAATTTGATGATGAAGCGATGCAGCTTTCACTCACATATTTTGCAGTTACCAACAACAAACCTGCTTTCGCGATAGAGAGCAGTAAAAATTTGCCTACATTGGCGCAAAAAGTTTTTTATCATCTTTTGGCGATTGAAGAGTTTATGAATATAATGGATATTTCTTTTTCAAGAAAATTTGATTTAACTGAGGAAAATATAGATAAATTACTTAAAAATTACGGCAATTTAAGCATTAATAACAACATATCTTTAGATCTAACAGATATAAAAAAATCTTTAAGCTATATTCCGATAAAATCGAGCAACAATGTATTTAAGTTCTCTAATCCGTTGGGAAGTGTTGTTAAAGAAGATGAGGGTTTTGTTGTCTATGTAGGCAATAAAAAAATTACTTCATTATCTCCGCAATATTTTGAATTGGTAGAGTTGTGTAAGAGTGAAAATAAATTTGATGTAGTTATTGATGGAAAAAAAGTCTCTTTGGATAAAACTTCAGACATCAACGTAAAAGAAAATTTCAATATTGTCAAACGAAACGGGTATCGTGTAAATATAATCGGTTTTAAGGCAAAAGATTCTGTTGATGAAAGCGGTGTAAACGTTAAACTTAAAGAATTTGACAAAAGATACTCTATTGATACTAATGATAAAGTTTACAGGGTTGAATTTTATAAAAATGATAAATTTTGTTTTATGTCTAAGGTTAATTTTAAATAGGATTATATAAGTGAGTAAAAAAGAACAATATTCTTTCTCTAGTGTTCTCTCCGTAAATCCTTACAAAGATACGTATGTTAGTGCAATTTCAAATTTTTTAAGCGAAATAAGATCCCCGATATACTCTAAAGAACAATATGTAATCTCATATCTTAATACTAAAAATTTTATAAACAGTTATATATCGGTAAGTAAAAATATACCTGATGAAGATCTTTACGATGCTATCTATAATAAGGCATATGAAGAGCTTGGGCTTGATCAAGCTGTTATGTATCAGATGCGTTTTATTGAAATATTTAACCAGCTAGATGAAAATAATAGAAATTTTCATATATTTATTATCGACCCATCGGTAGTCGAAGATACTTTTAAAAGTGTAATCGAAAAAATTAAATATATTGACTATATTTTGCCATCGCCTCTGCTCTATAAATCTCTTTATGCAAAAGATATTTTAACAGAAAGCGGTGTTCACTGCTTTATCTATTTTCAAGAAAATGATACTTCTATTACTATTTATAATGAAAAAAACTTTTTATATACAAAATCTATTAATTACTCATTGTTACAGATGCATGAGAGATTTTGTGAGATATACGCAGAGACGGTAGAGTATGAAGATTTCATAAATCTTATCTCTAAAGAAGATCTTAAAACCACCGCTAGCATCTACAAGATACATCTTATTAAGCTTTACAAAGAGATATTCGCAAATATAAACGATATTCTCACATATGTAAAAAGAGCTTTAAACATAGACAAGATAGATTATGTTTATATTGATACTCAGCTTCCTACAATAACAAAATTAGATGAAATAGCTGAAGTCGAACTCAGCATAAGAGGTAGAAATTTCGATTTTAACTACGGGTTTGAAAATAGAGAAAATCATATTGATCATTTTCACTCGCTTATGCATCTTTTTGCCACTTTCTCGGAGAAAGAAAAATATAATTGTAACTTTACCACATATCACCGTCCTCCAAAGTTTACAAAGAGAGAGAGCGGTCGGGCTATTTTACTGGCAGTTGCTTCTCTTATGATTGCTTTTGCATATCCCATATTTAATTGGTCTCTTACATACTCCCAATCGCTGCAACATAAATTACTTGAAGAAGAGTACAAATCACTTCATAATGTTAGAATAACCAGAGAAGCCATTTTAAAAAGTAAAGAAATCGAAAAAGACAAGATTTTAAAGTTAGTAGCACATGAAGAACAAGAGTATATTGAGAAAAAAAACACACTTATAAAAATTCATGATGTCAAAGTAAACTACCCAATCAAAGCAAATCTCATACATATGTTTACAAAGGATCTTAATTCGTATGATGTAAAAATTGAATCTGCTTTGTATGGGGAAGTTCAGCAAACTGATAAAATAAATGCAAAAAAAGAGTTAAGCCTCAACGTAGTGTCATCAGATGAGAAAAAAATTACGGATATGATTAAATATCTCACTAAAACTTATGAAGGAAAATACCATTTCTCTATGGATGAGATCTCTTATGAAGAGAAAGCCAAACTCTACTTCGGTAAGTTGAAAGTGAATTTATTATGAATTTCAAGCTAATAATAGAAAATACTTTACAGAAAATTGATAATTTTTTTAAGGAAAAATCTCAAAAAGACGTCTACATTGTTTACATTATGATAGTTGCAGTTTTTTTCTCTTTTGCATATCCGTTTTATGATCTCTCTATGAGTGAATTTGATAAAGCAAGAAAAAAAGTAACTGACATAACGGCAAAAATAAATGAGGATAAGATTTATCTAAATGCAAATCCAGAAGTAAAAGTAGCTAAAATCAGCCAAGATATCAAGGCTTTAGAGGCTGAATATATAGTTCAAAAAAATAAAAACAGCTATATAAAAAATAAAATAGAGACAATATCTTCACTTATATATGACGAGAAAGCATGGGGCGCTTACCTTAACTCAATATCTGTTAATGCTAAAAAACATAATATTCAGATACTCAACTTTGTAAACAGTTATTCTGACAACAATGACTCTTCTTTTGGTCATGTTTTAGATATTGCGCTAGAGGTCAAAGGCAATTATTTAAATACGATTCAATTTATGAACTCTCTAGAACAGAGTGAACTGGTTGTCGACATACACGACTTTGGCATTAAAGCGAGAGACGGACTAAACAGTGATATAAATATCTCAGTTTGGGGAATTATTTATAAATGAAAACGCTGATTCTAATACTTATTTTTCTAAGCAGCCTACTTTTAGCTACTGAGCTTGAATGGGTCGATGAGCAAATAGAAGCAATCAAACCCTCAAGAAAAGGGATAGAAATTTCAAATATTATGGATCCTTTTATTTTCTTGGAAAAAAACAGACCCGAAGTAAAAAAAGATACTGCAGCTGCCTCAACTCTAAAGCCATTAGTAAAATCTTCTTCAGATAAGATAAAAACTGATGATAATGGCACTAAAAAAATAGACTTTAATTTAGCTGCAATTGTAAATACATCGGCTATGATAGATGGAAACTGGCGCAGGATAAATGATAAACTTGATGGCAATTATACAATAGTTGATATAAGTAAAAATACAGTGACTCTAAAAAAAGGTGATAAAGAGCGTATTTTATCAACTTACAGTAAAACACCGACTATAAAATTTAAAAATAAGTAGGGCAAATATATGAAACTTATAAAAAGAACAATGTTTTCAATGCTTCTAGGATTTCTACTATCTAATAGTGCTTTTGCTGACTGCTCTTATGAGCTCTTCAGTATCAGTTCGACAAAAAATACTAAAATAATAGACTTCATAGAAGAGCTTAGTGATGTGTGTGAATTTAGTATTATAGTAACAGATCCAAATGCTCAAAAATTTTTAAACAGCAATCTAAATAAAACAAACCTAAATAACTTGACTATAGATGAAGTTTTTCAACTGATATTAAAAGAGAATAATCTTGCATACACATTAGAAAACAATATTTTAAAAATTTCATATCTTGAAACAAAAATGTTTAGTATAGATTATATTCTCTCACAAAGAAAAAGCGAATCGAAAACAAATATAACACTTTCATCAGAAGGAGCAGGCAAAGCTACTGCAACAGGAACATCTACTACGTCTGCTACCACGGCAGCTACTGCTTCTGGTCAAGAAATTGGTGGCGGCGGTGCCGGTAAGTCAGGCATGAAGATAGACAGCTCTGATGAAGTGGCATTTTGGCATGAATTAGATTTAGAACTTCAAAAAGTTTTAAACAGACCTCAAGATGTCTATATAGCTGAAGCTCCGATTATAAATAAAAATGCGGGCATTATAACTGTTACGGCAACAACAAAACAGATGGATAGGTTAGAAAAATATCTTAAAAGTCTTCAGGATAAAGTTCAACTTCAAGTCTTAATCGACGTTCAGCTATTGTCTGTAACGTTAAATGACCGTAAAACAACGGGTATTGACTGGTCTCAAATATATAACATGCAAAATTTTAATTTAACTTACAATCAAGCGAAGCGTACAAATGTTAACGGTAGTGACTGGAATACGGCTTATGAGGGAGACAAAGTACAAACACTGGCTCAAACAGGTACTACCTATGATAGCAGCACGGGAGTTAGTGTGCCAACCTATGGGATGGTTGAGTTGGCAGGCGTACGTGCTCCAGTGGACGCAACCTCAAAACTTTTTACATTAGCCAATAACATTAGTATCAATAACTTAATAATGTTTCTTAAAACACAAGGTGATGTAAGTTCTATCTCAAATCCAAAAGTTTTGACACTCAATAATCAAGCAGCACTTATAACTGCAGGTACAGAGTACTTCTACAAAATAACAAGCACTGAAACTTTGGCAGGCGGAACAAGCGGTACACAAAGTTCTAGTGAGGATATTCAATCAGTATTTGCAGGTGTTTTATTGGATATAACTCCTGAAATTTCAGGTGACAACACTATTACGCTAAAGATAAATCCGTCTTTATCTGAAACTGCATCTGACATATCAAAGGTAGAGTCTGAAGATAGATCTATGCCGCCTGATCTTCGCCGACGACAACTCTCATCGGTTGTAACTGTTAAAGACGGAAACCGCATTATTCTAGGTGGTCTCATCAATACAAGTAATAATATAAATATAAATAAAGTTCCTATTTTAGGTGATATCCCTATTTTAAACTATCTTTTTAAATATGAAGATAAACAAAAAATTCTACAAGAACTCGTTATTGTAATACAGCCTCATATTATAAGAAAAGATAAAACGGATCTCTCTCTGTCTGACTTAGGATACCAAGGTCTTTCAGAAAAAATTCTACTTAATGCTAAAGATGCAATAGTATCTACTAGCAGCATAAAAGAGGAAAATTGAAGCCAAATATTTACGAAAACTCAAGGGATGTTTTTTTAGATGTCGTGAATGTTAACGACTATATTCAACTTGAAAGAATATCAAATATTTATCAATCTTTTAAAGATTCGATTGGAAAACCGTTTAAAATGATACTTTTGTATGGAAAGCCGGGTACCGGAAAGAGCATGTTTCTATCAAAACTACATCACTCACTTCAATATTCACAAAAAATATGTCTATATAAAACACCTATTTTAGATGAGAGTGAATTTTTCAAAACACTTGCTCAAGATTTGTACAATTTAAGATATAACAATGAGTTAAATTTTACGCAGTTTATGAAAGTTGTAGAAAATAGAGAACTGTGTAGCGCAATACCGCTAATTTTACTAGATGAAGCACAGCTCTACTCTACTGCCATGATGGAAAAAATTAGACTTTTATCAGACACTAGAAAAGTAAAGTTTATCATTGCTCTTCATAAAACAGAGAAAGAAGATATCGTTGCAAAAGAGCATTTTAAATCTAGGATTTGGGAGAGTATTCAACTTGAGAATGCTCCGGCTTCAGAGTTAAGAATATATATTCAAAAAAAATTGATGAGAGCAAATTGCATAGATACTGCAGATATGTTTACCAAAAAATCAATTAATTTAATTCATAAACTAACAGATGGAAATTATAGAAATACAAATAAATTGCTCTATACTCTTTTTGATATATACATGTACTATAAAGATAGTAATCCAAGCAAAATAAAAGGAAGTGAAATTTCAACTAAAATTATAGAGATGTCTGCAATTCATACAGGATTAATTAATGCTTAATATACATGATTTAGAAATAAGGCATAAAAAGTATAAGTTAAAATTATTAATACCGTATTTTGTGATATCTGTAGTTTTGATGGTTATTTTAGTCTCTATTATTTTTTTCCTCTCTTATGATTTTGAGTCTAAAGCAGCACTTAAAAATGAAAAACAGCTACGAGATCAACCGACTGTCGCACAAGAGATTGTAAAGCCAATAGCTGAAAGTGAAAATATAACTGTGGTTAAAGATGAGAATTCAACCTCTCTTGAAGAAGTGCAATTGCAGCCTACGGCTATTAAAGAAAACATCCAAACTTCACCTATGCAAACAGAAGAAAAAATTGAAGAACAAGAAAAAGTTATACTCTCTCCATCATTGAATTTTATCAATAATATAAAATCACAAGCAGCCAAAAAAGA
>Ga0074197_1002767_pt1 | contig 11619 bp, 11 predicted proteins | sample EPASupsiteSAE305_FD_64526 | JGI IMG/M metagenome (GOLD analysis project Ga0074197, IMG submission 64526) | Bioremediated contaminated groundwater microbial communities from EPA Superfund site, New Mexico - SAE3-05 reassembly with SPADES | ecosystem: Environmental > Aquatic > Deep subsurface >...
CGGTACTCCACGGCGGGTATCACCGGGAGGTGAATCGCGGCCAGTGGCAATTGGAAATGGAAACCACTCTCCATGCCAAATGGCTTGTTTTCGAGCAGTCCCTGCCTCTTCTGCAACAAGGCCCGGAGGCGGTGGTGATCAACATCTCGTCGATTGCCGCCATGGTCGGTCGATCCGGCCCCAGCGGCCTGCTCTTCAACGACGGTTACGCCGCCGCCAATCGGGGCGTTTCCTCACTGACCGAAACCTGGGCGAAAAAAGGGGCTCCATCCATTCGGGTCAACGAAATCATGCTCGGCCTGATCGATGGCAGACACGGCCCGGGTACACGGGGATGGCAGTTGCTCACCGGAGAGCAACGACAGGCGCTCATTGACCATACCCTGCTGCGACGGACGGGAACCCCGGAAGAGGTGGCCCGAGCCGTCCTTTTTCTGGTGCGGGATGCTGACTTTCTGACCGGAACGGTGCTCAGGATGGACGGTGGTTATGTCCTGGGCGGGGAAAGACCTCTGGATATGCCTGAAGGAATGCTTTGAGGTAAATCGGGGAAATGAGGGGGCTCAGATTTCCAGGGCCCAGTCGGGGATATGGTGCATGACGTATTCCGTCACCTTCTCCTTGGCGGCGGGATCACTACTCTTAATACCGGCATCGCGCATCACTTCGTCAAAATCAAACCAGCAGATTTCCTTTTCCTGCTTGCTGTATACGGTGAGAATTCGATGATCCGGGTCATCCAAGTCTTCTTCTTCCTGAATGGCCGCAACCAAACGAACAGCCTCTTCGTAGGACAAAAAACGAATTTGTTCTTCGCTCATTTGCAACTCCATCGCTCAATCATCATCAGTGGAACCAGTGAGCCAGGCAAAAAAAAGGCGAGATGAACGGATTCAACTCGCCTTTGGGTACCAACAGGCTCAGGCAGGCTTGACAATAGCTCCGGAACGGATGCAGCGGGTGCAGGCGTTCACATGCGTAGTGCCGCCATTACTGGTCATCGTCCGAACTCTCTGCAGATTAGGCAGCCAACGACGACGGGTCTTGTTATGGGCGTGGCTGACATTATTTCCGGTGGTCGGGCCTTTGCCACAAATTTCACAATTACGGGCCATGATATCTTCTCCTAAAAAAAATTCGACTTTCAGTAACCTTTTATATTACCCTTGCATAATAAAAAATCAAGCTCTTTTCACAAGAACGACGCGGGACAATCCTCTTCCTCCTGAACTGCAACCGCCATTACCATGACAACACTATAATTTCATGAAAAACTCAACACACCCGGCCCCGGCCGCGCAAAAGCAAAAAAACATATACCGCCTTACCTCCCCTTCCGTTTACAGTGTCCTTTAACTCGGCCGCATCCCAACTCTCCCTTTGCCAAACAGGGAGTCGCTCAGGCAGTTCGCCGACTCCGCACGGAAATAATATTCAGACAACGGTTGGTTTCTGTTATAATCATTCTTACAATCATTGCCGCTGCATCGAGAGTCCGCCTTGTTCCCGCGCCACCACGCTCCAGACAATAACGACAAGCTCTCCGTCGACGAGACACATCGGGACGGGCATAGCGGTCACAACTGCATGCGATTAACTTTTACAAGGAATTAACCATGGGGCATACCGTTGCTCTGGCATACGAACTCTTTTCATGGCGGGCGGTACTCGACATCCTACTGATCGGCGCCGCGCTGTTTTTCCTTTACCGCACCCTCCTCCGGCTCGGCACCTGGAAAATCATGGGCGGCATTCTCCTGGCCTTTTTGGTCTTTATCCTGGCAAATGCCCTCAACCTGAAAGGCATCGAATGGATCTACCAAAATGTCAGCCATATCGCTGCCTTGGGTTTGATTGTCATTTTCCAGCCCGAACTCCGCAAAGTGCTGGAAAAAGCAGTGTCGGTTCCACCGCACCGCTTCAAGGATCAAGACACCCTGCTCCAATCGCTGATCGCCGACGGCCTGATCAAGCTGGCCAAGGAGCGATGCGGGGCCATTCTCGTCTTTCCGGGAAAAGAACCTTTCACCGACAAGATATCGGGCGGGCACCAACTCAATGCCGTGCCGAGCATCCCCCTGATCCTCAGCATTTTCGACCCAAACTCACCCGGCCATGACGGTGCGGTGATCATTGAGGGCAACAAACTCACCCAGTTCGGCGTCCGTCTCCCGATGTCACAATCCGCAAGACTCTCCGAAGAATACGGCACCCGGCATCATGCAGCCATGGGCCTTGCCGAACAAACGGATGCTCTTGCCCTTGTGGTTTCCGAAGAGCGGGGCACGGTGTCGATGTTCACCAATGGCGAGATGCGGCCGTTGCGCAAGGCGGAAGAAATTACCAAGGCCATTATCGAGCATCAGCGAGAAATGGGTTTTTTCCGCCGGGACACTCCCCCGAAAATCCGCAAAAGGACCCTCTTACAAATTGCCGCCAGCCTTGTCATCGCCGTGATCTTCTGGACGACCCTGATCGTCTCGCAACGCGAGGTAGTGGAAAGGGTTCTACCGGTAACCATCGACTACACCTCTCCGGCGGAAGATCTTGTATTAGTTGGAGAAAAAGCAAATGAAGTCAAACTGCACCTCGCCGGCCCCAAATCGGACATAGATATCCTCGCGCTCAATCCGCCCAGCGTCAAGATCGATTTATCCCGAATGGCCAAAGGCAGCCAGACCATTATCATTACCAGCGAAAACCTGCGTCTCCCTAAGGGGGTAACCCTGCTGGACACCTCTCCGCAGCAATTGAAACTGACGCTTGCCGCTGTGGTTGAAAAAAATATGGCGATCACACCACAGATCATCGGTAAACTGCCGGGCTCCTTGAAAATCAAAAAGATTACCGTTACTCCCGAGACCGTGCTGGTCACCACCCCGGTCAACAAGGACGACAAAAGCAAGGATGAGGTCCTTACCACACCGATTTATCTCGAATCCATCTCCACCGACAGCAAACTCTTCTGCAAGGTGATTGCCCGGCCATCAATCCAACCGGTGGCCAAACGATGGCCGGACGTGGAAGTTTTTATCGAGCTGACAAAATAAAAAGCGATTCGACGGGATCCGCCCCCCTGTTTATAACCTTGGTCATTAAAATTACATTTACGTTTAGTTTCCAACAAAAAAATAATAAAAATGTAACATTTTTTTCAATATCGCGCCATCCTTCCCCCGGCGATGAGGTACACCAGCCGACATCCCTTGAAAAACAGGGGACAATTGTGGCAGCCGGATGAATGGCACCAAAAATGCATAAGCACATGAACAAAGATGAACGCACAGCGCCGTTAGCGGTTCGACAGGTTCACATTCCCCGGACCCTGAATGTTGCCGTCGTGTAATGATGGTGTTGTAACAAATTTTGTAATTTCTATTTCAAAAGGAGAGAGTATGAAACGTTTTTTTTCCATGGCCGCACTTGTAGCCCTGACCACAGGCGGCGCTGCGGCACAAGCAACGGCAGCCACCGCCACCGCCGCCCTTGACGTCAATTCGGCCTATGTATGGCGCGGCCTGACCTTCAATAACGGACTGGTTCTGCAGCCCAGCATGGATGTATCGGCCAACGGGTTTGCCTTCAATGTCTGGGGCAATTACGATGTTGATGATTACGATGGCCAACTCGAGGATAATCAATTCTCCGAGATCGACCTCGCCGCTTCCTATGCTTTCAAGATGGGCGCCGTTGATGCCAGTGTCGGCGTTATTGAGTACACTTTCCCGAATGGCGGTGAAGCCACCGGCGAAATCTTCGCCGGATTGGGCTACGATCTCGGTGCGGGTTTCTCTGTTTCCACTAAGCTTTACTATGATTTCGATCAGGTTGACGATTTCTACATAACCGCCGGCCTGGGATACACCTACAGCATCAACGACAAGACCACCCTGGGAGTCAGCGGCCTGATCAGTTATGCCGGTGAAGATTTTGCCAATTTTTACGCTGCAGGAACCGACAGCGGATTCTTTAACTATTTGCTAACCGCTTCGGTGAAATATATGGTCACCGATAAGTTTGGAGTCGGAGCCAACATCAATCTTACCGAATCTCTGGACGATGATGTCCTCCCTGATGCAGCCGTTGACACCACGTTCTTCGGCGGCGTCAGCCTGACCTACACGTTCTGATCCTCCCCTCCTCCTCTCCCCCTCCCCTTACCAGGCGACTTGGCGCCGAAGGGGAGGGGTATCGTTCGGCTGCTGAAAACGCCCCCTCATTTTCCCGCTCCCGCCAAGCGGAAACACGCATGATTCCCCTTGCCCTTTGCTCAATTTACCGGCATTTTTGCGATGGCCCCACTGCACCCGGATGACCGTTTTTTCCCTCTTAGTATTAAAATAATATATTTAAGGCGCCGCAGCCATGTCGCTCCCTCCCTTTGCCGATCAGTTCTTTGTCGCCGTCACCTGGCTGGGATCTCTGGTTGTCCTGCTGCCCTGCGCCGCAATCATCGTTTTTTTCTTCTGCCGCAGCCGCAGAAAACGCGAGGCACTGCTGCTCGGCGCCTGCCTGGGACTCAGCAGCCTTATGACCCATGCCCTCAAACCGATATTTAAAAGGCCGCGACCGATTATTGACAATCTGCTGGTCCCCATGCCCACGGATTGGTCCTTTCCCAGCGGCCATACAGCGCAGGCAACAGCCTTCTTCTTAGCACTGGCCATCCTGGCGGCCCGCAACCTTCCCCAACCCGCGGCCGGCCTGGCCGTTGCAGCCAGCATGCTCACAGTCCTGATCGTCGCCTATTCGAGGGTGTATCTGCAGGTGCACTTTGTCTCCGATGTCTTTGCCGGGGCATTCGTTGGAGGGCTTGCTGTCCTTGCCGTCGCAACCGCCATCAAAAAAAGATAAACATCACGATTCCAAGGTTGACAATAAATTGACAATTCCTGGCACCTATGGGTCTATATTGAGACGAGGAGTTGCTTTGGGTCCTTAGGCCTGGAAGCCATGAAACGCCGCACACCCATATGTTCGCATGATTTGTTTTATCAAGGAGGGAACATGATTCTGGATGTACTTGAGAATGCACAACGTTACCTGATCATGCACAGGGGATTCGCGAAGGCATTTGAGTTTCTCTTACGCCCGGATCTGAAAGCGCTGCCGGTGGGAGAATATGAGATAGAGGGTGAACGCGTCTATGCGATCGTGTCCAGGGATCCTGGTCGCAAGAAAGAGGATGCTCTCCTTGAAACGCATGAGGAATACATTGATATCCAATTGGTCCTGGCAGGGACCGATGACATGGGGTGGAGGCCCAGGTCATTGTGCAAACAACCCTCCGGAGAATACGATCATCATTCCGATGTGCAGTTCTTCACGGATGAACCCGCTGCCTGGCTCTCGGTCGAAAGCGGAGCGTTTGCGATTTTCTTCCCGGAAGATGCGCACATGCCGCTGATTTCGTCGGGGCAGCTGCACAAAATCGTTGTAAAGATCGCAGCAGCATCGCTCTAAGATCCGCCGAACAAGATGCTACCGCAGCTCAGGGGCGGGCAAACGGCTTTCGCCTGCCCACTGTAAACATAATCGCTTTCACCGCCCACCTGACTCAGGCATCACCGCCGTCCCGACCCGCCCCCTCTTTCTCTCCATGATACGAGGAGCGCCTCTTCACTGCTCTGCAAACCGATTTAGCGGCAGGGCAAGCCCCCAGGTGTTGATCGAAGACAACGAAATGAATCGTGCCCGCACAGCCAGCCCTTGGCGAATTCCGGCTTATATATTTAATATATAAAAAAGATACCCTTTTATGCTTTATTGTCTTTTCCCCGGACGGGGGTATTTTTACTAGTGACAGATTACGATTCTCCATGATAACCATTTATTTTCATGAACTTTTTTACAAAAAAATACATATTTTGTCATATATCGTGAATAATTGAATGAATATTAAACGGCTTCATCCGCGCCAAACTTGGGGCAAGAGACCAAGAGTACCGCAACATAAAAGTTTGTCGCACGAGTATTGCAAATTATATCCGAACTTTTCCGGAGGAATGAATCATGCTAGACATTCGAAGGATTATCGTACCGGTTGATTTTTATCAGTATAGCAATGATCTGGCTGAATTTGCCATCGGCATTGCCAATAAATTAGAGGCGGATGTGACTTTTGTGCATGTAGCTGAGTATATCTTAAGCTATTCCGACTATAGTCCCGAACCTGACAAGCGACTCGATGAAGCAATTGGTATTTATGCGGAAAGTAAAATGGAAACTCTTGTGGAAAAGAGTAAAAAAACCTGTCCCGGATGCAAGGGAGTGGTGCTCAGAGGGGTGGTTTCCGATGGCATCGTTCAATATGCCAGGGAAAATGAAGTTGACATGATTATCATGGCAACGCACGGGGCCAAGGGCATCGAAAAAATCCTGATGGGCAGTGTGGCGGATCGGGTGTTGAAGCAGTCCCCCTGCCCTGTTCTTATCTTCAACCCGTATAAAGGGGAAAGAGGATTTCAATCCGATTCTTCGATGAAAAAAAGCGCCCAACCCGCCTAGCGAAACCATTGCGGTTGTCCGTCCCAGCGAGAGTTGAACAGAAGACGGGCCCTTGAACCCTTCCGCATTCATAGCCGGTGAGGGGCGCTGCTTCCATCAGAGACCCGAGGAGGAGGCTCTTGCACGCTCTCCAGGAAAAGCGCGTTGCAGGGGCCTCATCAGAAAACCGAATCCGTTTCTCCGCGTTACGCAAATGCAAATCGAGAGCGTTTCCTCCACAATACGATGTCGACCGTGCGGAGGAGAGACACCAGATAGCACTCCTTACGAAGTAATGGAGAATTTCAGAAGCCGTTTTGCCTGTACGCCTGGTATTTCTTTACCTGTTCCGTATTCAGCCCCGGGAGTTCTCCATGCGATATTCACCATTGCTCACCGATCTCTATGAACTGACCATGCTGGCGGGCTATCTCGAAGAGGGGATGGCCGAGAAGCCGGCCGTGTTTGATCTCTATTTCCGCACCAACCCCTTTGAGGGCGGATATGCGGTCTTCGCCGGCCTGGAACCGGCACTGGAATGCCTGGAACAGTTGTCCTTTACCCCGGAAGAATTGAGCTATCTCCGGAGCCTTCAACTCTTCAAACCCGATTTCCTCGATTATCTGCAAGCATTTCGGTTCCGGGGCCGGGTAATTGCCCCTCCCGAGGGCACCGTGGTCTTTGCCAACGAACCTCTGCTCACCGTGTCCGGCCCCCTGGCCGAAGCCCAACTGGTGGAGACCATTCTCCTCAATATTATCAATTTTCAGACCCTGGTCGCCACCAAGGCCGCCCGCATCCGCCATGCGGCCGCCGGGGCGGAAGTCATTGAATTCGGCCTGCGGCGCGCTCAGGGGCCCAACGGCGGCCTTTCCGCCTCGCGTGCCGCCTGCATCGGCGGCGCCAAGGGCACCAGCAACGTGTTGGCGGGCATGGAATACGGCTTGCCGGTCCGCGGCACCCATGCCCACAGCTGGGTGCAGTCCTTTGCCGACGAATTGACCGCCTTTCAGGCCTATGCATCCGTCTTCCCCGACAGCTCCGTACTGCTGGTCGACACCTACGACACCCTGCGCAGCGGCGTGCCCAATGCCATCCTTGTTGCCCAAAGCCTGCGGGAGCAGGGACACACCCTGCGGGGCATCCGTCTTGATTCCGGCGACCTCGCCTACCTCTCGCGCGAGGCCCGCCGCATGCTCGATGAAGCCGGATTCCCGGAGGTTCGCATCCTCGCTTCCAACGAACTTGACGAGCAGGTGATCGAATCAATCCGCAACGAGGGAGGACGGGTGGACATCTACGGCGTCGGCACCAAGCTGGCCACCGCGGCCGGTGCCGGCGGAGTTGCCCTGGGTGGAGTGTATAAACTGGCGGCAGTGGATGGTCAGCCGAAAATGAAAATTACCAGCGACATGGCCAAGGCCACCCATCCTGGAAGCAAACAGGTGCTGCGTGTGGTCGATCCCGAGGGCCAATACATCCAGGACCTGGTCTGCCTGGAAGGGGAAGCGATCAAGGCCGGGATCACCGTCTATGACCCGACCAATCCGCTGCGGCAGACCGAACTGCCCGAAAAAATCACTCTGACCGACCTGCGCAGGACGGTTATGCAACAAGGCAGGCGGACCCTGCGCCCCGAATCCCTTGACCGCATGGCCGAGCGTTGCAGCCGGGACTTGGGACTGTTGCCCAGCGGTTGCCGCCGCTTTGTCAATCCACACCGTTACAAGGTTTCGATCTCCCCGCAACTGAAAGAATTGCGCTGCGCCATGATCCGGGCAACCGGGATGAGGATGAAATGAAAATAACGGGAAAGACGGCATTGATTATAATCGACGTGCAGAACGATTTCTGCCCGGGAGGGGCCCTGCCGGTGCCGAACGGCAACCTGGTGGTGGCTCCCCTGAATCGGGCGGCCGAACGTTTTGCCAGTCGCGGCCTGCCGGTATTCGCCAGCCGCGACTGGCACCCGATGGAGACCGAACATTTTCAGGAGTATGGCGGCCCCTGGCCGGTGCACTGCGTCCAGGGGACCCATGGCGCCGCTTTCCATCCGGATCTGCGTCTCCCGGAAAACGCCATTATCCTGTCCAAGGGAATTGATCGCTATGCGGACGGCTATTCCGCCTTTGAAGGGATCTCGTGGACAGGGCTCCCCTTTGCCGAGCTCTTGCGGAGCAAGGGTGTCCGGCATCTGTGCGTGGGCGGTCTCGCCACCGATTACTGCGTTCGCGCCACGGTTCTGGACGCCATCAAGCGAGGGCTGGAGGTGACCGTGCTGGCCGATGGCGTGGCCGGTGTGGATATCATCCCGGGCGATTCGCAGCGAGCCCTGGAGGAGATGCAACAGGCAGGCGCCCGCATAGTCCGGGTGGATGAATTGCAGGTGCCGCGCACCGCCTCGACAGAGAAAACCCAAAGCAGCGTTATCGATATCCCCTATCCGGGCGGGAAAGGTTAGAGTGTTGGCAGTCCCTTCCCGCACGGAACCGTGCTCTTGCCCCCCACAACTATTGCCGGAGGATCCTTATGAAATATTTAAGCCTATCCGTATTCCTTTTACTGTTTCTGCTTTCATCCTGCGCCACCCGGTCGCAGACTGGGGCCGTCGGAGGGGCGGCCGCCGGGGCTCTCGTCGGCCAGGCGATCGGTCATAACACCGGGGCGACCCTGGTGGGCGCGGCGGTCGGCACCATGCTCGGCTCCATCGTCGGCAACGAAATGGACAAGTACGATCGGGAACAACTCAATCACAGCTATGAGCGGGGAATTTCGGGTCAAGGCTCCTCCTGGGTGAATCCGGAGAGCGGCAACCAGTACACCGTCGTTCCGGAATCCGCCTATCAGGAACCGGCCAGCCAACGGGTATGCAGACGGGCGAAAATCGATGCGTTCATCAAGGGCAAACCGCAAATAGTCAATACGACGGCTTGCCGAGGCAAGAACGGTCAATGGGAACTGCAGTAAGGGCGCGGCAGGAAGCGGAAAAGCTGCGCCTGTAAAATCAGCGCGGCACAAAAGATTGCAAAGATCGCGGTCTCGAAGCTTGAAGCGTCGGGCTGCATCAATGCAATCTTCTCATCCGTCGAGCCACCTGCAAACTCTCGTTTCTCCTTATCCTCCAGCCGCACCGGAGCACCGCCGAGGCTTGTTTCCATCCCCGCCCGATCTCCAGCTCCCGTGTCATTTCCACCCGTAACCCCTTGAGAATTGCCGTTCTCTCGCATCCTGCCGCCCTGTTTTCTCGCCGATCCGCCGGGAAACAAAACATCCCTGTAACTTTCAAACCAAAAAGAAACCGTTCCTTGGCCGAATCGTAACAAACGACCGGTACAAAGGACTGATCAAAGAATGGCGACAGGCGGCAGACGCCTTGCGCCGTAACGCTTGTTGCCGAAGACCATCGGGAAAATACGATAAAAACAATGGACCAGATAACCGAAGATTTGCTGCATACAGTCCTCCGCCAGCAGAATGTCAAAGCGCATTTCCAACCGATCGTTCACATCCAGACCCGGCAGATCTACGGCTATGAAGGGCTGATCCGCGGACCGGTCAACACCGTGCTCCATTCACCCTCCCGGCTCTTTGAGGTGGCCACCCGGGCCGGTCGGTTGGCCGAGCTCGATCTCCTCTGCCGCCAGGTGGTGATCAAACGATTCGCCCAACTGGATTTACCGGGCCGCCTGTTCATCAATGTCGATCCGTACAGCCTGGTCCATGAGCACTTCCGCGAAGGCCAGACCCTTGATTTCATCGAGCAGGCCCGACTCAATCCCTCCCTGGTGATCATCGAGCTGACCGAAACCCACCCGGTGGAAGACATCCAGCTGATGCAGCAGGCCATGGTTCACTACCGGCAGATGGGATTCCGGGTCGCCCTCGACGATCTGGGAGCCGGATATTCCGGCCTGAAACTCTGGTCCGAACTCCGCCCGGATATCGTCAAGATCGACCGGCATTTCATCCAGGGGGTTGACCAGGACCGCACCAAGCAGCAGTTTGTCAGCCTCATCCTCAAGACCGCCACCGCCCTGGGATGCAGGGTCATCACCGAGGGGGTCGAAACCGAGAAGGAATACGCCACGCTGCGGAAGATCGGCGTGGAAATGATGCAGGGTTACTACTTCTGCCGTCCGGTGGAGGTGCCGCCCGTGACCATTTCCTCGAAATTGTTCCGCAAAGAACTGCGGAGCTATGAGGAAGAGGAATCGCCGACCGTGGAGATGCTGATCCGGCCCACGGTTTCGGTGCAGGCCAGCACCAAGGTCCTGCAGGTCGGCGATCTCTTCACCACCACCCCGGATCTGGAATCGATTGTGGTGGTGCATGAGCACGAAGTCCTGGGCCTGGTCCTGCGCCGGGACTTCATGAATCTCTATGCCAGCCTTTACGGCAAGGAACTCTATGGCAAGCAGCCGATCCTCGGCTTCATGAACCGCAACGTCATGCAGGTGGAGAAAAAACTGCCCCTGGAGGAAGCCAGTTACCGTCTCACCACTTCCCTGGATATCCACACCGATGAGTTCATCATCCTCGACGGCTGCTGCCTGGCCGGCAAGGGCCGACTTCTCGATTTGCTCCATGAAATCACCAAGGTCCAGGTCAACCGGGCGCGCCACGCCAATCCCCTGACCATGCTGCCGGGCAATGTCCCGATTCAACAGCAGCTGCAGAAACTGATCCATCAAAGCGTTCCTTTTACCGTCTGTTATTTCGACCTCGACAACTTCAAGCCCTTCAATGATTTTTTCGGCTTCAGCCGGGGCGACAAGGTGCTGCGCTTTGTCTCCGAACTGCTGGTCGCCAATATCGATGATCAGGTCGATTTTATCGGTCATATCGGCGGCGACGATTTCGTGGCGATTTTCCGCAGCCTTACCTGGGAGACAACGGTCCAACGGATTCTTCAGCAGTTTGACGACAGCATCGGCGGACTGTACAACGGCCACATCGGTTGCGTGATCACCGCAACCGACCGGGAGGGCAAGGAACGGCAATACAGACAGATGACCCTTTCCGTCGGCGCGGTGGTGGTCAGGCCTTCGGAGATGGGGTGCCATTTTGACCTCTCGGAGGCTGCGGCCATTGCCAAACACCATGCCAAGGATATTCCGGGCAGTTCTCTGTATA
>Ga0074197_1002771_pt1 | contig 11609 bp, 9 predicted proteins | sample EPASupsiteSAE305_FD_64526 | JGI IMG/M metagenome (GOLD analysis project Ga0074197, IMG submission 64526) | Bioremediated contaminated groundwater microbial communities from EPA Superfund site, New Mexico - SAE3-05 reassembly with SPADES | ecosystem: Environmental > Aquatic > Deep subsurface >...
CCAAACGATAGCAGGAAAGGGACCGGTTCCACCCGGAAGATAGACGTTGAATTTTTGACGCTCACTCTTGTTGGAATACGGAATGTCAAGCCATTGTTGCCTTCCAAAATTTGGATGATTTATGGCTGGCTGATCATATGCTTCCCGCAACGCGCGCATGTATGCATGTAAGGTCTCTTCATTTGACAAGGGATTCACTAATTTCGTCATCTTATGTTCTCCTGTCAAATGCGAGGGCAAAGAGTTCTTCCGATTGCTGCTTCAAAGTTCTCGCAAAGAATTTTGCGCTTCAGTGCATCATCCAGATCGCTGAGCAGTACACGACCTACGATGATGCGTGGGTCGTTGAACACCTGATCCGTACTGAAAATCAACTTCTCATGCGGCGCCAGATTTGCAAGCTCCTCAATCCAAATCTGCGAATAGAGTGACCCGTTAATATCGAGGAAAACGTGATCGAACCGCTTCGACAATTCGATGGAACTCATGCACCCAGTGTAAGTACCGCCCATATGTCCTAAAAGTAGCTTTAATTTCGGAAAACGTTTTAATACACGAAAGAACGAAGCAGGATTGTTTTCTTTCTCTGTTTCCCATGTGTGGCACAAAATGAGAATGCCTCGCTTCTCACAATAATCGTAAAGCGGATCATATGCATTCGTTTCGATCGACGTCTTGGCTTCGCGCGGATGAATCTTAACGCCTACAAAGTTTGTATTTGCTTTGAACGCGTCGATCTGTTGTAGAAGCGCATCGCCAATGCGCGGCTCGTAATACAAGTACGCATATAGCTGCTCCGGAAATTCGGCGCAGAATTCCATCAGTCGCGCATTTCCCTCCACCCCTTTTCCGACGAGTGCTTTGAAGCTACTCGCAGCTATCGCACCGATGCCAATCTTTTTGCTCAGGGATAGTGTTTTTTCAAGAGGCATTGTATATAGATAAGCAGCGTTGTATTCCCCCTCGCCGACATGTGCATGCGCATCGAAAATTGGGAGTCCCTGCGGAATCACACCGGAGAGCACGGTTTGCTTTAGGTTCATGCTAACGCACCTCCACTATCCGTTCAAAGTTGCCGTGCGCAATCAGCTGCTTTTCTACTTCGGAGAGCTCACAGTGCATCAGTTGGAATACCTTGTCATATGGTTCCTTTTCGGGCATGTTCGTTCCGAATAGAATCCGTTCCGCGCCGAGCAGCTCGACGATGTTCTCAATCCCGTAATACTCGATTATATTTGACGTGTCAAAATAAACCTCTGGAAAGTGTTGCGCAAAGCGAATATACTGCCGGTTCATCCATTGCGTTGTGTTTGTGATCACAAGCCGTAGATCAGGATACGCTTGCTTGACCTCTGCCGCATCCCGCAGATCAAGCTCCTGTAAAGAGACTAACAACGGTGTCTTGGTCTCGACAAGCATTTCCAGCATCCAGCCAAACATCCAAAGCGTCAACGGACTTGCGTCCTGACCTGGGCAAACTCGAAACAGAGCTTTTTCTTCGAGAATCAAGCGAACGGCTTCCTCTCTCGAATGATGCTCGTCGGGATATCCAGGCGGCAACATGCGCAGCACAGGGTACCTTCCTGTTTTTTCTTTGCAACGCATTCGTGTGATATCATTCGCTTGTCGAAGGGTACCGCATCCGCGCTCGAGATTTATATAAGCTCCCGCGACAATGCCGAGCGCTTCGCCGCAGAGTGAGACTTCTTCCATCGTCGCTGCATACAGACCACTTCTCTTCTCTAAATAAAAACCGCTATTGATGTCCTTAAATATCATCTGCCGCCTCTTTAGCGAGGATGGGTAAACGCCATCCCTGATCCGTCGCGTTTGAATCAACGTTTCATCTGATTTGCTGATTCGGTGAAAAAACTCCAGCCATCATGCCCACGGCTCTGCGTAGCGCTATTTTTTGGTTTTCTCAGTCTGCGCAAGAACGGCAAAGAACATGATCAAACCAGTGATGATATAGTGATAATAGGAGTCAAGGCCGGACATTATCAAACCGTTTTGAATGACATACACAACCAGAATACCGATGAACGCGCCCCAGATGTTTCCCTTACCGCCCGCCATACTTGTTCCTCCAATGACAGAGGCCGCGATTGTATCGAGGGCGTAGGTTGCGCCAAGGTTTGGCTGGCCGGAGTTTACGCGAGATGCAAAAACCACGCCCGAGAGTGCCGCAAAGAAGCCGGTCATCAGGAAGGCAAACGTAATCGTCCTCGGTACATTGATACCAGAGATCTTAGCCGCCTCTGCATTGTTGCCGACGCAGTATATCGCGCGCCCGAGTTTTGTAAACTTGAGGATGAACCAGAAGGAGACAAATATCACAATCATCAGCACCACAGGCATTTGCAAAAAACCAAATAGTTTATAGGTACCGATAAAGCGGAATGCAGGATTGGGGTCAACGCTGATCGTCGATCCGCCGGTGAGCACAAAGAGAATACCGCGGTATATTTGCAGTTGCGCAAACGTCGTAATAAACGCGTTAGTATTGAACCGCGAAACACATATGCCTGCGATGAAGCCAGAGAGGAGACCAAAACCAAGTGCGATTGCCATTGCAATCGGAACGGGGAACCCCTTGACGGCCAGCATGGTGTAAACTACACCGCCCATCGCTGCAACGTTACCAACAGACATGTCGAACTGCCCGCCGAGCAAGACCATGAATTGGCCCGCAGCAATGTAGGAAACCGTGCTCGCGCTTAGTAGAATCGCAAGCAGGCTGTTCGCCGTAAAGAAATACTTCGACGTGTTGGAGAAGATAACGAGCAACACAATCAAGATAAAGATCGTAAAAATACCAGGTGTATCCTTAGATTTAATGTAAAGTCGTTTCGCCGTATTCAATGTTCTTACCCCCTTAGTTCGCCACCGCGTAGCGGACGATATCTTCTTCAGTCAACTGTTGATTCACCATGTCAGCAATTATCTCACCCTCTCGCATGACGATGATGCGATCGCAGATGCCCAACGTTTCCGGTAGCTCCGAACTGACCATTATGACACACTTCCCCGCATCCGCGAGCTCTTTCATCACGGCGTAGACTTCTGCTTTCGCGCCTACGTCGATTCCGCGTGTCGGTTCATCAAATATGATAATATCGCAGTTTGCCTGTACCCACTTGGCGATGATTATCTTCTGCTGGTTTCCACCGGACAGCGTGCCTGCAATCGTTCTCTCGTTTTGCGCTTTGATGTTGAAGCGGCTCATGCCTTCTTTTGCGTATTTTATCTCTTTTGAGTCTGAAATCAGTTTCCCTCGGTTCAGAATCGCGTTGAGATTCGGCATGCTAATATTCATCTTCAGGGAAGCTCGTAGCATGAGCCCTTCACCGCGCCGATCCTCAGTCACAAAGCCAATACCGTATCGCGCGGCTTTACTTGGCGTTCTAATATCTACCTTCTTACCTTTTATATACACGTCCCCGGAATCGCGCGTGTCCAATCCGAAAATGCCACGCATAACCTCGGTCCGTCCTGCACCAACCAATCCATAAAATCCCAGAATTTCACCGAAATTCGCATCGAAGTTAACATTCTTATATCGCCCAGCGCGCGAGAAGTTCTCCACACGGAGCGCTGAATCCAGCACCATCATTTGTTTGACACGCTTTTTACCAAATAAATCCAAATCGCGTCCGACCATCAACTTTACGATGTCGTCATTTGTAATATCTTTTACGTTACGCGTATCCACATACTTGCCGTCCTTGAGTACGGTTACTCGGTCACAGATCCGAAAGATTTCGCTGAGTCTATGGCTCACATAGATGATCCCAAGATTTCGGCTACGCAAATCTTCAATTAGCTCGAACAAACGCTCCGTTTCCTCAGCAGAAAGTGAGGATGTTGGTTCGTCAAATGCGATGACCCTCAGGTTGTCGTCGATCATCGCGCGCATGATTTCGATCAGTTGCTTATGCCCCATGCTCAGATGACCAATCGTTTCGCGAACGTTCATCGCGGCCGCGCCGCCGCCGAGCTTCATTTGCAGCTCTTTGGCATGGGCGAACATTTTCTTCCAGTCAACTATGCCGAGGCGCGTCAGAGGATATCGACCCAGAAAGATGTTCTCGGCAACTGTTAGATGCTTGGCCATTGCCATCTCCTGTGGAACCACATGAATCCCGCACCCGCGCGCATCGTTGATATTCCGAATCTCCGCTCTGCATCCACAAACGGAAACCTCGCCGGAATCCATAGAGTAAATGCCGGTTATCACCTTGAGCAACGTCGATTTCCCTGCTCCGTTCTCTCCGCAAAGTGCATGCACCTCGCCCGCGCGAATCTCAATACTCACATTGTCCAGTGCTTTGACTCCCGGAAACGATTTCGAGATGTGCTCCGCTTTCAGTACGACCTCGCCGTCCATTTCATCACCCCTTAAATAGCATACCTTTGTATATATTGTATACTCACTTAGCATGAGAATCGAGAGGGGTAGGGTCTACCCCTCTCGCTCGATTGTCGGTCAGTATTAGCCCGCGTCAACCATCCACTGGTCAATGTTCGCAGCTGAAACGATATATTCCGGATAACCCGTGAAGTTCGGGAACAGCGTCCCATTCTTGAACAGGTCGTTACAGAGCTGAACCAGCGCCGCGCCAGATGGGTACGGGAGAATGCCAGCGCAGAAGAGACTGTTCGCCTTCGCTTCGGATGCGCTCATCGCGCCCGAGATCGATGTGTCACCCACGACACCGGCGCAAATGATCTTTGAATAGTCCGCGCCATTCTCGTCAAAGATCGGGAATGCGGCGTCCCAAACATTGTTGCCACCGCAGAATACCATCCAGTATTCGGTGGAACCAGCGTTTGCCTGATAAGCGCTTGAGAATTTGGCGATATTGTTGTCCGTAAGGTTGTCCACAGTATCCAGCCAGATGAAGTTGTCATCCGTCAAGCCGGGGATATTGTCCATCATCCCCTGATAAGCGCCAAGGCTACGTCCGTGAATGCTTTCGACAGCGGGTGCATCCAGCATGGCGATCTTGAGCTTGCTAACATCAAAACCACGCTCAACAGCCGCGAGAGCTGCAGCTTTACCTGCACTATAACAGAGGCCGTAGTCATCCAACCCCAGGTGCGGTACACGGTTGCCTTCGGAATCGTAACCACCGTCGTCGGTGGTGATGTAAGCTACGCCCGCTTCTTTACACAGATCGATGACCGCAGGCAGCATTGCACCGGTTACCGGGGTCAGAATAACCGCATCGACATCCTGGTTTATGGCATTCTGAATGCCCTGAAGATATGCATCCTCCGAGTTGTTCGCATCAATACCGATGAACTCGATGCCTAGTTCCTTTGCCTTGTCTTCCATACCTTTGCTCTTCGGAGCAAACCAGGAACTTGTCAGGAACTTGCATACAAACGCAACCTTAAACGTGCCGTCAGCTGCGAAGTCCTTATAGTTCTCATGGTTGTCGGCATATGTGTCATTGGTGTATGCGCTCGCAGCAACCCTTGCTTCTTCCGCATACTTGGATGGTGCTGCGGCCTGTTCCTCAACCGCCGGTTCAGGAGCTGCAGCTGCCTCCGTCGATGCCGCTTCCGTCGCTGCGGGGGCTGCTTCTTCCGCCACCGGGGTGGCAGCAGTGCAGGCCACAGCAGAGAACACCAATAGTGCGCACATAATCAAAACAACAAGTTTCTTCATGATTGTACCCTCCTTCTTTTATTTTATACCCCATCTCTGAGGTTATAAATACATTTTTGATAATCCCTATTGTTAACGCAAAAACTTCTTTTCAACAGTATCAGATTGGAAGCTGCGCCGCGATAGAAGCGCCGAAAGTCGGCTACTCTTTAACGTAACGCAGCGTATCCTTGATCGATTGCGTATGATCGTAGCTCGGCCAATACTCAAAGCCGAAGTAGCGGTCATACCCCGCCTCTTCCGCGGCGCGGATTACACGCGGATAGTTCGTTTCACCGAGATGCAACTCGTGCCTCCCTGGCACGCCCGCGCTGTGAAAATGCCCTATCGATGCAATGTTCTCCGAAATGTTGTTAACGAGGTTTCCCTCCATGAGTTGCATATGGTAACAGTCGAAGAGCAGTTTAATCGAAGGGCTGTTTACTGCTTTCACAATTTCAAAGCCGATATAGGAAGAGTCCAGGTAATACCCTTTATGGTCGCAAATGGAGTTGAGTGCTTCGATAACAATGGTAACCCCTTCTTTCTCGCAGAGTTCGGCAACACGCTTGAGGTTTTCAATCAGGAGCGCTTTCTGGCTGTCCGCTTTGCAGGTGACTTCCCCAGCGAGGCCAATGAATGTGCTGCACCCAATCTCCTTACCGAAGTTGATTGATTTCTTGACATTTTTTCTTACAATATCGTAGGCAAAGTTCATGCGGTAGGTCCATGCCTGATTCAGGCAACACGCGGCGACAGGAATACCCGCGCGTGCGGCTACACTGCCGATTTGCTTGGCATCGTAAACAGAGGGATCCCAGAACTCAACTGCGTCGAGTCCCAAATCCTTTGCCTGAATGATGCGTTCATAGAAGGAGCGATCCTCAAAAACAGGTTCGATACAGAGCGAATACTTCACGCACACAGCCCCCCTTAATATTAAGATGGATATCAGTTTTTTTCGTTGTTGGATCAATGGACCTAATAGAAATTTAGATTATTGATTTGCTGATTTATGAGAAATTCTTCCGACTAGGAGGAAACGCCTACATAGACGCTCCTCCCCCATGCAATGAACTATTAAGCAAGTACAGCTGCCACCTTGTTGATCGCATGCGCAATCATATCGCAGTCTTCATCCGTCATTTGCGGAGGAATATCCAGATGGATCACGCGGCCAAGCAGCTCCAGCGTATTGGGATTCATCGCCGGGTCATACCTTACCGGTTCGGATTTCTTGTGGTAGGGGCAATCCCACGGGCAGTTTACGGGTGTCGGCGTCTTCTGTTCGATGACATGCTTCCAGTGCGCATAGATGTGCCAGTCCGGAATGCCTGCGTTGAACACACTCGCTGCCGCGACACCTTCTGCCTTGAGGGCGTTGGCAAACGGTTCTACCTTCTCTTTTGCGTCGAGATAGAACATCAGGCAGATGCCGGTATCGCCTTCGGGATCGTTCACGGGACGAATCTTGATGCCCTTGGTGCCGGAGATGCCGTCGATGATGCGCTTCTGGTTTTTGCGCATGCCAGCGACCAGCCCGTCAAGGCGACCAAGCTGCGCGAGCATCACGGCGCCCGTGAGTTCGCTCATACGGAAATTGGAGCCGCAAAAAAGCTCGCCTTCATATCTCTGCTCGGCAAAACGATCGGGTCTCCAGCAGGCTGCCGTATCATGATAGCTCATAGAGCGATCGTAGATGCGCGAATCGTTGGTGATCACCATGCCGCCTTCGCCCGCAGTGATGGTCTTGTGATACTGGAAGGAGAAGCAACCCGCGTCACCGATGGTGCCGAGATACTTGCCCTTGTAGGTGCCGCCGACGGCCTGCGCGCAGTCTTCCACAACGATGAGGTTGTGCTTTTTTGCGATAGACATGATCGCGTCCATGTCGCAGGGTACGCCACGCATATGCACAGCGACGATGCCTTTGGTCGCGGGCGTGATCTTCTTTTCCACGTCAGCGGGATCCATGGTGAGCGTTTCATCCACCTCTACAATAACTGGGATGGCTTTAGCGGCGACGATTGCTGCACATGAGGCAAAGAACGTATAACCAGTGACGATGACTTCATCGCCCGGTCCGACGCCGCACGCAGTCAAAGATGCAATCAACGCGCCGGTACAGGAACTCGTTGCGAGGCCGTGGCGCGCGCCAAGCTTTGCTGCAAACGCTGTCTCGAACGCTTTGACCTTCGATTCACAGTTTGCAGGACCGTAGTACCGAAAAAGATATTTGTTGTCGAGTACTTCGAGAACCTGCTTTTTTTCTTCGTCACCGATTTCCAGTCCGCCCGGATACATCGGGAAATTCGGCGTCGTTTTCGCCTTCGGTCCACCGTGTAATGCTAATTGCTCCATGATTCTTCCCTCCGTAGTGCTTGCGTAATAATTTATTTTTTGTGTGTTATGATGTGTCTGATGCCATGATTATAAAGGTGCGCGTTTCGTTTGTCAATAAAAATATTCAAACGTTTTAAATACATTTTTTTCATGCATAATTATCGACACATTCACCTATTGTCGCGCTTTTTTAAAGCACACTTGTCAATTTGATTAAAACTTATTCTCTTTTTCTAAAATGTTTTCTTATGTATGTGTATCGTTGTGCAAATTCTCTGTAGAAGCGTCGATTCCCTTTACAAAAAACGATTTACAATATACAATAAGTGAAAAAGAATTTTTTAGCATCGGGGGCCGCATGGCAAAGCTCACCATCATCGATATCGCAAAAATTGCAGGCGTATCGCCTTCTACTGTCTCACTCGTAATGAATAAACGCCCCGGCATCAGTGTGGGAACGCGCCAGCGTGTGATGGACGTAGTCGAGCGAATGAATTTTGCGCCTAGCCAGAGCGCGCGAAGTCAGATATTAAAGAGCACTCAAAACATCGCTGTTTTGTTTAACATGAACAGCCATCCGCTTGAGCATCTCTTTCAGGAGAGTTTGAACAAAAACATCCTGCGCTACTGTACGGAACGTGAGTTCAACCTGGTATTTGTTGCCTGTTCATTTGAGGACGATTCTTCGCCAGTCACGCTCCCTAATATCCTCCGTTCACGAGGTGTGGATGGCGTTATTTCCTACGGTTATGTACCGGTTTCAGTCATCACTGCTCTGCAGGATTTGGAGCTACCCTATTTACTGTTGGATAGCCATCAACTCCCAAACCATTGCATGAGCTTACATGTGGACTACTATATGGCTTCGCGGCTAGCCATGCATCATCTTATGGCAAACGGGCACACTCAAATTGCCTATATCGGCAGTAATTTCCCGCCGCTATACAGCCAGCAGACCTTTGAAGGATACCGCAGTGTGCTAGATGAGTCAGGTATCGATGTTCCGCTGGGCTGGATCCAGATGCAATCCCGCGACAGTGACGACGAGGACAGCGCAACCAAGCAAATGCAAGCAATCCTGCAATCAGGCAAGTTACCAACTGCGGTTTTTTGCGCGGCAGACATTTACGCTATAGGAGCTATGCGCGCCATAAAGCAGGCGGGACTTCGCGTGCCGGAAGATATCTCTATCATCGGCATTGACGATATTTTAATCAGCTCCTATATCGACCCACCGCTCACAACCGTTCGCATAGATACTCACCGTCTTGCTAAACAAGGCTGCGATATATTATTCGAAAGCATTCGAATCGACGAGGTACTAACCGCACATGAAGATTTTCAGGAATTTTCTATTGTTGAGCGCGAAACAGTCATTTCGCTTAAATAGCAAATAGTTCTAAAGAAATTCATCGCTATTGATCTGTGTTTGTATTAATTGCACACTTTCTAAAGAGGAAAAGATTCAGATCAGAAAAGGAAGAGGGCGAGGAGATAAACATCAGTAATCACTCCGAAGAGTACACCGCAATTGCGCTGTAATGTTTGACACAAACTATCTTTTATCAAGCTCTTGCACCAGCGCATAATTTCTGATCCTATTGATAATTCACCTGAAATCTCAATCCCCGCTACATTATAGAACACAAACCGTATTCCCCCGCTTCTCCCTACTATCCCCTTCTCCACCATAACCGTCCAAATGGTGTCGTCCCATTCTTCAAGAACCTGCGGATTCATCTTTTACGCGCGGATTAACAACGACATTGCTTTGTCCTGCTGCTGGCGCGACGTTCGTTCCTCTTTTCGCTTTTCCAATTCACAAATTAAATCCTCATAGCGCTTAGTCAAGCTATCGTATTTCTTCAAATACTCCACCTGCAATTGAGCAGTCGAGGAGTTTTCTTTGACTAACGACCTGACCATCTCGGCAACTATCTCGCATTCCTCGCTAAAACGCGAAATTTCGGCATCAATCCCTCTCAAATCCGTCAACGTCCGGCGCATCAGTTCACTTTCCGCAATGACCTGAGTTTAAATCGCCATCAACTGGTTATACGCTATAATACGCGATTTCTTACTGTGTAAAACAAATCAAGATCTCAGAAAACGAATGAGCATAGAAGGTATGCATTAGTACACAAATCTGACACAGATGACATAACCTGACACAACACGACACAGCATCTTATATTAATCAAACCCGCATAAAATCAACGTTTTTCGATGATGCATAACGTTGAATAACACTTTTTTCGCGGCTCATAACCCGGAGGTCGTTGGTTCAAGTCCATCCCCCGCAACCAAATAAAAACCGCCCGATTCGGGCGGTTTTTGCGTTACTTGAGGATTATATTTTGGCACGGAAGAGGGTCAAAACCTACTAGCTGATGTTTATTTGATGTTTATCAGGATGTTCAGTCGTAAAAAGCGATTAACGATTATCACTGCTCATGGATGAACTTCAGCATCGTTATAGCATTTCTTCTAAAACCTCCGCCGCTTTCTCATCCGCAGTTCGAATCGCGTGCGAGTAGATGTTAGCGGTAGTCGAGGTCTGTGCATGGCCTGCACGATAACTGACCGTTTTCAACGGAATCCCCGCCGCGAGTAGAAGAGTGATGTTTGTGTGCCGCAAGGAATGTATCGAGATCTGCGGTAGGTCGGTACGCGAGATGAAATCGTGAAACCAACCCGATATGCTGTCCGGATGAACCGGAAAGCCATCATCCTGTACAAAAATTCGGTCGCTTTCTATCCATCGATCACCCGCCGCGATTCGCTTCTTTCTCTGCCATTTGCGATGTTCCTTCAGCAGTTCGAAAGCCTGCTCCGGCAGCTTGATCGTACGAACGGAGGAATCCGTTTTTGTGCCTTTTGTGAAAATGCCTTTGCCGAAGAGATACTGAGACGTCCGGCAAATGGTGATCATGTTGTTTTTTAAAGTCGATATCCTTCCACTCCAGTCCACATAGCTCTCCGCGGCGTAAGCCGCTGAGCAGGAAGAACCGTATCATCACCTGATTCTGGTATGGTTCGTTATCCAACAGGCGAAGAAGCATCGCGGTCTGCTCTTCATCAAAGTGTTTCGCTTCTTTGCGCTCGAACTTCGGCGGTTTCACTCTTCGCGTCGGATTGTCGGAAATCACCTGCCAGAAAACTACCTGATTGAGGAGAGCTGAAATCAATCGATGGTGGTGGTTGATTGTCTTCCCCGCTAACTGTTTTATCGGTTTTGTGGATTCGATCCCATCCTCAAAAGAAATGCCAAGTATATTGCAGGCTTCCTGTGCGATTCGGGTATCCACTCCCTGACCCCTGATCAAGCGGTATATCGTGTTCACGTGGCATCCTGCTTCGTCTGCCAGTGCCTGTCGCGTTATGCCGGATAGTTCGAATGCGGAAAGCAGATGAGGCGTTGCTTTGAACGAGACCCCGCTTTGATTCTCAGCGTAATGCAGGCTGGCGTAGAATGCTACCAGGTGATGCGGCTGAAGCTTGTCCAGCCGGATGTGTCCGATCGCCGGGAGGATGCGTTTAAGCAGATCATCATATCGAACAAGTGTCTTCGGTGCGAGGTTCGGTTCTGCGTAGTCGCGTCTCCAGCGATCCA
>Ga0074197_1002775_pt1 | contig 11607 bp, 11 predicted proteins | sample EPASupsiteSAE305_FD_64526 | JGI IMG/M metagenome (GOLD analysis project Ga0074197, IMG submission 64526) | Bioremediated contaminated groundwater microbial communities from EPA Superfund site, New Mexico - SAE3-05 reassembly with SPADES | ecosystem: Environmental > Aquatic > Deep subsurface >...
AGTCAAAACTGCTTACGCCAAAATTGATAGCCAATATATTTTAGGTGCCGATGTTCCTCCTGGGAAGCCACCCGTTTATGACTGTTCCAGTCTAATGGTTGATATTTATAACGTCATAGGCGTTGATCTTCCTAGAATAAGTCGTGATCAAGCACTAATTGGAAAAGCTATAGACTTGGATAAAGTCTCGCCTGGAGATCTTTTATTTTTTGATACCGCCAATGCCGGTGTAGTAAGTCATGTTGGCATGGTTACTAAACGCGATGAAGACGATAAAATTTGGATGGTAAATGCCAACAGTATTCTGGAAAAAGTTACAGAGGAACCTGTCAGTGGTAAATATTGGCGAGATTCATTTATTGTTGCCAAGAGGATTAATACACTAACTCAAGATGTAACTGAAGAAATCAATTCCGATGACAAGTCTTCACTTTCCTATATGCCACCCACGGAACTTGCCGATCCAAGACTGGAAGATGAAAACCCGGAAATATTGTCACAAGAAGAAGTAGTCACGGATTCTAAATCATCTGTTCAATTTACCGATCTGGAAACTGATTATCCTTTTTCGGAAGCAATTAATGCACTAGCATCCAGAAATATTTTGAAGGGAACTGCCGACGGAAAATTTGAACCTTATAGAGCCTTAACCAGAGCTGAACTTTTAAAAATTAGTTTGAAGGCAAATAAAACCAGTCAAGCAGGAGCTAAAGTTTCTTTTACGGATATCAAGAATCATTGGGTGGAACCATTTGTTAAAACCGCAATTTTTAATGGCTTTGTAAAAGGCTATGAAGACAACACTTTTAAACCTGATAAACCGGTAACCAGAGATGAAGGAGTGAAAATAATTATTGAAATCAGTAAGAAATTGTCTCTTCTAGATGGTAATAAAAAATTCTCAGATATCTCAGATATTGATTGGGTGGAAAAATATGCCTCGATTGTCAAAGAATATAATCTAATGCCATTAGACGGAAATTCTTTTGAGCCTAAAAAACCTCTTTCTAGAGGTGAAGCAGCACAGCTAATTTACAAATTAAGTAGCCTATAAAAATGTCCATCACAATCACCGATACCATGTTGTTTCTCAGTATTATAGCTATATCCCCAGCTATTCTTTTTATCTGGTATTTTATTCATGAAGCCAGAATGGATAAGCAACATATTAGATTAATGATTCGTACATTCTTTCTTGGATCGTTGGCCATAATCCCAGTCTATATTCTAAATTATATTAGTTTCAAATTATTTAATTTCGATATTCAGTATTTCCTGGAAACAAACGATATTAAAGAAAGTATCCTCTACGTCTTCTTGGGTTGTGTCATGATTGCCACAATCGAAGAATACTCCAAAAGCATCATTGTTCGAGAAGTTGATTGGAACAAAAAAGAGTTCACAAGCATTGTCGATGGAATTGAATTTGCCGTCGCCTGCGGACTAGGATTCGCTTTCATAGAAAACGCCATCTATTTTATAGACATTCATACAATGGTAGGTAACGTAACCAGTGAACTTGCCTATGCAATTGTAGGTAGATCTGTTTTATCAATGCTTGCTCACGCAGTCTTCTCGGGAATATTCGGTTATTATTACGGCCGAGCCAAAGTCCTAAATCTTCATTACAGAAGAGTAAATGTTAAAAATCGTTCCTATGGATTTCATCTATTACATGGACTAAGAGTTCGTCTCCTAAGGTTTAAATATCTACTCCAATCTAAAAATCTTCATCATGAAGTCGATGAATATTTTAAAGAGAAAGAGCTTGTTGCAGAAGGTCTTCTAATAGCAATTTTTCTACACACATTATATAATTTCTTTGTCATGAGAAATTTAGCTTGGGTATCCGTGATACTTATTGCGGCTGAATTTTACATCGTGATTCATGAAGTAAAATTACATAATAAGAAAGATGTCCATCACTTCGAGATTCAAGGAATTTCTCATTCTCACAGTCAAAATAGTTAAAACCATTGCGGTTAGAGCTCATCATCATCGTATCTCTTCCAAATCGGCAGAGATTTCTTTCTATGCAATTTTTTCGCTATTTCCTATTATTATCTCCTTTATCGCCTTTTTAAGTATTTTTCTCCGTGACCCCAATTTTTATCTCAATTTAACTTCATCTTTGTATTCATCTTTACCCAAAGAGGTTTATGATTTTCTTAATTATAATCTTAGAAACTTGTCACTGAGTACTGTGACAGGAAGCGCCTTAATTATCGGTTCAGTTGTAGCGATTATGACTTCGTCCAATTTACTTATATCTGTAATCAGAAGCATCGATAAAATATATCAAGTTACAGAGACCAGATCCTATTTTGCTCTTAGAAGATTATCAATCTCTTTAACTTTTAGCTTGTTAACATTGTTAATCACAGCTTTCACACTTATTGTCTTCGGAGAAAACTTCGTTCCTTGGTTCATTGGAATAAGCAGTCACGTTTTTTCAACTGATAAATCCATTGTTCTCACTGTGATTCGCTGGACCTTCATTTCCTTAATTCTATTCCTAGTATCCTCCTTCCTTTACTACAAAGCACCAAATATTAAACATCTCTTTAGACAAACTATTCCGGGAGCTATATTCTTCTCAATCGCTTGGAGTTTTTCCACTTATATATTTGGTTCCTATTTAAAATTATTTCCGGTTTATAATGCTACATACGGTACTCTTTCCGTCATGATTGTCCTGCTTCTGTGGTTTTATATCACAGCTTACACATTACTACTCGGTGCTATATTCAATAAAGAACTCATGCCACAATCCAAAAAAAGTATGACAAAAAAATTGTCCGAAATGTTAATCAAACTAACAATATAAAATGCATCATCTTATTTCCAAAGATAAAATAAACCATATTTTAGAAAGTGTCTTTACTGATATAAGCGCTCTTGGCTCTCTCATCTTCCATATACTTCTATGCCTTTACATTAATATTTTTTCCTTAAGCACTCCCCTGGTTTCGAAACTGAGCATGAATTTGATTTTCACACATATTTTTTCTTACATAATTAGATTCTTTTATTTTAAAGAAAGACCTAATGCCAGACATCATTCAAGCTTCCTGGAAAGACTTGATGCTTCTTCATTTCCCAGCATTCACGTTGCTCGTTTTGTAGGATTTTCTGCAATAGTTAGTTTAACTTTCTATGATAGTACTCTAACGTTATTTCTTTTCATTCTTACCATACTGGTGGCCTATTCACGTATATATCTAAAAGAGCATCATTTCATTGATACATTGTTCGGCGGAATTATCGGCTTACTGATTGGAATTACTATTTATTATATCTGATTTTGGTTGCGGTAGGAGGATTTGTGCCAGGAATATGAAATGGGAAATAGGAATTGGAGGAATAAAGAACTATTTCTTATTTCCTAATCTTTATTCCTATTTCTTCGTTTGTTGTAAAAACCCTGTACTACTCGCGAACCCGAGTACAGGGCATGTACCTTATTATCTATGTGTGGCTTCGCTATGTATCTGAGCGAAGCGAATGGTACATGGTGGGTTGGGTGGGTCTCGAACCCACGACCATCAGCTTAAAAGGCTGTTGCTCTACCCCTGAGCTACCAACCCGAGGTATAAATGTTTTCTGATTTCAAGAAAAGCTTAAGATACTATATTAGACTTTTATAATTCAAGTCAATAATTTTCAATATGTTTTTTTAATTCTTGCGTACATTGGATAAATAGCCTACTATTTTACCTGTGCTTTTTATAAAAAACGGCGCGGGATGGAGCAGTGGCAGCTCGCGAGGCTCATAACCTTGAGGTCGGAGGTTCGAATCCTCCTCCCGCAACCAAAAAACCAGCCAAATCCCTATTTAGGTCTTTGGATTTTGAATTTTGGATTTCCCCTTGGGGTTTAGTCTTCATCCATAGCTACACTACCTATAATAAAAGCTATAGCGGGAAGAGAAAACCATAAACTGGAATTATCCAGAAGTACTCTCGCTGATCTTGATGATGCATAAATACTGTTCACTAAATCCGTATTAACTCGCATATCAAAACCAATCAAAAATGATCCACCGGCAATAAAAATCAAGATTGAACTCACCATTAAAGTTGCACAGAAAAAACCCATCGTTCCCGTTAAGAAGAAAGACAACACCGAAGAGTCACCATCCGTAATATCTGCTTTGAATCCCCCTTTCAGCATCAGCATTATAATAATTGTCGCAAAAATCAAAACCTTGGCAACTACAAAAACATTGTCGGGCATTATTTCCACTAATCCAAAAGACGGGTTGGCAAAAATATATTTATGGAGAATATTACCGATTCCATCAGCGGTCAAAATAGCAATATACGAAGAAATCATCACCTTAACAGTCTGGGAACGTCCAATAATCAAACTGTAAGTTATAATGATGATGAAGAAAACGAGTATAAATAAATCCCAAGTAGGTATAATTGTCATAATAATCTCGTATAACTTTCTTAGAAACCAAAACAAACTCTACAAATCTTTTGACTCCTCGTCAATGTTACGTTCTTCTTCTTTTAAACGGTATTTCTCGAATCTATCGGACTTCAAATCGGCCGGTGGAACTTTACTCAAATCCTCCCCTGCATGGAATCTCGTACCCCTAATTTTATATTTTTCAAATCTGGCTTCCACATTATCTATAATCTCCTCTTTATCCACTTTGATTACCTTCTTTTCTAAAATATATTCATCAAATATTTCTCGCAGTGCATTCTTGAAGATATGAGCATCTACATTTTCACTTTCAGTATATTTTTCTTTACACTGCAGAATCTGTCTCTCAGCTTCACTAGCATTCCTCGCACCCTTTATCTCCGGTTTGAAATTTTCATTCGGTGTTTCTACTCTAACCCTTCCATACCCAAATAATGTCGAGGCGAATCCTTCCATTTCTATACTGGCACTGGAAACATCACTATAAGAAATACGGCTAGAATTAATCTTCACAATACTATCCCACTGCACGAATATGATATTTTTATCAGTCAAGATAAAAGCATCAGCATACAGATTATACCACCTGAGAGCCAAGAAAAGAAAAGATATCAAAGATGTTGATAAAGCTATCAAATACAAATATTTATTTGTTTGACCAAAAATTATTAAATATACTGTCGATGGGACAAAAAGAAGAGAGAGTTTAAAGAGATCAACCAAAAAAAGCCACCAGTGATTTTGAATTATATAGACTACATTTTCATCTCCCTGCAAATAATCTCCAAAAATTTGTTTCTGCAGATAACTTAATTGTATATTTTTTTCTTCTTCCATATTTTTCTTTAACCATATTATTTTTGAAAGATGTTGTAAATAGTTACTACTTTGCGTTATAGTTTTCGATGTTCCAAATAAAAAACATGACCGATTCTGAAAACAATACAAACACACACCCTTTAGAGCAAATGTACGAAGACAATCCTTACTATAAGAGCAAGTTTGAAAATTTTCTTAGCGCCTTTTTTGAAATTGTCATATACATAGTTTCCGTTTTAATTTCCGTTGTAATTATCCGCTATTTTTTCATTGCACCCTTTTCCGTGGAAGGATCTTCTATGGAACCCAATCTACATGATGCGGAGCTAATTATTATCAATAAAATTGGCTATCTTGAATTTCTAGATTTTAAAGTTGGTGAACCGGAAAGAGGAGATATTGTAGTCATCATACCGCCAAATGACACAAGTAAATTTTATGTCAAAAGAATTATTGGCTTACCCAATGATACTTTAGACTTTACCAATGGAGAGATCGTCGTCAAAAACAATGAATACCCCAACGGTGTCAGATTGGATGAGAAGTATCTTTCCGAAGATAACAACTACACCAGTCCCCCGGGAAGCTATAGAAACAAAACCGTGACCCTAGGAGATAGAGAATACTACACCTTGGGCGATAACAGAAACGCCAGCAGAGACTCCCGAAGTTTTGGCCCAGTAAATAGAGCAAACATCATCGGTAAAGTATGGTTTGTCGGTTTTCCACTAGACAAATTCAGAGTTGTTTCCCACAATGAGTATCTAATGTAATTAGTAAGTCTTGTCCTGAATAATTCTACCAGCTTTCAAGGTAATTACTCTTCTTTTAATTTTCTTGATAATATCTAAATTGTGAGTTGTCAAAATAACTGTCGTCCCCAATTCATTGATTTTTTGCAGTAAATCAATAATTTCATCAGCATTAGCACTATCCAAATTACCAGTTGGCTCATCTGCGAGAAGTAGTTTTGGCTTGTGAATGAGAGCTCTTGCCATCGAGACCCTTTGTTGCTCACCGCCGGATAGTTCATAAGGGTATCTTTTTTCCTTATCTTCCAAACCAACAAGTTTCAGAATTCTGGGAACGCGATGATTAATAATTTCTCCCGAATAACCACACGCTTCCATAGCAAAAGCGATATTTTCAAAGACTGTTTTCTTCTTTAGGAGTTTATAATCCTGAAAAACAACTCCGCATTTGCGTCTGTACAATTGCAACGTTCTTCTCATCATATCAGCTACAACAATATTATCGACCGATACTTGTCCCTCGGTTGGAGTATCTTCACCTGTGATTAGTCTAATCATGGTAGATTTACCAGCACCACTCTCTCCAACGATACAAAGAAATTCCTGTCCTCTAATAACCAAATTAATATCATCTAGAATAACCTGATTCCTGGCCCTTTTTGTAACGTGATCAAAAATTATCATACAAAATATTTATCAATAGAAAGATAGTGGTCTCTCTAATTTAAGTCAATTTCACCGATCAATTCTCTAGATAACAATCATGACAATATACCGAGATTTTCTCCTCTTCCTTATGAGTTGTCCTAATATCTTTATTGCACATAGCGCATTTTCTAACCTGTAATTCGTAGGAATTTTTCTGTGAAAACCTGGATTTCAACCGACAATCCGGACACTTCTGTGGTAGTGGTAAAACCATTTTTTTATAAAAATCATATTCCCGCTGAATTATTTTATAATTCTTCTGACAATTAATGCAGGAAAGTATTTCCTTACAAATATCCACTGACGCGTCACTTTGATTAAAACCACCTTGATAAGTTGAATCCAAATATTCACGAGGATCTTTTTCTTTCCATCTCAAACCCTCTTTTATCACCTGGTCTCTTTCCATGGGGAAAAATTCATTAGCCAAGGTTTCGTTATAAGCAAAAGGTGAAAGCGCACTGGGGAAGAACTCACCCCATTCTTTGGTTTCTTGCATATGAACAATAATTCTAGCAATTAATTTTTCATAATCTTCCTTAGAATATTGTTTATTCAAAATGCAGTATTTCTTGTTTCGTAATCCTACACAACCAAACAAATCCGAACTGCTATGACAATTGTCACAGTAATAAATATTCTGACAATTTCTGCAATAATTGCAGAATCGAAATCCATAACCAATTAGACTATTCGACTCATAACAAAGTTCCGTTCGATGGAAAAAACAAATGTCATAGCAATCCTTGCCCAACAAACCATCATCAACATAAGAAACATCCTCACTATCATAAATCTCGAAAGAATCGTAAACATTCTTCGAGTTATATATTTTGTCGCCCGTACAATTTTCCGAGGAATAAATATCGGCATCTCTCCTAATATTGTTCTCGCTTTTCATCGCTGCAAATTTACGAAGACATTCATCATATTTTCCACTATCTCCCGCTAAATCCTCCCTAAATTTGTTGTAATCCTCAGGTGTGCATTTTTTGTTAAAGATACAATATTCCTGATTAGAAAGATTGATACAAAAAAAACATTTGTGAACGTTTCGACAATCCAAAAGAAAGGCGCTCTCCGTACAATTTTCACAATTCTGAACATACCTCAAATTATAGCTTTTACGCACATTAACACCTTCATAAATTAATTCGCTACCATTCACCCAAGAAGAGTCAGCCACATCAACGCAGCCAACCAACCAAAATCCATAATAACAATCACTATTCTCATTGGCGGTCGATAATAAATAGCAATCCTTATTCTGATCGGCAAAGTTACAATACTCAGAATTAACAGATCCATTATTTACCAAAGGTGGCATAGGCACTTCTCTCCACAAATTATGAAATTGTTCAAAAAATGGTCTGGCAAAATCAAAGTCTCTACCATAAGTCAAACCTTCCCAATCATCACTCCACCACTGTTCTCTGGTCATTACTTTCAAATTTTCATCAGCGAAGATAGAAATCATCTGTTCCCCATTTAGAAAGCTCTCACGTTTATAGAAATTAATTTCATTACGAAAGATTAGTCTCCTTTTCATTCGGCACTTGGGACATAGCGTTGGTTCCGGGATCAAATAGATTTCACCGTTAATTATCGGTGATATTTTCTTATAAAACTCAATATCTCGACTTCTTATTTCAAATTGCTTCTGGCATTTTAGACAAGATTTATACACAAAATTGATTTATTTGATTAAAAACTCAATTCAAAATAAACATACTTCAACTATTATCCTAAGTCACTATCTGTTTATTAAAAAAACAATCTTCCTACTATTTTTCAATTTCCTCCAAAATTTCTCTAACTTCCTTTGATGAATTAGTCAAAAAAAGTCTTGTCCGGATGTCTTTGGCATTGGGGAAACCCTTCAAGTACCAACCCAAATGTTTTCTCATAGCATAAAATACATTTTCACCCGCCATCTTCTCAAATTCCTCCGAATGATAAACAGCAAGCTCTATTCTGTCTCTCAAGGTTGGTTCAACACCGGAGAAAAACCACGGATTACCAAAAGTAGCCCTTCCGACCAAGACACCATCTAAATCATATTTATTGATCCTCTCCTTGGCTTCTTGCATGTTTTTTATATCCCCATTGCCAATTATCTTTTTCCCGCTTTCTCGAACAATCTTGGCTCCTTTTCCAATCTCTTCCCAATCCGCCAAACCACTATACATTTGCTTAAGTGTCCTGCCGTGAAGACTTATCGCCTTGATATCATGTTTGATCAAATGTGAAACCCATTCCTCCACAACGCTGTCATCATAACCGATTCTCGTTTTGACGGAAACCGCCAACTCCCCTGACTCCTTCCTTGGATGTTTGGAGGCTTCTTTGTATATCTCTTCTTTCATCTTGTTTTTCAAATTCAAATCCTCAATCGTTCTCCCATTGGCAAAATCTCGAACTCCATTCAATGTTGCTTCAATTATTTCCGAAGCTAATGAGGGATTTTGAATTAGTGCTGCTCCAGACCCTCTACGATGCACTTTTTTCGCCGGGCAACCCATATTGATATCAATTCCATCAAATCCTAAAGTAGAAACAATTATCGCAGCATCATAAAAACATTGTGGCTCAATTCCAAACACTTGCGCTAGAATTGGTCTTTCTTCATCAATAAACTGAAAATCTCGGAGAAGTTTAACTGCATTACGAGAAATTCCCTCTACCGAGGTAAATTCCGTAATGTACAAATCCGGTTTTCCACATTTGGAGACTATATGTCTATACAAAAAATCGGTCACTCCGTCCATCGGAGAGAGCCCTATAAAACCCTTCTTAAGTTTATCAAATACATTCCCCATAATTAATCTTTCAAATTTAAAACCTGTCCTTTAGCGGTATCCAAGACAACATAACCTTCTCTCGAAATTTCATCTCTGATTTCATCGGACGCTTTGAAATCCTTGTTTATTCTCGCCTCTTTTCTTTTCTCTAACATTTCCGTTACTTTCTCCGCTATATCAAAACTCTCCGGTAAAACAGCCAAGATTTCATCCAATTGCTTAAGCAATTCTTGATATCTTTTGGCGGATGTTTTGGATAAGCCACTTTTTGTAACTTTATCCAAATGATCAAACAACTTATTCATTTCCGCTATCATCTCCGGAGTGTTTAAATCAGCCGATAAAGCCTCATCAATCTTTATCTCTGTATTCACTATATATTCCAATTCTTGATTGTCTCTTTCTTTATCCAATATCTCATCAAAATTCATCATCTGAAGTACCAACATTGTATTAATAAATTTTAATCGAAATTCTTTGGCACTATTTAAGCCATTAAAAGTAAAATTTGTTCTACTTCTGTAATGAGCCATCAAAATCAAAAGCCGAAAATCGAGTGGATTTATTCCCTTGTCTTCCAAATCCTGCAAAGTATAGAAATTACCTTTGGATTTACTCATTTTTTCACCTTCAACCTGGATATGACGCTTGTGCATCCAGAAATGGGAAAAAAGCTTTTCTCCGGTTTTACATCTGGTTTGAGCGATTTCACATTCATGATGCGGAAAAATGTTATCTTCACCTCCGGTATGAATATCAATAATTTTGCCCAAATGTTTCTCCGCCATTGCCGAACACTCAATATGCCATCCGGGGAAACCTTCTCCCCATGGGCTTGGCCATTTCAAAATATGATTCTTGTTCTCGCCCACAAGCTTCTTCCATAAGGCAAAGTCAGCCGAATTCTTTTTGTTTTCATCAATATCGATTCTGGCTCCCGCTCTGATACTCTCCAAGGTGTTCCCTGACAACTTTCCGTAATCCGGATACTTCTCCAAATCAAAATAAACACCATCGGATGTTTCATAGGCAAATCCTTTCTTCACCAAATCAGTAATAATAGTAATCATCTCCTCGATCGTCTCTGTCGCCCTGGGCCGAAATTCCGGCTCTCTAAGGTGTAGCTTTCTCTCATCGGCTAAATATAGACCTTCATAAAATCTGGCTATCTCTAATGGTGATTTTTTCTCTTTTCTAGCTGAAACTTCCATCTTGTCTTCTCCGGTATCACTATCGGAAACAAGATGCCCAACGTCAGTAATGTTTTTGGCTTGTATAACTTTATATCCCTTGTATTCCAAAAATCGTCTAATCAAGTCAGCCATAATATAAGCGGACAAGTTTCCAATATGAGCATTGGAATAAACCGTCGGTCCACAATTGTACATCAATACTGTGTCTCCCGGCTTCTTTCCGGTTACTTCCGCAAAATCCTCCTCTCGACGAGTCAGAGTATTGAAAAACTTGATGGGATTATTTGGCTTAGACATAATTAAAAAAAGTAAACATAAACAATTTAGCAAATCCCCAACGAAATTTACAATTTACAATTTACAATTTCCAGTAAATAACCAATGTATCAATTGATAAATTCTTTAGTCCGCCTTTGGAGGAATTCAATTACGAAATTGTAAATTTATTGATCAATGTAAATTGATAATTGAAAACTATTATTAAAATTACAATGTAATTTTAATAATTTTGATCTTCGCTCCTTGTCCACTTGTAATCACTATATTTGTTTTCTTCACTACAAAAAAATCGCTCATAAATCTAATCAACTCCTTGTTTGCTTTCCCATCTACCGGTAAAGCACCCAAAGACAGGACGAAAGCCTCTAATTCCGAAATATAGTCCATGAAAAACGTCTGTTTTTTGCCAGGTTTAACTTTGACTTTGATCACAATCTCACCTTTTTCTTCCAGCCGACGCTTGATCAAGTCTAGATTTAAGTCTAGAAATTGCATTTTATAAAGATTGAATTATAGAGAAAACAATATTCCTGAATATTTCCAGACCTAGAATCAAAACGATGGGCGAAAAATCTATCATACCCGTTTTTGGTAATTTGTCTCTGATAAGGCTAAGCA
>Ga0074197_1002779_pt1 | contig 11599 bp, 10 predicted proteins | sample EPASupsiteSAE305_FD_64526 | JGI IMG/M metagenome (GOLD analysis project Ga0074197, IMG submission 64526) | Bioremediated contaminated groundwater microbial communities from EPA Superfund site, New Mexico - SAE3-05 reassembly with SPADES | ecosystem: Environmental > Aquatic > Deep subsurface >...
GGGGCCAGCCGTCTGGCCCGTACCATCTGTACCCCTGCCAAGGATTACGGCTGGAAGGCGGTCATGGGGGATACCCCGGCCCTTGATCCTGCTGAGCGCTGCAAGAGCGACCTGATTATCCTCTGGGGGCTGAATGCCGCTGCCACCAGCATCCACAGTATGGCTGCTGCCCAGGCTGCCCGGAAACGGGGGGCGCAGGTCTGGGCCATTGATACCTACCAGACCCCCACCTGTGATGCCGTGGACCGGGCGATTATTGTTAAGCCGGGTGGCGACGGAGCCCTGGCCCTGGGGATGCTGCAGGTGATAGTGGCAGAAGGGTTGCTGGATCAGGAGTTTATCCGTGATAACGTGGTTGGTTTTGAGGAGCTTTGCGACCAGACGCTACCGGATTGCAGGCCAGAACAGATGGCCGCCGTCTGCGGCCTGCCGGCTGATACGATCCGTGAGCTGGCACGAGCCTATGCTGCAGCCAAGGCGCCCTTGATCCAGGTCGGTGGTGGCTTGACCCGCTATGGTAACGGTGCCATGACCATCCGTTGCATCGCCACCCTGCCCGCCGTGATCGGGGCCTGGCAGCGGCCAGGCGGGGGACTTTTCTGCGGTACCTCCACCGGCGCAGCTTTTCCGCTGCAGCTGGTCACCCGGGAGGATTTCATGGCCAGTCCAACCCGGATCGTGAACATGAATCAGCTGGGGATGGCCCTGAATAACCTCAATGATCCCAGGATTATGTCGCTGTATGTCTACCATTCCAATCCGGCTGCCATTGCCCCGGATCAGAATGCCGTCATCAGAGGGTTGGAGCGGGATGATCTGTTCACGGTGGTGCATGAACGTTTCATGACCGATACTGCCCGCTATGCCGATATTGTGCTGCCTGCCACCAGTTCGCTGGAACATCCTGACCTGTACCGCAGTTACGGCAGCTATCAGGCCCAGCGTTGCAGCGGGGTGATCCCCCCGCTGGGTGAGGCAAAATCAAACTGGGATACCTTCTGTCTGCTGGCACAGGGGCTGGGTTGGGATGAACCGTTTTTTCAGCAGTCAGCGGATGACCTGACTGATCAGCTGCTGGCAGAGCCCAATGGCTGGCGGGATGCTGCAATTACAGAACAACTGCAACTGGGAGAGCCGGTCTTGATGACGCCCACCACCTCGCCACGGGGCCCCTGGTTGACACCCTCAGGAAAGATTGAGCTGCGCAATGACCGGGAACCGCATCCGTTGCCCTGTCTGCTGCCCACCCATGCTGAAACAGACCGGTTTCCGCTGCGGCTGCAGCCAAGCGTCAGTCTGCACAGCCTGAACTCCAGCTTCAATGAACGGGATGATCTGCTGCAGAAACGGGGAGCACCGACCCTGTTGATGCACCCGGCGGATGCCGGGGCACGACAGCTGCAGGATGCTGAAATAGTTCGTATCTACAATGATCTGGGGGCCGTTGAACTGTTGCTGAAGGTAACGCAACAGGTGCCACCCGGCACCGTGGTCAGCGAAGGGGTCTACTGGTTGGATCGTAGCCAATCAGGGCGCGGCATCAATGCCCTGACCTCGCAACGTCTGACCGACCGCGGTAAGGGCAGTACTCTGTACGATGTGGCGGTTGAGGTGTCAGCTGCAAAAAAAGCAGGCAAATAGCGATAAAATAGAGTACTATGCGCACTATTTTCTGAAAAATATACTTGGAGAGCACCATGAATTTCATCCTGGACCGTTATCTGGCCTTGAAGATCAAAACCCGTATTTATCTGCTCTGTGCCTGCTACAGTCTTTGTATTATTCTTGGTGTCGGGGCTGGACGGTCGCTTCCGCTGACCTATTCTATTTTAACTACCGCTTTATTTGTGGTGGCTGGCGCCTTCTTCGGCGGCCTGCTATTCTGGTCGGTCAATGATGCCCTGCAACGGATTCTGGGGTATCTGAAAGAGATGACGGAGGGTAACCTGCGCCAGACCATCTCTGCCAAACGCAATAACGAGATCAGCGCCATTATCCGTTCCATCGGCACCCTGCAGACCGCCATGCAGACCATGATTTCAGGCATTCGTCATACCACTGACAGTGTTGCCACTGCCTCGGACCGCCTCCGCCAGACCGCTGAAACCATTGCCGAGGGCACCGGCAGCGCTGCCTCCCAATCCGATGCGGTCAGCCAGTCAGCAGATGGCATGGCCAGTGTCAGTAGTGAGATCGCCTGCAGTTGCGACACCATGTCGGCCATGGCCACTGAGGCCGAGCAGGTTTCGAAAGAGGGAGAACGGATCATCTCCGGTATGTCGGTGGTAATGGGCAGCATTGAAGGGGTGATGACCGAGACCACCTCAGCGGTTAAGAATCTGGGCGCTACTTCCAACCAGATTGGTGACATCCTTTCAACCATCGGTGATATTGCCGATCAGACCAATCTGTTGGCTTTAAACGCCGCCATTGAGGCGGCCCGGGCAGGAGATCAGGGGCGTGGATTTGCCGTGGTGGCTGATGAGGTGCGTCATCTGGCAGAACGGACAGCCACTGCAACCCGCGAGATTCAGGGAATTATTACCGCCCTGCAGCGTGATGTGCGGGCCGTGGTCGGTTCCATGGAACAGAGCGCAGGCAGTGTCCATGAAGGGGGCGAAGGGGTGCGGCTTTCCTGCGAGGCGATCAGCACCATCCGCGAAAAAATCTGTGAGTTGCTGAGTCAGGTATCCCATGTTGCTTCGGCAGCTGCCCAGCAATCAAGTTCAACCGTGGCCATCTCTGACAGTATGCACGGTATTACCTCGGTGATCCGTGAGGCCGCCCAGGGGGCTGATGAAACCAAGATTGCCGCAGCCCAGATGGCATCCTCATCGGCAGAGCTGCAGCAGATGGTCAGTAAATTTAGAATCAATTAACCGTACAAGAAAGGCATGTTATGCAAAAAACGATACGAACCGTACTTATTTCCTGTTTCCTGCTGCTTGCCACACTAACCGCCCAGGCTGCTGATCAACCGGCAGCAGCGGCAACTCCAGCTGCTGCTCCTGCGCCCGCTGCCACAGAGGCTGCACCGGCTCAACCTGCCTTAAAACCTGCTCCCGGCCTGTCGCTGCTGCCAACAGCCAAAGATGAGGCAAAACCGGTTGTAACCACGAAGATCGGCGTGGTGGATATCAACAAGGTATCAACGGATACGGCCATGGGAAAGGCTGCCCAGGCCCAGATCAAGGCGCAACAGGCCAAGTTGCAAAAACAGGTGGAAGGCAAGCGGAAGCAGCTGGATAAGTTTAAGGCTGATACCGAGCGCCAACTGCCCACCCTGACACCCCAGCAGCGTGAGGCCAAATCAAAGGAATTTCAAAAGAAGATTGAAGAATTCCAGAAGTTTGGCATGAAGGCCGAGAAGGAACTGATGGAGAATCAGCAGAAGTTGACCAAAAACCTGTTTGAAGCGATCGGGCAAGCCACTGATGCTCTGGGCAAGGACAATGGGTTGCAAGCGGTGGTAATCAATCGAGAACTGCTCTTTGCTGCTCAAGGGGTTGAACTGGTTGACCTGACCGCTGATCTGGTGAAGCTGCTGGATGTGAAGGGCGCCAAGAAGTAGAGTTAGTTAATGCGGATCAGGGGGCGTACGCTGGCCAGAATCGCCCCGCCGCAGATGGCAGAACCAAAAGACAGGGCTGCACTGACCCCGATTGCCCCGGCAAGGAAGCCCATCAGGGCGTGGCCAAAGGGTGCCATGCCGATCAGCACCAGGGTGTAGACCCCCATCACGCGGCCACGCAGTATTTCAGGGCAGTGGTGCTGCAGGTGGCAGCTGATCATTGCCAGAAAACAGACCATTCCGGCGCCGGTAAACAGCAGTGCCAGCAGGGCAGACTGGTAATCACGGGAATGGGCAAACAGAAAGAGACAGCCCGCAAACAAAAGTCCGGCCGCCACCATCAGGCGGCCTTTCTTATGGATAACACGTTGCCATGCCACCAGCAGGGCTGCCAATAGCGAGCCAACTCCGCTGGCTCCGGCTAAAAGTCCCAACCCCTCGGGTCCCACCTTAAGTATGCCATCAGCAAAAATCGGTAGCATTGGTACAAAGGGGATACCAAACAGACTGATCACCGCCACCAGCACCATGATCAGGCTGATCTGGCGTTCTCCTGCCACATAGCGGACCCCTTCCTGTAATCCCTCAAGCATACTGGAACGTATTTTTGTGCCGATACGGTCGCTGGTTTGGGGCTGTATCAGCAGCAATGAAGCGATACCGGCCAGAAAACTGAAAGCATTGATCAAAAAACAGACGGACAGACCGGCAGCTGCAATGGTAAAGCCGGCCAGAATCGGGCCGATAATCCGGGTGGCGTTAAACACCACGGAATGCAACGTAATGGCGCTGGTCAGCTCTGAACGGCTAACCAGTTCAGCCAGAAAGGCCTGACGGGCAGGCAGCTCAATGGCATTGACGGTCCCCAGCAGAAAGGCCAACCCCATGATCCAGCCGACCGTGATCTGTTCGCTGAGGGTCAGGCCAGCCAGCAGCAGGGCTGGCAGTATGGACAGGGTCTGGGTGGTGATCAGCAGTCGCCGTCGGTCGATTGTATCAGCGATTACACCGCCAAACAGCGAGAAAAGCAGTACCGGTGCAGACAGGGCCACAGCCACAAGGCCCAGTGAGAGTGGTGATTTGGTAAGGGTATAGACCAGCCAGCCCTGGGCTACCGACTGCATCCAGGTGCCGGTCAGCGAGATGGCCTGGCCAGTCAGGAACCGCCTGAGGTTTTTATTGGCAAGGGCTATAAAGCGTGTTGATGGTTGCATGGGATAACTCCTGGCCGTGGCAGACCGGTTGGCCTGCCACGGCTCAGTAGCAAACACTACTTTGCTGCTGATTTCGCCAGTTTGGCAGCGTTTGCTCCGGCAATCCGGCCAAAGGTGATGGTCTCGGAGATGGAGTTGCCACCCAGCCGGTTGGCGCCATGCACCCCGCCGGTCACTTCGCCGGCAGCATAGAAACCGGCAATCGGCTTGCCGTCCTTGGCGATTACCTGGCTGTCGGTGTTGATCTTCAGGCCGCCCATGGTGTAATGCACGCCCGGCTTGATCTCAATGGCGTAGTACTTGGCGGTCCGCAGCGCACGGGGCAGGTCAGGCCGCTTGAATTCAGCATCATTCTTGGCATCAACCGCCTTGTTGTAGGCCTCAATTGAGGCCGTAAGGGTCTCGGCAGGCATCTTCAGAGCTGCTGCCAGATCTTTGATGGTTGCACCTTCCTTTACCAGCTCCAGGTGGAAGTAGCCGTCGATCTGCTTCAGACTCTTACGGATTGCCTCATCAAAGATCAGGTAGGCCGACTTGCCGGTCTGCTGCAGGATCGCCTCAGAGGCCTTGTCGCGGGTGGTCAGTTCGTTCACAAAGCGTTTGCCCTCATGGTTGATCAGGATGGCGCCGTTACCCCGTACCGCCTCGGTAATTAGGATCCGACTGCCTGCTGCCACAGTGGGGTGGATCTGGATCTCCTTCATATCCTTAAGTTCACCGCCAGCCTTATTGCCAAGCTCCAGACCGTCACCAGTGGCGCCGGGTTGGTTAGAGGTGGTCATCCCTTTAAATTCAGGACGATAGAAGGCCACTTTTTCAGGATTGGCAGAAAAACCACCGGCAGCCAGCACCACTGCTTTGGCCTTAATGGTGTAGGTGCCGCTATGCTTGCCTTTCACTTCAACGCCGGTTACCCGACCCTGTTTATCTTCAATGATCTTAACCACCTTGCTGTTTACACGGACATCGATCTTGCGGTCAGCAGCGTTCTTGCGCAGCACGTTGGCAATATGGGCCCCCACGGCAGTGCCGCCGGTGGGACGGTGGGTACGGTAGACACTGGCGCCAGCCATCCGGCCCACGTCGCTTATATCAGCGCCGATGGAGGTCAGCCAGTCAACCGAGCCGGACGAGTTCTGGGCCAGAATCCTGACCAGCGCCGGGTCATTGGTGTTTTTGCCACCCTTCATGGTGTCTTGATACATCAGCTCAACCGAATCCTTGATCCCCTTGGCCTTCTGGAATCTGGTATCGGCTGCGTTCATGCCACCTGCAGCCAGCATGCTGTTGCCGCCGGTAATGGGCTGTTTTTCCAGCAGAATGACCTTTGCTCCGGCATCATGGGCCGTAATGGCAGCGGTCATGCCGGAGGCACCGGCACCGATCACCACCACATCAGTAGTTTCAACCTTCTTGGTTGACTTCTTCAGCTTCAGCGGCACCACTACAGCTGCACCGCCCGGAATCGGCATATCGTAGGTGTGGCATTTCAGGCAGTAGGCCTGCGAACGGCTGTGTCCGCTGTGGCAGGTGGTACAGTTGAGCTGGCCCAGATGGGACTTGTGGGGGTTGATATGTCCCTTGGCCTTGGCCCCCACGGCATCAAGATCGCCGTGACAGCCGATACAGCTCTGGTTAATTCCTTTTTCGCTGTCATCAACCGTGATCTTCTTGGCTGTGCCATGGCAATCAGCACAGCTGATCTGCTTGAGCTTGTGCAGCTCCGCCAAGGCGGCCCCTCCTGCTGCGGCCTGTGCCAGACCAGCGGGTAACAGCAGGGCCACAAGAGCCAGCAGCATAATGATACGTCCAAACGTCTGTTGCATGGTGTTCTCCTCTCTGTACAAGTGATACGTGAAACTGCGGCGGTCTCACCGGAATCCGGTCAGACCGCCTGATGGTCTCTGATAAAAGGCTATCGCTTATTGAACGGTTGTCAACCGGGGAACCTACTTTAGAAAATGAAGCGCGAGATCACATAGGCCACTACGGTTGAAGTACTGACACCGATCAGGCCGGGGATCATAAAACTGTGGTTTAACAGATACTTGCCTATTCTCGTGGTGCCGGTACGGTCCATGTTGATGGCAGCCAGATCACTGGGATAGAAGGCAAAGAAGAAGTAGGCGTAACTGGCAGGCATCAGGCCCAGCAGCAGAGGGACCGGCAGACCCAGTGCCAGACCCAGCGGCAGGGTAATGGCCAGTGTGGCAGCCTGGCTCTTCACAAAGGCGGAGATGCAGAAGGTGGCGATGGCAAAGGTCCAGGGGGCAATTTTGACCATGATGCCGATGTTATCAACCAGAAAAGCCTTGTTGGCGGAGATAAAGGTATCACTCATCCAGGCGATACCGAAGATGGAGACCACGGCAATCATACCGGCGGTAAAGACGCTGGAGTGTGCGATATCTTTTGCTTTTACGTTACCGGCAAACATGATGAAGGCACCAAAGGCAAGCATCACAAACTGTACGACGGTGGTCATGGCAACCGGTTTTTTGTTGGCTGCCAGCGGCAACAGTTCCGGGAAACTGGCCAGAAAGATGATTGTACCAACACCGGCAAAGAACAGCAGCACTGAAAACTTGGCGGTTGTGGAGATCTTCTGGTCAAGGGTGGTCACGTTTGCATTCAAGGCATCACGGAAATCAGGGTCTTCCAGGCGGGCCTGAAACTCAGCATCCTTATCCAGGTCCTTGCCACGGTTAAAGCTCCAGGCAGCGGCGGCTAGCACGCCGATCACGCCGGCAGGCATGGTAACCATAATGATGTCGATCAGCGTTACCGGATACCCGGCCTTGGCGGCAAAGCCGAGGAAAAACGTCACGGCAGCAGCCACCGGGCTGGCAGTGATCCCCATCTGGGATGCCACGCTGGAGATGGCCATCGGACGTTCAGGGCGGATACCGGTCTTCAGCGCCACGTCAGAAATAACCGGCAGCAGGGCATAGACCGCATGGCCGGTGCCGCAACAGACCGTCAGGAAAAAGGTGGAAAGCGGTGCAAGAATGGTGACGTACTTGGGTTGTGACCGCAGCAGCCGTTCGGTCAACTGCACCAGATAATCCAGCCCGCCTGCCACCTGAAGGGTTGCCGAAGCGGTTACCACCGCCAGGATGATCAGCATCACGGCGATTGGCGGCTCAGATGGAGCACTGCGGAATCCCAGTGTCAGCAACGCAACTCCCAGGCCGCCAATCAGGCCCAGGGCAACCCCACCCCTGCGGATACCGATTAAGACCGCACCAAGTACCAGCACAAATTGGATCCAGAACATTGCCATGACAGGCCTCCTTGACGTTATGTCGTCTGTTGTGCCCCGCAGGGCTAAAGTAGTAAGAGTTGTCATGGTAGTGAGCAGACAGCGTGCCAACGGGCTCTGCTTTTTGTAAGTTGCTGCTATGACGTAGCTAATTTGGGGTGATGGGGTGTCGTGTGCGAGTGGAGGGGTATAACGTTGGTTATGGCAGGAATGGTGCGGTCTGTGGATAGTCTAGTGATATTAGTTTGTTGGGATGTGATAACCGACGTTATCGCTATAACGTCGGTTATGGGGGGAGATCTGGAGGCTGTCAGGACACGATTTGCCGCTGACGGATTTCCCGCGTATAGACTCCTTGCAATATGCATAAATATATGCATAGTTGTGCTATGCTATTCACATGGGATGAAAAGAAGCGGATCAGCAATATCAAGAAGCATGGCATTGACTTCGCCCGTGCTGCTGAAATATTTGCCGGTCCAACATTCACCTGGGAAGACAGCAGATTTGACTACGGAGAACAGCGGTGGATCACCATGGGGTTGTACGGTTCACAGGTAGTGGTTCTGGTAGCACATACGGAAGCAGAGGAGGAAATTCATGTCATCTCAATCCGAAAAGCAGATAAAGAAGAACAGGCGCTCTTCTTCAGCAATATCTGATGATGCACCCAAAGTGACGCAGGCAATGCTTGATGCTGCCCGGTTTCGGGTTGGTTTAAAGGATGCCCCGCGTAAGCAGAGGGTTAACATCATGCTGGATACTGCTGTTGTAGCTGCATTCAAAATTAAAGCCGGTGATCGGGGCTACCAAACGCTGATCAATGAGGCTTTGAAACAGTATCTCAGTCAGAATCTGCTTGAAGAGACGTTAAGGCGTATTTTGCGCGAAGAGCTGACTCACGCCAATTGATTACACATGGTAAAACACTTGAACCTATAAACGCAGTTTCTCACGGGGAGATTGTCTGGAGCATCATTCATGACGATTTGCCGATGTTGATGGAAGCTGTGGAAAGATAGTGAGCGGCATTAGGTAAATTGGCCCCAGAACTCTGTCAGGAATATATATGAACACAGCTATAGAAAAACACGATGCGGGTGGAAAATCCCGCCCCGCCTGGCCGATGGATTCCAGTGTCTCAGCTCGTTTTTCAGAATGTGGTCAATACCGTTATGAGCTGGCCGAGATTTGGGATCGAAGTAAGCCTTTGGTCCTGTGGATACTCATGAACCCAAGCGTCGCCTGTCTGAACTACAGCGATCCAACCTTACGTAAAACCGGTAAATTTGCCCGCGCCTGGGGCTACGGCGGGCAGCTAGTCGGTAATGTTCACGCCTATCGCGCTACCGATAAATGTAGACTACTAAAAGTAGCCGACCCTATCGGTCCAGAGAATGACCAAGCTATTCTGCATATGGCGAGTCGAAGTAATACAGTCGTGCTGGCGTATGGCTCACCTCCACAGGCGCTCAAGAATCGTGGCAAAGAAGTCGCCAACCTGCTGAGGCATCACCCTGGGCTTTCTTATCTGAAATTATCCAAAGATGGTATTACGCCAGTTCACCCCTTGTACCTCTCTGCTAATCTCCGACCTACTCCATATTGGAGGCTAAGTGATTGTAGTTGATCCAGCACGACTACCCAGTTGAGAGGGAAACGATAGGTTTTTCCCGTATTTGAATCAAAAGGCCCATTTGGCCGCCATCTTATCTCCCCACCGAGTACCACGTTCCCTTACCCGAGCCATGTTGTTCCAAATATCCCTGCTGAACCAGTTGGCGCAGGTGCAGCTTGACGGTGTTGCGATTGGCAGACAGAAGGGTTACGGCATCGGCAATGGTGATTCTGCCGCGCTCTCTGGCAATGGCCAGTAACCTTTCCTCCAGCGGCGCCAGCTTCTCAAGCAACTGTTCTTGCTCGATCTTGCCGAGCAGGACGTCTTTCTGCTTTTTCAGGCTGGTCAGGAAGAAACGCAGCCAGTCATCCAGATTTTCCTCTTCGCTTCGAATCAGCTTCTGTGAAGCCCGCAGTGCCCGGTAATAACCATCTTTGTTTTCTTCTACAATCCGTTCCAGCGAACTGTAGGGCACATGGCGGTAGCCGCTTTGCAGAAGCAGTAGCGTGGTCAGGACACGGGAAAGGCGGCCATTGCCGTCCTGGAACGGGTGGATGGCCAGAAAGTGGACGACAAACGCGCCGATCACCAGTAGCGGATGTAGCTCTTTCTCCCGCAGGGCGAACATTGTTCCGCTGACCAGTTCAGCCATTAGTCGCGGAGTGTCGAAAGGGGACGCTGTCTCAAAAATAACGCCGATGCTTTTGCCATCGGCATCAAAGGCCTCCACGTTGTTAGGCAGCGTCTTGTACTCTCCCCGGTGGGCACTATCTTTGCTGCTGTACTTCAGGGTAATGCCGTGGAGCTGTTTGATGTGGTTCTCGGTAAAGGGGATATACTCCCATGCATCATGGATCGTATTCATCGCCTCGGCGTAACCGGCAACCTCCTCTTCATCACGTGAGCGGAACGATTGCATTTCCAGATTTGCCAGGAGCGTTTCAACCTGGAGATCAGACAGTCTGGATCCTTCAATTCTGGTGGATGAGCCAACGGATTCAATGGTTGCCACACGTTTAAGCGAACCGAGCTTGTCAGGAGCCAGTCTACCAAGCAGTTCCCAGCGCCCCTTGAATTCATCAAGTTCGGCGATAAGATTCAGTATCTGGGTAGTAATGGTAATTGAAGATGTTTTGATCATAGGTTTGTGCTCCCACCCAAAACAATACCCTTAAATACCCATAAATGCAATCAGGATTACCCATAAGTATACCCAAAAACACCCACATGGACACCCGATACAGAAAAGGGGACAGGTTGAATTATAAAAATGCGCCTGTCCGCTAAGGTTCTAGAATGATCAACAAAACTAACGACCTCCATATCTTTATGCTGTTTTTAGCAGATAGCCATGCTCCAGCAAAACATCATACAGCATCCCTGCTGCCTCAGCGGTCAGGGAGCGGCAGGCGGTTTTAGTATCAGCAGTGCTGAAGCAGTCACGGAGCGTCTGGCAGATGGTGGCGCCGAAGCGTGCCATGAATCTCTCCCGGTAGGCGGTGCTGATCTGGTAGGCTGCCTCTCTGCCCTGTTCCGGGGTTGTCCTGCCGCAGAGCAGGCCGATGGCAAGCACACCGCCAGTCAATGCACCGCATGCCTCCTGGCGGGAACCAGCCAGACCGCCACCAAAGCCGGTTGCCATCCGGCAGGCGATCTCGGTTTGTTCTGGGCAAAACAGTTGGGTGATGGCTAAGGCCACGGATTCGGCGCAATGCAGACCGGATTCTGAATGGGCCTGTGCCAGTTGTTCAGCCTTTATACGACTCATCGGTTTTTGCTCCTGTAGGGTACTGCCATCTGCTAGGTTTCCCGTTGCTTCAGCCGTTTGGACAAGGCCGGCTGCGAGATCCCCAGCAGGCGGGCTGCAATGGTCTGGTTGCCGTTACTGCGCTGCATCGCTTCAGTTACCAGCAGTTCGGCTGCCTCGCTAAAGG
>Ga0074197_1002780_pt1 | contig 11595 bp, 7 predicted proteins | sample EPASupsiteSAE305_FD_64526 | JGI IMG/M metagenome (GOLD analysis project Ga0074197, IMG submission 64526) | Bioremediated contaminated groundwater microbial communities from EPA Superfund site, New Mexico - SAE3-05 reassembly with SPADES | ecosystem: Environmental > Aquatic > Deep subsurface >...
CCAGAAGAGAGGAGAATACGGTATGCTGAAACAGAGACTGGCAGTTGCAGCAACTATTGTCGGGCTTGGCGCCCTGCTGGCGATCCCTTCGCTGGCAGCCCCCAAGGCCAAACCGGCAGCCAAGCCTGCCAATGATGGGCGTGAGCAGTGCTACATGTGCCACAGTGAGGTAAAGGCGCTTAAAGAGGCATCCAAACATGCCGCACTGGCCTGTTCGGTCTGTCACGACAAGACCAAGGAGCACCTGGCCAACCCCGGCCCAGACACCAGGCCGGTGACCAAGCTGGACCCGGCGGTCTGTGGTTCCTGTCACAAGAATCAGTATCAGAGCTTCTTTACCCCGCACTATCCTGATGGCGGCTCCCGTAAAGAAAAAGGGGTGCCAACCGGCCGTTCGCCAATGCAGGACAAGCTGCTGGCCGGTCACGGCTTTACCTTTGAACATGCCGAGCCCCGCGGCCATGCCTTTATGGTGGTGGACCAGTTTGCGGTGGATCGTTTTCAGGGCGGACGTTACCAGTTCAAAGGTGGCTGGAAGAACTATGACAAGGTTGGCAAGACCTGGGATGTGCTGGAGGATAAAGGGGCCAGCGCCAAGCTGACCGAGACCGCCATGGCCGGTAACCCGACCTGTATCCAGTGCAAGACCTCTGACCTGATCCTGAAGTGGAAGTATCTGGGTGAGAAGGGGGGCAAGTTTGACCGTACCTCCAATGTGAATGATGTTATGAAGGATGTCCATAATCCGGTCGGCTGTATCGAGTGCCACGACCCCCACGGTACCCAGCCCCGCGTGATCCGTGATGCCCTGATTGCCGCCATTGACAAGGATCCAGCCAAGAACATCTTTGCCAAAAACGGCACAACCGACCTGAAAGTGGTCTCCTTCCGTGACGGTTTCCGCAAGATCGGCGTGATGGAGAAGACTGATTCTCGCATGATGTGCGCCCAGTGTCACGTTGAGTACAACTGTAACCCCGGTACCCAGTGGAGCGACGGTAAGCCGGTGACCTTTGCCTCGGACCGCACCAACCACTTCCCGCTCAAGAATGCCAAAGAAATTCTGGCCCACTACAAGCAGCTTGATTTCTTTGACTTCAAGCATGCAATAACCGGTGCCCGTCTGATCAAGTTGCAGCCCCCCGAGGCAGAGACCTATGCCGGTTCAGTCCATGACAAGGCCGGTGTGCAGTGTCATCAGTGCCATATGCCCAAGCTGAAGGGGAAAGACGGCAAGCCGTACTCGACTCATGGCGTGGTCAAGCCGATCAATATGGCCAAAGAGTCCTGCATCAGTTGTCATAAGGACTTTAGCGTCGAGAAGGCCAAGTGGCAGATCGATACCATCCGTAACTACACTAAAGGCAAGATGCGTAAGGCAGAGTACTGGCTGGGTCAGCTGATCGACACCTATCTGGTGGCCTCCCGTGCCGGCGTTGCCCCTGCCGTGCTGGATCAGGCCCGGGCCAAGCATGAAGAGGCCCATGTGTTGTGGGAATACTGGACCGCTGAGAACTCTGACGGTTTCCATAACCCGTCATTGGCCCGTGAGACCCTGACCGGTTCAATTGCCGCCTCCAAGGCCGGGGTCAAGATTCTGAATGATGCCCTGGCAGTGGCAAACAAGAAGGAAGAATCCAAAAAAATAGCTCCTTAGAGCCGGGGCTACAGTAAGACATAGGGCCGTTTCCTTACCGGAACGGCCCTATGTCTTTATTGGATCAAGGATCAATGTTGTCCGCTTTGTCCTTAATGGTTGACATTTTATGGAACTAGGGTATTTACCCTATACATTTAGCTGTAAATGCTTATTACTGTAAGTATGTGGTAGTTTGGAATACCGGGTGAATGATGACGCTATGGGAGGAGCTGACAGGGTGCGCATGAATCGGGACAAGTTTCTTGGACAGTGGGTGCTGCTGCTGCTGGTGTTGCTGCTGCTGGCAGGTTCTATTGTGCATAACCTGTATAAAATGCATGCCGATGTCCTGACTGGTGAACAACAACGGCTGTTGACTCAGGTGCGGGTGGTGAATGCAAACATGAGCGCTCAGCTGCAGGGCACCGCAAATCTGATGCAGCATATTTGCAATGAGCTGAGAAACATTACCCCTGATACGTGGGGAGAGGTTGCTCGTAACAAGGAGCTTGAGTTTGAGGTGCATGGGATTGCAGGGGTGAGAACCGTCTTTACGGTTGATCGAACCGGTATTGTCAGGCAGTCAAACAGAAAGTTGTTGATCGGTTCTGATCTAAGCAGTGAAACCTGTTTTCAAGCAGCAGTAAAGAATCCTGATCCTGCGGTATTGTTTGTTACCCCCCCCTTTAAAACCAGCTCAGGGGTATGGGGCATGAATCTTGTGCGGGTCATGCAAGATGCCGGAGGACGTTTTAACGGTATTGTTGCGGCAACCCTTGATCCCGAGTACTTCAAAACCCTGCTTGGCTCAATCAACTACAGCCCGGATATGTGGTCCGCACTTGCCCATGGTGATGGTATCCAGTTTATGATGGTGCCGGATCGACCGGGGCAACAAGGCTTGAATCTTTCAAAGCCAGGGTCATTTTTTTCTCGTCATATAGCCAGCGCTAAGCGTGAGAATGTCCTGCATGGAACGGTCTATGCAACCGGTGAGAAACGATTGATGGCCATGTATTCAATTCAACCGGCCGGGCTGAATATGGATCAACCATTGGTCGTGGCCGCTGGACGAGACACGGCTGTCCTCTTCAGGGGATGGCGGACCCATGCGATACGTCAGGGGATTACTTTTGGCGTTATCGTGCTGGTTGCCATGGCTGCCTTGACCGGTTTTCAGCGTTATCAGCGGGAGCAGCTGCATCTTGCGCTTGAGGCAGAACAGGCAGTGCTGAACACCAAGCAGCTGTTGAAAGACGTTATTGATTTTCTTCCCGATGCCACCTTTGTTATCGATAATGACAAGAAGGTGGTGATCTGGAACCGTGCCATGGAAAAGATGACCGGCGTCTCCAAGGAGGAGATGATCGGCAAGGGTGATCACGAATACACCATTCCGTTTTACGGGATACGTCGAACCCAATTGCTTGATCTGTTTGATGTTGATGATGCAAATCTTGTGGCCAAATACGCCAATGTCCGTCGAACTGGTGAGATCCTTGATGCCGAAACCTTTTGCCCGGCATTATATGATGGTGAAGGGGCATACGTCTGGGCTACCGGTGTGCCGCTCTATGATGCTGCCGGGAAGCGGATCGGTGCGATTGAGTCGATCAGGGATATTACGGAGCGGAAACAGAGTGAAGATTTCCTGCGCAAGTTGACCCACGGCATTGAGCACAGTGCCAGCGCTGTGCTGATTACCGATGTGCATGGTTCGATTGAGTATGTTAACAAAAAATTTACCCAGCTGACCGGTTACAGTCCAGAAGAAGCGATCGGCAAGAACCCGCGCATTCTCAAGTCAGACGTAACCCCCCGTGAAGTGTTTGACAACCTCTGGAAGACCATCCTGTCCGGCGAAGAGTGGCGGGGAGAACTGTTGAATCGTCGCAGAAATGGCGAGGTCTACTGGTCTATCGCCTCCATCAGCCCGCTACACAACGAACAGGGGGAAATAACCCACTTTATTGCCAATGTGGAGGATATCAACGAACGTAAGAACGCTGAGGCCACCATTGAGCGTCTGGCCTACTATGATCCGCTGACTGATCTTCCCAATCGTCGCATGCTGCAGGATCGACTGGAGCTCGCCTTGAAACGCAGCCGTCGTCAGGCAAGCGGCGCCGCACTGCTCTATCTTGACCTGGATAGCTTCAAACATATCAATGACAGCCTGGGGCATCCGGCAGGTGACAAGTTGTTGCGAGAGATGGCCAGCCGTTTTACCAAGTCCCTGCGGGATGATGATGTTGTCTGCCGGTTGGGTGGCGATGAATTCGCGGTGATATTACATGATATCCACCATGACCAGGATGTGGTGCCGATAGCACAAAAGCTGGTGGATGTTGCGGCAGAGCCGCTACAGCTTGAAGGGCGGGAGGTGGTGGTGACCTCCAGTGTTGGTATTGCGCTGTTTCCTAAAGATGGCACAGATGCCAAGGTGCTGGGTAAACATGCGGATATAGCCCTGTATCACGCCAAGGCAGAGGGTAAAAACACCTTCCGTTTCTTTTCGGAAGAGCTTAACACTAATTTCCGTGACCGGATCGCAATGGAGCACGGTTTACGCTATGTGCTTGATCGAGGAGAGCTGGAACTGCACTATCAGCCCAAGGTGAGTATGGCAACTGGTCAGGTCATCGGTGTGGAGGCGCTGCTGCGTTGGAACAGCCCGGAGTTCGGTCTTGTCTCACCGATGCGCTTTATTCCACTGGCTGAAGAGACCCGTCAGATTATTCCGATTGGTGAGTGGGTGCTGCGTACTGCGTGTCGCCAACAGCTTCTATGGCAACAACAGGGACTGCAGCTGAGCATGGCAGTCAATCTTTCGGCAGTTCAGTTTAAGTCACCGGCCTTGATTGAGCGGATTGCCGCAATTATTGATGAAACCGGTATTCAGCCGGAAAACCTGGAACTTGAGTTGACAGAAAGCGCTCTGGTTGACAAGCCGGATGATGCGGTGCGGGTGCTGGAACGGCTCCGTTCATTGGGCTGCGGGATATCAATTGATGATTTTGGGACCGGTTATTCATCCTTAAGCTACCTGAAGAACTTCCCGGTGACGATTCTGAAGATAGACCGTTCCTTTGTCAGGGATCTTGCCCATGATTCAGGGGATCGAGCCATTGCACAATCAGTGGTAAGCCTTGCCACCAACCTTGATATGAAGACCGTTGCTGAAGGGGTGGAAGAGCTGGAACAGCTGGAGATTCTGAAGCAGATTGGTTGTACCTATATTCAAGGCTTTATCCACTCGCGGCCGGTGCCGGCAGACCAGATTCCGGCAGTGGTGCGGAGATTAGGCGGGGAGGCGTAACTGTTTAGTCTGAAAACGGCAGTTGCTCCGCGTGAACAGTTTTTTAGGATTGTTTCGTCTGCAGGAAGTTCTGCAGCATCCGTTTGGCGGTGTGTTGATACGCGCTTTGTGCAGCCTGAAAGTCAGCCACCAGCAGTTCGGTCCGGCAGGCGGTGGCCGGGTCCCAGGCAGCCCAGGTGCGAATAATCTGTTCGGTTACCTCGGGGTGAAACTGCAAACCCCAGGCGTTGCTGCCGATCCTGAAGGCCTGGTGGGGACAGGCGGGGGATGATGCCAATAGTGTGGCTCCATCAGGCAGGTCAAAACTGTCATGGTGCCACTGGAAGGTGCTGAAGGGGGAATTGATTCCGGTAAAGAGGGGATCTGTTTCCCCTTTGTGCGTCAGGCTGACCTGCAGGGTTCCCAATTCTTCCCAACGACAGGAAACCACCGGACTGCCGGAAGCTGCTGCCAGCAGCTGTCCGCCCAGGCAGATCCCCAGATAGGGGATCTGCTGCTCAAGGCAGCTGCGGATCAACTGTTTAAGCGGCAAAAGGAAGGGAAAACGATCATCGTCATGGGCTCCCATGGCGCCACCAAGCACAATCAGGGCAGTCATAGCAGCCGGGTTGGGTAGCGGCTCACCACGGTAGATCTGGTGGAGCTGGAAGGGCACTCCCAGATTAACCAGGTTTTCAGCAAGGTTGCCGGGAGGCACTTCCGGGTCGTTTTGGATGATATGGAGCATTGCTACCTACTTCATCGGATAATCCGATAGTTTGACAAATTTGAAACCACGCTTCTTCAACTCCGGCATGGCGGCGATGATCCCTGCGCCGGTACCTGCCTCCGGGTGGTTCATATGGGCGATGATGATATCTCCCGGTTTTGAGGTCAGCAGGGCGGTCTTGACCTGGGCAGCGCTGTAGCTGGCGCCGGCATCACCCAGCACGGAAAATCCGATAACGTCATGACCCAGTGCCTGTGAAATCTGCACGGCATACTCATCATAATAGGCGGTGCCGGAACGGTAGTAGCGTGGTCGTTTGCCGGTCAGTCCTTCAATCTTGCGGGCGTTCAGCTCTATCTCCTGCACCAGTTCCAATGCATCTTTTGTGCCTGCTATGCCGTAGATTGAGCGGCCATTGATTGAGGCCGGTTTGTGCCACATGCCGTGGTTGGCAATCTCAAACAACGGGTTGGCGGCCAGCTGTTTGAACAGCTCCGGGTTGGCATCAATCCAGCGGGCATTGATGAATAGCGTGGCAGGAATCTGTTGCTGTGCCAGAAAATCAATCAGCTTCTGATCAACACCCTTTCCCTTGGGAGAACCGCAGGCATCCAGGGTCAGGGCCAGCACCTTGTCCAAGGTGGCAAGCCGGGTGCGCACACCGGGCACGTTTTCAGCCCATTGGGTCGGTTGGGCAGTCGTGAATCCGGCTGCAATCCGGTCGGTCAACTGTTGCAGTGATTCTGCCGGACCGGCCTGACTCAGGGTCGATATCAAAAGCAGCAGCGCGATGCTGAATAAGGCGAGCTTGGTCATCTCTTACTCCTATTGGATCCGGTATAGGGCACGGTAAACGCCCATGTAGGCAACAATCTTTTTAACGTAATCACGGGTTTCCTGGTAGGGGATGTTTTCGATAAATTCATCCCGTGGCAGTTCGCCAAAGCTTTTGCGCCAACGGTTAACTGCCCCTGCTCCGGCATTGTAGGCAGCCAGGGTGTAGACCGTGTCCTGGTGGTACTGGTTCAGCAGTTCACGCAGGTGCTTGGTGCCCAGCCGGATATTGTACTCAGGGTTGGTCAGCATCAGTGGATTAAAGTTCTTTGCCTTGACACCTGCGGTCATGCGGGCTGTTGCCGGCATCATCTGCATCAGTCCAATGGCGCCGGCATGGGATTTAACATCGGCCCGAAAGCTGCTTTCTGCCTTGGCAAGGGACAGTACCAGCGCATCTGAAAGCCCGTTTGCTGCACTGTGACGGCTGAACTGTTCTGCATAGGGGCGGGGGTAGCCCAACGCCCAGAACGCCAGATTGCTGCGCTCGACTGTAGCAGGTCTATTCTGGTGAAAGGTCATGATTGAACCATGCAGGTCACCAGCTACCTGTTGCAGGCGGGAAAGGCCGAGGGTAGCATTTTTATCAACATTTTTCAGTTTGAAGGCCGCCAGCTCAGTCCTGGCCTCTTCCAACATGCCCAGGGATGCCAGCTCCTGAATCCGCTGGCTTCCATCGGGAAACAGCGGCTCTGGCATTCCGTTGGGTAACGGCATCCAGCCCGTTGGTTTGTTGGTATGCAGGCGGTGCCAGGCAGCGTAAAAACCATAGGGGAAGTCATTCAGCAGCTGTTTGTAACTGCGCTCGGCCTCAGAGGACTTATGCTGCTTTTCTTTGGTGCGGGCATACCAGTATAAAGCCCGTTCACGATAGACGGTGTCTTTGAAAAGATGTTGCAGGCTCTCTTCAGCAGCCGGAAGGTTACCTGAAAGATACTGGCCCCAGGCCAGTTCCCATCCGGCACGTGGTTTCAGGTCAGATGCAGGGAACTCCCTGATCAGCCGTTGCAGAATCTGAGCCGCATCACTGAAATGACCGTTATGTTTGTTGATCAGGGCCGCTTCCAGCAGGGCGTCATCAGCCAACATTCCCCGTTCAGATGCCAGGGACAGCAGACGGGCCAACGCCTTGTCTGAAGCCCCCTGACGTTCTTCAAGGCGGGCCAGCATCAAGCGGGCCTCATCGCGGGTGGTTTGTGTGGATGTCGTTGCAGCCCGCTTCAGAAACGGCTCTGCAAGGGAGTAATGGCGTTGTTTGATGGCGGCCTGCCCTGATTTAAGCTCGATTCTGGCCAGCAGTTCATCGGACAGGTTGGTGCGTGGGATACCGGCAAAGGCCCAGGCAGCTGCATTGGGCTGGTTGTTTACCAGCAGTAGCAGACCGCGCTGAAACTGTTCCTCGGCGGTGAACGAGGTCGCTTCTTTACGCCCCTTCTTCTCCAGGGACTTCAGCTGGTCAAGCGCCTTGGGGGCAGCGGAAGAGGCAGGGTGCTGCAGATGAATGCTGCGGTAGCCCTGTATGGCCTGTGGTAACTCCCCCAGTTGTTCCTGGCAGAGTGCAGCCTGGAACTGTGCATCAACCGAGTCTTTGCCCAGGCTGTGGCGAGCAGTGAACTGGCGATAGGCTGCCAGGGCTGCCTTCAGATCCCCTGCCTCAAACAGCGCATCAGCAGCCAGTTTTTCCATTCTGCGGCTGATTGCCGGTGTTGGTGAAAGTTTGGCAGCAGCGCTGGCTGCAGCAGCTGCGTCGCGGTATTTTTTTTGCCCGTACAGGGCATCGGCCTTCAGGCTGGCAGCAACATCAGCCAGTAGCGGATAGCTGCGTTCAGCATCTGACAGGTAGCGGATCGCTTCATCGTACCGTTTCAGGCGCAGGGCTGCTTCGCCAGCCACCAGATTGCGGGGGCCATCTGCCGTGGCAGCAAGGGCCGCCTGCAGCGCTTCCTGATTCTGGTTGGTGCGTAGCAGACCGGATGCTTTACGGAGCTGCTCATTGCTGCTGTTTGCATCACCGGCACAGGTCAGAGTAATGGCAAGCGTGCAGATACCAAGGGAGGTTGTCAAGAGACGTGATAATTGAAAGGTCATGGCAGTACGGTAGTTCCTAATGATCTGAATCAAATTTGGATTGTTGCGCAGGCTCTTTTCAGTACCATTCTGAAGCTGATAGGTCAATGATGTGGAAAGATACAAAGTCTTCAAAACAGTACTTTCGACCACAATAAATATCATGGTATGGTGCGATATCTGTCAACTATGGTGCAATATCTTGCGGCTTTCTACGTTTTTGTTGCAATTACGGCATATTTGTCTTGAAGGAGAAATAGATGGCTACCGCTACCCCAACCACCTACGGAAAAGGCAAACTGTACAACCTCAACCTTGCCGCCCTGCTGCCGGACTTGAAAAGGCCAAGCAAGAGGTTGAGGCGATGATACTGGGAAAGGACAGCAACCAATGAGTAAAAAACTGACCATTCCCCATGCCCCCGTTCCTGCCTCTGACCTGCTGATCTATCAGGCGCCTGACGGTACAATCAAGATTGATGTCCATCTGGAAGACGAGACGGTCTGGCTGACGCAAGAGGATATGGCGCGGCTGTTTGCCAAAAGCAAGAAAACTATCTCTGAGCATATCAGGAACATCTTTGACGAAGGGGAGCTTGACGAACAGGTGGTTGTCCGGAAATTCCGGACAACCACACGTCATGGCGCCATTGAAGGTAAAACACAGTCAAAAGAGGTTAATTTCTACTGTCTTGACGTGGTCATCTCCGTTGGCTACCGGGTTAAATCGCAGCAAGGAGTGCGTTTCCGAATCTGGGCTACCCAGCACTTGAAGGAGTATATAGTCAAGGGCTTTACCCTGAACGATGATCGCTTCAAGAGCGGCAACGCGATGAACTACTTTACGGAACTGCAGGAGCGTATCCGTGAAATCAGGCTTTCGGAGCGGTTTTTTTATCAGAAGATCAAGGATATCTACACAACCAGCATAGACTATGATCCCAGGGACGAAAAGACGGTCGAGTTTTTCAAGGTCATACAAAATAAACTGCTCTGGGCCATCAGTCAGCAAACAGCAGCTGAACTGGTCTACCGCAGGGCTGATGCAACACTGCCGTTAATGGGCATGCTGTCATATGATAAGACGGGTGAACAGACCGTACGTAGGGCAGACACAAGCGTTGCCAAAAACTACCTGAAGGAAGATGAAATGCGGCTGTTGGGGCTGTTGGTTGAACAATACCTTGCCTTTGCTGAGACCATGGCACAACAGCGCACGCCAATGTATATGCAGGACTGGATCAACCGGCTTGATGCCATTATTCAACTGAATGGACGTGAACTGCTGAGCCATGCGGGCAAGATCAGCCACCAGATGGCGCTGGAAAAATCCGCTCAGGAGTTTGATAAATACCGCGAAATGCAACGACAGATTCAGCGCGAAGAGAGCTTGAAAGAGCTGGAACGAGATATTCGACAAATAAAGCCCTGAGCGGCAGACATTTAAAAGCGCTACCGGAAAAAGGCACTCCATGAACAAACTGACAACTGATTTTAAAGCGGTCTATCAACGTTTGAACCAGGCCCAGCGCAAGGCGGTGGATACGGTTGAAGGTCCGGTGCTGGTCATTGCCGGTCCCGGCACCGGCAAGACCGAGATCCTGGCAGCCCGGATCGCCAATATCCTGCTGACCACCGATGCCCTGCCGGAAAATATCCTCTGTCTGACCTACACCGATGCCGGCACGGTGGCGATGCGTTCGCGCCTGCTGCAGTTTATCGGCCCCAACGCCTATCGGGTGGATATCTTCACCTTCCATGCCTTCTGTAATCTGGTGATCCAGGAGCAGGCTGATCACTTCGGCCTGCGTAACCTGACCACCATCTCTGAGTTGGAGCAGTTCCGCTATGTGCGGGAGATTATCGATGCCTTTCCCCATGATCATCCCTTAACCCGCTCCACCGGCGACCTGCATTTTGAGTCTGATCGTCTGCTGGCCCTCTACGAAATCATGAAGAAAGAGGACTGGAGCAGTGCATGGCTGGCAGAGCGGGTGGATGCCTACGCAGCTACCCTGGCGGATAGTCCTGAATTTCTCTATAAGCGTCAGACCAAAGGGCCGGATGGCACGGTGTATAAAAAGGGGGATCTGAACGAGCGGAAATTGCGGGAGGAGCTGCGTAAGCTGGAGCAGGTCAAGGCTGCAGCCGCCAGTTTTGACGACTACCAGCACCTGTTGCAGGAGCGGGGGCGTTACGACTTTGCGGATATGATCCTCTGGTGCATTGCCGCCTTCAAGCAGAGCAGCGATCTGCTGGCCACCTATCAGGAACGCTACCTCTACCTGCTGGTGGATGAGTTTCAGGATACCAGTGGTTCTCAGTTTGAGCTGCTGCTACAGCTGGCTGACTACTGGGATGCACCCAACCTGTTTGTGGTGGGGGATGATGATCAATCCATCTTCCGTTTTCAGGGGGCCAGTGTCGAGAATATCCGCCGTTTTGCCAGCCGTTATCAGGAATCACTTGCTACTGTCACCCTGACTGACAACCACCGTTCATCCCAACTGATTCTGGATGGTGCTGCCGGCCTGATCAGCCGTAATCTGGAGCGACTGAGCAATGACAAACAGCTGCGTGCCATGAACCCGGAAGTGGCCACGCTGCCTGAGCCGCCGGAACTGGTGGGGTATGCTACCACAGCCCATGAAACCGTGGCAGTGGCCAACCGGATCGCCGCGCTGTTGGATCAGGGGGTGTTGCCGGAGCAGATCGCCGTGATCTACCGCAACCACAGCCAGTCGGACGAGATCATCCGTTTCCTGACCAGTCGCGGGGTGGCGGTGCAGACCCGTCGCAGGGCTGATATCCTGCAGGAACCGTTGATCATCAAGCTTTTGACCATCCTGCGCTATCTAGCTGCCGAGCTTGAGCGGCCCCATTCCGGTGAACGGCTGCTGTTTGAGATCCTGCATGAAGCCTGGTTTGAGGTGCCGCCCCTGGCCCTGGCCCGGCTGTCAGTTGAAATCGCCCGGCAGCGGACTGAGAAGAAGCCCTGTTACTTGCGGGGAGCGTGTGCGGCGCACGG
>Ga0074197_1002788_pt1 | contig 11553 bp, 7 predicted proteins | sample EPASupsiteSAE305_FD_64526 | JGI IMG/M metagenome (GOLD analysis project Ga0074197, IMG submission 64526) | Bioremediated contaminated groundwater microbial communities from EPA Superfund site, New Mexico - SAE3-05 reassembly with SPADES | ecosystem: Environmental > Aquatic > Deep subsurface >...
GGTCTGCACGGTCACCGGTTTGGTGTCGGACCCCGAGGTGTCGCCCTTGGCCCAAGGGTCGGCAACCGTGACTTCGAGGTTGACAAAGGTCGGCAGGGTGATGTCAATGGGCCGGTCGCCAAAGAACAGCACCTGCACTTCCATATTGTCGATCAGGAAGCTGAGGTTGTCGCCCAGTTGCTCCTTGGTCAAAAAAATCTGCTCAAACGAGACCGTATCCATGAAATGATACTCCTCGTCCTGGGCGTAGAGAAACTGCATATTCCGCTCTTCCAGATTCGGTCGATCAAATTTGTCGTTGGAACGATAGGTCTGGGTAAACTGGACCCCGGTGATCATGTTGCGCATCTTGGTCCGGTAGAGCGCCTGGCCTTTGCCCGGTTTCGAGAAATCGAACTCGGTGACGATGTAAGGTTCGCCATCAATTTGAATTTTCAGGCCTTTGCGCAAATCAGAAGCTGTAAACATAGGTTTATCCTTAACTCTTTATTTATTGGTAAATTTAAGGGCGAATATGTTACGTTAAGTCCTTGATTTTTGCAACAGCTTCCTGCATTCCCCGTGAAATTATAGCCCAAACTCGCTCTCTGCTCTTGTTTTCGCCCAACATTTTCTATATTGTGGGCGCAATTTTCAACATCAACCCTGCGTGTGCGCCATGACAATCAGAGCGGGGGTGCTCTCCGACACGCACCTGAGCCGGCCGGACAATCGTTACCAGCAACAGATCAAGGCATGTTTCCAAGCCTGCGACGTCATTGTCCACGCCGGCGACCTCACCGACCCATCGGTGCTCGAGCCGTTTCACGACAAAACCGTCTATGCGGTGCACGGCAACATGTGCAACCTGGCGGCGCAAACCCGCCATCCATCGAAACTCCTGTTCACCCTCGGCCGCTTCACCATCGGCCTTGCCCACGGCGCAGGCCTGGGGCCGGACATCGAAACCGCGCTCTGGGATCTCTTCCCCGAGGCGGACTGCCTGATTTACGGCCACACCCACCGCCCTGTTTGCCGCCGTTACGGCCCCGCGCTGATGCTCAATCCGGGCAGCTTTCAATCCACCGGCCGCTACGGCGCGCCCGGTTCCTACGCGATTCTGGAAGCCGGCGACGAACTCCGCGGCCAACTCTTTTCCGTGCCCGATCTGCCATGAAAACGCTCTGGACGCCCTGGCGTATGGAGCATGTTCTGGGCAAGGCGCCCAAATTTTCCGGCTGCCTGTTTGAACCACCCGGCGACGAGACGCAGGACAAGCCCCATCTGCTTCTTTTTCGCGACGAACTGACCGTTGTCCTGCTCAACCGCTTCCCCTACGCCAACGGTCATCTGCTAATTGCGCCCCGCCGGCATATTGCCGATCTGACTGAACTGAGCCGCGCCGAAAACACCCGGCTGATGGAAATGCTCGCCGCCAGCTGCGCCATTGTCCGGAGCCGCCTCCGCCCCGACGGCGTCAACATCGGCCTGAACCTCGGCAAAGCCGCCGGCGCGGGCATTGCCGATCATCTCCACTTCCACCTCGTGCCCCGCTGGCAAGGCGACCACAATTTCATGACCGTGTGCGCCGAAATCCGAACCATCCCCCAGCACATCGACCAGACCTTTGACCTTCTGCTTCCCGATTTCCAGAACCTGCCGCCGTTCGCCCCATGACCACGCCGCCTAAAATCACCCCCATGCTCCAGCAATATCTGGAGATCAAGGAACAACACCCAGGCGCCATTCTCTTTTACCGCATGGGCGATTTTTACGAGATGTTCTTTGACGACGCCGTGGTCGCCGCCAAGGTGCTGGGCATCACCCTCACCTCGCGCAGCCACAAGGACGAGGCCAACAAGATTCCGATGTGCGGCGTGCCCTTTCACGCCGTCACCGGCTATCTCGGCAAGATGGTCAAGGCCGGCTACCGCGTCGCCATCTGCGAGCAGACCGAAGATCCCAAGGAGGCCAAGGGCATTGTCAAACGCGAGGTGATCCGGGTGGTGTCGCCCGGCGTCACCACCGACGACCAACTGCTCGACGAAAAAGCCGACTGTTACGTCTGCGCTCTGCTGATCCAGCGCAAATCAGCCAGGGAGCACCTTGCCGGCCTGGCCGTGATCGACGTTTCCACCGGCCATTTTCAGATCAGCGAAGTGAGTTTTGCGCCCAACGATCCCGCGCCCCTGACGGACGCCTTCACCCGGTTGCGCCCCGCCGAACTCCTGCTGCCGCAGGGGGAAGCCGAGGCCCTTGAGCCATTGACCGAACTGCTTACCGCCCAGCTGGGCCAGCTCTGTCTGACCACTCGCCCTGACTTCCATTTTGAAACCACAGCGGCAAAAGCCGCGCTGACCGAACATTTCCGCACCACCAGCCTGGCCGGATTCGGCTGCGACGCCTACACTGCGGCAATCAACGCCGCCGGCGCGCTGATGCTTTATCTGCGCGAAACCCAAAAATCCGATCTGTCGCACATCAAGCGGATCAGCCCGCTGCACCAAACCGGGTTTTTGATCATCGACGACGCCTCCCGCCGCAACCTGGAGCTCACCGAAACCCTGGTGGGCGGCCAACGCCAAGGCTCGCTCCTGGACGCATTGGATCACACCGCTACCCCCATGGGCGCCCGGCTGCTGCGGCGATGGCTGCTTTTCCCCCTGCAGGCGCGGGAGGAAATTCTTGCCCGGCTGGCCAGCGTCGAGGAATTGATCGCCATGACGGAGGTCCGCACAAACATGCGGACCCTGCTCGACTCGATCTACGATCTTGAACGGTTGTGCAGCCGCCTTGCGCTCGGCCACGGCAACGCCCGCGACATGAGCGCCGTCAAGATTTCGCTGACGCAACTGCCGGCGCTGCACCAGATGCTGGGCAACTGCGCCTCGCCGCTGCTGCAGACCATGGCCGACAATTTTGACGTGCTGGCCGACCTGCACCAGCTCATCGACCAGGCCATCCGCGAGGACGCGCCGATCAGCCTGCGCGAGGGCGGTTTGATCAAGGAGGGATTCAACCCCGAACTCGACCACCTGCTGCTGCTGCTCCGCGACGGCAAGAAGATGATGCTGGACTTGGAAACCGCAGAGCGCGAACGCTCCGGCATCGGCAAACTCAAGGTGGGCTACAACCGGGTTTTTGGCTACTATTTCGAGATCAGCCGCAGCCAGTCCTCCCTTGAATTGCCGGACTATTTCATTCGCAAACAGACCCTGGTCAACGCCGAACGGTTCATCACCCCGGAACTCAAAGAACTGGAAAATTCGATTGTCACCGCCCAGGACCGGCGGCTGGAGTTGGAATACGCCCTGTTTGCCGACATCCGGGAACAGCTGGTGGCCCAGGATCAACGGCTGCTGCACGCCGCTGATCTGCTCGCGCAAATTGACGTGCTCGCCTGTTTTGCCGAGATCGCCAGCCGCCGCCGCTACTGCCGGCCGCAGATCAACACCGACCGGACCATCACCATTGGGGAAGGTCGGCATCCGGTCATCGAACAGGCCCTGGAGCCCGGCAGATTCGTGCCCAACGACGTCCACCTGGACCAGGAAACCAACGAACTGCTGATCATCACCGGGCCCAACATGGCGGGCAAATCCACAGTGCTGCGGCAGACCGCGCTGATTGTCCTCATGGCGCACATCGGCAGCTTCGTGCCCGCCGAAAGCGCCGACCTGTGCATTGTCGACCGCATCTTCACCCGGGTCGGGGCCATGGACGATCTGCGGCGCGGTCAGTCCACCTTTATGGTGGAGATGAATGAAACCGCCAACATCCTCAACAACGCCACCGAAAACAGCCTGGTCATCCTTGACGAAATCGGCCGCGGCACCTCCACCTACGACGGTTTGGCCATTGCCTGGGCCGTAGCCGAGGAACTGGCGCAAAAAAACGGGCTCGGCGTCAAAACCCTGTTTGCCACCCACTATCACGAACTCACTGACCTGGCCGCCACCAGCAAAAAAATCCAGAATTATTCCATTGCCGTTAAAGAATGGAACGATTCCATCATTTTTCTCCACAAGCTGGTCAAAGGCGCCACCAACCGCAGCTACGGCATTCAGGTCGCCTCCCTGGCCGGAGTTCCCGACCATGTCATTGCCCGCGCCTACGAAATTCTGAAAAACATTGAACAAGGCGAATTCAACCTCCAGGGGCAGCCAACCATTGCCGCCGGTAAAAAAGGCAAAAAATCGTCGCCCCGCCAACTCGCCCTGTTTTCGCCGCCCACCTCGCCGCTGATCGACCTGCTGACGCAGGTCAGCCCCGACGACCTCACACCCAAACAAGCCCTGGAAATTTTGTACAAAGCCATTGCCCTGATCACGCCTCCGGAACGGTAACCCTGCAACTCCCCCTGCTTTTATTCGCCTGGACACGCACCGGCATGTTGCCCGACATGCGGTCCAAGGTCTCGGCCCAGTAAAATTTTTTGAATCGGCAAACCCCTTTTGTCCACAGGATTTTTAATCTCCAAACCTGATTACGCCCACAAAAGTACAATTTCTTTTACCTCTGTCGCCAAATACGGTATAGTGCCTATCATGCTCCCGGCTTCGCGTCATCGTTCTCCGGACACGAAGCCCTTCGACAATTGATCCTATTGGCCCAGCTCCTGTGTCCATGCGTGCATTCCACTCCTCGGCGTCAACAATCGCGCAACGGTTTCTGCCTGGAAACCTAGCCTTGTTGCTCGCTTTTTTGTGCAGCCTCCTTGTGGCGGCCGCGCCCTCATGGGCCGCGACGCCCCCGGCCGGCGCGTCAGCCAAAAAGGCCGTCGCCGCCCCGCAGGAGAATGCGGAGCGGCAATATCAGGCCGCCAAAAAATTTCTTTCCCGGCTGGAACAGGAAAAGGATCTGGCCAAGGAACGAAACAACTGGCTCAAAGCCGCGCACAGTTTTCGCCAACTGCATATCGCCCAGAAAAAAGAGGCGCTCGGCCCCCCCAGCCTGTACATGACGGCCAAAGTCTATCGCCTCACGCAGGCGCGGTTCAATGTGGCCGAAGATTTTGACAAGGCCAGGTTGTATTATCTTGAAATGGCGGATCTGTATCCCGGTCACGCCCTGGCGGACGACGCCCTGTACGAGGCGGCGGAGATGCTCCGCGCCAAGCCGGAGAACGCGCAGGAAGCCGAGTCGCTCTATCAAAAGATCGTCGCGCTCCACCCGCAAAGCGATCACGCCGAACAAGCCCGCCAACGGCTGCAATTAGCCCCACAAGAAAAGCCGCCGAAACCGGCTGAACCGGCGGTTGCACAACCCGCAACAGCGCCGTCTGCGCCGCCAACCGCCCCCCCGCCGACTCCTGCTCCTACGCCCAAAACTCTGGCAACGGTGTCTCCCGCCAAATTCTGGTCGTCCGAAGAGTACAGCCGCATCGTCATCCAGACGACCGCTCCCGTTGCCTTCAGCTCAGGCGTGGACGACGCCTCCGCCCCCCCGGCAAAACGCCTTCACGTTGACTTCAAACAGAGCGCCATGGCGGCCCAACACCGGACGCCGGCGCGCGTCGAGGCCGGTCTGCTGCAACAGGTGCGCGCAAGGCAAACCAGCGACGACACGGTGCGGATGGAGTTTGATCTTGCCTCCTTTTCCGAATACAAAATTTTCAGCCTCAACGATCCCTTTCGGGTCATTGTCGACATCCACGGCAGCCCGACAACCGCCGCCGCTCCGCCTGACAACGACACGGCGCCGAGCCAACCCACAGCCCCCCTGCCGTCGGTTGCGACCAAGCCAGCCTCCCCTGCCGACGACGAGGCCGCAGTCGTCCTCCTCGCCGAGCAAAAAAAATACAAACCAACGGCCGCTCAACCTGGCGCTACCGGCAAACCAAGCAAGCGCGAACAGCTTTCCCTGGCGCAGCAACTGGGATTGGGCGTGCGTAAAATTGTCGTCGACCCCGGCCACGGCGGCAAAGACCCAGGGGCCATGGCCTTTGGTCTCAAAGAGAAGGACATTGTGCTGGCGGTGTCCAAAAAATTGGCCAAGGAACTCAAAACCGCCTACCGCTACGAGGTGGTTTTGACTCGCACCAAGGACGTCTACCTGCCCCTGGAAGAACGCACCGCCGTGGCCAACACCCAGAAAAGCGACCTATTCCTCTCCATCCACGTCAATGCCAGCGCCGACAAGGCCAGCAACGGCATTGAAACCTATTTTCTCAACCTAGCCACCGACGCCAACGCCATGCGCGTGGCCGCGCTGGAAAACGCCACCTCAACGCACAGCATCAGCGAGATGCAGGACATCCTGGCCAGCCTGATGAAAAATTCCAAAATCGACGAGTCGTCCCGGCTCGCCCGATTTGTGCAAACCAATCTCATCACCGGCCTGAATAGGACGTACAAACCCCGGGACCTGGGCGTCAAACAAGCCCCGTTCTACGTTTTGATCGGCGCTGAAATGCCGGCGATCCTTGCCGAGATATCGTTCATCACCAACCCCGAAGAAGCCAAACTCCTGCAAACCGACGAATATCTCGACAAGATCGCGAAACAGATCGCGGCCGGGGTTGTCGCCTACATTGAACACCAACGCTCCGCCGCCCTCCGGCTGTAACAACAACCCGTTTACTGGAACACGGAACATCCGCATGCAACGCCTTCCCGTTGAAGAGATAGAAGCCCTCGCGGCCGAACACCGGCGGCTGTGGCCGCTGATGCCGATCCTCCACGCCCGCATCGCCAAACTCGCCGGCAAGGAGGCCGTTAGGGCCTGCGCCAAGCGGTTGCACATGTTCAGCAAGCAGGGCACCAAGCTCGGCATCCATTTCGAGCACGAACTGGAGATGGACGTTTTTCAGGATTACCTGCTCTACATGTACCGTCCGCGCGGGTTCAGCCTGGTGCGCCAGATGCTCAACCGCAAACGCTATCCGCAGGGCAGCGACGAACAGATGCTGCTTGCGGGCATGGCCCAGGCTCGTTTCTCGGTGTTCTGGATCAGGGAAACGCATCCTGCCGGAGGGTTGGTCGCACTTGACGTCATCACCGGCGAGGATTTTTTCATTCTCAATCAGTTGCTGCCGCAGCAGCAGGACGTGACCGGCGTGCTCACGACATTCCGCATTTTCCCGTTTCGCGGAGTCTGGATGCACACCGGCGCCAACATGGCCTTTGGCCAGATAGAGGATGCCGGCGATCTGCGGCCCATGGGCAGGCGTCTGAACGAGAAGGAAGAGCGGGATCTGAACGAGAGCAACATCCGCCGTTGGCGGGCGCTCCTCAAGGAAACGGCGTAACCGCCGTCAGCGGGGGAACTTCCGGGGGACGAGCATGGGCGTTTCCCGGCAGTAACTTATGTACGGCTCGCCAAGGATTTCCCGCAGCTTGCGCTCTTCAAGCACGGCGCCGAGCACCAGATAGGCGGAAAGAAGCGTCCGGACAACCAGGGTGACGTCGGTGAGGCCGGGCAGCGACCAGAGCAGGGCAATGCCGCCGCTGTACCAGGGATGGCGCACCAAATGAAGAACACCTGTTTTCCTGAAGGCCGGCGGACTGATTGACCGTCCGACCCGGTAATCGCGCCACTGGCGAAGGCCAAGAAACGCCTGCAGATCATAAACCCGCAGGCCGCCGATGAACATTGCCAGGGCGTAGAGCAAGAGCGCTCCTTGTACAACCCGCAGCCAGCCAGGCGGCGCGCCCAAAGGGTGTTGCGGCGCGGCGCTGGTGTACCAGAGCAGAGGCGCCAGGGAGCAGAGGGCAAAGCAGACGTACCCGATCCGGTACAGCCCGAGCCAGACGCCGCCCCGACGTTCAAACCACCGCCTGACCCCGGCGGCGATCAACAGGCTGTGCAGCGCGCACCAGGCCGCCCACAAGACAATCAACAACCGCATCGTCCGTTTCCGTTCAAACTGACCACAACTCGCCGCTGTTCCCGCATCTTGTTCCCTCCCCCTCACTCGTTGCGAAACGCCCGCAGGCTGTTGGCGTGGTGCATCTCGTCGGCCATGGCCACGGTATGGCAGACCGCACAGTTGCGGTTGGCACCCAAAGGCAGCCGGTTGCCCTGGTACTGCAAGGGCTGCAACACATCCAGCTGCGCGCCGGACGGGTTGTCCGCCGGATAGACCGCATGCGCCCCCGAATGGCAGGCGGCGCAGAACAGCCGGCCGGAGTCGTCGGTGCGGTTGCGGTACAGCCCCTGTTCGTCGCTGGTCCGGGCGTTGACGACCGTATCGGTCTCCGGGGCCTGAAAATCGACATGACAGTGGAGGCAGTCCGGCTGATTGATCCAGGGTTGGCGCGGCGCAACCTCTTCCAGGCTTCCAGCCGATCTGGGCCGCAGCTGGGCCATGAGCGCTGCGGCCTGACCTTTGCCCGCCCGTCGCTCCTGTTGCAACAACCCCAGGGCGTGATCCTCGACCGCGCCGTGACAGTTGACGCAGTCCATGCCGACGGCGGCGTGGATGTCGCGCAGGCAGCGGGCAACGACGGTGTTGGACGAGGGATGACAGAACCCGCAGGCCTCGGCGCCCTTGCCTCTGAGGTAGTTGGCGTGGAATCCGTGGATGGCGGCGGAAAGGTTGAGCCGGGCGGGATCGCCCTGGGCCTTGACCAACGCGTCGGCGTGGCAGGATTGGCAGCGAACCGTTGCGCCGCCCTGGGCTTCGGCCAGCAGGGCTGTGCCGCTGAGACGGTCGTGGACCCGGAGGATGTGGAGCGCCGTCTCCCGATACAAACCGGGCCGGTCGCCCTGCCCCGCCCCGCCGTGGCAAGCACTGCAGCCGATCTCGGTGGAGACCGGCGCAACCACGGTGGTCTTGGCCAGCAACGCGTCGCTCTCGTCCCGGGCCTCGATGATCGCGGTCGGGTAGGGATCAGCCGACTGCCCGACGCCTGGCCGCAAGGGAATATTGTCGGCAACAAACACATCTTCTTCCGCCGTCATCTCGCCGGAAATCGCAGGTTTCCCGGCGCCGCCATCCCCCGCAAACCGATAGCTGAGCGCAACCCCCTGGTTGACAATCTCCGGGGTCTCGCCGCGCTTGATCAATTGGGCCCGCAGGCTGTTGCCCGGCGGCAGGAGCGACAACACCCCCTTGACCTCGGCGACGCTGCGCATGGACTGGGGGCTCCAGGCCAGCAGGACAAAAGGGGACGCCGCCGGGTCAAAGGCAGGAATCTCAACCTTTTTCTCAACCACCGCCACAGGAGCAGGGTTGCTGCGGCCATTCAACCCATGGGCCACATACAGGGCCAGGGCCGCCCGCTCCTCAGGCGTGCCGGCAAACGGCGGCATCGCAGGGTAGAACACCTCCATGCCGCTGATCATGGCGTCGAGGCCGCTGGGCGTGAAGGGCGCGGTCAGTTGTTTGATGTCGCGCATCGGACCGCCAACCGCATGACAGCCGAGGCAGAGCAGATTGTACAACTCGCGGCCGGCGGCAAGCCTGTTGGCGTCGGTGATCTCCCGATGGCGAACCCATTTGGCCGAGGCCAGAACGCCCTCCTGGCGGACGCGGTCCGTGTCTTTTTTGAGAATCGAGGTGGAATACATCACCTCGCGAATGATGTAGGGCCTTCGCCCGCCCTCGCGGATGAATTCAAAGCAGCCGATGTACAGCTGGCCAATCAGCAGCAGCGCCATCGCCAGCGCCCTGGCCAGACCAGCCGGCAGACGAAAGATCAGCAGCAGCCCGGCCACAACCACGACCGGCGAACAGAGGAGAAAACCGTTGACATAGGGCCGCATCGACGGCATGCGGGCAAAAATCATCTCCTGCAGCTCCGCCGGCAGGGCGGCCCGGTACCAGGCGGCCGAGGCCACGAAAAAAACAAAGGGCAGCAGCAGCCAGCGGGCGCAAAACCGGGTCATGACGGTGCGCAGGCGGGCGTCTTTGAGCCAGGCGGCGGTGGTCAGGCCAAACAGGCCGGCAATAATCAGCGCCAGGAAGGTGCGAAAGAAGAGCGAAGGCCAGAAGCTGGGATTGAAAAATCCGGACCAAAAATTGGCGTCCTTGGGCCATTCGCCAGGGGTGAGCATGAAACCGATGACGCCGTTGATGAGCACAAGCGACATCCAGGCCGCGCCGAAATAGATCCATCCGAGCACCTGATGGCGACCGGACGCCATCAGGCCGAAGGTGGCGTAATAGAGAAAAAGAGCCACAATCTCGATTAGAAAAAAGACCCACTCCGAGGCCCAGGCAAAAACAAAGGTGTGGACGAGAATCGAGGTGGCCGCCGGGTTGAGCAGGGACATGATAAACCAGATGCCCACCCCGGTGATTGACCCGGCCACCATGGTGAGCAGGAGGAAAAAACGGGCGTGCGCACGGACATAGTCGAGCATGGCCGGATCGTTCTCCCGCTGGGCCTTGCGCTCGGCCAGCACCAGGAACAGGCCACCGCCCACGGCGAAATGGGAGATGTAGACGTGGAAGACGGCGATCAGGACGATCCACAGTCCACCGCCAAACGCATCAAGCTGCCAGACCGGATAATTCATGGCCGGGCCTCCCGTGCCGCGCAGGAACGCAAGGTGAACCGCACCATCCAGACGATCAGCGCCAAGCCCACCGCGAGAAACAACACGAAAAGGATGAAGGACGAATACGAGGCGCGAACCGGCAGTTGCGACAGGGAAAACCAAGGCGCCAGCAGGGCCGCGCGCAGCAGACCGCGGGCCAGGATCATCAGGGCAATCGCCCCCAGTGCGCACCAGGTTGCGGCTATAACCCGGCCAGCCAGCCCGAAAACAACGGCAGGCGCCGCCAGCAGGACGCCGCAGGCCAGGCTTGCGGTGAGCAGCAGACCGGCGGTGGTCGAAACCGTGAGCACGCCCTTGGGCAACGCGACCAGAAACCACAAGCCGACGGCAACATTGAGTAGGGTGGCGTGGGCAAACCAGCGGCAGCCCTGCTTCACCCATGGGGAGGCTGACGGGTCGCCCTTGCGGTGTTTCCGATCAAAAAAGAGGGCCATGGCCAGACCGCCGACGGCGACCGAGGAGACCATGAAGTGGAGATAGCGCGGCAGGAGCATGGGGTCGGCAAGGTTGAGCAGCGTCCCCTGGGGTCGGTCGAAATAGCGGCTCCAACGTGCCGGATCCTGCATCAGACTAAGGTTGCTTGCAAACAAAAAGGCAACAAGCAACAACAGCAGGGTAATCAGTCCGGCAACCGGCAAACGGCCGTTTCCCAGCCGCGCATACTGATATTTATAAACATAGGCCAGTGCATAGGCGCTGATCAGCAGGGCAATGACCGACAACCAGAACACGGCCATGAGGATGGAGCTGACATAGATAAATTGCCCGTACAGCACCTGGGCAAAGAGCAGCGGAGCCACCCCGAAATTGACCGTAAAGGCGACTGCAAAGGGCAGGTTGCCGGCGACCGCCGCAGTATAGGGCGACGCATGGTCGCCGCGGAGGTGGGTGACCAGCGCGATAAAAGCCGCGCCGAGCATCGCGTTCATCAGCACGATGTGGAGGAAGAAGGTCAGCAGCAGGAAAAACTGCAGCCATCCCCAGGCAACGGGAATGGCGTCCGGGATGGGAATAAGCGCGGCGGGATCCATCAAGGCCTCCTTGGTTGGGTTGAGACCGATGCAGGGA
>Ga0074197_1002789_pt1 | contig 11553 bp, 9 predicted proteins | sample EPASupsiteSAE305_FD_64526 | JGI IMG/M metagenome (GOLD analysis project Ga0074197, IMG submission 64526) | Bioremediated contaminated groundwater microbial communities from EPA Superfund site, New Mexico - SAE3-05 reassembly with SPADES | ecosystem: Environmental > Aquatic > Deep subsurface >...
ATCCACAGATAAGAACAGATCGGCAAACCTGAGCATACTTGGCGTATTTTATACAATTGGAGCCATTACTATTCCTTTGTTGTTTGCCACTCTTTCGAAAACTATCTCATATACGCCAATTGTAGCAGGAGCCGGAGTTGTGATGACTCTGTCTGTTTTCTACTATGCCTTTGTCTCTTTTCCTGACGGAAAATTCAAACAGGGTATTCCATTCAAAAAAGTATTGTCAATGGCAAAAGAGCCTGCATTGCTGCTCCTTAGTTTTACTCTCTTTTTTCAAAGCGGTATTGAGGGAATTGCGAGCAACTGGACATCAAGTTATCTGGAACTGGAGAAAGGATTCGACAAGGAGAGCGCCCTGTATGCACTAAGCCTTATAGTAATGGGTATTGGTGCCGGAAGGATTGTCCTTGGCTTTTTGCTCAGAAAAATTTCAAAGAACATTATCCTCACCATAAGTATACTAATAGCTGCTCTTGGAACACTCATCATGTATCTGTTCACCTCTCAGGCAGCCGTATCTGCCGGGACATTCATGATTGGGCTGGGATTAGCCTCAACATTTCCTATTGTTCTGTCGGAAGTGGGCGAAAAATACAAGGAGATGTCGGGCACTGCGTTCAGCTTTGCACTGGTAATTGCACTCACCGGAAACACATTAATAAATTTGCTTGTAGGGGCTGTGAATTTTAAACAGTTCCCTATCCTGCTCATTATATGTTCACTTTTAGTTCCTGTAATCTATTTAATTAATTATCAATATTTTCGTTCAAAAAATTAAATTATGTTAGCACTAGAATGGTTAAAAAATGCCAGAGCCGTAATGAGCTCTATTGAAGAGTCTCAGCTCGAAAACATTAAAAAAGCAGCCACAGTAATGGCAGACAGCATAGAGGCAGGCAGATGGGTTCACACCTTTGGCTGCGGTCATGCTACAATCCCGGTTGAGGAGATGTATCCAAGAATCGGAGGTTTTGTTGGGTTCCACCCTATTGTTGAACTTCCGCTTACCTTCTTCACAAGAATTACAGGGGAGATGGGTGTTCACCAGTTTCTGTTTCTTGAAAGAGCAGAAGGATATGGCAACGCAATAATGAAGTCTTACAACTTTGACAAAAGAGACACTATGTGGATCTTCTCTCATACCGGTATCAACAATGTCAACATAGACGTTGCTCTAAAGGCAAAAGAACTTGGCATGAAAGTTATCGTATTTGGCTCCGCAAGCGAATCTGCAGACAAGAAGACAAGACACTCATGCGGAAAAACACTTTTCCAGCTTGCCGATATCGTTGTTGATTCATGCGCACCACTTGTAGATGCAAGCGTTCCTTTAAAGAATCACTACGACAAGGTTGGTCCGGTTTCCACAATGGCATTTATCACGCTTGTATGGATGACAGTTACAACTGTGGCCGAGATACTTGCAGACAGAGGTGTTAAGCTTTATATTCACCCTTCTCACAACATTCCAGGCGACAACACTGCGCACGACAGGCTTGATGCATGTCTTGCAACATATAAGGAGAGAGTGGCAGGAATCTAATCCTTTGATGTCATTTAATCCATTTTTTGTATGTTTGCACAATATTATGGGCAAACAAATCAAAAAAAACGCAACAAAAATCATGAGCATTGCGGCCTTTATGGTTGCAGTGCTCTCTTTTAATATACTTTCCGCTCAGGAAAATAAAGTCAGCATTGCTTCTGATACACTAAAAAAAACCTCTCCCGCAATTATTGCTCCTACTAAAGAACAGCTTAAAATCAGGGCAAAGGCCGAAAGGGATTCTTTAAGATTAATCAAAGACAGCATCCGTGCTGCAAAGCCGAGAATTCTCGAGAGTTATATCATACCGGACTCTCTTAAATACAAGAGAATCATATTGTGGAATTACGACAGCCACTTTAACAGAATTACCGGAATGCTTAAACAGGATACGACATTCGACGGTAACTTCCATTTTCTTCCTTTTATGAAGAAGGATGTGGGTGCAACATATCTTGGGGTTTCCGGGTCTGCAGCTCAGAGTTTAAATTATTTTCTGCGGGAAAAATCCGACTTTTTTACTGCATTTGATCCATACATTCCATACAGCTATACAAAAGAAACCCATCCGTTCTATAATGTAAAAACTCCGCATACCGAACTGGCCTACAGAGGGACGATACTTGCCGAAAGAGCCAAGGAAGAGAGTAATATCCGCTTCATGACAACGCAAAACATCTCTCCGGAACTTAATATCACAATCCTGTATGAACGTTATGGCGGCAAGGGGATATTAAACAAAGAATCCACTGATGACCGGACTTTTTCGCTTACCTCAAACTACCTTGGTAAACGTTATGTAGTTCATGCCGGTTATATATTTCAGTCTGTTAAGCGCGAAGAGAACGGAGGTGTGACAGACGACACAATGGTGCTTGATACAACTATTAACCCACGGGCAATTGATTACAATCTCAAGACTGCATACAACAGGCTAAAGCGAAACTCGCTTTTCTTCACTCACTCGTATGCAATTCCTATCCGTCTCTCAAAAAAAGACACTCTAAACAACAGCAGGGGAACAGTAGCATATATTGGGCATTCCTTCGAGTACGCAACCTACTATCGTAAATATACCGATGCTATTGATTTGTCTGATGAAGTCGGGAGAAATTACTATAACAACCGCTTCTTTATAAATTCACTTGAAAGCAATGACTCAACAAGACTAAACCTCATTGAAAACCGTTTTTTCATCAGGCTTCAGCCCTGGGCAATTGATGGGATAATTTCAAAGCTGGATGGAGGAATCGGGCACCAGTTTATGAGCTACTACACTTTCCGTCCGGATCAGTATATAGGGGGAGTGCAGAATTCCATTTATAACAATGTGTATGCATATTTCGGTGCTTCCGGGCAGTTCAGGAAGTATCTGCTTTGGGAAGGAACCGGTAAAATGAATCTTACAGGTTACAATGCAGGCGATTTTAGCATAAACGCAAAAGTCCGCCTTTCGGTGTATCCTGTTAAAGAGGGAATTCACCTTACCGGCAAATTGAAAATCGCTAGTACAACTCCCGACCTGTTTAACAGTTATTACTATTCAAACCACTTTTTCTGGGATAATAATTTCGGCAAAAGCACCGAGACCCGGGTAGAGGCCTTTCTCGACATTCCAAAGATAAAGCTGCAGGCTTTCTTTGGATACTCGCTTCTTGACAATTATATCTATTACAATAATCTTGGAGATGCCACCCAATCCGGCAGTCTTCTTAATGTTATGTCTGCCTCTGTTAAACTTGACTTCCGCTTATGGAAGCTTCACTTCAATAACAGAGTGCTATTACAGCTCTCATCGGAACAGGATGTAATGCCTCTTCCTCTTTTGAGTGCAAATCTCAGGTATTTCTTTCAGTTCAATTTAGTAAAAAATGTAATGACTGTGCAACTTGGCGCAGATGTTATCTATCATACAAAATACTTTGCTCCTTCTTACAATCCTGCACTGGGGCAATTCCATACTCAGAATGAAAGAAAAATGGGAGCTACTCCGTATATTGATCCTTTTGTAAATATTCAATGGAAAAAGGCCAGTATATTTATTAAATACATGAACATTGCCCAGGGCTGGCCAAACGGAGATTACTTCTCGGCTAATCATTACACAATGCCGGTGAAAGCTATCCAGTTTGGAATAAACTGGCCCTTCTATATTAAATAAAGCCTATGCAGGCAAAATATAAGTACGTATTGGCTCTCTTCTTTATTCTGTTATTATATATGGCAGTTTCAAAGAGAGAAATAATAAAGGGAGAAAGAGAACTTCTCTTTCTTGAGGGAGATACTCTGTTGGTTAAGGTAAACATTGAAGGAGGGGTATATATCAGGCAGGGACATCCGTCCGGATTTCATTATGAACTCCTCAACCGGTTTGCACAAAACGAGAAATGTGATGTTATGCTCACTCCCAAAGACAGCAGCAACAGCTGGAATGAATTGCTCGCAGGAGATATTGACATTCTCGTAATAAATGAAGATAAAGAGGTCATCCCGGAAGAGTTCTCGGATTTTCTCATCTCAAGTGTTGTTGTAAATGACAATCAGGATGTATGGGTCGTCAGAAAAGATGACATTATCCTTTTACAGCAACTTAACTACTGGTTCAATTATTTTAAGCAAAGAAAAGAGTACAACCAGCTTGTTACAAGGTACTACCGAAGATATCGCGGAATTTCCATTTCATCACCGGGAGGAACGTCTGTTCTTTCTCCTTACGACGAAATTATTAAACGCCACTCGAAAAATATTGGCTGGGACTGGAGACTACTCGCTTCACTCATATATCAGGAGAGCAAATTTTCAATGAATGCCAGTTCGGCACACGGTGCGCACGGGCTCATGCAAATTAAGCAGGCTACAGCCGATCAGTTTAACGTTGACAACATATTTGATCCCGAGCAGAATGTAAAAGCGGGTACTCTTCTTATCAAAAGACTTCAGAAAATGTTTGATGACCCGCAGATTGACTCGCTTAATCGTCTCAAGTTTGTTCTGGCCGCATATAATGCCGGGGAGGGACGGGTAATTGACATAAGAAAGCTTGCCGTTCACAAGGGGGTAAATCCAAATGACTGGAATGCAGTAAAAGAATTGATTCCTCAGATGCGGGACAAATCGTTGTTGCCGGTTGGAATACTCAAACTTGGATCATTCAGGGGCGGTGAGACAATGAGATTTGTAGACGAAGTATTAAACCGGTACCAACTATATTCAACGCTTGTAAAGAAATAGACCTATTTTATTCTGAGACTCTTATCCGGGCTTATCCCCGAAATAAATCTTGAAGGAATATAAAGCAATAATATTATCAGCAGGAATGCCGACAGGTTAAGCGTTATAATTTTAAACCAGTCGATATAAACCGGAACATACTTGACGAAATAATTTTCGGGATCGAGGCTAATTATCCGGAATCTCTGCTGCATCGCAAGTAATATAAAGGCAATTATATTACCGAGCAGCATTCCTCTCAATATAATCATCATCGCACGGTACAAAAAAATTCTGTGAATCCCGGCATCCCTCATTCCCAGCGATTTTAACAATCCAATCATCGAAATTTTTTCAAAAAGAATTATGAGCAATCCCGAAATCATATTGAACCCTGCAACAGTAATCATCAGTATAAGTACAACCAGCACATTGAAGTCAAGCAGATGCAGCCAGTCGAACAGGTGGGGATAAAGGTCGTTTGCTGTTAAAACGGCCACAGACGGATCTCTCTCCTTTGATTTGTCCGAAATTATGTTTTCAATCGATCTGGCAGTTTCCTTTATCTTTTCGTGATTTTCGGGAATTATTTCGATACCGCTCACCTCATTGCTTTCCCATTCGTTCAGTTTCTGAATTTCTGAGATATTTGCAATCACAAATGTTTTATCAATTTCCTCCAGTTGAGCATCATATATTCCTGCAAGAATGAATTTACGGGCTTTAACCAAATCTCCCACAAAATATACCTGAACAGGCTCCCCTACTTTAATGCCCATCATTTTTGAAAGACGGGAAGAAAGAAGAATCTCCTTCACCGAACTGGTATCGGAATAATCTGGCAATTTCCCTGCTACAATGGATTTTTTAAAAAAATCCCAGCTATAACCAGGACCAACGCCCTTGAGCAAAACACCCTGTATTTCATCTCCGCTCTTAATTATCCCGGAACGGCAGGCATAGGGCTGTACAGATTTTATCCCCTTAATCTTTTTAATATCTGCCATATATGACAGATCGGATACTATTGGATATTGATATGTTGTAACCTCAATTCCCGGAGAATTCAATACTATTCCCCCTGAAAACCCAATTGCCTTCTCCCGTATTTCATACTTAAACCCGTCGGAAATCGCAATTGCAAGCAACATAACTATCATACTTACAGCAACAGAGATACCGGCAATTATGGAACTTGTGTTACCCAGCCCGTTTTTGGAGCCATTTTTCCATAAAGTTTTTGCTATAAATATATTTGTATTCAATTTTTTTATATATTTGTTCAAGTAAACTATTACTTAACCTATAACTAAACTGTGAAACGCCTCTGTAGTCAATTTGATTACGGAGGTTTTAGTTAATGTATCTCTCTGATCCAAAGCATTCAAGAATTTTCTTCATTACATTCTCCTTCTCTGCATTCTTTAACTGTTTGTACAGATACAGCAAATGGTCGGCATAAATAGATACCAGCGCCCTGTCCAGCCCTAACCTGGCAAAAGGCTTCTCGGTATTTTCGGAAATAGCTTCGATTTTCTTTTGCAGATAGTCATCGTTAAAAATGAGCCCATCCTTGTAAATATTGATATAGAACAGAATGTTGTTGTCATTGTCTATATAGGCGGGAGTAAATGACTTGTTGATTATAAGCGGATAGATTGGCAGTCCTGCATATCTCGAGAGCAGGAAATAACAGATCGGGATAGTAAAGATGTTCCCTCTTTTTGTTTCCAGCACAGTGGATATGAGTGCCTTTTCTTCCTGAATCACACTTTCGTCTGCATGCCTGAAACCCATCCTGTGAAAAAATATATAATTGAATATTTCAAGATTCTCAATTGCTGTTTTACTGTCGCTCAACTCCTCCACTATCTCGTCCGACATATCCTGAACAATATTCATATAGAAATATTTGTCCAGCTTAGGTTCCAGTGCACTCGTAACTAAAAGAAGCCCGTCCATAAGAAGCGGATCGGGGTTGGACAGGTATAGTTTCAGTTTTTTAAGTGTGTAGTTGAGTCTGAGATTTGACAGATAAGTGAAATAAAACTCTCTGTTGAACTTATTTTCAAGTTCCGGATACAGCTTTTCCATTTCGTCAAAAACATCCTCTCCCATCTCAATGAGCTTATCTTCCACCGCAGTTTTCACTGCCGTGTCTCCATCGTCAATCAACGATAGAAGAGATATCAGCTCCTGAGTTGTTTTCATTGAGTAAGTTTCTTTAATGCAAGTGTAACAAGCTTCTTGATATAAGGTTTATAGTCAGGCTGACTTTCATGCAGGTGCCTGTTTGCAATAATGCAGCACACTGTTGCGGCATCGTGACCCAAAAGTGCAGATAGTCCGGCAATTGCAGAGCCCTCCATCTCGAAATTTGTTATTCTGTCGCCATTAAAACGGAAACTTTCAAATTTGCTCACCATATCCGGTATTGCAAGCGGCAACCTCAAAACTCTTCCCTGAGGGCCATAAAATCCGGATGCAGAAATAGTCACCCCTTTTATTGTCTCTTTTTCAAAGAGTTTTATCATTCTTTCACTTGCCTTTGCAAAATAAGGTGCCGGTAAATTCAGTGGCCAGTCAAAATGTTTTACAAATGCCCGTTCCATATCAAGCTGAGAAACTGACTCTCTGTTTGCATACCAGTTAAGAAGCCCGTCACAGCCAACGGAGATATGAGACAGAACAAAAGAACCGATCGGAATATCCGGCTGAATTGCTCCCGAAGTTCCAATCCTGAGAAGAGTGAGTCTTTTATGTTCCTTTTTAGGCTCTCTTGTTTTCAGGTCGATGTTTGCAAGAGCATCCAGTTCGTTAACTACTATGTCAATATTGTCTGTACCTATTCCTGTAGACAATACCGTAATTCTTTTCCCTTTGTATTTACCTGTTACAGTAACAAACTCTCTTGAAGAGCGGACAAACTCTTTGCTTTCAAAGAAAGATGAAACAAGTTCAACTCTCCCCGGGTCTCCTACAAGGATAACTGTATCGGCAAGTTCTTCGGGCTTTATATGTAAATGAAATATTGATCCGTCACTATTGATAATCAACTCTGATGATGGTATCTGGCTCATAATTGAATTCTTTAGCTACAAAAATAAGCTTTATTTTATACATTTGTGCAAAAATCAGTCCTATGATACAACGAATTCAATCACTATTTCTGTTTGCTGCCAGTGCTATACTTGGTACCCTCTTCTTTTCGGTTATGGCTCAGAGTTCACTGGAGAGCGTTAAATTTGTAAACATCGCTCCTCTCCTCATATTTAACATTATAACCACGCTTGTATCTTTTGTATCCATCTTTTTATATCGTCACAGAATGATTCAGATAAGAGTATCTATTTTCAATTCAATCATACTGGTGGCATATCAGGCCTGGATAATTTATCTTTTTATAATTCGTCCGGAGGGCACGGCATTCACAGTAAACTCGGTATTCCCTATAATTGCCGCAATAGTTACATGGCTGGCAATCAGGTATATTGGCAGAGACGAGGCAATGGTAAGATCTATAAACCGCCTTCGTAAATAGTTACCTTTTCTCCTCGATACAATATTTTGAAATTACAGGGTAGGCATCCGCTATCCCCAGTTCACCTGCCTTGCTAAGGTCAATGCATCCTTTCTCTTTGTCTCTAAGGTAAAGGAGAATCAAACCCCTGTTATAATATGCTTCTCCCATATAGGGATATAGCTCCAGTGCCTTGGTATACTGGATTATCGATTCCGGTATATCGTTAGAGAGGCAGTACAGATTACCCAGGTTGTAATATATATAAGGGAATTTTGGCGACAGTTCGGCGGCTCTTTTCATGTCGTGTATCGCAGGAGTATAGTCGTAACTTCTGGTAGCCTGCTCCTGAACCTTTGCCCTTGTGGCACCGGCATTGTCAAGCGTGAGAACCTGAACATTGCTCTCAATGGAAGAGATGAAATCTATCATCTCGGACTGAAGAGCTCCTCTGTTAATATAATAAAAAGTCTGATCGGGTTCGAGTGCAATTGCCTGGTTATAACATTCAAGAGCAGTATTGAACTGTTTATTGCCCGATTCTATGAGTGCTTTGGCAAAGAGCGATTTGCTCTCCTTCCGTTCCTGTAATTTTTTGTCTATTTCGTCCAGTATCTTCTTCTGAGTGTCCGGCGTGAGATCTTCCTGTTTGGCTGTAAGACGCACCGGTAAAGGCATTGAAGTCACAAAATTCTCCAGGCTTTTGTCATCAAACCTGTTTTCCAGAGCCATCATAATTTCATTCTCGCTGGCAGCCCGGAACTTGAAAAGCGGTTTCAATCTGATATCTACATCCTTGTACTGAAGAAGCTCATTCTTAAAGTCGCGTTTTGCAAAATCGGCATCAAGAGCAAGCAGCTTGTCGTATTTTTTAGTTGTGTCTGCAAAGGCCGATACTTTAGTAGAATCCCCTATTTTTGATTTGTACTCTCTTATTTTTTTCTGGGCTATTTCATAATCGCTCTTGGCCGATGTAAACTGCCCCATCTGATTTTTAACATACGAGCGGTTTAAATATGCATTGGCAAAATCGGGGTAGAGATTGATTGCCTGAGAATAGTCGTCCATCGCATCCCGGAAACGCCCCTGCTGCATAAATAGCGCAGCCCTGTTATAGTATGCAAGCACATTGTTCGGGTTTATTTCAATAACTCTGTCGTAGTCGTCGAGAGCATTGTTGTAGTCGCCAATTTGAGAGCGAATAAGGGCACGGTTATATAGCGTGAGCGCATTTCCCGGATCGTCCCTGAGAACGCGCTCAAGGTCGGTAAGTGCCCCCATAATGTCTTTGTTATTGTACCGGACAAGTGCCCTGTTGAAATATCCGAATGAGTTGGCCGTATCCAGTACAAGTGCCTGATTAAGGTCTTCAAGAGCTTTCTGGGTTTCATTTTGAAGAACGAAAATTCTTGATCTTCTTATATATCCCTCCGGATCAAACCTGTTGAGAGAAATTGCCGTATTATAATCCTTCAGAGCCTTTGTTGTGTCTCCAAGAAAAAGATACGACGCACCCCTGTTAAGGTAGGCATCGGGAACTTTTGGTTCAAACCTGAGAAAACGGTTGAAATCCTCGACTGCTTTTTCGAACTGCTGAGACAAAAAGTATGTTACGCCCCTGCTGAAATAGAGTCCCGTATAACTCGGCCGCAAATCCACTGCCTCCTCCAGGTCTTTGAGTGCAAGGTCGTATTTGCCAATCCGGCTAAGGGTAATTGCCCTGTAATGATACGCAGGTGTATACAGCTGATTTATTTTAAGCGTTTTGTCAAAATCAATCTGAGCTCCCAAAAAGTCGCCAAGATTATATTTTGCTATCCCCCTGAAGAAATATGATTCATATAGTGTGGTATCCAGCTGAGAAAGGATATTGAAATTTTCAATTGCCTGAGCGTATTTTCCCTCTATCAGAAATTGCCTTCCCCTAAAAAAGAATTTTTGTTTATCGTACTGAGAATACGCCGTTTCAAATGTTATGAGGGATAATATAAAAATTAACAATACTCTGCTGCGCATACTCTTAATGTAGTTACTTGTTTTTATTAATCTTCTTTACAGGTTTCTTAACAAGCCATTCCGGGACCTCAATCATTCCCATCATATGTTCGATGGAAGATGCTCTTGATACCATATATGAACTTGGCCTGGCTGCATTTCTCTTAAGAGGGTTGGGAAGGGACGCTGCAATAAGTGCACTCTCCCTCGAAGAGAGTTTAGCTGCAGGTTTGTTAAACAACTCTTGTGCCGCAGACTCTGCCCCGTAAATTCCCCGCCCCATTTCTGCTACATTAAGATATACCTCCATTATTCTCTCTTTACCCCAAATAAGCTCTATACCAAGCGTATAATAGGATTCAAAAGCTTTTCTCACCCACGACCGGGCAGGAAAAAGAAATACGTTTTTTGCAGTCTGCTGGCTAATAGTACTTGCTCCTCTAAGTCTCTTACCTCTTTTGCTCGCATCAATGGCATTGTCAATCTCTTCCCAGTCGAACCCCCTGTGCGTCAGAAAGCGGGTGTCTTCACTTGCCATTACTGCCATTGCCATATTCTTTGAAATATTGTCAAGCGACCTCCATCTTTTGTGAGTTTCAAATGTATTATCGCCAATATTCTCGACACTTCTTATAAGCATTAAAGGTGTGTAGTAGACCGGAACCCACTTTAATGCAAACATCATCAGCACAGAAAGCAGTATAAAAGAAGCAGGAAGGTATATAAAAAGGAATTTAAAAAATCTTAAAATCTTATTTTTAAAAGTTTTAGCTCTTCCGGAGCCCCTCTTCGCCCTTTTCTTTTGCATAATCTTGAACAAATAGATTAATTTTGACAAATATAATGAATTCTAGATGAAGTATTCCCCGGCCATTCTCATTCTCTTGTTTTTGCATTTAAGTTCTGTTCAGCTTGCACAAGTAAGGGATATTTCAAGATATGCATCAATGGTTTCGCAAGAGAAGCAAAAAGGAATACTCTCTTTTCTGGCCGATGATTCTCTGGAAGGCAGGGCAACAAACAGCATCGGAAGCCTCATGACAATTTCCATGGCGACAAGTCTATTCAAACAATGGAACATGATTCCCTTTTACAGCCAGACTTTTGTCCAAAGTTTCAAAAAGGATTCCCTCATTGGGAGAAATGTGGCAGGGGGTGTTTTTTTCTCCGGGTATTCAGAAGATTACATTTTTGTTTCGGCCAATTACGAACATCTTGGGAAAATAAGCGGAAGAATATATAACAGTGGCGATGCGAAAGCATCCGGAGGTATCGAGCT
>Ga0074197_1002791_pt1 | contig 11550 bp, 12 predicted proteins | sample EPASupsiteSAE305_FD_64526 | JGI IMG/M metagenome (GOLD analysis project Ga0074197, IMG submission 64526) | Bioremediated contaminated groundwater microbial communities from EPA Superfund site, New Mexico - SAE3-05 reassembly with SPADES | ecosystem: Environmental > Aquatic > Deep subsurface >...
TTTAACCGGTGTTGGTCGCCCCCCGCACGGGGGCGTGGATTGAAACCTTCTTTCGTTGATGGCTCTTGGTGGATGCAGCCGAAGGTCGCCCCCCGCACGGGGGCGTGGATTGAAACTCATCCTCGATATTGCTTTGTTTGGGGTGAGTTGGTCGCCCCCCGCACGGGGGCGTGGATTGAAACAACCGTCTTGTCTTGACCGGCTGTCGAGTCGCACGTCGCCCCCCGCACGGGGGCGTGGATTGAAACATCGATTTCTGACCGTTTCCGCCGACATTTGCGGGTCGCCCCCCGCACGGGGGCGTGGATTGAAACACTGGGACGCGGAAATACTATCATCAGCCACAGAGCGTTTTACCTGCCCAAGGTAGCTGCCAGAAGGTGGGACTATTTTGTCAGGGGAATAGGCGTTACCTTGCCGCTATGCTTCACACAAACCCGCCATTCACCCGAACCACCTGGCCGTTGACCCAACCACCATCTGATCCGGCGAGGAAGGAGACCACGGAGGCGATATCCTCTGGCTCGCCGAGCCGTTCCAACGGCGGCATCTTGGCCAGACGGGCGACCTGCTCCTTGCTTTTGCCGGTGAGAAAAAGTTCGGTGGCCACCGGGCCGGGTGAGATCGCGTTGACCGTGATGGTACGTCCTCGCAGCTCGTTGGCCAGGGTGCGCACCAGGGCCTCGACCCCTGCCTTGGAGGCGATGTAGGCCCCATAGGCGGGGAAGGCCGGAACCAGGGCCGAGGTCGAAAGCGCAACGATGCGGCCGCCTTCCCGTACATGCCGGGCCGCCTGACTCAAGACCAAGAAGGTGCCGCGCAAATTGGTGGCCATGATCCGGTCGAAAAGTTCGGTGTTGCCCTCGGCAATCGGCGAAAGCTCCATGATGCCGGCGCTGTTGACCACCACATCGATCCCGCCGAAAGCCTCTGCCGTTTGCGCGAACAATGCTCTCACCTGATTCTCTTGCGCAATATCGGCCTGGATCGCCAAGGCCTTGCCACCGCCGGATGCAATCTCGTTCACAACCTCCTCCGCCTTGGTCCGGTTACCCGCGTAGCCAACAGTTACATTGAAGCCGTCTTTCGCCAATCGCAGCGCAATCGCACGACCGATACCCCGAGAGGCCCCGGTAACCAGGGCGGTTTTGTTATGCTGGGTCATTGTCTTTTTCCTTGAAGTTATCCGGCGAGAGCGCACCTGCCTGATTTCGAGGGCCGCACCGGTCGCCCTCCGCGCGGGGGCGTGGATTGAAACGTCATAGTCGTGCGGATAAAAAAAGTCGCTGACCGGGGATTCACTGATGAACCCACTTGCGCTCTTAAAGGACCCTTGAGGCCCAAAGCGCCGACACAAAAGTCGATCGGTCAACGAAATCGAAAAGAAAAATATATTTGAAATTCGTTGATCTAGGTGGGCTAAGCCTATCCGCCCCCCTAGCCCTCATCAGCTATAATAGAGCCGCTTGAGGTTGGTTCCAGGAGAGTTGAACCGATCAACGAACTTTACACCTCAAATATAAGAATCGAGGCCCCGTCTGGCAATGAGGTTCGAAATCAAGAAGAGCATGAGGTCCGGAATATATACAGGGCCGAGAGGAGGGGAGGGGGGACAAAAAAAATCGTTAACCGGGGAATTGCCCATACCCCTATGCGTTCATTTCTCAAATTTCAGATTTGAACGCCGGCTGGCTTGGCCTATCCGGTTAACGAAAATCATAGGTAGGTTATGTGTCGAATTCGTTGACTCAGGCGGGGAGAAAGAGTCCCCGCTTGGCCTCCTCAGTTACAAAAAGCCGACGAGGTTGGTTCACCAGGAGATGAACTGATCAACGAATCCTTTACCTACAAAGTAGGACCGAAGCTCCGGGTTGGCAATAGATATCTTGGTAAAAGTTCTTGATAAGGAGGGCCGGGCAAAGAACAAGGAGGGCCAGCGATGGCGGTTCGGCTATTTTTGTTCAGGGGGACTCTTTGTCTGTTCTGCTGCCTCCGGTTTGATCACATTGGGGACGCCTTCGGCTCCGAGGTAAAATACCGCCAGTTTCACCGGTTCCACCCCCTTGTTTTTGCCGTTATGCAAGGTGTTGACCACCTCGATAATGGCGTCACCGCTCTTAAAGTTCAATTGTTTGCCATCTTCCAGCTCTACGGACAGGTTGCCCGCGACCACATAGGCATAGACCGGCACCGGGTGCTGATGCCAGCCGGTTTCTGCGCCCGGCGCCAGATCCACGCTCATGGCGGTTACTTCGGCTTTGTCGGTCAGGGGGTAGGTTATCTTCTGGCCATTGCCGGTTACCGAGGTTTTTTGCAATACCTTGGCGATCACGCCGGAGCTGTAATCAGCTGCGATTGCAGGCGGCACGATCAGCAGCAGCACTATCAGGCAATGACCAACGGTTCGGATGTTCACTCCGGCAAAGAGTCCCATAACGATTTCTCCCATGAAATAATCAATAGATAGGCCTGAACTGCTATGACACCAGCTTCAAAAGCCAGGGGACATAGAACGGGGCAACAAAGGAAATGAACACAGCGGACAAGGCCATCGCCACTCCTGCCATCGCTCCCTGGAGTTGTCCTTCCTGGAGAATCGTGGCCGTGCCCTGGCCGTGAGAAGTGACCCCCATGGCCAGCCCTCGAGCGACAGGATTGCCGATTTTGCACAAGGAAAGGAAGCTCGCCCCGATCATCGATCCGAGCGTGCCGGTGAAAATCACGAAGGCTACGGCAATGGCCGGGTCGCCTCCGATAATACGGGAGATCTCGATGGCGATCGGGGCGGTTATCGATTTGGTGGCAAGGGAGGTAACCAGCAAGGTGTCAAGTCCGCTCAGTTTCGCCAAGACCACGGCGGTAGTCAATGTGGATACTGAACCGCAGGCGATACCGATGAGGATGGGGAGGAACATTTTGCGCAGCAGTTGGCGATTCAGGTACAGCGGCAGTGCCAGTCCGACCGTGGCCGGTCCCAGCAAAAAGGTCATGATTTCCTTGCCCGGCTTGTACTGTTCAAAGGTTATACCCGATGAAACCAGAACGATGATAATAGCCGTGGTGCTGAGCAGCAAAGGGGTCAATAACGGAATTTTGATCTTCAGGTAGATTTTCAGCGTGATGAAATACAAGCCCACGGTGAGCAATATTGTGAAAACTGTCATGGTTGCACCATTCATGGCGAGTACTCCTTTGTTTTCCGGTCACGCTTGGTGAGGAGTTCAACGATTCCACCCGTGGCCAGCAAGGCTACCAAGGTGCTGACCACCAGGGGGAGAAACAGGAGATATCCCTGTTTAAGGAACAAATCGCCCCATTGCATCAGCTCGACAGCGATCGGAATGAAAAAAAAGGACAGATGCTTGAGCAACGGATTCACTGCCGCCGTCAGCCACTGTTCTTTAATCACTCCGGCCGACAGCAGAATAAACAGGACAATCATGCCCAGCACGCTTCCCGGCAGCGGTATGTGGAAATACCGCACTATCCCGGTGCTCAGGTAGTAAATGAGCCAGAGGAGGAATATTTGACCTGCGATTTTCAGTATATTTTTCAATAAAAGCATTTGAGCCTTTGGCAAAATGAAAAGATTGTTTAATGCTCGTTCCCACGCGGAGCGTAGGAACCGGAAAACTTCCACCTTACCCTGGTACCGCTTCGGGCTTCATGATGCAACGCGCAAAGTGGGCTTTCGAGAACAAGGCGGAAACCAAAATTTTTTCTTGTCATTTCGAGCGGTAGCAAGAAATTTTCTCCTTTGAGACACGAGATTTCTCCCGCTGGTCGAAATGACACAGGATGGAGACGTTCATTTTGCAAGAAGCTCATTCTTGACCACTTTCAGGGAGGCTGTATCAGCTCCTCGTCCACTCCGGGTTTGACACCGCTTACTCTCCTTTCACTTCCACCTTTGCCATCTTCTCATAATAGCGGATCAGCCCGCCGTGGTCATCACCGCCCATGCCGTCGACCTTCAAGGCTTGCATCATTTCCATGACCGCCGCGGTGAGGGGCAGGGGAACACCGATTTCGTGGGCGGTATCCAGGACGTTGCTCAAATCCTTGATATGCAGATCGGTCTTGAACCCAGGGGCGAAGTTGCGGCTCATCACCATGGGAGCCTTGGCATCGAGCACGGTGCTGCCGGCCAGGCCGCCGCGTATGGCCTGGTAGACCAAATGGGGTTCCACGCCTGCCTTGGTGGCCAGTACAAGCGCCTCGGACATGGCCGCAATGTTCAGGGCGACGATTATCTGGTTGGCCAGTTTTGCGACATTTCCCGCGCCAACATCGCCTACTCGAACCACGGACGTGCCCATGGATCGGAGTACAGGCAGGCACGCATCGAAATCCTCCTGACGTCCGCCAACCATTATGGACAACGTACCCTCCACGGCCTTTGGCTCACCCCCGCTGACCGGAGCATCGAGGAACCGGACCTGCTCAAGGGCCAGTTGCTCGGCCAGTTCTCGGCTCACCAGTGGGGCGATGGAGCTCATATCCACCACGACGGCTCCGGGCCTGGCTCCTTCGAGAACTCCGTTTTCGCCCAGGATAACCGTTTTTACCTGGGGGGAGTTCGGCAGCATGGTAATGACAATGTCGCATTCGGCCGCTAAATCTTTGGGCGAGGTCGCGGCTTTTGCCCCGGCCTGGACAAGAATCTCTACGCTGGCACGGGTGCGGCTGTTTACGGTAAGAGGATATCCCGCTTTGAGGAGGTTCATGCACATGGGTTTTCCCATTATGCCAAGGCCGATGAATCCAATACGCTTCATGATGTTTCCCTTTGATTTACGTTACGCCTTCAGGCCGTAAGGGGTGAGCCAGGCTAAGGATGATAAGGTATCAGGTGCAGGCAGGTATTCCAATCCTATATGCCTCTGATAGTTCAAGGCCTCCAACTGGTCAAAAATGTAGGGGAAATTAATTTCCCCTGTCCCCGGCTGGTGCCTGCCGGGATTATCGGCAATCTGGATGTGGGCGATACGGTCGAAATGGGCCCGGATGGTGGCGGTCAATTCGCCTTCCTCCCTCTGGGCATGATAGAGATCGTATTGCAGGAAGATGTTGGGACGGTCAACCTCATCAAGCAAGCGCACGGTCTGCGCGGTGCGATGCAGGAAAAAGCCTGGGATGTCGCGTCGGTTGATGAATTCCACCAGTAATTTTACTTCCCGTTTTGCCAGAACATCCGAGGCGAATTGCAGATTTTCCTTAAGAGTATTCCACTGCTCGTTTTCAGAAACACCGGGCAGCATTTTGCCCGCCAGGCAATTAAGCTGGCTGACACCGAGAATGCACGCATAATCCAGAGCCTTCTCAACCCCGGCTCTAAATTCCTCGACGCGGTTGGGATTGGCGGCAATGCCACGGTCACCCTGGTCCCAATCGCCCGCGGGCAGGTTAAAGAGTACCAGCTTGAGCCTGTTAGCAGTCAAAAGCCCGGCCAGATGCTGAACTTCGTATTCGTAAGGGAACAGAAATTCTATCGAGCCGAATCCAGCTGCACGGGCTGCGGCGAAACGGTCCAGGAAGGGGAGCTCCGTAAAGAGCATTGATAGGTTTGCGGAAAAGTTCAGCATAACGATCCTCCTTCTGCAGCCATGCCAAATGACGGTTGAACCAGCTTGCGCTTGTTTAATTGTTTGATATTTAAAAAGTATTACGGAGGCGATTGAAAAGAGTGGTATGGCTTAAAATGGGCGGAGGGTGGGTTGTTGCGGGAGAAGAGTAATTAAATACGTCCATCCTCGATACAGATTGCGCCGGCAGTGATCAGCTTATCGTGAAGTGTACCGCCATTCTCACGGACCTTCTCGTCCTTGAGTTCAAGCTTGCCGCCTCGGAATGCAAAGAGGACTTCTCCATTTTCAAACATTACCGCAGGGGCTGTGCCTTGCTCATATTTTGCCATTTGTTTTTCCTGAAACTGGTCGGTTTTCGCAAGAAGGAGGAAAACCTACGTTTTGTCATGTTCGAACGCAGTGAGAAATCTCTGAAAGAATAGAGAGATTTCTCGTCGCTATGCCCCTCGAACAGCAATCAACTTTTTGCGGGGCCATCAAAAAACAGACAGCCTTGTTTTCCCGGGTCGCCTGTTCAATGCCCGCCTCAGACATTAAACCTGATATTAAGGATATCGCCATCCATGACGATGTAGTCCTTGCCTTGAACATAGAGCTTGCCGGCCTTTTTCAATTCAGCCTCGTTGCCGTAGGAAATGAGTTCCTCGTATTTCATCACCTCCGCCCGGATGAAACCTTTCTGGAGATCCGAGTGAATAGCGCCGGCGGCCTTCGGCGCGGACGAATTCAAACGGACGAGCCACTGGCGAACTTCATCCTGGCCAACCGTGAAGAACGAAATCCGCCCGAGCGCCTTGAGGCACAATCCGGTCAGGATTTCCAGGGCAGGCACTGTAATGCCGAGATCCTGCAGGAATTCCTGCCGCTCTTCGTCACTGTCAAGCAGGGCTATCTCCGACTCGACCTTGGCGGACACGGTCATGGCTTCCATCTTACCTGCCGAACAGAGATCGCTTACCATTTCTATCAGGGCGGTTTCGTCATGCCGGTCTTCGGAAACGTTGAAGACCAGTATCAACTCCTTCCTGGTGATAAACGGGTAACTTCGTATCAGCTGATCATCTTCTTCAGCAAAATGCATCAGACGCAGAGGCTGTTCGTTCTCAAGATGCGTCTGCATGCGTTTCAGCAGATCCAGTTCCTTTGTTTGTCGCTCGTCTTTGATTTTTTTCAGGCTCGTTTCCAAGCGTTCGATTCTTTTTTCCAAGAAGACCTGGTCATGCAATAAAAACTCGGAATTGACCGTTTTGACATCACGCAGAGGATCGACCGAACCCGTGGCATGATAAATCGACTCATCCTCAAAGGCTCGCACCACATGGCAGAGAACATCGACATCGCTGATATCACGAAAAATGTCGCCTTTGGTAATCGCCTCCTGCTCCATTTTAGGCAGGAGCACCAAATCGATGCGTGCACGTGTCGCTTTTTTCGGCTTATAAAGTGCAACCAGGCGATCAAAACGTTTGTCAACAATGTCAGCCGTTCCGGGAATTGGTTTCGGAGGGCCGGTCACATCATGAAGCTTACAGCCGGTCAAAACCTGAAAAAGAGTCTTTTTGCCGGTTTGCGGCAACCCAACGATTCCAACTTTCATGCGCTCCTCGACGGATTGTAACTGGACCCCAAAAGGTCCAAATTTAAAGTCATTGATAAAGGTAATGTCTTGGCTTGGCGGGAAATGAACTTGTACGTACGACCGATACTCCGCGAGCCCCGATCAAGGGAAGATGGTGGCGATATCATGTCATAATGCGTGGAGTGGTATCGTCTTTATGGCCAGGACAAGATCTTACTAACCACAGCCAGAATTTAGAATCGTCAAACTCGGGATGATTTGTCTTCATGAATTTTCTGGCCAGCTCACCTGCCTCATCCCCTGATTCAGCGGCTATTACGACCAACGCCTGTTCGTCATCTTTTTGGGTTTTACCCGTGCGGTAATATAAACGAACGCTCCAAGTCTTCATTCTCACTCACTTAGTAAAAATTTGTTTTTTTATCTCCAAGCGGCGACGATTTTGTACGCTTTTGAAATCCAGGTACAAAAAAAAGGCTGCGGAGATACCGTAAGCCCTTGATTTCGCTGTTCGGAACAGGAGGATTTGAACCTCCGGCCGCCTGAACCCTGTTCATAGATTAATCCATTATTTCAAGGAATTGCGGAAAATATGCGTTGGTTTCCGTGTAAAATCCGGCTGTTGATGAATTTTTTCAGATGCCTTATGGGTGTCTTGGTTGTGCTTGAGAACGGCAACGCCCTGTTATTGCTGCCGGTACATATCCCAAATGAGATAGCACGCATACAAAGAAGGCGGTACCAGCATGATCAGTCGCATTACCCAGCCCTGTATCTTTGGTTCCTCCTCAGGCGCCTGTGCTTGTTGCTGAGAATGTACTCCCTGTTTCTTTTCCCTTCTTAATTTCGACTTATTCATCCCCATAAGCCCTCACCTCATTTCCCGCTGAATTCTTGCCAAAGGAGATAGCAAATGCCGGCCACCGCAGCAGCGAAAATGATTCCGCGAATGATCAGACCCTTTGTAGTGAGAAATTTCGGTGGCGGTTCAGGTCCATAGACCACTTCTTTTTTTCTTTCCAATTCGGATTTGTTGACGCTCATGTTTGCCATGCCTTCCCGCTATTTTTGTATCCCGACAGACACCAGTGGTTCGCCGCGTTATAATTCGATCAACGTAAGCCGATTGGATTGTTGTAAGTACTGTGGATCAAAATGATTGTAAACAGCATAATTAACAAGTGTTGCAATGAACCGCTAAAAGATGCGTAAAAACAATTGATTCAGAACTCCTGACCTCGGGAGATTTTGCCGCGATACCCATTCGTAAAACAGGCGGAGATCCTTTCTTTTCGTTGTGCTCAGCCAGGGTATCCGCCTCTGTCGTGTAAAGGCTGCCTGTGAAATTTTTTTTGTATCCAATAGATACGGATCGATAGTCGCTGCCGCGCGTGGCGGGGATTGAAACTTCGTCTCCGACGGTTTCCGTGTTCATGATCGCAATCTGCGCTTAATAGCGATATATTGACTGTCCACCCACCTTTTTCCGGAAGCTCGTCGGGCAAGTTGTGGCTCTCTATCGGACGGCAAATGCATGCTGCCCAAAAATCATTGAATCAAGGACCGAAACATCAATGCCCCTTACCCCGCCGAATCTTTCCGCAGACGAACTCAACCTTTCTTTCACCGAGGCCTGCAGGGCGCAGACAGAGGGCCGTCTTGAAGAGGCACGGGAGCAGTATCTGCTGCTGCTGGGCTATCTGCCGGAATCCTCCCTGCTGCATTACAACATCGGCCTGGTGTATTACGGTCTTCAGGATTTCAGCCAGGCGTTGCGGGAATTTTCCCTGGCCTTGACCAGCGGGCCCGAAGAGGTCGACACCCTCTTCAACCTGGCCCTCTGTCAGAAGAAAACCGGGGATTGCCGGGCCGCTATCACTACCTACCGGCAGGTGCTGGCGACCACCCCGGATCATGCCGACTGCTGGTACAATCTTGCCGGCTGCTATCGGGATATTCATGACGATGAGCAGGCAATGAGCTGCTACCACCGGGTCCTGGCGATAGATGCCGGGTATCTGCCGGCGGTCAACAACCTGGCCTATCTCTACCATCGTACCGACAATGTCGAACAGGCTGCCGTCTACTACCGGCAGCTCCTGGCCGTGCGGCCCGAAGACGATTCGGCCCGATATATGCTCGCTGCCCTTCTGGGGACGCCGCTTGACCATGCCCCGGACTCCTATATCCGGAATTTTTTCAACACCTATGCCGAAGGATTCGAGCACAGCCTGGTCGTGGAGCTGGAATATGACAACCCCCGCAAGCTGTACGAGTGTTTTCGCAACTGTTCCGGGCACAAGGCCACCTACGAGCATGGCCTGGATCTCGGCTGCGGCACCGGGCTGAGCGGTATTCCCTTCATGGGAGCGATCACGGTCCTCGACGGAGTCGATCTTTCCCGGAACATGTTGGCCCAGGCTGCCCGGAAAGACTGCTATGCCCGACTCTATCCGGACAGCATCAGCCATCACCTGGCGGCAACCGCCGATACCTACGATTTTTTTCTCGCCACGGATGTGTTTATCTATGTCGGCGACCTGCTGGAACTCTTCACCGCTGTCCAGGCCATTGCCCGTCCGGCGGCGCTCTTCTGCTTTTCTACGGAAAATCTGGGAGATGGCGGCTATGCATTGAGGAAAACCGGAAGGTTTGCCTATTCCCGCGCCTATGTCCACAGCATCGCGGCTGCCACCGGATGGACGGTGCTGGCCCTGGAAGAAACCAGACTGCGCAAGGAGAGAGATTCCTGGATTGCGGGCGATCTCTGGATTCTCCGGCTTGATGCTCTCCCCGGCGCACCGCCTTCGCATTAAGGAGGGGAGGGTGATTTTCCGGCAGCGCCGGTTCGCAATGATAGCCCCGTTTTACGGGAGGGCCCAAAACTTGACCAGCTTGCCACCTTCTTCCACATTGTGGCGGCACTCGAAGGGAAGAAGATCTGGGTGCACTGTGCCAGGAACATGCGGGTTTCCGTCTTTATCTACCTGTACCGCAGGCTGCATTTATCCGAACCGGAAGAAGTTGCTGTTCATCCTGTGAAAGAGGTATGGGTTCCCAACGTAACGTGGCAAGCTTTCATTGAGCAAGCGCTCCATGTACCCGGTCCATTCGAACATAATGACATGCAATGAGGAACCAGGGTAAAATCGTTGTTCTGATTTATTGGAAAAAAGATTCACCGAATAATATGTTTCTCTGCTGGCAGATTCTGTCTTTATCGGAGGTCAAGGTAACCCTGAAAATATGATAAAAAGAGGCATACATGTTTGATCTTAAGGTGGTCTTGACGAGAAACGTTTTGCTCGGTGCCATTGCCATGGCAGCCTGTTCATATAGCACGCCTGCATTGGCGCAGGAGGCGATTTTAACGCCCGTCCTTTCAACAGCTCCCAATTTCAGGGACCTTGCGGGAATATCGGCAAGTAATGGGGGAACCGGCTTCGTCAACCCGACCAGCAACGGCGGGGTGATGCGGACTGGGGTTTTTTATCGCACCAATGCACTGAATAATCTCAACAACGCGGATTGGACCACTCTTTCGGCGCTTCATATCTACCGCGACATCGACCTGCGAACACCTGACGAAATCAATGGCCCCCCAGCGGCGCAAGATGTGGTGCCGGAAGGGGCTATATGGACCAATATCAATATTTATGGCACGCAAGGGCCGATACTCTCACCGTTTTGGGGCACTCCCGCGAATGCAGTTTCCTTCATGCAGTCAGGATACCAGGCGTTCGTCACCAATTCGGTTCAGCGGGACGCGTTTCGTACGGTATTACTTACCCTCGCCAATGACACCGGGCCCGATGTATGGCACTGTTCAGGCGGCAAAGACCGTACCGGCTGGACGTCGGCCCTCTTGCAGAGCATCGCCGGTGTATCAGATGCGACAATCATGCAGGACTATCTGGCCACCAACAGTTATATATCGGCGTTAATCAACGCCACCAGAGAGCATCTCTTGGTGGTGTATCCAGCATGGGACCCAGCGACCATTGATGCCCTTCTGGGCGTTCAGTCCAGCTATCTTCAGTACGGTCTTGATCAGGTGATCGCCTCCTACGGGTCGATGTCTGCTTACTTGACGCAAGGATTGGGCCTCACGCAGGCAGATATCTACGTCTTGCGCGCCAAAATGGTCTTCTACTCGGATTTGCCCGGCCAGAGTGGGTTGACCGGCAACGCCGCCTCTGGTGCCGAATTTTTGAACGCGTTGCAGAACTCACCCCTGTCGGGCCACTATACCGATTACAATTACTATCTGCAGTCAGCCGTCGATCAGGGCACACTCGGGGGCGTCGAGACGCGGGTTGGCGGCCAAGTGCATGCCGATGCCGCCTCGTTTCTCCTGCGCCAAGCGCAACGGCCTGAGGAGGG
>Ga0074197_1002793_pt1 | contig 11542 bp, 8 predicted proteins | sample EPASupsiteSAE305_FD_64526 | JGI IMG/M metagenome (GOLD analysis project Ga0074197, IMG submission 64526) | Bioremediated contaminated groundwater microbial communities from EPA Superfund site, New Mexico - SAE3-05 reassembly with SPADES | ecosystem: Environmental > Aquatic > Deep subsurface >...
CCGGAGGGAACCGAGATAGCCAATATTTCTTTGGAAGAACTTGGCGAGCAAATGAGAGAAGCCGATTTCATTATTCCTTATGGTCTTCCTAAACAATCACACGAGCCTCCAGGTGCTTGTAGCGAATAAAAAGAAAAATCGAGGAATGGTGATACAATGAAAATACTGCAAGTCTACAGATCTGAACCCACCGAGGATGTACAAAAACTGGTTGAAATTCTGAATCGTGACCGAACCGCCGATGAATTCAAGCTGTATATCGGTGAGCCAAATTACGACACCTTGGTACAGAAAATTTTTGCCAATGATAAAACCGTTTGCTGGTGGTAAATTTTAGTTAACCTACCAAGCCGGTCGTTCTTCACCCTGTCATTGTTCCAATGACAGGGTTTTTTGTTATTGAGGGCTCCCCATCTCACAAGGTACCGCATATTTTTTCCATGAGAAAGTCATGAAAATAAGGTCTGAATGCCTTTATCTTAATATTATTTCGAACAGGGTGCACCCTGTTGGTCAGTAGAACCACAACAATACTCCGCGTAGGATCCATCCAGAACGAGGTCCCGGTAAATCCTAAATGACCGGCACTTTGAGATGAAAAATACTGACCACTGCTTGAGAGTCCCGGTGTTGGACTGTCAAAACCAAGGTGCCAGCTTTCATCCCCCTTTTTCCAATTCAATGCATATCGTAACTGCTCATTGGAAAAAGCCGGATGATGTGCTCTTTCCTGCCAACAATCCAGAAGCCGTTCACACAAATGGAGAACGCCGGTTGCGGTCCCAAACAAACCCGCATGCCCTGCAACACCGCCCATAAGCCAGCAATGCTCATCGTGAACCTCGCCTTGTAATATTCTTTGCCGCCAGGGACAATTCTCAGTCGCCGCTATTGCTTTTTTTTCTCCTCTCGACCTCTCTTTAATGGGTAAAAAAAGTATATTTTCAGCAAGTTGCATGGGATCTATTATATTTTCTTTATAGAAGTTATCAAGTGACACTGTAGCTATTTGTTCAATAAGCGCTCCTAAAAGGATAAAACCTAGATCACTGTATAAACACCTAGCTCCAGAAGAATACAGCAATGGTTCATCGAGTATTTTACGGAGCAGAGGAAATATATTTTCCTTTGAGGGCTGCGGTTTGAATTCTAAAAAATAAGGCTTATATGCCGGTAATCCGGATGCATGGTGAAGAAGATTTTCAATCGATATTTTATTTTTATCTTGTGAAATTTCAAAATCCAATAAAGATAACACGTTGTCTTTCCAATTTATTTTTCCGGATGTAATGAGAGACAGGGTGCATAACGTTGTACACAAAGGTTTGGTTAATGAGGCCAGATCAAACAGTGTTGATCGTTCGACCGGAACCCCTGATTGATCGCGTCGAGTTATCCCGCCACTGAACCAACCTTGATAACGGACCTTTTCTTTAACTACACTGACCGCTGCCGAAACTCCGGAATACACACCCTCAGCCAGTCCTTTTTCACAGGCCTTTTTAAGCACAATATTTAATTGATTTTTCATTGTTTCCTTGGGTTTTTTAATAAATTATTTATTTGATATTTCAGATATTTTCGAGTATTTTCACCTTTTGTTCATCTGTTAATAAACTTGTTAAAAATATGTGAAAAAACTGCTTAAAAAAGAAATTTTTTTTAACTTTCTTTTTTACCAAGATAGAACAAGCACACCCTACACATTTTATTCAACATTAAATATGTTTTAAATACGACACTTTATAAAGTTATTCAACATTCTCACACCGTTAATACCAACAATAAAATTCTATATAAAAGGAAAGTTATTATGGCCTTCCACTTTAATATAAACAGGGACGATCTCCTCAAGGCTATCAGTGCGCAACAAAATATCACCAGTAAAAAAGGAACACTGGCTATCTTGGCGAATATATTACTTGAAGTCAGACCGGACCATGTTGTTTTAACGGGAACAGACCTGGAAATAGGCTTAAAACAAATCGTACCCTCAGAAGTTTTCGAAACAGGAATACTGACCCTGCCTTCAAAAAAGCTGTTTGAACTGGCTCGTGAATCAGGATCCAGTTCCATTTCATTCAAGGAATTGGACAATCATTGGGTGGAAATAACCGCTGGTTCAAGTCTTTATCGCTTGGCTGGCATGGTGGCTGATGAATTTCCGCAGATTCCTACGTATAACGAGCAAAATATGGTTCAGATCGAAAGTGCCGTTCTGGCGGATCTGGTTGATAAAACCATATATTCTATAGCGTTGGATAAAGAAAATATGTTCACTTTGACTGCTGCTTTGCTGCAAAAAGTGAAAAAAGACGAGCATCTATTTTTAAAGATGATTTCCTCGGATGGTCATCGCTTAACCATGATGAGCAGGGAAGTCGATGCCAGTCTTGATGCTTTGCAAATGAATTCCACAACACTTATTCCTCGAAGAGGTGTACAGGAAATACGTAAATTTTGTGAGAATAAAATTTCATTTATTTTCGGTATTGAAGAAAGACAAATTGTTTTAAAAAGCGAAGAGTCTCTGCTCATTATTCGTTTAATGGAAGGAGACTTTCCTGATTTCCAGGGTCTTTTGAACATTCTATCGAAAGATAATTCTATTTATATAGACAGGCTTCGTTTTCTTGAAGGTTTAAAAAGAATAAATCTTTTTACAGAAGATCTTTTTCATGCAATTAGAATTGATATTCAAGAAAATAAAATGATTCTAACTTCTCAGAATGCTGATTTTGGTTCTGCAAAAGATGAAATAAATGTTGAATATTCTGGAAAACCCCTTTCTTTAGGTTTTAATTGTAGATACTTTATAGAAAGTCTCCAAGTTATGGAAGGTAAAACTATTATAGCAAGCATCAATAATCAGGAAAGTCCATGTATGATATCTTCTGAAGAAGATACAGGTTTTATTAGTATAATAATGCCAATGAAAATTTGAAAAATATTTTTATTAAAAAAATATTTTTATTATATTTTCAATATTTAAGTAATAAAAAGGAAAAAAGTGAGCGAACAAAACGAAACATCGTATGGAGCTGAACAGATAAAAGTTTTGGATGGACTTGAAGCCGTCCGTAAAAGACCCTCCATGTATATTGGCAATACAGCAGCAGAGGGCCTGCACCATCTCATCTATGAAGTAGTCGACAACGCCATAGATGAAGCACTTGCTGGTTATTGCAATACTATCAGTATCATCATTCATGAAGATAACTCGGTAACCGTGGAAGACAACGGCCGGGGTATCCCAGTGGATATGCATCCCACCGAACAGATGTCCGCGCTGGAATTGGTCATGACCACCTTGCATGCAGGCGGTAAATTTGATCATTCCACCTATAAGGTGTCTGGAGGTTTACATGGGGTCGGTGTTTCGGTCGTTAATGCCTTGAGTGTCTGCACCGTGGCTCAGGTGAGTCGTAACGGTAAGATATACAGGCAGACGTATGAATTCGGTACGCGGGCAAGCGATCTCGAAATTATTGGCACCAGCGAACAGACAGGGACCAGTATCTATTTCAAACCCGATCCGGATATTTTCACGGAAACACTCGAATTTCAATATGAAATAGTAAAAACTCGAATGCGGGAATTGGCTTTTCTTAACAAAAACATCCGCATAACGCTCAAGGATGAGCGGGATGGTGCTGAGGATACTTTTTATTTCGACGGTGGTATAGTTTCGTATGTAGAATACCTCAATCGCAACCGTACCTGTGTGCATCCTCATCCCATCCTTATTACAGGAGAACGCGACAACGTCCAAGTTGATATTTGTTTTCAGTATTTTGACGGCTACTCCGAACGGTTATTTTCTTTTGTCAACAATATCAACACCAGGGAAGGTGGATCCCACGTTGCCGGATTTAGAGCATCCCTGACTAAATGCATCAATAGGTATGCCAGCGATGATCTGGTTCCCAAACATCTCAAAGAAAAAATGGGTGGGGACGACGTCCGCGAAGGCCTCACCTGTGTCATTTCGGTCCGGGTACCCAATCCCCAGTTTGAAGGACAAACCAAAACCAAACTGGGAAATTCGGAAGTGAAATCCATTGTAGAATCAATCAGCAACGAAAAGTTGGGAGCCTATCTGGAGCAAAACCCGGCGGTTGCCCGCAGTATTTTGAACAAAGCGGTTGAAGCGGCCCGTGCTCGTGACGCCGCGCGTAAAGCCCGAGACCTGTCTCGTAAAAAGGGCAGCCTTTCAGTGATGATGGCGGGCAAGCTTGCAGAGTGTCAAAGTAAAGATCCAGCCCAGCGGGAGTTGTTCATCGTCGAGGGTGATTCCGCCGGCGGTTCGGCCAAACAGGGACGGGACCGTTCTATACAGGCCATCTTGCCCTTACGCGGTAAGATCATGAATGTCGAGAAGGCGCGGTTTGACAAAATTCTGGGTTCTGAAGAAATCAAGCAACTGGTGGCTTCCTTGGGAACAGGGATAGGGAGCGAGGAATTTGAGCTGGATAAGCTCCGGTATCACAAAATTATCATCATGACCGACGCCGATGTTGACGGTGCGCACATTCGAACCCTGTTGCTCACCTTTTTTTACAGGCAGATGCTGCCGCTCATAGAAAACGGTCATGTGTATATTGGGCAACCACCGCTTTACCGGTTGGGGAAGGGGAAAAAAGAACAATATTTTCTCAACGATGAGGACCTCAACACCTATCTCTATTCCCAGGCCAGTCAATTGATGCGCATCCAAACAGATCAGGATGTGCTCATTGCCGAGGCAGATATGGTGAATGTTCTGCGCAAACTCTCAGTCTTTGAACGAGTTCTGGCCTTCTTGGAACGGTTAAACATCTCCGAACCACTAACCCTCTTTTTACTCGAAAACGATGTACACTCAGCCCGTCAGTTCGAAGACAGAACTTTTATTGACGCCTTAATTGACCAATTGACAAGTTTGGGAGCTAAGATAGGAGCCGTTCGCTCCTGCTCCTGGCGCCCGGCCTGCTTCGAGTGCGAGATTATTTTTCAGGGGCAAGGACACATGGCAACCGTTCTGGGGCCAAATATCCCGTTGATCAACGAGTATCGCCACGCCATTGAACTCTATAAAACCATAAAACCCTACCTGGCTGTTACCTTCAGCGTCACCAGAACAGCAACCAGTGGGCAGGAAATGGTGTTATCCGCGGACAATTGGCACCGATTGATTGAATTAGTCCGCGAAGAAACCTTCAAGGGCAGTCATTTGCAGCGGTATAAGGGATTGGGAGAGATGAATCCGGAACAGTTGTGGGACACCACCATGAATCCGGCCAATCGCATGTTGGTCCAGGTTAAGATCGATGATGTTGAAATGACGGATGATATATTCACGACGCTCATGGGAGACAAGGTTGAACCCCGGAGGGAATTTATTCAGAATCACGCCCTTGAGGTTGCGGATCTCGATATCTGACACCTTGCCTATACGTATCCCCTTAAGCCAGAGTTTATCAGGAATTCATAATGACAGAACAATCAGTAGAAAGTGGTCAACAGCCCACCATCGCCATCTCCAGGGAGCTGCGGAAGTCCTACATGGATTATGCCATGTCGGTCATTATCGGCAGAGCTCTGCCCGATGTCCGCGATGGCTTGAAGCCGGTGCATCGCCGCACCCTTTTTGCCATGCGCGAATTAGGGAACACCTATAACCGGGCCTACATCAAATCGGCGCGCATCGTCGGTGATGTTATTGGTAAGTATCATCCCCATGGCGACACTGCGGCCTATGACACCCTGGTGCGGATGGCCCAGGATTTTTCCATGCGGTATCCCTTGGTAGACGGCCAGGGCAACTTCGGCTCCATGGACGGTGATTCAGCCGCGGCCATGCGCTACACTGAAGCGCGGATGACCAGGCTTGACCAGGAGCTGGTTGCCGATCTCGACAAAGAAACGGTCGACTTCGTTCCCAACTATGATAATTCTCTGCAAGAACCGTCGGTCCTCCCCTCCAAAATCCCCAATATTCTCATTAACGGTTCAGAAGGGATTGCGGTGGGCATGGCCACCAAGATCCCGCCGCACAACCTGACCGAGGTGATCAATGGACTGGTCGCTCTGGTGGAAAATCCCGAGATCACGGTACACCAGTTGATGGAAATCATCACAGGGCCGGATTTTCCCACCGGTGGGTTTATTTGTGGCCGAGCTGGAATCCGCGAGGCCTATGAAACAGGGCGCGGGGTGATCATCATGCGCTCCAAGACCCATATAGAGCCGCGTGGAGCTCATGGGGAATCGATCATTATCACCGAAATCCCTTTTCAGCAGAATAAAGCGTCGCTGGTGGAAAAAATTGCTCTGCTGGTGAAAGAAAAACGGATTACCTCGATCGCCGAGATCCGGGACGAATCGGATCGGCACGGTGTACGCGTGGTGTTGGATCTGCGCAAGGATGAGATCCCGGAAGTCGTCATTAATCAGCTATATAAAATGACCCCATTGCAGAAGAGTTTTGGCATCATTCTCCTCTGTATCGTCAACAACAAGCCTGAAGTCCTTAATCTCAAACAGATTCTCCAGCATTTTCTTGCTCATCGCAAGACCGTGATTTACCGGCGGACTGCGTACGAGCTGCGTAAGGCCGAGGAAAGGGCCCATATTCTCGAAGGGTTAAAGATTGCCATCACCAATCTGGACGAGGTGGTGGAATTGATCAGGGGGTCAGCCAATCCCGCAGTGGCCAAAGAGGGGTTGATGCAACGGTTTGAGCTTTCCGAAATTCAGGCCCAGACCATTCTGGATATGCGTCTTCAGCGTCTCACTGGTTTGGAGCGTGACAAAATAGTAAGCGATTATAATGAGATAATCGAAAAAATAGGGTGGTTTAACCAAGTGCTCAACGATGACAACCTGGTCACCCAGATTATTCGTGAGGAATTTGAAAAAATTCGCGAGGAGTACGGCGACGGCCGGCGAACTGAAATCATCGATGCGCCGGATGAGATTTTACCCGAGGATATGATCACACCCGAGGAGATGGTGGTGACGATCTCCCATTCCGGGTACATCAAGCGCAATCCCATCAACCTGTATCGGGCGCAACGGCGTGGAGGCAAGGGGATCAAGGGTATGGTGACCCTGGATGATGATTTTGTCGTCAATCTGTACACCGCTTCTTCACTCGACACTTTCCTCTTCTTCACCAACAGGGGACGGGTGTTCTGGCGGAAGGTCTACGAGTTACCGCTCGCAGGCCGAACCGCGCGCGGCAAAGCGATCGTCAATCTGTTGGAGCTTGGAGAAGGTGAAAAAGTGGCGGCCATCCTGCCGGTGGCCGATCTTGCCAACATGGATGACAGTGTTTCCGTGCTAACGGTCACCAAATTGGGACGCGTGAAAAAAACGTTTATCTCCGAGTACAAACGGCCGATGCGCAAGGGTAAGTTCGGCTTGACCATTCGTGACGACGATGAAATTCTCTCAGCAGCTATCACCTCGGGGAATGATGAGATCATCCTGGTCACCAAAAAGGGCCTGTCCATCCATTTTCATGAAAACGATGTCCGTGCCATGGGTAGGTTGGCCGCCGGCGTCAAGGGTATCAGTCTGGGTGAGGATGACGAGGTAGTGGGTGTCGCCGTCTTGCAGAGCGACGATTCGATTCTCACGGTCACGGAAAACGGGTATGGCAAACGCACAGCGGTTTCCGAGTATCCGCTCCAAAACCGGGGCGGCAAAGGCGTGTTCACCATCAAAACCAGTGAACGCAACGGCAATGTTGTCGGGGTGCAGCCGGTGGATGACGAGGACCAGGTGATGCTCATCGCCAATTCCGGCAAGATTATCCGCATGCCTATGGATACCGTCCGCATTATCGGGCGCAACACCCAAGGGGTTTGTCTGATCAACCTGGAAGAAGGAGAATTTGTGGTCGACATGTCCATGCTCGCTCGAGAAGAGGGAGTCGATGGCGAGGATGACGGGTTCGAAGAGGTGTATGACGATGAATAAAGTCGCGATGATCGGGGCTGGAAGCTGGGGGACGGCCCTTGCCCTGCTGCTGGCGCGTAAAGGGTGCCCAGTTGCACTTTGGGACCGGGACAGGGAACATATCGAGCAACTGGCCAGAGAGCGGGAGAATAAGCGATACCAGCCGGGACATGGCTTTCCGGATGCCCTCGAGGTAACAGGAGAGATTGCCGACGCGGTCAAGGATGCTGGGTGTGTGGTAATGGTGGTGCCCTCGCACGGATACCGTGAGGTGTATCGTCAGATTTTTCCTCTTCTGCTGGATGACGCACTTGTGGTGTCCGCGGTCAAGGGCATAGAGATTGAAAGTGGCATGACCATGACCGGAATCATGCGGGCCGAGGGCCACGGTAGGGACAACATTCATCTCGGGGTGTTGAGCGGTCCCAGTTTCGCTGCGGAGGTGGCCGACCGGCAACCTACGGCAGTTACGGTAGCCTTTGTCGATTCGCACGCCGCCGAAACCGTGCAGCACCTTTTTTCCACCGATTATTTTCGCGTCTACTCCTCGAGTGACATCATTGGTCTTGAGATCAGCGCCGCGATGAAAAACGTCATCGCCATTGCTGCCGGCATCTGCGATGGTCTCAACTACGGCCTCAACACCCGTGCCGCCCTGATAACACGGGGACTAGCCGAAATTACCCGCCTGGGTGTGGCGCTGGGCGGCGAGCCGCAAACCTTTGCCGGCCTTGGAGGTCTTGGCGATCTGGTTCTGACTTGTACCGGCAACTTGAGCCGGAATCGTACCGTCGGGTTGAAATTAGGATCAGGATTAACTCTGGAGCAGGCCCTGAGTGAGATGAAGATGGTGGCGGAAGGAGTCAAGACAACGAAATCCTGCTACAAATTAGCCGCTGATCTCCAGGTGGAAATGCCGATTCTGGGACAGGTGTATCAGGTTCTCTACCAAAACAAACGGTGTGAGGAGGCTGTTGCTGAATTGTTTCAGCGAGACCTTAAACAAGAAGCTGAGGTTCTCGCCCGCTGATTTTTCTGCGAGGAGAGGGCGCAAGAATATCCATCATTGCTGTCTACCTTAGCAAATAAGGGTTGATGAGTGCCCCCCGCACGGTCGCCATCGATTCCCGACGTACATACTTTCCAGGGAGGTCAATTATGAAAAAATGGGAATGCACGGTCTGTGGTTATATCCATGAAGGAGAAGAACCGCCGGACGAGTGTCCAGTTTGTTCGGCCGATAAAACCATGTTTGTTGAAGTAGTGGAAAAAACCACTCCTGGGGAGGAGAGCTCGGAACAGGTCGCGCAATCCAATCCGTCTCCCGCAGTTTCGCCAACTTTGCTTATCAAGGCCTATACCTTGGCTTCGGAGTTGATCGTCAAACATCATCTCCATCCGATTATGGTGCATACGCCGAACGGCATTCTACCAATGGCGCTGGTCTTTTTGCTGATCACCGCATTTTTTGGCTTGCCGCTTTTTGAAACCGCCGCCTTCTACAGTTTTGTTTTTGTCCTGATTTCCATGCCGCTAGTCCTGTTCACCGGATACGAGGTGTGGCAAAAACGGTATCGCGGTGCTCTGACCCCCATATTCAAAATCAAAATCGGCGCCGCAGGTAGTTCCGTGATCCTTCTTTTTTTCCTGATCATCTGGCGGGCGGTGCAGCCTGATATCATGACCACCGCCTCCAATGGCCGTTGGGTTTTCCTTTTTCTGTCTTTTTTACTGGTGGGAGCCGTTGGAGCGGCCGGTCACATGGGAGGGAAACTGGTATTTGGCAACCGGAAAAATTAATTTAATACTGGGAAGGGGTGTTAAATGAGTTTTGTTCTTATTTGCACTTGCCTCTCATAAGGGAATGGGGTAGTGTTGGTCCGTTTGTTTGAAGGACCCCAACAAATGCTGGTTCAAGGTCTGTACCATTTTCTTGTATGGCCCGCCCCCAGGGGGTGATGAGGGAGTGAGGCTTGGACGGGAAAAATCTCAATTTGAAAGACAATCAACACGGAGGAAAACGATGGCAACAACAAAAGACAATTTAAAGGAAGCCTTTGCCGGTGAAAGCCAAGCGAATCAAAAATATCGGGCTTTTGCAAAAAAAGCTGAGAAAGACGGTTTTGTCAACATTGCCAAACTGTTTCGAACAACCGCCGAGGCTGAGCGTATTCACGCTGAAGGACATCTCAAAGCGCTGGATATGATCGCTTCCACAGCGGAAAATCTTCAAGCCGCCATTGACGGCGAAACCTATGAATTTACGCAAATGTACCCGCCCATGGTTGATCTTGCTGTTGCCGATGGGCATAAAGCAAAGACCATGTTCAAATTTGCGGTCGATGCGGAAGCCGTTCATGCAAAAATTTACGCCAAAGCCCTCGATGCGGTGAAAAAGGGCGTGGATATGGACGTCAGTGAGTTTTATCTGTGTCCTGTGTGTGGCTATATCGAGCTGGGATCTGCTCCGGAAAAGTGCCCTGTCTGTGGAGCAAAAAAATCGATTTTTGAGCAGATTGCGTAGAAAACGAGCTGATTGTGGCTGGTCGGCGCGCTATCTGCACCCGGCATTGTCAGGGCGGGCGGAACGATTCGGGAAACAATCAATACCAACTGAATCTCAGTACGGTTCGCAACTATCCCGATGAAAAGGATATAGTTTCGTGCCAGCAACTCATGGAGCACCATGGGTTGCTGGCAGTCAGTCGCATTACATCGGGTGATATCTTCACGTTCAGTGGCAGAGTCTGCCACTTCCTCGCACGTCCATGACTCTTCTCGACCAACACTCAGTTTTTTCGGCCATGCTGCAAGATGGCCCCTTTGCCATTGAAGATGTTCCACCCCTGGCTCATCCCTTTTCCCGGGAGACCAAGGTCTGGGTGCAAAAAATCCATGATAACCAGTTGCTGAAAACCAAATACCGCTCGGTGCGCAATCAGATCTTCGACCTGTTGGGCATCAGCACCTATGATGAAATCCTGGCGCTGATCCATGACAAAGCGTTACGAGCTGGGGCGGCGGAACGCGCTCACCTGCTGCTCGGCAACATGTTCGGCATCGGGTCCACTCAACAGGAAGTTGTCCGTCACCTCCATGAATACGCCCGCACCGCTGACGACGTTATCAACTCTTTGCGGGCCAAGGTACTGGCCCCCTATAGCGCCCATATAGAAACCACCAACGAGATTGTCACCGCCTGGGATCCGGTCGAGTTGCTGCTGGCCCTTTTCGACGATCGCTATCACAAAAAAGCACGCTTCGAGGCTAAACGGAAATTGGCGCTGATGGGTCTGGCCGGTTCCATCGACCAAAGGGAGCGCGAGACCAAAATTGGTGAAAAGTTCCTTGATTTCCTGAATTTTCTCAACGCTTTTGTCTGGAGTCCGGATTACAGGATCGGCGAGCTCGACATCCGCTACCTTCATAGCGTCCACAATCAGAGCGATTTCAGTTGTAAAACAGTGAAGGTACTTTCCGAGGAAGAGGCGCGATTTGTTCGTCCGGTGGCAGGTGAAAAACTGACCCTGTTAAAACGGCGCCGATTTCGTGACAACGGCGCCGATATTCCCATCTACGTAACTATCCGTAAAAAAGA
>Ga0074197_1002799_pt1 | contig 11505 bp, 13 predicted proteins | sample EPASupsiteSAE305_FD_64526 | JGI IMG/M metagenome (GOLD analysis project Ga0074197, IMG submission 64526) | Bioremediated contaminated groundwater microbial communities from EPA Superfund site, New Mexico - SAE3-05 reassembly with SPADES | ecosystem: Environmental > Aquatic > Deep subsurface >...
GTTTAGAGGGTCGGTAGTGTTTTTGCACCACCAAATCTTCCTCCTCAAAAGCTCGTACCGTATCGGGAGGAATGACGTAGTAGAAAAAATGATCCCTCAAGTGAACACTCGGACGGGCAATCTCGGTGAGCCACAACATGTGATAGGAGCAATTTTCATCGAAAAAATAGTACCACGAGTTAATCCGCTGCAATTCCCAGATATGGCGCACCATTGCCATCACCTCATCATGGGTTAGATTCAGATCATATTCCCATACATCTCGGGATTCACTGTCACGGTACTCTTTAAGTTTCTCATAATAAGGGAGCATCGAGTAATATCCGTAATACCCGCCGAATAAACCTTTATAGGCAAAAAGTAACCCATTGGTCTCATCCGTATGCGCCGCATAATTGATCGCATAGGACATCAATTTTGATTCCATGGATGAATCAATCCGTAAAAAGGTATGTCCGAACATCGATGCGGGGGAGTTGATGTGAGCGCTCGGAAAAACGAGAGTTACGCTCTGGGGATCCATTTTGGCTACAAGCGCTTCATAGTCACGGCATTTTCCCTCACCGAACGTGGTATTGAGTTCTTGTTCCAACCATGTTCGACGAGCCGGAAAACGGCAAAACACGCTTTCATTGCTTCGGTTCGTCTCATCATTAAGATACTGGATAGTTGTATCAAGTTCGGCAGAAAGATTCTGTTTTCCATCGGGTGAGAGAAAAAAAGCCGGATCGTCAATCTCGCTTTCACTATCAGGGGTATGCATCAAAAGATGCCAGTAACGGCTATCGGAAAGTTGTTTTGTATGGGCGTGCGCAATCAGTTTATCGGTCGATGTCGCATAAACCGCTAAACTCAGTACACATAATAATAAAAGAAAGGGCAAATAAAACCTTGATTTTCGTCATTCCCGATCACGTCGGGAATAACGGGAGATGATGTTAAATAAACCTTAACCTGCGATAGTAGAAACGTTATCAAGAACCGTTGCCATATCGGCTTTTTCACTCGTATAGATTGCATTGTAATTTGCTTGAAGTGCTGATGCAAATTCTGCTTTGTTTTCAACATTCAAAAGCTCTGCAAGCGTTGAAACACTCTCACCTTGACCGATAGCGATCTCACGAGAGAGCTGATCCATGTTAGAGGCTACAAACTCTGCCGCACGCTCATTCATCACTAAATTGGCTTTTTTACATCCTGATGTCCCTGAAGTAACACCAAATGTTTGGTTACCCAATGTACCATTGGTCGTTGCTTGAAGCGCCAACATCACCGCAGAACTGTCATCTTTGATAATTTGCGACCCAAGACCGCATCCTGTTTGATTGTTAACCGTTGCAAAACCTGCCGTTGTGAGGGCAGCGATTGCTGCGATACTGATTAAAACTTTTTTCATAGAGACCCCTTTTTTCATAAGAATTAACGAAGAGTATAAAAGAAAAAAGCTTAAAAGTTTAATAACTTAATTTTAGCACATCATATAATAGGCTTACACCTACTTCTGCGAATAACATCCATAAATGCTTTTTTACTAGAAAATAATACGGAATGACTAAAAAGTTTATACATGTAAAAGTTTAATTAATTATAAAAAATAAAAAAAAATCAAGAATTCAACTTTATTTAATGAAATTACGTATAATATTTAACAAATCTAAATAAAAAGGGATTTCATGAAAGTACCTCTTCTAATGGGGATTTCTGTTGCTGTATTAATAACAGGTTGTGCAACAATGCAAAAAATTGAAACACATCAAACACCATCACCTGCAGCACCACAAATAAGTAAAACTTTAAATATTAAAGAAAATGAGCCTTCCGGTTTAAAACGAAAAGTAGCTATTGGACGTTTTACCAATGAAACTCGTTATGGTCAAAGTTTTTTTCTTGATCAAAATAATGACAAAATTGGCAAACAAGCAATGGATATACTTTCTTCAAAGTTGTTTCAAACAGGTAAATTTATTATGCTGGAAAGAGCAGACTTAGCAAAAATTGAAAAAGAGTTAAGAATTGGCAATTCTAGTCAATTAGATAATGCTGCCGACTACTTAATTTTAGGTTCCATTACGGAGCTAGGCTATAAAGAAGTAAGTGACGTTGGGTTTTTTAGCCGTGTTAAAAAACAAGAGATGTCAGCTAAGGTTCATATTCGTATCGTGGATGTCAGTACGGGTCAAATCATATATTCAGAAGAAGGAAAAGGGATAGCTTTCAGTGAAGCCGGAACAGTAATGGGTGTCGGTGGTAAAGCTGGTTATGATGGACAACTAAATGATAAAGCTGTTGAAGCGGCTATTTCCGATCTTGCTTCTAATATCATTGAAAATATGCTGGACAAACCTTGGAGAGGCTATATCTTAGGATTTGAAGATGGACATCTTATCACTTCAGGTGGGAAAAGCCAAAATATCAAAGAAGGGAATAACTTCGATGTATTTCAAAAAGGTAAGCAAGTTAAAAATCCGCAATCAAATATGATGATTACTTTGCCGGGCAAAAAAATTGGTTCAATATCCATAGTGGCAAGCATGGGCGATACACCAGAGTCTGAAGTTTCACTTGCTTCTGTGACAAGTGGCGATTTGAAAGCAGTGATTACTTCTAAAAATTTCTCTGATTTATACATTCAAGTAGGAGAAAGTAAATGAGATACAAATCACTTATAAGTTCATGGTTGTTTGCATTAGCATTCACTGGATGTGGCTATCAAGAAGGAGTAACTACTCCAGAAAAAAAAGCCTATCTTTATTTTACAGGCAATGTCCAGGATGTGAAAGTTGTTGTAGATAGCAATGAAGGTTTTACAATCGAAACTGGACCCAAGCACAAGTATAAAATAAATTCAGGTAAGCATACAGTCACAGTTTATCGAGGTGATAAAATTATTGTCAATCGTGAAATTTTCGTCAGTGATGGCGTTGAAAAAGAAATAGAGGTTCAACCATGAAAAAAATTCTCAAAAAAGTTAAGTATATTGTGCCCGTAATAGCCGTAATTATTTTAGCTGGTTGTGCTCCACAACCTGCAAAACCACTGTATAACTATGCTGGTTACAGTGATAGCTATTATGCTTACAAAAAAAATATGACCCCTGAATCAACTCTTCAATTAGAAAAATCTATTGAAGAAGCCATTAATGGAACTGAGAATAGTAGATCTGGGCGAGTTGCACCTGGTATGCATGCCAATTTAGGTTATTTATATTTAAAGGCAGGTAAGCCAAATGAAGCGATTGCTAGCTTCACTATAGAAAAAACTGTTTATCCAGAATCTACCTTATTTATGGATAAATTGATTACTAGAATTAAAGCTTCAGAAGGAACAAAAAAATGAAACTTATGAAATATCTTGCAATTGTATTATTGGGCATTTTGGTACTTTTTACTTCCGGTTGTGCACCTAAAATTAACACTATAACAAAAGGTGAAAAATTTCCAAAAATGTATGACCAACAACCACGCTCATTGTTGATTTTACCCCCTATGAATGAAAGTACCGACGCTGAAGCTAAAGACTACTATATGACTACGGTTGAGATGCCTTTTGCTTTGATGGGTTATTATGTAATGCCTGTTGAAATTGTGAATGATGTAATGAAACAAGAAGGTATTACCAATACAGAAATGTTGTATGACTTACCACTCAATAAATTACAGGAATACTTTGGGGCTGATGCTGTTTTATATACTCGCATCAAAAAATGGGATACATCCTATATGGTTGTAGCTTCACATCTTACAGTTTCAGTTGATTCAGAAATTGTATCGACTAAAACTTCCGAAAAGTTATGGTCATATAACGGCACTGTTGTCCAAGACTTGACTAATAGAAGTAATGGTGGCGGAGGTTTAGCTGAGTTGATTGTGAATGTAATTGCGACTGCAATTAATACTGCAACAGCTGATTATGTAAAATACGCACGAATTGCGAATATTAAATTAACATCATCAGTTCCAACAGGCCCTTATCATGAAAGTCATATGAAAGATCAAGGCATTCAAATTATCGACCAAATCCCAGTAAAATAATCAATTCTATTACAGTATGTAAGTTTTATATTTACATACTGTCAACTAATTCTCTCTTCGTCCATCCTTTTAGAGATAAATCAATCTTCTGAGAGATCATCAAACGACTCAAAAAAGACTCTCTTGAAACCTCTTTTGCCCCCAAACTTTTGAGATGGTTGGTTGGAACCTGACAATCGATAAATTCAAATCCCCATTCCCTAAGATATTCTACCAATACAGCGAATGCTACTTTAGAAGCATCAGAAACTTTTGCAAACATCGACTCACCGCAAAATACTCCTCCGACACTTACTCCATAAAGCCCTCCGACTAAAACACCGTTTTGAAACGCTTCAACACTGTGCGCATATCCGAGGGCATGTAGCGTCTCATACGCTTCGATCATCTCCGGTACGATCCAACTCCCCTTCTGTCCGCGACGCGGCGCAGTTGAACATTCATTGATTACTTGCGAAAATGCACTGTCAAAACGAATCTCAAACTGAGGGATTTTTTTACGTAATGAACGGCTCAGTTTAAAATCATCCAGTTCTAATATCAGCCTCGGATCGGGAGACCACCATAAAATGGGATCATTGACACTGTACCATGGAAATATTCCGGAACGATAAGCCAGCATAAGACGCGAAGGCGAAAGGTCCCCGCCGTACGCGACGATCCCTTCTTCGGAAGCATCAAGAGGATTAGGAAATGAGAGGCGGTGGGTAAGACGAGGAATCATACCGCATAATCGAATAGTAACTGATCGGTATAATCCACCGATACTTTCCCCCCTTGTACCAAACGCCCAAAGAGCATCTCATCAACAAGCGGATCTTTAATTTTGTCCGAAATAACGCGTCCAAGAGGTCGTGCCCCCATCGCTTTATCGTACCCGATTTTCGCAATATACTCTCTTGCTTTATCACTCAGAGTCACAACCACTTTTTTAGGTTTGAGCTGAGTATTGAGTTGTCGGATAAATTTATCGACAATTCCCTCGACGACACTCATCGGCAAAGATCCAAATTCAATAACCCCATCGAGACGGTTACGAAATTCGGGGGTAAAAAAGCTCTTTAGGGCTTCATGACGGGAGATAGAGCTGTCCGCATTGAATCCCATTACGGTACGTTCACTGGCTCCGATATTCGAGGTCATAACGAGGACAACATTGGCGAAATTGGCTTTAAAGCCCGTGTTATCAGTCAATGTCGCACTGTCCATCACCTGAAGCAATACATTGATCAAATCGGGATGAGCTTTTTCGATCTCATCGAGCAGTAATACCATGTACGGGTGCTTTCGTACGGTCTCGACCAGCAATCCCCCCTGCTCAAATCCTACATACCCCGGAGGGGCACCTATGAGACGGCTAAGGGCGTGTTTTTCCATGTATTCGGACATATCAAACCGCTCAAAATAGATCCCCATCGTTTCAGCCAACGATTTCGCCAACTCGGTTTTACCAACTCCGGTCGGACCGGAAAACAAAAAGGATGCGATCGGTTTATGGACAGCACTGAGGCCGGCGAACGAGCGTTTAATGGATTTGATCACCTGCTCAATCGCCTGATCCTGACCGATGACAAGCGCTTTAAGCTCTGATTCCAAGGATGCGAGTTTTTCACGCTCATCCGTTCCCATTTTTGAAGTAGGTATCCCCGTCATTTTAGCAATTACCGTCTCAATATCATGCGGAGTAATCGTGGTACGTTTATGGGATTTGAGATGAAATGATGCCCCGGCTTCATCGATCAAATCAATCGCCACATCCGGTAAAAAACGGTCGGTAATGTATTTTTTTGAGAGTTCTACCGCACTACGGAGCGCTTTATCGGTGTATTTTACCCCATGATGTTTTTCATACCGCGCGCGGAGTCCCTTGAGAATCAAAAAGCTCTCATCTGCACTCGGTTCTCCCACCTCGATACGAGAAAAACGGCGGCTGAGAGCTCGATCTTTTTCAAACACCGTTCTATACTCGGCATGAGTCGTCGCCCCCATACACTTGAGAATTCCCGAAGCGAGGGCTGGCTTGAGCTGATTCGATGCATCCATGCTCCCGCCACCTACTGCACCGGCTCCTACAATAGTATGAATCTCATCGATAAAGAGAATAGCATTAGGGTGGGCCGCAGCTTCATCCATTACCGCTTTGAGCCGTTTTTCAAAATCTCCCCGATATTTCGTCCCCGCCAACATCGCCCCCAGATCAAGGGCAAAAACCTCAGCATCTTCGAGTAATGCAGGAACATCGCCAGAGACGATACGCAATGCCAATCCTTCCGCAATTGCCGTCTTACCGACACCCGGTTCACCAATGAGGAGCGGATTATTTTTCTTACGGCGGCACAAGGTCTGGATGGCTCGCTCAATTTCATTGACACGCCCGATAACAGGATCGATTTTCCCTTTTTTAGCCTGCTCAATCAAATTAATAGCGTATTTTTGTAATGCCCCTTCACTCATGGAGTCATTTTGCACACTCTCCATATCACGATGAGATATCGCTTCGAGAACATCAACACGGCTGATGCCATACTCTTCAAGGAGCATACAGGCATAGGTATGATGTTCTTCATATACGGCAGCAATCAGATCTCCCACATCGGCAACCTCTTTTTGAGCACTTCGAACATGATGCATCATCCCATCAATCATTCGAGCCAATGCCACTGTCTCAAACGGTTCTTGCTCTATATCTTCGGGTAAAGGTTCCATCGTCTGTATCAAATAGGCACCCAACGATTCTCGAATAATCTCCACATCCGCACCGCATGCTTTTATTATCGCTTCACCATCAGGAGAGTTCAACAGCGCAAGCATCACATGTTCGATCGTGAGATATTCATGACGCTGATGCCGTGCAAATGCAACCGCTTTTTGGAAAATCACATTGAGTTCCGTGCTCACCATGGTTATGCCTCCTCCATTATCGCTTTAAGGGGAAATCCGTTTTCACGCGCCAATGTCCCAACCTGATGTACTTTTGTCTCAGCCACTTCGTAAGGATATACTCCGCATAAACCGCGACCCTTTTGGTGTACTTCAATCATGATTGCGTGAGCATCCTGAAAATTACGCCGAAAAATTTTCATCAAAATATCGACCACAAAATCCATGGATGTGTAATCGTCATTCAGCAAAAAAACATTGTACTGCTTTGGATGCTCTAAAATCAAATCTAAACTTGTCGCGTGTTCGTGTTTGGTAGCCATGGTTGAACTATACCGAATCTTTTTAAATTTTTGCCGCGTTACCAAAATCATTGATAATCGCTTCAGCACTTTCCAAGCCAATCGAAATACGAATAAGCCCTGCTGTTATCCCTAAAAATTCCCGTGTCGCTTCATCAAAATCACGATAAATCGTTGAAGCCATATGAAGCCCCAAAGTACGACTGTCACCTATATTGGCGGTAATAGTAATAAGTTTAGAACGATTCAAAAATTCAAATGCTCTCTCTTTACTCCCCATATCAATGGTTAGAAGAGTTCCGCATCCATTAGGAAATTGGCTCAAATAGCGTTCATGATGAGGATGATGTGCCAAACACGGGTGATTGACGTTAAATCCTCTCTCCTGTAATCCACGAGCCACCGTCTCAACCGTTGTAATGATCCGATCCATCCGCAACGGCAAAGTTTCCAATCCCAGTAGGGTGAGATAACTTCCAAATCCGTTTGCCGACATCCCGAAATCACGCAATGCCCGTTTTTTGGCATTCGCAACCAGAGCCATGGCTCCCATTTTATTGATAAACGGGTGGATGTCGCGGTAACGATCCCCTTTAAATTTGTCCTCACCCTCTGAAATAGCGCGGAAAATCACCGCACCACCCAGGGCAGAAGCATTTCCGGTAATGATTTTAGTCGTCGAATAGACCACAATATCCGCCCCCAACGCTATCGGTGCAACACTCAGTGGCGTAATGGTATTATCAACCATCAGCACTACTCCGTTACGATTTGCGATCTCGGCGATTTTAGCGATATCGGGAAGACGCATATTGGGATTTCCGACACTTTCCAAAAAGAGTATTTTCGTCGCCGTATTAATCGCTTCTTCGATAGCGCCCAACTCATCGACATCGAAAAAATGGGGTGTAATCCCAAATCGGGTGAGTGTTTCGGAAAAATACGAATAGGTTCCGCCGAATAATCCGCCGATACTGATAATCTCATCTCCCGCACGCAAAAGGCTCAGCGTCGCCATGGCTGTTGCTCCCATCCCTGAAGAGGCGGCAACTGCACCGATCCCTCCATCCATGGAAGCTAAAATCTGTTCCAGCTGTGCCGATGTCGGATTACCGACACGCGCATAAAGCGGTTTTTTGACCGATCCCTCAAAAATCCCCTCACCTGTCTCACTGTTACCGTATCCAAACGATGCGGAATTAACCATAACCGGACTGACTGGGCCCTCTTTTTTCCCTACTTGCTGAACAATGCGGGTTGTAAACTCTTCAAAGCGATTCATCATCAAACCTATATTAAAATTGGGCAATTATAACCTAAAAGGGTATTGCCTTGTCTAAACGAATTTTTGTAACCGCTACTAACACCAATATCGGCAAGACCCATACCTCTCAGTTGCTCATTGAAGCATTCACTCGCTTAGGCTTGCGTGTCGGTGTCTACAAACCGATCGAAACCGGGGTTACCACCCTTGCGCCCGATGGAAACACCCTTTTTCAAACCGCATTAGCCTGCTATCCAGCGTTGTCCTCTTTAACATTAGCAGACATTGTTACCCTCCAGTTGCCCCTTCCTGCAGCTCCATATGTAGCCAATGGGGGGCAAGCCATTGATTTGAGCATTTTTGACAAAGCGTTAGCCAAAATCGAAGCACTGTGTGATATTGTCATCATCGAAGGGGCGGGAGGGCTAATGGTTCCGATCGATGAGAAGAGCATGATGATCGATCTTCCACGCTATTTTAATGCCGTGACCCTTTTAGTAACCCATTGCACTCTAGGATGCATTAACGATACTCTCCTCAGTATCCAAGCTCTCGAAAATGCTAAACTCCCTTTTATTTGGGGCCTAAACTGCCGTACTGACGATACTGATTTTGAAATAACATCACTCCCTTATTTCACTCATCGATATAAAACTATCTATCAGATAAATAGAGATATTGATACCATAGCCAAAGTACTTTTAGATACAATTACATCATAAATACGAGGAAATAACTATGAAACATCTTATCCGTACAGACGACTTTACAACCGAACAAATTCTTCAGGTACTTCAAGATGCGGAACACTATTTAGCAGGACAATTCGATCCTATCCTCAAAGAGAAAATCATTATTACCCTCTTTTTCGAAAACTCCACCCGAACCAAAAGCTCGTTTGAAATCGCGGCCAAACGTCTCGGAGCCGAAGTCGTTCATCTGGATGTTCAAAAAAGTTCTACCCAAAAAGGGGAAAGCCTTGTCGATACGGCAGCTAATCTCGATGCTATGGGACCCCATGCGATGATTGTCCGCCATGCACACGCCGGAGTTCCGAATATCCTCGCCGAACACACTCATGCTTCCATCATCAATGCGGGAGACGGTGCCCATGCCCATCCGACGCAGGCACTCCTCGATCTCTTTACCCTCCGTCGTCATTTCGGTGATGTTCAAGGAAAAAAAATCGCTATCGTGGGAGATATTAAAAACTCTCGTGTTGCCAACAGCAATATCGAGCTATTGACCCGCTTCGGGATGGATATTACACTGGTAGCACCACCCCATTTTCTCCCCGACACTCATCTCAAAATGACCCATAATCTTCACGATGTAATCGATGATGTCGATGCTATCATGAGCCTCCGCACCCAAACCGAACGACACTCTCATCAAACCTACGGCTCACTCAAAGACTACGGATCAGATTTCTGTATTACCCATGAACTTGTCGGAAATCGAGATCTCATTCTCCTTCATCCGGGGCCGGTACACCGAAATATCGATATCGATGACATGATGCTGGGCGACCCAAGATGTAAAGTTTTAGAGCAAGTACGCAACGGTGTAGCCATACGGATGGCTGTTCTTAAAGCACTTATCGCCTAATGCTCCAACGTTTCAGTTCCCTCGTTTCATCGGGGGTTCCTTGTTTTTTTTATACCGACTTCATCGGAGAAAATTTCCATTGTTTCACCTTCGAAGAGCTTCACGAAAAAGACATTGAGTTTGCTTTTAACAGCGGCTCCGATACCACAAATGCACCCCATAAACCGCCTTTTTTACCTGTTTCATTCGAGTATTACCGCCAGAAATTCGATGTGGTCCAAGAAAATATCCGAAACGGAAATACCTACCTGCTCAATCTGACACAACCCACCCCCATTGAACCCGGTTACACACTAAAAGAGATCTACACGATGGCTCATGCCCCTTATAAACTTCGCGTGAGGGATCAGTTTGTCTGCTTCTCACCTGAGCCTTTTATCACGATTGAGGGAGATACTATCCATACCTACCCGATGAAAGGGACAATCGATGCCTCTTTGCCTAATGCAATCGATACCATTTTGAATGACCCCAAAGAACTAGCTGAACATACGATGATCGTTGATCTGCTCCGTAATGATTTAGGAATTGTCGCCAAAGAGATTAAAGTCGAAAAGTTCCGCTACATCACCACAATCAATGCAGGCGATAAAAAACTTCACCAAGTAAGTTCACATATTTCAGGTAGATTGGAAAGCAACTGGAAAGACAATATAGGAGGAATCATTTCCGCCCTGTTGCCTGCGGGAAGTATCAGCGGTACACCAAAGAGAAAAACGGTAGAAATAATAAAAGAGATCGAAGGATACGATCGAGGATATTTTACAGGTATATTTGGCCGCTTTGACGGTAAAAATCTCTACAGCGCCGTGGCTATCCGATTTATTGAAAACATTGCGGGAAAACTGATTTATAAGAGCGGTGGCGGACTCACAGCAGATAGTGATTGCTTAAGCGAATACAACGAAATGATTGATAAGGTATATATTCCTTAGCGAATACTCGCTTGAGATTTTAGCTTGAGCAGTGTTTTAGGTCCGATTCCTTTTACATTTACCAATTCATTTACACTTTTAAATCCGCCATGAGCTTTACGATATTTTAAAATTTCATGTGCTTTGGTCGGACCGATACCATGGAGAGATTGCAGCTGTGCAGAATTAGCTTTGTTGATATTGACCGAACCCATAGCAAGGGAAAAAATGAGCAAAAGAATTGTGAGTATTTTAACCATATCTAACCTCAATTAATTAAAGTATTAGATTGTAGCTTGTAAAAATATAATTGTCAAATTTAATAACAACAATAAGATAGTATTTATGTTTATATGATTGTAAAAATGTGAGATTGTGATTGTTTTAAGAAGAAGTTGGAAAAGAGGATAAATCTGAGGCCAGGCGGCGACCTACGTTTCCACACCTGAAAGATGCAGTATTATGAGCGATGAGGGTCTTAGCTTCCGGGTTCGGAATGGGACCGG
>Ga0074197_1002800_pt1 | contig 11497 bp, 7 predicted proteins | sample EPASupsiteSAE305_FD_64526 | JGI IMG/M metagenome (GOLD analysis project Ga0074197, IMG submission 64526) | Bioremediated contaminated groundwater microbial communities from EPA Superfund site, New Mexico - SAE3-05 reassembly with SPADES | ecosystem: Environmental > Aquatic > Deep subsurface >...
CCGCTTCCCCCTCACCGCATTTGCCGCCCAGGGCCGTGAGATCCGCATGGATGAGGAGCGGGTCGACGGCTATCGGCGATTCATCAACAAGCTGTGGAACGCGGCCCGCTTTGCCCAGATGCACCTCAAGGAGGCGGATCCGGCCATCACCGCGCTGACGGCGGATCCCAAAGGCCTGGCCCTGGCGCACCGCTGGATCCTCAGCCGCACCAGCGCCACCATCCGTGAAGTGCGCGCCGCCTTGGACGGGTATAATTTTAACGAGGTCGCCTCGGCCAATTATCAGTTTGTCTGGCATGAATTCTGCGACTGGTACCTGGAGTGGATCAAGGCCGACCTGTTTGGCGACAATGCAGCGGCGCGCGACCAGGCCAAGGCAGTGCTGCTCATTGTGCTCGAAAACATCCTCAAGCTGATGCACCCGATCACGCCGTTCGTCACCGAGGAGATCTGGAGCCAGCTGCCCGGGGAACGCAGTTCGATCATGCTCCAGCCCTTCCCCGAGCCGGTGGACACCTGGGCGGATGCCGAAGCCGAGACGGTGATGACCCTGCTGATGGGCGTCATTTCCGGCCTGCGCACCATCCGCACCGAGGCCGAGGTTCACCCCGGGGCCCGGATCGAGGCGACCCTGATCTGCCCGGATGCGGCCCGGCGGGAACTGCTGAGCGCCTATGCGCCCGGCATCCAGGCCATGGTCAGGGCGAACTTGGAGATCGTGGCCGCCGGGGTCGTGCCCGATGACGCCGTGCATGCCCTGGTGCAGGATGTCGAGCTGGTGGTGCCCCTTAAAGGCCTGATCGACGTGGCCGCTGAGCTGGAAAAGCTGGCCAGGGAACAGGCCCGGCTGGAGAAAGAACTGGAGCGGATCACCGGCAAACTGGCCAATGAAAAATTCATGAGCAATGCCCCGGAGGCGGTGGTCCAGAAGGAACGCGACAAGGCCGCCGAGTTCCGGGCCCACTTGACCAAAACCCTCGAGTCAACCGAACGGTTGCGGAAACTGCGCTGATATGGATACCTTTTTACTTGATACCGTGTTCCGTTCCTTCCTCGCCGAAGACCTGGAGCACGGCGATATCACCACCGAGGCGATCTTCACTCCGCAAGACCGGGCGCGGGCCTGCTTCATCGCCCGTCACCCCATGGTGGTGGTGGGGATGGAGACTGTGGCGGCCCGCGTTTTCTCGCTGCTTGACGCCACCGTGTCCTGCACAGGGGCTCTGGCGGACGGCAGCCGGGTCGAGGCCGGGACCGAGCTGCTGACCCTCAGCGGCGCAACCCGCACCCTGTTGCGGGGCGAGCGGGTGGCCCTCAATCTGGTGCAGCGGCTTTGCGGCATCGCCACCCTGACGAGCGCCTTTGTCGATCAGGTCAAGGGCACCAGGGCCAAGATTGTCGACACCCGCAAGACCACCCCGGGCCTGCGGCTGCTCGAGAAATACGCGGTTCGCGCCGGCGGCGGCCAGAATCACCGCTTCAGCCTCAGCGACGGGGTGCTCATCAAGGATAACCACATCGCGGCCTGCGGTTCGATCACCGAGGCGGTGCAGCGGGTGCGCGCACGGGTCCCCCATACCATCAATGTCGAGGTCGAGACCGATACCCTGGTGCAGGTGGAAGAGTGCCTCGCCTGCAGGGTCGGAGTGATCATGCTCGACAACATGGACCTGGCCACCATGCGCCGGGCGGTGGAGATGATTGGCGGTCGCGCCCTGGTCGAGGCCTCGGGCGGTGTCAACCTGCAGACCGTGCGCGGCATTGCCGAGACCGGGGTGGATATCATCTCGGTAGGCGCCTTGACCCACAGCGCCAAGGCTTGCGATATCGGCATGGACTGGCGGAGCTGAGGCGGTCGGGGCATCTTTGTTCGCAGGAGCCCATCCCGTGGGCGATAAAAATATCACCCCGGTGTCGCCTCCTTGCCCCGGTTTCCATGCGTCGCATGGGAATCCGTCCCCGCCTGCGTAGCGGATATGCAATACCGTGCAACGAATGCACCGCATCCCCACCGCATTCCCGGTTGACACCTGGGGATGAGAAGCATCGAGGAACTTGCCATGAATAAACGGCTCTTTGTCGCCATCGACCCGCCGCCCGAGATCCGGGAGCAACTGACCACGATCTGCTGCGGCCTGCCCGATGCCCGCTGGGTTCCGCCGGAACAGCTCCACCTCACCCTCTGTTTCATCGGCGAGGTCAGTGGCGCCGCCTTTCTCGATGTCAAAGAGGCCCTAGCGGAAATCAAGACCGCTCCCTTTGCCCTGCGCCTCCAGGGCGTCGGCTTTTTCCCGCCGCGCGGCCAACCCCGGGTGGTCTGGGCCGGGATCGCAACCAGCGAACCCCTGGCCATCCTCCAGCGCAAGATCACCACCCGCCTCTTTGCCCTCGGGCTTGAACCCGAGAACCGCAAATTCTCCCCGCATCTCACCCTTGCCCGCTTAAACCAGACCCCGCCGTCAAAGGTCGGCAGGTATCTGGAGGAACACGGTTTGTTCGCTACTGCGGAATTTGTGGTAGATCGCTTTCTGCTCTATTCGAGTGTGCTGGGCCGTAAGGGCGCCAGCCATACTGTTGAACAATGGTATGGGCTTGCGGGTGCTGGAGGCCGGCAAGGGGCGCTGTCGGAAGGTTAATGGGAATTGCTCTCCCGAAGAAGGCGAGTCAGCCGGTTTCCGTTATTGCGGACAAGAGGATAGGGGTAACTGTCCATTTTTAAATGGTTATTTTTTAATAATCCGGAAAAACGGAATCGATTTGCTGGGCAGCTGGAGACACTGGAGGCTTGCAGAGGGTGAATAGGTTCCGTTTTTTTGGTTTTTAGCTTGTAAATATCTGATGTTTAAATATTTTTTTATAAATGTGAAGGGTTCGGCAAAAATGGGCATGGTCTGTGCTTTACAGAGAGCAAGAAAACTTAATTGAAATTGATCCAACAATTGACAAATAAGGATTTGGCCCCAATCAATTAACTGAAAAACGGGGTAGGAGGGGTTATGAAAAAGATATTAACATCAGTTGTAGCCTTGGGGTTATTAGCCTCGTTGTATGCAGGTCAAGCTTTCGGTATTTCTATAGAGGACGTTAAACTGAACGGACAAAATGCAGATGCTGTTTGGGGACCCAATGGGGGAAATGAAAATTTGAGTTTCGTAAACACCGCTTTCCAAAATTCTTACGGCGGTGGTGCTTTCAGTTTACTTGATAAAACTGATTCAGGTAGTGTTCCATTTGGAACAACGACTTTTACTATAGAAGCCGTGGGGGGGAATAGCGGTACATTCCTTTTGAGCTGGGTAGACAATAATATTCCTCCAGCCAAGTATTTTGATCTTGTATTTGCCCTGAAAGCAAGTAACAGCTTTGCTTTGTATTTGTTTGATGATGTTGCGTTTACAACTGCAGACGGTGAGTATGGTGGGACATATGAGATTAAATTCGATCCCAATGGGCAAGGTATATTTCCTGACTTGTCTCATGTGAGTGTTTATGGCAGGGCAGCTAGTACCCCCGTCCCCGAACCAGCCACCATGTTGCTCTTCGGCGCCGGCTTGGTTGGGTTGGCTGGATTTGCCCGACGCAAGGTGCAATGAGCATGTAAAAATTTCCTGAAAAACGGAAAAGGGAAGGGCAGGGCCAAACGGCTCTGCCCTTTTTTTTGTTTGGTGTTCTTGACCTCGTCCCCGGCATCAGGTAAATAAAGGAATTTTGTCCGGCGGGCATAAAAAAAGCGGTCACAGAAAATCTGTGACCGCTTGAGTGTGCTGGAGGCGACGAGCGGATTTGAACCGCTGAATAATGGTTTTGCAGACCACTGCCTTACCACTTGGCTACGTCGCCTGAACGATGTGCGGCAAGATATACCATAGATTCTATTTTTGACAAGGAGAAATCCAACCCATGGGGACAACGCTCGCCAACCTGATTCAGGACAACGAGGAAGGGTTGCAGGAGTTGCAGGAACGGATCGGTTATCGTTTTCGTGACCTGCAGCTGCTGCAACTCTCCCTCGTCCACAGTTCTTTTGCCTTTGAACGGCTCGATGACGGCCGTCACAATGAAACCCAGGAGTTTCTCGGGGATGCGGTCCTCGATCTCACCGTGGGCTTCATCCTCTTCACCCGCTTCCCGGAGATGCGGGAAGGCAAGCTGACCCGCATCCGTTCGGCCCTGGTTAACGAGGGCGGCTTGGCGGACATGGCCCGGGAAATCGATCTGGGTAAATATCTGCTGCTGGGCAAGGGCGAGAACGCCTCCCATGGCCGCGACAAATCCTCGATTCTTTCCTGCGCCTACGAGGCGCTGGTCGGCGCCCTCTTTCTTGACGGCGGCTACGATCAGGCCCTGGCCTTTGTCCGCCGGTTTTTCGAGCCCCGCATCGATCGGCACCAGGATCGGCTGGTCAGCGCCGATGCCAAGAGCAGCCTGCAGGAACTGCTGCAGGAAAAATTCAACGAGGGGCCGGAATACGTATTGATGGAGGAGGAGGGGCCGGCCCATGCCCGCCTTTTTTCGGTCACCGTCAATTTTCAGGGCGAGGAACTGGGCAGCGGCAAGGCCTCCAGCAAAAAAGAGGCGGAGCAGGAAGCGGCGCGGGCGGCCCTTGTGCATCTGCGGCAGCAGAAAGGCTAATAACACATCCCGGACGAAAATGAGGGATCTCTTGAGATTTCTCCCTGCGGTCGAAATGACACGACTTGGCTAGAGTCCGCAGGGTGCGCCGTGCGCACCGGAAGAGAGGGAGGGTGCGCACGGCGCACCCTGCGGCCCGTTGCCTTTAAATGACATAAATTGGGCATATGGTGACCATGCAAGGTATAACAGGAAAAATCTCCGCATGCCTCTGATTATCCCCATTTTTATCCCCCATGAGGGCTGCCCCCACTGCTGCATCTTCTGCAATCAGCACAGTATCAGCGGCCAGGCCGCGGAACCGGTCACGCCGGCAAGGGTTGCCGAAACCATTCGCACCTGGCTGGATCGCGCCCGACCGGAAAATCGGGATCCGGTGCAGGTGGCCTTTTACGGCGGCAGCTTTTCCGGGCTGCCCGCCGGGCGGCAGGCGGAACTGCTGGGGGCGGTGCGCCCCTTTCTCGACCAGGGGCGGGTGCAATCCCTTCGCCTTTCCACCCGGCCGGATTATATCGACCGGGAACGGCTCGATCTCCTGGTCCGGCACCGGGTCGGGATCATTGAACTGGGAGCCCAGTCCTGCGACGACCGGGTGCTCTCGCGGGCCGGACGCGGCCACGACAGCGCGGCCATTATCGCGGCTGCCGGTATGATCAAGGCCCGGGGCATCCGTCTGGGCATGCAGCTGATGCTCGGCCTGCCCGGCGACAGCTTCCGCACCCTGCGGCAGACGGTGCGGACGGTGATCCCCTTGCAGCCGGATTTTGTCCGTTTGTATCCGGTGCTGGTCCTCCGGGGCAGCGCTCTGGAATCGTTGTACCACCAGGGGGGATATCGGCCGCTTTCCCTCGGCAGGGCCGTGGTTCTGGCGGCCGCGATGAAAAAACGGTTTGACGATCAGGGGATACAAGTGGTACGGATGGGCCTGCAGCCGACGGTTGAGCTGGAGCGGGCTCTGGTGGCCGGACCCTACCACCCGGCCTTTGGCGAATTAGTCAACTCGCGCCTGATGCTGCGCCGGACCCGGCGAGCCCTGGCCAGTGTGCACGGAACGGACCGGGTCACCCTGGTGATCTCAGACCGGGACCAGTCGGTCTTCCGCGGCCTCCGCTGCGCCAATATCCACCGCCTGCGGCAGCTGGGGCTGATGGCGCGCTTTACCCTGCGCACCGACCCCGATCAACCGCGCCAGACCCTAATCGCCCGGCTGTAGGGACGGGTTCCAAATCCGCCCTTTGGTATGCAAGCGGGAAACGGGCAGGTTTGAAACCTGCCCCTATGCCACGCTGTGTTTATCCTACAGAAAAGTCTCGGCGTAGGGTGCGCCGTGCGCACCGGCATAGCGTAAACGGTGCGCACGGCGCACCCTACGAACGTGGCGGACTACAAACTCACCAACCTCATCAGCTCTTTTTAAACCACGGGACCATGCTCAGCATCAACGATCTCAGCCTGCAATACGGCAACAAGCATATTTTCCGCAATGTTTCGGCGCAGATCCATTCCGGCGACCGGGTCGGTCTGGCCGGGGTCAACGGAGCGGGTAAGTCGACGCTTTTGAAAATCATGTGCGGCCTGCACGACGTCGATCCCGGCATTGTCAGCCGTGCTTCCTGGTTTTCCGTGGCCTACCTGCCCCAGGAGGTCAACGTCGAGCTGGGCAGCCGCAGCCTGTTTGCCGAGGCGGAATCGGCCTTTGACGATGTCCTCTCCCAGCAGGCGCAGCTGGAGCGGATAGGCGAGCAGCTGGCCGTGCTCGATCCCGAGAGCCCGGAGATCGAGGGGCTGCTGGTGCAGCAGGGCGATCTGCAGCATGCCCTGGATGGCTGCGACGTCTTCCGTATCCGGCCGCAGATCGAGCGGGTGCTGTTCGGACTGGGTTTTTCCGCCGCGGACCTCGATCGCGAGGTCTTGAGCTTTTCCGGTGGCTGGATCATGCGGCTGTTCCTGGCCAAGCTGCTGCTCAAAAAACCATCCCTGCTCCTCCTGGACGAGCCGACCAACCACCTGGATCTGGATTCGCTCACCTGGCTGGAGGATTTTCTCCAGCAGTATCAGGGGGCGATGATCATCATCTCCCATGACCGGTCCTTCCTTGACCGGGTGACCACGAGTACCTGGGAGCTGAGCCTCGGCAAACTCACCGTCTATCGGGGCAACTATTCCCATTATCTGGTGGAAAAGGCGCTGCGGCTCGAACTGGAAAGGGCGGCCTATGACAATCAGCAGGCCATGATCCGCCAGACCGAACAGTTCATCACCCGTTTCCGCTCCAAGTCCACCAAGTCCCGGCAGGTGCAGAGCCGGGTCAAGCAGCTGGACAAACTCGAGCGCATCGAGTTGTCGGAGACCGATCGCACCATTCGTTTTACCTTTCCGCCCGCCTCGCCTTCCGGCCGCGATGTGCTCACCCTTCAGGGCGTGCATAAGCGGTATCACGAGAAAACGGTTTTCGACGATGTCAGTTTCTCCCTGCAGCGGGGCGACAAACTGGCGGTGGTCGGGGTCAACGGCGCCGGCAAGACCACGCTTTTGAAGATCATGGCGGGCGTCGAACCGGCCGAGGGCCTGATCAAGCCGGGCCACAATGTCATCCTGTCCTATTTTGGCCAGCACCAGGCCCAGGAACTCCCCGGCGATCTCACCATCCTCGATACCGTCTATCACACGGCGGTGGATATGACCATCACCCAGGTCCGCAGCCTCCTCGGGGCTTTTCTCTTCACCGGCGACGAGGTCGAGAAAAAGGTCCAGATTCTGTCGGGCGGGGAGAAATCGCGGGTGGCGCTCGCCAAGATGCTGGTGCGCCCCGCCAATCTGATGCTGCTCGACGAGCCGACCAACCATCTGGACATGAGCTCCCAGGAGATCCTCCAGGAGGCCATGGCCCAGTACGAGGGCACGATTATCGTCGTCTCCCATAACCGTTTTTTCGTTAATTCCTTTATCAACAAGGTGTTGGAGATCCGCAACGGCAAGGCCACGATCTTTGAAGGCAACATCGACGACTACCTCGAGCGGCGACGCCGGGAGGAAGCCGGATCGGAACTGAAGACCGGCAAGAATCAACCGGAAAAAGGCAAACCTCAAGGCGGGGATGAGGAGCAGAGCGTTGACCGAAAAGTGCAGCGCCAGCAGCGGGCGCTGGAACGGCAGGCGCTGAACCGGAAACTCGGCCCCTGGAAGAAGAAGAGCGAGGAGGCCGAGCAGGACATCGAGAAACAGGAACGCCGCAAGGCCGAACTCGTTGCCCTGATGGCCGATCCCGACCTGTACGGCGATCAGGAGCGCTGGACCGCCACCAGCAAGGAATACGGCCAGGTGGAACGGTCTCTTGAGCGGGCCTACCAGAAATGGGAGGAGGCGCAGCAGGCCATGGAAGCCATTGAAAAAGAACTATGATCGGAGCACCGTCAATCGGTCAAGCGGTACCTGCTGACCTTTGCGGGCGACTCCCTGGACCCCCTTTGCGGAGATAACGTATGAAAAAAACGATAGGAATTATCCTTTGCCTGATCATTATCGCCGCCAGCGGCTATTACCTGCTGATGCAGAAAAAAGGGGCGGCCGCGGGCCGGTATGCCCGGTACTTGCCCCGGGAGGTGGTGGCCACGGTCCGGCTCACCCACCTCAATACCGTCACCGATACCTTTGCCGGCACGGCGCTCGGCCGTTTTTTGGCCAAGGACACCGTCCATGCGATCATGGCGGAGATGCGTGCCGAACCGGGATTGGTTGCTGAGTATGACGCCTTGTATGATACTGTCGCCACGGTCATGAAGAATCCGGCCTTCCGGGCGGTGTTCGGCGACGATTCAACCCTGGCCCTGCTGCCGCCCGACCGGCAGGCCTTTGCCCGGAACCCGGTGGAGTCGCTGCGGCAATCGCTGGTGGTGGTGGCCGCGACTTCCGCCTCCGGGGCGCTCGACCTGTTCGGCCGACTGGTGATGAGCAGCACCGTGACCAAGGAAACCATCGACGGCCTTGAACTGACCAGGATTGCCCTGGATCAGAATCAGGTGATCTACGGCTATGTAGACCAACAGACCGTGTTGCTTGCCTACGCCCCTGGCGCCATCAAGGCCTGCATGGCCATCGAAAAGACGGAAAATACCCTGGAAAAGGCCCCGCTCTTCAAGGAGATCGCCGCCTTCTGGCAGCCCTATCCCCAGGAAAAAATCATGAGCCGGGGTTATCTCAATACCGCCGGACTCGCGGAACTCCTCAAAGCCTCCAATCAATCCGATATCAAGCAAAGCGGCGAATGGATGCAAGGCCTGGACTACCTGGTCTCGCTGAGCTATGCAACCGATCAGGGCCTGGAGAGCAGGGCTCGCTCCAAGTACCGGTACGACCAGTTGCATCCGCTGGTGAAAAGCGCGGTTGACTCGGCCTCGCCGGCCAATCATTCGCTCCACCTGCTGCAGGAGGGCTCCCTGGCCTACAACTGGTCCTCCTCCCTGCGCCCCGAGATGCTGCTCAAGACCTTGTCGGCCGAGGAGCAGGATTACCGCCTGGCCGATGCCTCGGTGCGAAAAGCCCTCGGCGTATCCCTTGACGAGCTGGGACGGGCGGTGGGGCCGCAATACGGCGGCGTGCTCCATGACGTTGTCAAGGCTGCCCTTTTTCCTGTGCCGAAAATGACCCTCTTTGTGGAAATTCGTGATCGGAAGATCGCCGAAACCGCCTTGAACGGTCTCCGCAAAAAAATAGCCGGCTATGGCCTGGTCCAGGAACAGCAGGAGACGGTGGCGGGCAACACCCTGTATTCCTGGCCGCTTCTTCCCGACGAGGCCGCCCAGCCCGCGCTGGTCCTCACCGATTCCATGCTCTATCTCGCCAGCAGCAAGCAGCTGTTGAAGGAAATCCTCACCGGCAAGGCGCCTGCCAATGCGCTGGCGGCACCGGTGGCGGAACAGCTCGGACCGGAACTCGACAAACGGGTCAGTCGGGCCAATTTTGGCTGTTTTGTGCTCTATCCGGCGCGGATGGATCGGCGGACCGGCGATATGATCGACTGGGTGGCCGGCATCCTCGCCACCACCAAGAACATTTCCATCGCCAGGCTCAGCCGGGAATGGAGTCAGCTGATGCAATCCACTGAATTGGTGGTCGCCACCACCGATCTGACCAAGGAGCAGGCGGACTGGGCCCTGACCCTGAAGAAGGCCCAGCCGCAACCAGCCGGAAAAACAGGACAATAACCAATTGCCAGGGGGCTGGTTCGGTTTGATCCCGAGGACGCCCCGCGGTCTGCCACCCGGTGGCAAGGGCCTTGAAGAAAACGGCTGCGAGATGTCGCGCCCCGAGAAGGCGGACAAGGGGTAAAGGATGGGAAAAAGCTCTTGCCTAACCGGTTGCATTCAAGGTAAGGATGCACCCTGATACGCTTAAGTGGCTCAGGGTGCGGAACCAAGGGGTACCCGTGGCGGGCCGGGCGAACCAGGAACCTGTTTTGACTCCTGTTTTTTCGTGGGTATCAGAAAAACCGCATTTTCGACGTAACTGCTTTTGAGGGTAAAAAAAGGAGGGATGACGTGATTTTTGATTCGGAAACAAAACTCTGGCTTTCCGGCAACGAGGCGATAGCCCTGGGTGCCTGGGAAGCGGGTGTCACCGTGGCCTCGGGCTATCCGGGAACGCCGTCGACCGAGATCATGGGCAACCTGGCCCGCTACGAGGGCGTCTATGCCGAATGGGCCCCCAATGAAAAAGTGGGGCTCGAAGTTGCCATCGGCGCTTGTTTCGCCGGTGCCCGGGCGCTCGCCACCATGAAGCACGTCGGCCTCAACGTGGCGGCCGACCCCCTGTTCACCGCATCCTACACCGGGGTACGCGGCGGATTGGTGATCCTCAACGCCGACGACCCCCAGATGCACAGCTCCCAGAACGAGCAGGACAACCGCAACTATGCATTCGCCGCCAAGCTGCCGATGCTGGAACCCTCCGATCCGGCCGAGGCCAAGGCGATGATGCCGCGTGCCTATGCCTTGAGTGAGCAGCTGGACACCCCGGTGATCGTCCGGATCACCACCCGGATCGCCCATGTCAAGGGCGTGGTGGAAAAGGGGGTGCGCTGTCAGGTGCCCGAGCCTTCCATCGAGAAGGTGCCGGCCAAGCTGGTGATGCTGCCCGGCAATGCCCGGGTGCGGCGTCAGGCCGTGGAACAGCGGATGGCAACCGCCCGCGAGCTGGCCGAAACCCTGCCGGAAAACCGGATCGAGCCCGGCGTTGGCCCGCGCGGCTTCATTACCGCCGGCGTCCCCTACAACTACGTCAAAGAGGCCTTTCCCACCGCCCCGGTGCTCAAGCTGGGCATGGTCTGGCCCCTGCCGGAAAAAATGATCCGCGAATTTGCCGCCTCGGTTGAGGAACTGATCGTGGTCGAGGAGCTCGATCCCTTCCTCGAGCTGCACATCAAGTCCATGGGGATCGCCTGCCACGGCAAGGACATTATTCCCAGCCAGGGTGAATTGAACTCGTTCATCGTCCGCAAGGCGGTGGAACCCGATTCCATCGGCGAGCTGTTCGCGCCCCTGAACCTGCCGATGCGACCGCCCAACATGTGCGCCGGCTGCCCGCATCGCGGTCTGTTTTATGGTCTCTCCAAGATGAAGAACGTCTTTGTTTCCGGCGATATCGGCTGTTACACCCTGGGCTTTCTACCGCCGCTCTCCGCCATGGACGCCTGCGTCTGCATGGGCGCTTCGATCACCATGGCCCACGGCATGTCCAAGGCCATGGGCAAGAGCGGGGAAGGGAAGATCGTGGCCGTTCTCGGCGATTCCACCTTCATGCACTCGGGCATCACCGGCCTCTTGAACGCAGTTTACAACAAGTCCTACGCCTCCGTGATCCTCCTTGA
>Ga0074197_1002802_pt1 | contig 11495 bp, 9 predicted proteins | sample EPASupsiteSAE305_FD_64526 | JGI IMG/M metagenome (GOLD analysis project Ga0074197, IMG submission 64526) | Bioremediated contaminated groundwater microbial communities from EPA Superfund site, New Mexico - SAE3-05 reassembly with SPADES | ecosystem: Environmental > Aquatic > Deep subsurface >...
TCTTAAATATGCGTTTATCTGTTCCCCGCGCATGCGGGGATGAACCGTACATGGTCAACCGTCGCGCCCGACTCGATAGCTGTTCCCCGCGCATGCGGGGATGAACCGAAAATTTAGAAATATTGTACTTTTGCCTCTTGCTGTTCCCCGCGCATGCGGGGATGAACCGCAAAATGACGATTGAACAGCTGAATGAGAAAACTGTTCCCCGCGCATGCGGGGATGAACCGTGCTTATCGGCGCAAGTGCGGCAGAAGCAGCACTGTTCCCCGCGCATGCGGGGATGAACCGGTGCATTTATGCCTTGCCCGATTGCTTCTCTTCTGTTCCCCGCGCATGCGGGGATGAACCGTACATGGTCAACCGTCGCGCCCGACTCGATAGCTGTTCCCCGCGCATGCGGGGATGAACCGAGCTTCGCGCAGCAATTGAGGGAACTGAGCGGCTGTTCCCCGCGCATGCGGGGATGAACCGAACAGGAGGACCTGATACGACCCCGGGAATTGCTGTTCCCCGCGCATGCGGGGATGAACCGGCGGCAATAGCTTCATCCATTTCTTTTATACCCTGTTCCCCGCGCATGCGGGGATGAACCGCCAACCGATACAGCAGAGAGATACCCCAGCTTCTGTTCCCCGCGCATGCGGGGATGAACCGATTTCTTCTTATATAAACATTATTTGTTGCACCTGTTCCCCGCGCATGCGGGGATGAACCGGAGGTAGAGGAAGTCTATGTCAAAAATTGAAACTGTTCCCCGCGCATGCGGGGATGAACCGGCGTTTAGGGTGCCGACGGAAGATTTTGTATGCTGTTCCCCGCGCATGCGGGGATGAACCGCTGGCTGTAATGAACGCAGGCATATCGCAGGGCTGTTCCCCGCGCATGCGGGGATGAACCGCAATTTGAAATGGATGTCAAAAAATATGGTACCTGTTCCCCGCGCATGCGGGGATGAACCGACAGATTATAACCAGAAACATGCATAGTAAAACTGTTCCCCGCGCATGCGGGGATGAACCGTGGACAATGGAGAGGGCCAAGGCTGCAGGGCTCTGTTCCCCGCGCATGCGGGGATGAACCGGTACTTGCAGGTCCGTATGGACACGCAGAGGTCTGTTCCCCGCGCATGCGGGGATGAACCGTCGTTAGTGGCTTTACGCAGTGGTTCAAGGTCCTGTTCCCCGCGCATGCGGGGATGAACCGAATCGGCCACCAGGGAGTATGCCAAGAATATCCTGTTCCCCGCGCATGCGGGGATGAACCGCGGTGCAGGAATGCGCCGGAGCCCGAGCCGGTCTGTTCCCCGCGCATGCGGGGATGAACCGGCAGATAAAATCGGCGGAAGGATTTGATATATCTGTTCCCCGCGCATGCGGGGATGAACCGTGAAACGTCAAGAAGGGGGAGAAAAGCTAAATGCTGTTCCCCGCGCATGCGGGGATGAACCGTAATGTATCTCTGCCGTGATTGCAGAGACATTCTGTTCCCCGCGCATGCGGGGATGAACCGGGCGTAGATTGTCGGCTGATACTATGTCAAGGCTGTTCCCCGCGCATGCGGGGATGAACCGGCCCTCCATGGGAATGTGTCGCCTTATTCCCACTGTTCCCCGCGCATGCGGGGATGAACCGTCCTCGAACGTGCCGTAAGACAGCTCGCCTGACTGTTCCCCGCGCATGCGGGGATGAACCGATACGAACGGCGTGGCTTGTACCTATGCTTCACTGTTCCCCGCGCATGCGGGGATGAACCGTTTTAGTTGTCATGCCTTCTGATTTTCCGGTTCTGTTCCCCGCGCATGCGGGGATGAACCGCTGTTATATGGGATTATAATAGATATAAAGAGCTGTTCCCCGCGCATGCGGGGATGAACCGAACTTTCTCAGCCGATAGGCTATACCTCCGAACTGTTCCCCGCGCATGCGGGGATGAACCGTATATTCTTGACCTTGTGATTAAGGCGGCGGTCTGTTCCCCGCGCATGCGGGGATGAACCGCAGGACTTGCTCGTTCTCGACCGCATCGGCGACTGTTCCCCGCGCATGCGGGGATGAACCGACTCCATGTTCCTCTCGATATGGGCACAATCACCGGCTCAAGCTCGCCTTCCCGATCGCGCGCAGGAACGTCGATCTCAAGCGGCCCCTAGTCGGAACGCAATGTCTTCTTGGTCTTACCGTTCTACCTATTGGTCGTTTCTTTTTCCGCTTGGTCATTCTTTTCATAGCCACGATGACCGGTCATCTCGGCGTCCATATGGATTATTTCTGTATTCCATATTGTTTCTCTACAACCATATTCTTGGGCAATTGCTAAGACTATCTCAGATCCTGATCTGAATTCTTTTGTTACATCCTTACTTGTCATGTTCGACCCAGATTAATTTACTGACATCGTAGCCAGCGCTTTTGGCGATCATAAGATATTCGTTCCGTACTTCATCCGGTATCGTCTTTGTTCTCGAGAGTATCCATAGATAATTTAAGTTGCTTCCTGCGATGAGAGCATACTGATAGTCTTTGTCCAATGCTATGACATTATAGGCAGCATAAAATGGTCCAAAAAATGATACTTCCAGTGCTGCGAGAGTATCGTCTCCCCTAAATCTCGCTTTGCCATTTGCTTCCTGCCATTTCTTGGTGACATAATTATATCCTCTGTTTTTTACATCTATTTTCCCATCCTTCCTTATTGAATATTCTGCAGTGGTGTTATTGAGATTTTTTTCAAAAGAAAAGTCAAACCGGGCAATTTCATACCATTTCCCTAAATACTTTTCTTTTTCAAAGTGATCTACCACATTAGCCCCGTTAGGGATTGTGGCACACGAAGAAAAGAATGCCATGCCAATTATAAGAGTCATGACAAAGCCCAATGTTCTTTTCATACGACCTCCTATACGAGTATTCGTGACTTCAAAAACAATTTTTAGATATTAGAGCCAATTTCAAAAGTCGGACGAGTTTTGAAAGAGCCTCATTAAGAGTATAATTGATATCGGTATTTTTTTCATATTTTTGCGTGTAGAGTCCCCTCTGGGAGGGCTTTTAAGATACTGTCTTGGTCATTCCGTGCCGTGTGACAATAAATGTATTGATGGTATAATGACTTATCAATAAATAAAATTTCAGGATATGATGCCTATTATTCACAGGCGCAAAGAAGTGAGCAAAAAGGGCAAAAATTTTTGCTACACCTCAGGCGACGGAAGGCCAGCCAATTCTGCGGCCTGAGGCGTAAAAATCAAAACATCATAAAAGAAATATGAAAAATTTGTTGACTAAGGCCGAAAGGTGAGATACATTCTTTTCAGAAGGGGAGTAGCACCCCAAAGACGGTTTTCGTCTCTGGGGGATCGGATCCGTCAAGACGGCCTTTTGAAGGGCCCGGGCCGATCGCTTATAAAAAAGCCCGCAAGACCTCCATTGGCACCGAGAGGTGTACGTGGAGGTCTTTTTTTCTTTTGGAGGACGTATGTCGTTGAAAGCACGTATCGCCAAGAGCATTGTCATGTCAAAGATCAAGTATATCCGGGAGGATCCCGATACCAGATTGCCCGAGATACTCGACTCGGCGCGGAAAATCGATCGCACGGGACGCTTTGATTCCGCGTTCGATACGCTCGAGCCGATTGCAAAAGATCGCAACAACAACTGGAACCGTATGGTTCGGTCCCTGCTTGCCGAAACCGATCCGGTCTGTCTCGAAAAACTGATAGGCAATCTGGCCATCAATACGGAGCTCTCTTCCCTGCATATTCGTGAAAGGGCCATGAAGAAATATGGCTGCAATATTCCTTGGGCAATACTCATGGACCCCACCGCCGCATGCAACTTGCATTGTATCGGCTGCTGGGCGTCCGAATACCAGAAAACCGCCAACATGGACTTCGACCTGCTCGACCGTATAATCACGGAGGGCAAGAAACTCGGCATCTACATGTACATCTATTCCGGCGGCGAGCCCCTCGTGCGCAAGGCCGACCTTTTCCGGCTCGCGCAAAAACATTCGGATTGCTACTTCCTCGCTTTTTCAAACGCCACGATGGTGGACGAGGCTTTTGCGGAAGAATCCGCAAGAGTCGGCAACTTTGCGCTCGCCATCAGCATCGAGGGCTTCGAAGAGGAGACCGACATGCGCCGCGGCAAAGGCACGTATGCGAAAGTTATTGCGGCGATGGATATTCTCAAGGCCCGGGGTATTCCTTTCGGATTTTCCGCATGCTATCACCGGTACAATACCGATGTTGTTGGCTCCGAGTCTTTTGTCGATTTTATGGTCGAAAAGGGTGCCCGGTTCGGCTGGTACTTTACTTACATGCCTCTCGGCAGGGACGCGAAAACCGACCTGCTCGCCACGCCCGACCAGCGTGAATATATGTACCGCAAGGTCCGTGAGTACCGCGAGACTAAGCCGATTTTCGTGCTCGATTTCTGGAACGACGGCGAATATGTCAAGGGCTGCATCGCCGGCGGCAAGAGCTATCTGCACATCAATGCGGCGGGCGATGTGGAACCCTGCGCGTTCATACACTACTCCAACGCGAATATCCACAACATGAGCCTGATAGATACGCTGCGGCAGCCTCTTTTCCGCGAATACGCCGCGGGCCAGCCCTTCAACGAGAACCACGTGCGACCCTGTCCCCTCCTCGACAATCCCGAGAAGCTCAGGGGTATGGTTGAGCGCTCCGGAGCGCATTCGACGCAGCTTCTGGATGAGGAAGACGTTGTCTCCCTGACGGCCAAATGTGAAGACGCGGCCAACAACTGGTCCGCCCGTGCCGACACGCTCTGGAAAGAGCGCAATGAGGAAAAGGCCCGACAGGAAGCAGAAAGGGCCGCCAGAAACGCCGCGCGACAGGGGGCGAAGAACAAAAAAACGGAGGAGGAGATATATCAGCCGTAACCGGTATCAGCAGGGGGAATCCCCTTATATCGCCTAAACGATCGTATCGATAAAGGGCTCGGTTTTTGTTCGGTTTTGACCAAAGGAGGTTATGAACATGAAAGTGAATGATGCAGTCGGCAAGTGGTTGGGATGGATCGGAATAGTGCTTGGCGTGATAGGGTTCTTTTGGGCGTCTATATGGATGGGCATTGGGGCAATCGTCCTCGGCCTCGTGGGAATCTTTTCTTCGCAGAAAGTCCTCAATGGGGTTGCGATGGGTGCTGGTGTGATAGCCTTGATAATAGGACTTGTTTAAAAGTTTCTGTGTCTTTGTACGAGCAGGAAGCCATGACTTCGTCGTCGCTTCCTCAAAATCCGGCCGGGCCCTTTATCGATACGGTTGTATGGGTTTGAAGGCTGTACCCTCGCTGGTTTTTCGCTCATTGATATTCACCCAGAGCTTCTAAATCAGTATTATAAACTTGGTATGATCGATTATTATTTGGTGCTAGAGGTCACAAAGGACGCTTCAGCTGACGAAATCAAGTCACACTATCGGCGTTTGGCGATGCAATGGCATCCTGACCGCAATAAGGGTTCGAAGCAGGCCGAGGAGCATTTTAAAGCCATATCCGAAGCCTACTCTGTGTTGTCCGATCCCGCCTCGAAGGCGGCGTATGATGAATCGCTCCGTATGGGAACGGACTATCGCGCAGGGCAACAGCAAGGTCGGCCGGAAGAATCGGGCGCTTATGGACCATTCGGGTTTGGTTTCGGCTTCGCGGATGGATTCGGATCTTCGTCGGGCCAGGAAAGGGCCGGGGCCTTCGAATGGGCTTCGGGATTCTCTAAAGAGCGTGCGTCCAACATGTTCATGGACGAGATGTACAATCTTGCCATCGAACTGACAATGCAGAACATTCCCTGGCGCGATATCGCCCAGGAGCTTATAAAGCGCGGCTGTCCGGAATCCACCGCCCGGGAAATAGCCAAAAAGATCGAGACGCAGCGCAAAGCGATGGTCAGGAACAGGGCAAAGCCCTATTTTATCCGTTCGGCCCTGTCGGGGGCTCTTGGATTGGGCATGTTTGCGATGTTCGGAGGATTCGGCCTTCTCGGCTTCATCGGGCTCATCATGTCCCTGAACGGCGGATACAACCTGATTCGGGCCATCTACTTTCTGACTACGGGCGTGGCCCCCAAGGGTGGTGTGATGTAGGAGGTGTTGCCGAATCCTTCTTCCAGGGCGCATACTAGGACTATGGACGAGAGTAGTTTCATCTTCGGTGTGGATCTGGATGGGGTGGTGGGCGATTTCTACGGGGCCATGCGCACAATAGCGGCGGAATGGCTGGACAGGCCCATAGAGTCGCTCACTCCGGAAGTGTCGTTCGGGCTCTCCGAATGGGGCCTCGACGAATACGGGGGCTACGAGAAGTTACACCGTTTTGCCGTGACGCAACGCGGCCTGTTTCGGAATATGGAACCCGTGAGGGATGCTCCGGCCACCCTCAGGAAGCTCTCCGTGCGGGGCGTTCGAATCCGCATAATAACCCATAGACTCTTCCTGAAGTACTTTCATAGGGAGGCCATCGCTCAAACGATAGAGTGGCTGGACGCCCACGATATTCCCTACTGGGATCTCTGCTTCATGAAGGACAAGGGTGCCGTAGGGGCGCATGTCTATATAGACGATTCGCCGGAGAATGTAGAAAGCCTCAGGGCACAGGGCTGCCATACCATAGTGTTCAGCAATTCCACAAACCGTGCGATTCCAAAACCGCGTGCGGATACCTGGGAGGATGTAGAACGATTGGTTCTGGAGGCCTACGAGGAGTGGCGCACGGGGACGCTGGGGCTCTTCGGAGCTTCGGGCTACGATCCAGGATCTGTCCGTGGATAACCAGCAGAATCAATGATTCCACATTGAGTGCCCGGCGTCTGCATTTTCAGGCAGATGCAAGTGTTTATTCTTTAAAAGAATACGAAGTTACAAAAAAAAACTTGACAGAATCGGGAAATGGTTTTATCGTGAATTCATCAAAACGTTTTGACGATTTGATGGAGGCAAAACATGAGGAAGAAAAAAATTGCATCGATGATGGTGCTCCTTCTTTTGGCGGTAGCCCTGGGATCGCTGTGGGCGCAGCCCAAGACGACGCTTACCGTGCTGTGGTTCAACGACGCGAATGAATCCGATGTGTTTATGGCGACGATGGCCGATTACCAGCAAGACCATCCGAATGTCACCATCGACATGCAGGTAATTCCCTTCAAGGACTACGAGAACAAACTCAGGTTGATGATTGCGGGCGGGAATCCTCCCGATGTCGCGCGCCTCGCGAGCGCCCATGTGCCGCTCTTCGCGAATAGCCTTGAGCCGCTTTCCGGCAAACCGGTATTCGATGAGCTTGCGAAGGGCTATTTCGCTTCTTCCCTGGCGCTTGGACAGGACGATAATGGCCGCGTCATGGTCATGCCCACGGAGGCGACTGCGAACGGCATGATCGTCAACAAGACCTACTTCAAGAACGCGGGTATCGATGTCGACAAGCTCTCGCAGACCTGGACATGGGACCAGTGGGTGGACGCCATGAAAAAGGTTCTCAAGGCGAACCCAAAAGCCAAGTATGGCATCACGGTGGACTTTTCCACGCACCGTTTTTCCACCTTCCTCTACGAAGCGGGAGGACGCTTTCTTTCCAGCGACGGAAAATCGATGAACTTCAACACCCCCGAAACGCTCGACGCGCTCAAGTTCTTCAAGATGCTGCACGACGAAGCCCTCGCGCCAAAATCGGTCTGGATGGGTTCCGAGAATCCCCAGGAGCTGTTCCAGTCGGGCCTCGTGGCCTGTCACGTCGGCGGTTCATGGCTCATCAACGCCTACAGCAGAAACATCAAGGATTTCGAGTGGGGCGTAGTGCGCATGCCGAGCCGCAAGATCAATTCCTCGGTGCCGGGCGGCAAGTTTGTCGGTACTTTCAAGAATTCTCCCAACAAGAAAGAAGCTCTCGATCTGATTGCGGTGTTCTCCGACAAGGCACACAATGAGCAATATTGCAGGGATACTTTCAATCTGTCGGCACGCAAGGACGCCAACATTACCTATGCGTCGAGATCGAAAGACTTCGCCGTGTTCACCGAGGACCTCAATCTTACTCCTGCCTATACCGCGGATGACTGGAAGAGCGATGTGGTGGCAAAACTCAACTCGTATGCCCGTGAGCAGATAGTGGAAGGCCTGCTCGGAAAGCAGACGATGGAGCAGACTGCGGCCAACATCCAGGCCAAGGGCAATTCATACTTTAAATAATTTTCACTCGTCAGAAGGTATCGGCCTCGCCACCCTGCAGAAGGCGGGGTGGCGGTGGTACCCGAGACAGAGGTGTGCGTGCCGGTCATCGCCGCAATCCTGAGGTGGCCGGCATATACTGTTTTCACAGAGAGATATTCATGAAATCCAGACAGCGATCTCACGGTACATTCGAGCAGACGCGTGCTCCCTTGCTTTTTCTGGCGCCAAACCTGATCATTTTCAGTCTCTTCATTATTTTGCCCGCAATCATGGGCCTTCGGATGTCGTTCTTTGACTGGAGTATCCTCGATGGTTCGAAATATATCGGGTTCAAGAACTTTCGGGATATTCTGGCCGATTCGATGTTCTGGCTGACGCTCAAGAACACGCTGATATATGTCGTGGCGGTCGTGCCGCTTCTGAGTATTTCCGCCCTTGCGCTCGCGCTTCCTCTCGCAGGCGAAGGAAAGGGCATGGGAGTGTTTCGGGCGATATACTATGTACCCACGATGCTCAGCATGATCATTGTCGGCATCGCCTGGAGATGGCTCCTTGGATACGATCTGGGAATCATCAACTACGCCATAAGGCTTGCCGGAGGAAAGGCGGTATCCTGGCTTACGGACGGGACCATGGCGAATATCAGCCTCATATTCGTCACGGTCTGGACCAGGGTTGGCTATTTCATGATGATGTTTATAGGCGGGTTGCAGGCAATTCCCAAGACCTACTATGAGGCGGCAGAGATGGACGGAGCCGGCAGGTTCACAAGGCTCAGGCGCATAACGATCCCCCTCCTGAAACCGATTATCCTTGTCGTCGTCGTGCTCTCCACCATCGAGGCATTCAAGGCGTATGAACTCATATTCGTCATGACCCAGGGCGGGCCGGGGACATCCACCAAATTCCTTGTACAGTATATATATCAGGCGGCCTTCGAGGAGGACAGGATGGGATACGGCGCAGCCATGTCCGTGATTCTCCTCGTCATCATCGGGATATTCACCGCGATTCAGTTCGGCGCGCGGAGGGAGGAGTACACAAATGAATAAATTCTTGAAATATACGCTGCTCCTGATAGTCTCTTTTGTCTTTCTCTTTCCCATACTATGGGTGCTCCTCTCCTCGTTCAAACCGCAGTCCGAGCTTTTTACCTATCCGCTCACGATCCTGCCGCACAGGCCGACGCTGGAGAACTATGTGAATGCGTTTGCGAGCGGCGATTTCATCACCTACTACAAGAATTCCCTCTTTGTGTCAGTGGTGGCGACACTTATCACGATAACGATAAATGTCATGGCGGGGTATGCTCTCTCGAAATTCTGGTTCAGGGGCCGCGACCTCATTTTCTACGTCATGGTGGGCACGCTGATGATTCCTCTTCAGGCGATCATGATACCGATATTCATTCTGTTGAAGAATCTCGGGCTTTTGAATTCGCTCTGGGGCATTATTATTCCACCGGCGGCCACGCCTACGGGTGTTTTTTTGGCGCGGCAGTATCTTCAAACCATTCCAGACTCGTTCATCGAGGCGGCGAGAATCGATGGCGCCGGCGAATTTAAAATCTTCACAATGATCATTGTTCCGCTCGCGAAGCCCATTATAGCCACGATCGCGATTTTCTCGTTCATGTGGCGGTGGAACGACTTTCTCTGGCCCTTCATCGTCGTGTCAGCGAATAAAAAGATGACTCTGCAGTTGGCTCTCGCCAACTTCGTCGGACAGTTCCAGATAAACTGGGGCAACCTTCTCGCCATGACTGTCGTCACGATGATACCGATGATCATAGTATTTCTGGCACTGCAGAAATATTTTGTGAAAGGCCTGACCGCGGGCGGAGTGAAAGCGTAATACCATGTTGCATGCACTGAAGAATCTTGACGGACTCCGCGTTGAGGGCGGCAAGGCATACCTGTCGGGAGAGAATGGCCGACTTGAAGTGACGATTCACGCTCCCCGTGTCGTTTCCGTTTTTTATGTCTTTGACGAATCGATTGTATCTCCCGCGTCGAACATTCCCCATGCCGGATTGTTCGCGGATTATGCGCCGGGCGGCCTGCCGGACGCTGGCGGCATCCACGGCAGCCCCGCCATTTCGTGGGATTCAGCCTCCGAAAGCGGGTCCGGGTCTGAGCTGCGTCACGGCAAGACAGAGGTACTCATCGACAAGGCGACAGCCCGAGTGTCCGTCTATGAGAATGGCGTGCTTGTTCACGGCGGGGAAATCGGCCACAAGGATCTCGTCGTTCCCCAGTATCCGCTCAGAGTGCAGCAGGGCGCCGCACAAGGCTCCGTGCGTGGAAAATTCAATTTCCGCCTCGAGGAAGGAGACGCCTTCTTCGGCCTCGGTGAAAAGACAGGAAGACTGAACAAGCGAAACCGCTCATTCAAGCTGTTCAACAGGGATGCGCTCGGCTACGACGCGGAATCGAGCGACCCTTTGTATATCTCGGTGCCCTTCTTCATGAAGGTCAACAGGGGACGCGGCGCCTTTTGCGGCCTTTTTTTCCCCAATCTGCAGGTCGAGGAAGTGGATTTCGGCGTTGAGAGTATGTTCTATTACGATGTTGTGCTCGACGGAGGACCTTTCGGCTATTATGTTATGACCGGAGGCCGCTACCGCGACATACTGTCGTCCTATTGCAAGCTCTCGGGCATGCCGGCGCTACCGCCCCTCTTCTCCTTTGGCTACCTCACCTCCAGTATGGGATATACCGATCCGGACAATGCGCAGGAGAGGATCCTCGAATTTTTCGACCGCGTTGAGAAGGCAGACATTCCCTGCGAGGGCATGTATTTTTCTTCGGGATATGCCAAGGCGGACAACGGCGAGCGCTACACCTTCGTCTGGAACCGGGAGAAATTTCCCGATCCCGGCCGGTTTATCCGGTCGCTCCGAGAGAGGGGGTACCGAATCTGCTGCAACGTGAAACCGGGGATCCTGTCGGGTCACCCCTGGTACAAAAGGCTTGCTGCTGCGGGCGTGTTCATTCCCGGCGCCGACGGCGCCCCGCTTAAAAGCTACTACTGGGCCAACAGCGCGTCATTCGTCGATTTTTCGAGAAAAGAGGGCTTTGACTGGTGGGGGAAGGCTTTGACCGAACACATTATCGACAAGGGAGTAGCCGGTGTCTGGAACGACAATAACGAGTTCGAGATAGAAGACGATTCCCTGCCAGCACAAACATATAAGAAGTTCCTGCCGGTAAAAATGGCCCAGGCTTCGTTCGAGGCATTGCGGAAGGCCAATCCCGGCAAGCGCCCATGGCTCATCAGCCGCTCGGGCTACGCCGGTCTGCAG
>Ga0074197_1002803_pt1 | contig 11491 bp, 10 predicted proteins | sample EPASupsiteSAE305_FD_64526 | JGI IMG/M metagenome (GOLD analysis project Ga0074197, IMG submission 64526) | Bioremediated contaminated groundwater microbial communities from EPA Superfund site, New Mexico - SAE3-05 reassembly with SPADES | ecosystem: Environmental > Aquatic > Deep subsurface >...
GCTGTGGGGCCGAGGTGCCGTCTCGCGACGGCCGGCGTCTGTGAAGGTGTACATTTCCTTCTCCACGATATCCGTCGTCTCGCCGGTGGATTTGACGAACAGTTCCCTGTATTCCACCGCCGGAAAACGGAGTTCCCCGTACCCGTACAGGCGGAATATGCGGCGCGCCGTTTCTTCCAGGGCGGCGAAGGCGGCTGAATCCGGGTGGAAGATGTCCCGGAAGCCGCGTATGGAGTTTATCATGAGAGTTGTTGCGCCATCGATGTCAGGCGTTTTATGTCCTTGATGATTATGGTTTTGTCCTTGTATTCGAGTATGCCGGCGTTGCGCATTACTGAAAGAACTCTGGACAGCGGTTCTCGCGTGGTGCCGACAAAATCCGCCAGTTCGGAAAGGTTCATGTTTATTCGCGCTCCGGGTCCGCGCCCGCGCACCAGCGCGAGCATGGCGCAGGCCAGCCGGCCCAGCATGTTGTGGAAAAGCAGGCCCTCGATCTCCTCGTTGGCGTGGCGCAGTCTTTCCGACAGGGCGCTCAGCAGCCTCATGGTGAAGTGGCTGTCGGTGGTTATGAGCCTGCGGAAATTGTGCTTGTTTATGACGATAAGGGACGAGTCCTCCACCGCCATGGCGGAGGCGGAGCGCAGCTTGCCGCCGAGCAGCGCCATCTCGCCGAAAAAATCCCCCGGCATGAGGTAGGCCAGCGTCTTCGTGCGCTTGCCCGAAGCGGAGGTGAAAATCTTTATGCGCCCGGACGAGACAATGAAGAAATGGTTGCCCACTTCCTCCTTCGCAAATATGACTGTCCCTGCCTTGAAGCGTTCCTGATCCGCGATTTTCGCGATTTTGCGCAAATCCGGTGCCTGAAGGTTCTTGAACAGGTGCACCTGCTTAAGATATTTCTGGGCCATTTTGCCACCCCGTATATCGCCGATTGCCCGCATGACCGGGGCCATGAGGGCTAAATATATACATATTATCGCAAAAAAGCCCCGCCAGTGGAATGGCGGGGCCGGTATACGGATTCCAGAATATTCAGCGGGAAACCAGTTCCTGTACGGTGTCGGCCAGTTTCCGCGCGGCGGAAAGGGCGTCCGGCAGGTCCAGCCTGGCGTATGCGTCTGACATGGCTTTCAGCGCGCCGCTGTCCGAAAGCAGGGTTCGCAGTGCAGCATCAAGGTCCCGTTCTATGGATGAGGTTTCCAGGAGTATTTTCGCCGCGCCGCACGAGGCCAGCGCGCCGGCGTTTTTCTGCTGGTGATTCTCAGCCAGAGGGAGCGGTATCAGGAGCGAGGGCGTGCGGACTATCGAGAGTTCCGTCACTGTCCCGGCGCCTGAGCGGGCTACTATAAGGTCGCTGGCGCGCATGGCGGCGTTCATGTTTTCGCAGTACGGAAGAACCGACAGGTTCGGGGTTTTGGCGCACTGCGCCGACACCGCTTCAAAATTCGCCTTGCCGGTCACTATAACGAAGTGCGTACCGCTTAGTTCGGCGGCGAGGCTGGAAAACACCTTTGCGGCCGCGGCATTAAGACGCTTCGCTCCCTGGCTTCCGCCAAACAGAAGCACCCGCTTTTCGAAAGGCTGAAATCCCAACTCGGTTTCCGCTTCCGCGCGTGAAAGCTTTTTCTCGAACTGCGGGCGTACCGGCGTGCCGGTGATGACGGCCTTGGGATTGCCCCTTAGTTCCGCAACAGGCAGGCCGAGGACTATGCGGTCCACGAACGGGAGGAGGGCCTTTGATGCCAGTCCGAGTGTGGCGTTAGAGTCGTGTATAAGCGTTCTGCTCCCGCCGAAAGAGCCGGCCAGTACGGCGGGGAAGCATATGTATCCCCCCGTTCCCACCACAATGTCCGGATGCCAGTCCTTTATCACCCGTCTTGCGGTAAGCAGGGCTGAAACGGTTTTACGGATAAAGGCGAACTGCCTGAGCGGATTCGCGCTGCGCGGAAAGCCGGCCACATCCAGCTGAAACGAGGGTATCCCCCGCTCGTCTAATAGAGGCTGGCAGATGTCGTCCCTGCGCAGGGAAAACAGCACATCCCAGCCGCGTGACTTCAGTTCCAGCGCAAGGGCTAGGCCGGGATAAAAATGCCCGCCGGTTCCGCCGGCGGCTATAAGCGCGCGTTTTTTCATATGTTAAGCAGCGGACTGTACTGCGCCCTCTTGCGCGAAATGCTGAGAAGTATGCCCATCATTATCATGGTGGACAGAAGGGAGCAGCCGCCGTAGGAAAAGAACGGTAGCGGGAGCCCCTTGGTAGGTATGAGGCCGAGGGCCATCGACATGTTGAAACAGGCCTGACCTATTATGAGAGCGGATATGCCGTAAGCCGCAAGCGCGTTGGTGTAGGAGTATTCCACCGAGGCTTTTGCCGCCCGTATGCCCAGTATGAACAGAGCCACGAAGAGCGCTATTATCGCTAGACAGCCCAGCATCCCTATTTCCTCCGCGATGACGGCGAAGATGAAGTCGGTGTGGGGCGCCGGGAGGTGCAGCTTCATTTCCGACGCGCCGAAGCCTTTGCCGAACCAGCCGCCTGAGCCCACTGTTATCAGGGACTGGACAAGCTGGAAGCCCGCGCCCTGCGCGTCGCTTTCAGGCGAAAGGAACGTCTGCACGCGTTTCAGCCGGTAAGGTGAAGATATTATGAACAGGGCCAGCAGCGGAAGCGTGGACAGCCCGGCCACTATAAGGCCCATCATCCTCGCCCCCCCCACGAACATCATGACCATGGTGACGGCGAACAGCAGGGCAGGAGTGCCCAGGTCCTTGCCGATGTAAATCAGGAAAAGCGTTATGGCGGCCACGCCAAGTGGTTTGAGTTGCGCGCCGAAGCGCGTTTCCAGCGCCTGCCTGTTTTTATCTATGTAGTCGGCCAGATACCAGATGAGCGCTATCTTGGCGAATTCACTTGGCTGAAGCTGGAAGCCCGCTATCTTTATCCACCTGTGGGTGTTCGCTGTTTTGGTGACAAAAAGCGCCGCCACGAGCAGACCCCATACCGCCCATAGGACGTGTATCGGCGCTATCTTCGTCCGCACCCTGTCCCAGTGCGTGGAAAGGTACCACATCGCCGTGCCGCCCATCGCAAGCGCTATAAGCTGCTTTTTGAGGTAGTATACCGTTGTTTTGGTCAGAAAGGCGCTGGCTGAGTATATGAAAACCATTCCCCCGATAAGCATTATCAGGATGACGAGAAGAAGCGTGAAGTCGGCCGGATTACCGGGGCCGCCGTACCGCGTCTGGCGGGCGGCGACCCCTTTGTCCGGCTTGAAGAGAATGGTGTAGTCCTTTGGCATGTCAGCGCACTTTCAGGGACGCCAGCGAGAACAGCATCAGTATTATGCCGGCTATCCAGAATCTTATCGTCACCTTAGGTTCCGCTATGCCGGAAAGCTCGAAGTGATGGTGCAGCGGCGCCATGCGGAAAATGCGTTTCCCTCCCCTGAACTTGTAGGAGGCCATCTGGAGGACCACGGAGACCGTCTCCACGACGAAAACGCCGCCCACTATGGGGAGTATCAGTTCCTGCTTTATGCAGATTGCCGACACGCCTATTATGCCGCCCAGGAACAGGGAGCTTGTGTCCCCCATGAACACCTGCGCGGGGTAGGAATTGAACCACAGGAAGCCTAGGCAGGAGCCCACCAGCGCCCCCAGGAACACCGTTATTTCACCAGCCCCTTCAACGGGTATTATTTTCAGGTATTCGGCGAATTTCATGTTGCCAGCCACGTAGGCGAATACGGCGTAGGTGAGGGCGCAGAATATCATGTTGCCCGCGGCAAGGCCGTCCTGGCCGTCCGTAAGGTTGACGGCGTTGGACGCGCCCACTATAAGGAACATGGAAAGAGCCATGTACAGGAATGAGAGGTCCCATATGAAACCCTTGGTGTAAGGGGCGTATACCGCGGTGGTGAAATCCTCGTTCGGCGGGTAGATGGTCAGGTATCCCACCACGGTTATGGCGGCAAACATCTGCACCACCAGCTTCAGGGAGGAAGGCGCGCCGGCGGGGTTCTTTTTGACCAGCTTGGTGTAGTCGTCCAGTATGCCTACGAAAGCCAGCAGCCCCGTGGTCCACATGAGCAGCCAGATGAAGCGGTTGTCTGGCCGGGCCCATAGGAGGACGCTTACAGTGAGCGTTATCAGTATAAGGATTCCGCCCATCGTTGGAGTGCCGCTTTTTGAAAGGTGCGTCGCGGGGCCGGACTGCCTCTGTATCTGCTGTATCTTGTAGGAGCGCAGCTTTTCTATAATCTTCGGCCCTATTATAAGACTCAGCAGGAAGGCCGTGACCACCGCGCCTCCGGTGCGGAAGCTGATGTACTGGAATATGTTCAGCGGGCTGAATATGTCCCGGTAATTGGCTAGATAGTAGAGCATGGTATTTTGGCGCTACAGGTGCTGCGTCCCTCCTTTTTGCGTTTCCCCGGCCTTTCCGGTCTTCGCGTCCGGCAGCGACGCGGCCTGCGGCCTGTCCGGCTGTACTCCGACAAGACTGAGAAGCTTGCCCGCTATGTCGGCGAAAGCGGGGGCGGCCACTTCGCCGCCGTAAATAGCGTTGCGCGGATGGTCCACCGCTACGAGTATGGTGAAGCGCGGGTTGTGCGCGGGAACGAAGCCGCAGAAGGAGGCCACGTGCTTGGTGCTGACATAGTGTCCGTTCTCCAGTTTCTGCGTGGTGCCCGTCTTGCCGGCGATGCTGTAGCCCTTTATCTGGGCGCGCATTCCGGTTCCCGCATCCACCACGCGTACCAGCATGTCCGTAGTCTGTCCGGCCACTTTTTCGGAGACCACCCTCCGCACCTGCACCGGCTTCGAGACGAAAATGTCCTTGCCGTCAGGCCCCGTTATCTTGTGCAGAAGCTGGGGCTCCATCATAAGGCCGCTGTTGGCGAGAGCTGAATAGGCGGTGGCGAGCTGGACCGCGGTAACAGCTATGCCGTGGCCGTAACCCGCGGTTATCAGGTTTATCGGCAGCCACTTCTCCATCGGGCGTATGCTGCCTTTTGATTCGCTGGGGTAGCTTATTAGGGTTTTGGTGCCGAAGCCGAAGCTCCTTATTTTCGCGTAAAACTTGCGCACGCCCATCTTCATGGCTATCTTCGCCGAGCAGATGTTCGAGGAATACTGCATTATCTCCGGCACCTTCGCCACGCCGAGCTTATGATCGTCGTTGATGGTTATTTTCGGGGAATAGGCCCATTTCCCCTCGGCGGTGCAGTCGAAGCTGTCGTCTGGAGTGATGTCCCCCTCCTCGAGCGCCGACGCGATTGTCACCATCTTGAAGGTGGAGCCCGGCTCGTATATCCACTGGAAGGGCATGGGCTGCCCCGGCTTGGCGGGCGACGAGGCCATGGCCAGTATCTCCCCGGTGCGCGGGTCCTGCACTATGGCCATGCCGCCGTCGGCTTTAGACGTTTCCACTGCGTTCTTGAGCGCGTTTTCCGTCTGCACCTGCAACTGCGCGTCTATGGTCAGGTAGATGTCCGAGGGCGGTTCGTCCGATTCCTTGCTCCGGCTGTAGATTATATTCCCGCGGCCGTCCTTCATCACGCTCTGGTCGCCGGTCTTGCCGCCAAGCACCTGTTCGTAGAACAGCTCGAGCCCGCTGGCGCCGGAGTTTTCGGAATTCACCGTGCCGAGCACGTCCATCGCCATCTCTCCCGAAGGGTGATAGCGGGTGAAGTCCTGCGTAAGCTCGACCCCGGCGTATATGGTCGCTGCGGACATGGCGTCCTTTATGGCCAGGTAATCCTCGGGGCCTATTTTCCTGCGTACGACGAAATAGTTCTGGGCCGCGTTCCATTTCCCCTCCAGCTCCTTTTTGTCCATGCCGAGCCTGGAGGAAACTATTGAGATAATGGTGTTTTTGTTTTTCTCCCCCGCGTCCTTCTTCAGTATCGCGCAGGTGAAGGTGGGAAGGGATTCCGACAGTATGGTCCCGTTGCGGTCGAAAATACGTCCGCGCAGCTTCACGCCGGTAAGCGTGCCTGTGGCGCGTTTGTCGGCCCGGACGGCCATTTCCTCGTGCCGGATGGTCTGTAGGTAGAACAGGCGCAGGAATATGGGCGCGAAAAAGAACAGGCACGCTACGCCTGCCATATCCATGCGGCCCTTGATGCGTCCGGCTGCCATTTGTGGGTGTCCCGCCTATCTGTCCGTGTTATCCCGCGTGAAAAGCCGCGTAAGCCAGCCATGCTGGGAGGTGCGCTGGGAGACGGAGTCCTCCAGCGTGAATACGCGTTCCGGCCCGGGAATGGACATCGCGAGGCGGCGTTCCGCCTCGGTCTGCAGGTAGGCCGGGCTCTTCAGTTCCTGCACCCGGAACCGCAGGTGTTCATTGCGGGCTTTCACAATAGCGATCCTGCCGTGGGCCTGCGTTATGCGCGCGGCCGTGGCTGTCGCCTGCACCCTCTCGAATACCAGGGTTAACGCGAAGACCCCCCCCGCGATAACCCAGCACAAAGCTTCTTTCTGTCCCATTTCGATGCTCTTTACTGCCTGAATTTGTTCTTGCTCGGCTGCGGGGCGTCCGTTTTTCGTATCGCCCGCAGTTTCGCGCTCCGTGAGCGCGGGTTGGCCGCCATCTCTTCTTCCGTAGGCAGCTGCGGTTTCCTGAAAAGCAGCTGCCAGCCCCCGCCGGCCTGCAGTTCAAGGAAAAACCGCTTCACTATCCTGTCTTCCAGCGAATGGAAGGATATGGCGCACAGCACGCCTTCCGGCGCGGTTATCGCCGCCATCCCCTCAAGACCTTTTCTGACCGTGTCCAGTTCCGCGTTGACGCATATCCTGAGCGCCTGGAAAATCCTCGTGGCCGGGTGCACCCTGCTGTGCCTCATCCGCGGAACCGCCCGTTCCACCACCTCGCGCAGTTGCGCCGTGGTGCGTATCGGCGCGCGCTGCCGGGCGGCCGTTATGGCCATGGCCGCGCGCCTTGAAAAACGTTCTTCTCCGTATTCCCAGAACACCCGCGCCAGCTCCTCGGCGGGCCAGGTGTTGACCATCTCGTCGGCCGTGAGGCTTGTGGCGGGCGAGAATCTCATGTCGAGATGACCCTCGGCCATGATTGAAAACCCGCGCGAGGCGCTGTCCAGTTGCAGCGAGGAAACGCCGAAATCGAAAAGCGCGCCGTCCACCTTCGCCGCGCCGCGCTCGGCAAGCCTTGCCGCCGCGTTGACGTAGCTGTCGCAGACAAGTTCCGCCCTGCCGCCAAACCCGGCCATTGCGGAGCGCCATATTTCCGCGGCCTGCGGGTCCACTTCGAAAGCGTAAAGCCTGCCCTTGTCCGAGAGCCGCGCCGCTATTTGCGCGCTGTGCCCACCGAGGCCGGCTGTCGCGTCCACATAAACTCCGTCCGGCTTCACGCCGAGGGCAGCCAGCGTTTCGGCCGGCATTACCGGTTTGTGGACCGGGACGGTGCTCATAAATCGAATATCCTCGCGAACCTTTCCGCGTTGGGGGCTATGTGCTTGTTCGCGTAAGCGTCCCAGGCCGCGGCGTCCCACAGTTCGGCCTTGTTGCCGACGCCGACAATGACGGCTTCGCCTTTTATTCCGGAGTATTCCCGCGCTTCCGCCGGCAGCAGTATCCTGCCTGCTGAATCCGGCTCCGCCTCCACGGCGTTGCCGAAGAAAAAGCGCTTGAAGGCCTGCTCGTCTTCCTTCGAGGCGGCGCGGAACGCGCTCATGTTGTCCCTGAGCAGCGCTTCCCATTGCGACGGAAGGAACAGCAGCAGGTATCTGCCGGGTCCGTAAGTGAGCATGAAATGACCGCCCTTTTCCGCGCGCAGGGCCTCCCGGAATCTGGGCGGCAGCACTATGCGGTTTTTGGGATCCAGGTTGTACCTGGCCGTCCCGTGAAAAGCGGACATTCTCTCCCCTTGTCACTATATGACACAACATGACACTTCATGACACGAACAATGTTAGTATATGCCATGCGGGAGCATTAGTCAAGTCGCCAGACGGAGAGCCGCTTTCACCAGTTTTTCCTGCTTCCCGGACCTGGTCGCGGCTGCGCCAAACGGACGCTTTGTCCGGGCAAAAAAAACGCGGGGGAGAATGCCTGCTTCCCCCCGCGTCCTGTCCAAATGCGCAAATTCCTTTATTTGCCGCCTATCGCTATCTTTCCGGTCTGCACGTCGTAGCGCCACGCGTACTCCAGGGACGCCACCTTGTTGAAGGGCATGCCGTATGCGCGGAAGAGGGCTTCATTAACGGGCGAGCCATCCCTCAGCTGGCGGCAGAACTGGTAGAAGCTGTCCCCGGTCCGCATATGCATCAGAAAGCGCACCAGGCTGTATGACTGCGCGTACCACAGCTTTACGTTGTCGCCGCTCATGTCCTTGAAATCGTCCACATTCATCAGGTCCTGCATCTTGTAGCCGCCGCCTTTCTGAAGGAGGGCCATGTTGTCGGTAAGCCAGCCGGGAGGGCTTTGTCCCCTTTCCGACTGGATGTATACCGCCATGCCTTCGCTCAGCCACAGTGGATTGGGATTGGAGGTGTTCCAGAAACTGTCGAAATATATGTGGGTGAGCTCGTGCGCGAGTATTCCAAGCGCCTCCGGGCCTTCCACCACGTAAATTGTTCGCTGGCTGGCGGAACTGGCCCCACCGGACCAGCCCGGCCGTCCGGTTACCTGCTGGTAGGCCTCGCGGGTGGAGAACAGGTAAATCAGGACCTTGCCGTCCCGTGTCCACGGCGTGAACGCGACAAGGTCTATCATCAGGTTACCGTGCAGGTCGTCCAGGGTGGAAAGCAGGTCTTCCCCGGGGGCGGAACCTTCCCGGTAGACTATGAAGTGCCTGGTCTCGGCCTGGGAGAAGCCCTGCGGCACCGGCGGCCAGGACGGCTGCTGCGGTCGCGGGGCAAGTTCCGGCTTCGCTACGGCGGCCGGCGCGCCTTGTCCGGATACCGCTGTCCTGTCGTCCTTGTCTGCCACCCCGGCCACGGAACCGTCGTTGACCGGCATGAGCATGCCGTCCGTCCTCTGCTGCGAGGGTATCGAAGCCTGCGGCAGGGGCGAGACCGGGAGGTCCACCTTGGTGTAATTGTACCTGGCCTCCGGGACGCTGGCCACGATGTCGACTGGAGGAGGTCCTTCGTAGGGTTTAGGACGCATCGAGGCGAACGGGTCCCTTAACTGGGCCACTTCGTGCTTTACGGTCTTAAGTGTGACCCCGCGGAAGAGGAACTGGAACATGAACAGGCCCCAGAGCCCCAGAACAAGGGCCCAGAAAAGAAGGCGGAGTTTTGCCAGTATGTCCACTCGGCTGTCCAGTTTGCGAAGAATTGCGGGCCGTGGGCCCTTGCTGCTAGTTACTTCCCGAAAAGTTTCATGAAGGCGGCATACGTTGCCGGTGCGGCGGCGATAATCTCTTTTTCGAACAACTGGAACATGAAGGTGGCCCACAACAGGAACACCAACACCCAGAAGATGATTCTTAACCTGGCATGTATGTCCATCAGTCGGATTTTGCGACTGCGAAACCTCCCTTATAACGCGCCGCGCGCCGTCTAGCTAATTGCCGCTTAACCGCTAATCTCTTATTTTAGTAAATACTGAGAGTATTCTGTCATCATCATCGCAGGGGAGGCGGTATCTGACCGATGCCCTGAATTCAGCCCCGGCGGAGGCGAGCAGTGATTTCTCGTCCTCGCTTTCCTTCTGGCGGTAGGCCATGAAAAGGCCATCCCTTTTCGCCAGGGAAAGGCAGGGCTTAGCTACATCCTCCAGTTTCCCCATGGCGCGCTCTATGACTATGTCTGCGGGCGCCTTGGGCGGTTTTTCTCCCACCCTGCCGCCGCAAGTGGATATCCCGCCAAGGCCGAGTTTGGTGAAAGCCCAGAACAGGAAAGAGCGCTTTCTGTCCACCGCTTCCCACAGCGACAGCTCCGCATTTGGCAGCAGTATCTTCAGAGGTATGCCGGTAAAACCGGCACCGGCCCCCGCGTCCGCTATCAGCAGCGGTTCTCCTCCCGGAAATTCCTTGCGGATGTAAGCCGCCGCGGGGAAGGCGTCCGCAATGTGCCTTTCCCAAAGTTCGTGCATGGTCCTGGCGGCCGTTATGTTAACCGTCGCGGCCTTTTCGTGCACCAGCGCGGCATAGAGGTCCAGCTTCTCGAGTTCGGCGGGGGTCAGTTCCAGCCCGAGCCGCCTGGCGAATTCAACCGTTTTTTTGCTTTTCACCGTCATTGTTTTTCTCCCCGGCCAGAGCGCGCCGGTATCTTTCTATGTAAACCGCCATGAGCTGTATGTCCGCCGGAGTAACGCCGGGGATGCGCGCCGCCTGACCGAGCGTGCGCGGTTTTATCCGGACAAGTTTCTGTCGCGATTCGGTCAGAAGTCCGTGCATGTCTTCAATCAAAAGTCCGGGCGGTATGACCACATGGTCGGCCTTGGACAGCCTTTCGGCTTCCTTGACGTGTCTGGAAATATAGCAGGCATATTTCCGTTCCACTCCGGCCGTCTTGACCGCCGCTTCCCATGTCCACGGGAACAGCTGTTCGTCCGGGACCGGAGTAGTTTGCGGGTTCTCTACTAAGTCCCTGACCGCCTGCTCATAACGGGCGAATGGCTCAAGATACTGCTTGCCAACAAGCCCCAGCTCCGCGCCTTTGCGGAGCAGGCGCCTGTCCGCGTTGTCTGTGCGCAGCAGAAGCCGGTATTCAGCTCGGGCTGTGAACATGCGGTAAGGTTCCGTCACCCCTTTAGTCACAAGGTCGTCTATCAGCACGCCGATGTACGCTTCATCCCTTCCAAGGATGACCGGTTCGAGCGACATTGTTTTCCTCGCGGCGTTTATTCCGGCCATGAGCCCCTGCCCGGCGGCCTCTTCATAGCCCGTGGTCCCGTTAACCTGTCCCGCCAGATAAAGCCCTTCGATGGTTTTGCATTCGAGGGACGGCGCAAGCTGGGTGGGGTCGGAGTAATCGTATTCTATGGCGTAGCCGGCGCGCACCATCTCGGCCTTTTCGAGGCCGGGGACGCTCGCCAGCATTGCCCGCTGCACTTCTTCCGGCAGGCTGGTGGACATGCCGTTGATGTAGTATTCCGAAGTCCCGTAGCCTTCCGGCTCAAGGAAAAGATGGTGGGCTTCCCTCGCCGGGAATTTTACGAACTTGTCCTCGATGGAGGGACAGTAGCGCGGGCCGATGGACTGAATCTTGCCGGAATAAAGCGGGGACTTGTCCAGATTGGCGATGATGACTTCCTTCGTCCTCGCCGACGTCCTGCCGATGTAGCAGGGCAGGAAATCCCGCTTCGGCGGGGCGATGAAATGCGAGAAGGGCGTGAAGTCCGTGTCCGGGGGCTGGAGCTCGAATTTATCTTTTTCGATATGTCGGCCATTGATGCGCATGGGCGTACCGGTTTTGAGCCTGCCCAGCCGGAGCCCGAGTGAGCGCAGGCTGTCGGACAATGCGTCGCTTGGAAAATGGTTGTATCTTCCGCCGGACAGCGTGGTCTGCCCTATGTGTATTAT
>Ga0074197_1002804_pt1 | contig 11486 bp, 11 predicted proteins | sample EPASupsiteSAE305_FD_64526 | JGI IMG/M metagenome (GOLD analysis project Ga0074197, IMG submission 64526) | Bioremediated contaminated groundwater microbial communities from EPA Superfund site, New Mexico - SAE3-05 reassembly with SPADES | ecosystem: Environmental > Aquatic > Deep subsurface >...
CCGCCCCACTCGACTTTGTAGCTTGCCAATGATTCGAGTTTGGATTCTAAAACCGTACTGACCCGTTTGATAATCGCAGGGGTAATATCTCCCAGTTTTGCCATACGCATTGCCACTTCAGCGCGCAGTTCATCGGGGAAGATATAGAGTGTTTCAGCCGCAGAGGAAGGGTCCATATGGGCTAAGATCAATGCAACCGTCTGCGGATGTTCCGTTATAATAAAATCGGCCAGTTGCTGAGGCTTGATTTTGGCCAAAAAGGCAAAGTTTTGGCTACTCTGCATCGTTTTACTGAGACGTTCCAATACTTTTTTCGCTTCATCCGGCCCCAGCGCTTTGTACAAAATCTCCCGGGCGTATTCAAGACCGCCCGTGTTTAGGTATTGATTGGATTGGACAATCGCGTAAAACTCTTCTAAAACTGCCGCACCGATATTCTTTTCAATACTATTGTTATTAGCGATATGTTTGGAAATTTCAGTAATAGCCTGAATGCTCATTTTTGAGAAAAGGCCCGAGGTAACATCTTCACCCAATTGAACTAAAAGGATGGCAATCTTTTGGGTCATGCTCATTTCATCAAAATAAGCCTGCTGTGTCGGAGATAAGTTCATAATATCGCTTTAGTTTGATTCAATCTGTAATAGCTGATATTATAACTCATTGCTGTGGGTAAACGGGAAAAAAAATGTTTTTATTTTTTTTGTCGGGAGAGTTGATTGTATATTCCGGTTCCCACGATGAGCAACGTTACCCCAATTATGAGATAAAAAGCGTTAATGAGTTGACTGTAATCATCCAACACTATTTTAAATACGGCCATAAGAGATTCGATCGAGAGAGCAATAATAATGGAAGTCAAAAATTTACTGAGTGTTTTGTTCTGGAGGTCGTTGCCGTAATTGAAGGTTTTAAAGAGAACCTCGTTTTCAATCAGTGTTTTGGCCAAGTCGTAGATCGCAAGTCCGATTGTAATTGAAATGATCGATGTGAATATCTCATGCATAACAAGCTCTTTCGACATGGAAGAGGTCAGCATATTTAAAAAGATATAGGCTCCGTAAAAGATTAAAAAAACTGAGACAAGACCCAATAGTAATCCTCCGCATCCCATGACAAAGCGGTTGATTTTTTCAAAAGCACTGTTGTGTTCAATCAAACGAAGCTCTTCAAGCAGTTTGAGCATATCAAAATCAGCAACAATATAACGGTCATTTTCTTGTTTTACAGCGGTCAATGTCGGCAATCCCGTAACGTGATGAAGATAAGGATTGCTGATATGAATCGGTTCTTCTACAAAACTGACCCATTTGAAATAAAAAGATTTATCGGCACCGTTGCGATCCTCATCAATGTAGTTTCGGCCAAAATCGGGTGAGGATTGGGTAAAGGTATTATCGACGGAATAGATAACTTCAGATGATCGTTCACTTTCGAAAAATCGCCGCATATCTTTAGCGTCATTTGTGGGAGGATGGAAATTTGCTATTGCGGTACGAAGATAAAATTGAACACTGTTTTTGTGTTCGGTATAGATACTGATGATCCGTTTCATGAAAACTCTCCTTCAGTGAATTTTCAATCTATGTTGTATCACCTATAGCATTAAGAGCCGTATGCAATATGAAGGTATATATGAAAGTTAAGGATATGTTTGTGAATTGAGGGTTGAATAAATGTTAGGAAGAAGATTTAAATGTGATGGCGGGCCACCAAGGATTTGAACACTGGGGCGATTTGATTAGATTGGACTAATAGCGTGCAAAAGCCCTTTTATTCGAAAACAGATGTTTTTAAAATACTGAACCTTAAACAGAAAAAGTCCAATATTTTCTATTAAATGTCCTGATTTTGTCCCGATAATATTTATGGCTGATAATATTTCCCTACTGTTCGTCTATCCAACTTTGCAACTCTACTAATGGCACTAATTGTAATTTTTAACCTTTCATTTTCTAAATAGGCTATTGCATCAAAAACCTTTTTTTGATTAGCTTCCTGTCGCTTTTGGACTGATTTCAGCCTTGCTTCTTCCAGTTGATTTTTTGCCTGTTCCTGATTTTTAATTTCATTGGTTCGCTGTGCTGATAATTGCTGTCTTCGTTTAACTTCCTCTTCATAAACTTCCAAGGGTAAAAAAGCCATTTTTGGAAATTTCATAATCCCCTCATTCGGGCTAGGCTCTTTTTGGGTCAATGTACCAAAAGCTATTTTGTCTTCCCTCCAGTATTTATGTGCGGATGAAGCGATAATATGGAGTTCATCTATTTCCAGAGGCTCTTTTGAATGTGCGTTAGCTTCTATGAGTATTTCAACCAGTTCAGACGATGTTAGTGCCGTTCTCCCTTTTGCGTATCGCATAGCGTGTTCCCAAAGAGCCTTATTACGATTTCCGACAGTTAAACTGTTTTTATCCAGTTTAACTATTTGCATAACGGTGCATTTAGAAGTTTTTTGTTTGGATAAAAAATCTTTAAAATCCTTTAGCTCATAATTGAACTGAGCCGAATAATAGTAATCGTGTAAAAGCGGATTTCGCCATATACCATTTAACCTATGGGATGCGTTTTCGTCACATCCCAAAAGAGCGGTAACCGCTTTTTTGATTGCTTTGAGATATTCAATCGCTTTTTGCTGATAGGTATAAATATGATTTTTCAAGTGAAACGCAAAATGAAATCCTTTTTGAGTTTGTAGGATATACGTCGGCTCAAGCCCTAGTTTTTCTATGGCATATTCTGAAAATCCATTGATGTTTTTAAAATACTCCAATGCGGTCATTTCACCTACATGGTCAATATCGAATATCATCCAAGAAATTCTCTCTTTTGTGTTGAAATTGATAAATTTACAAGACTGTAAAGCTTTGAATGTCTTATACTCATAAATGTTCGATAAGTGTTTTTCATTCCCTGCTTTGATGCGTGCGGGTAAGTTTTTAATCAAAAGCTCTTTTAGCTCATCATAATCTGAAATCGTGGTTGTTAATAGTTTTGTCATTGGGTTGCTCCTTTTTTTGGTTGGAGGCAACCCTTGAAGGGTTAGAGAAAAATTAGTTCATCTGTTTGTATAGATTGTTATAGGTGGCTAACCAGAAAAAAATCAACATCTGAGAAAAATTTCAAAAATTGTGTATTTCTGACGCTCTAACAAGTATTACTTTTAAAATCAAAGGATGTGAGTGGGAAGAAAATAATTAGAGAGAAGAAAAAGAGAGAAAGAGGAAGAATTAAGAGGATATATAGATAAAATCCTCGAAAAGGGCTTTCTATGCCCCTATGTAAGCATTTTAGGAGGTTCTAGAGAGGTAATAATCAGTTATCGCTTCCCGTTTATGGTTCAGCTCTTCGCTAACCTCTAACTTTGCTTCTTGTTCGCTCATACCATTAGCTATTTTTTCCTCATAAGCATCCCTAGCATAGGTAAAACGAAAATCATGGGAACTGATGCCGTAATCTTCCAAATCACGGTGATATGTGCTTTTATCTATCAAATCCCCCGCATAACCTAAAATCTTTTGTTCAAGTTCCAAAGAAATTTCCTTTGGCTCATAGGCGTGATTTCCCTTGCCTATCAAATCCGAGACCATTCCATTATTGATATAGTGTTCAGGATTGCGAATCAGCTCATAAGCCTCTGATTGTCTAATGCCTAATTCATATTGGGTTTCAGCTATTAGCCCCGAAATGTATCTATCCTCATATAAATTGCCTATGACGGTCTCCACATTCTCAATATACCTGTTTTCGATTGGGGAGGGGATAGCCTCATCTTTCAGGTGCGAGACGGTTTCATCAAAGTAACCCTTGTTTTCATGGTGTAGGGGGATATAAATGTTTTGCTCCTCTAACCCTTTTAACATCGAAGAAAATCCCCTGTAATAATCCTCCTGTGTTTTGGTAGCTAATCCTTCGAGCCGTTCGGTAAAAAAGGATTGGAGATTTTCTTGTGTGAAAAGGGTGTTAAGTTTTCCGTCCAGTTCGTGACGTTCAAGGTGTTCAACTATATCACGCAGATACATTTCCCGCTTTTCAGCCAGTTTATCAGAATGGGTCAGGTGGTCGTCTTTGCCGACTCTACCCTTTCCAAATGCTTCGAGGCGGTGAAACGCATCCTTAACCTGTTTTTCAAATGTTCCCCCTTTCAAGTTCGCCATTGCTTACAATCCATTTTGTTTATAGAACTTTTCTATTGTTCCCCGTGATACTTTGACACGGTGATTTTCAAACAGGTGTTTAACGATGGATTGCCCCCCGTTCCCTTTGGTTCGTAAGTCCAATATCTCTTTTGCATATTTTTTGACATGAGGATTTTTAATCCCCTCATAGTTAATGATGTTCTGATTTTGCAGGGTGTGTTTTTGAATGTTTAATAGGATAAAGAATCCCGACATAATACGGTTTTTGGTGAGAGGTTCTTTTTTAAGATAGAAAAAGAACCTTTTGGTAAACAGCTCAAAATCAGACGTATTTTTGAATCCTAGTACTCTTGCATAGTAATCTTTTTTCTTTTGAGTAAACATTTTTTCTCCTTGGGTTGGTTTAACAAGTGACCCTGAAAGGGAAAGGATGGGGGTTATTTCTTGACGGGGAAGTTTAGACCTGTAATTTGTTTAGAGGCAATATTACGAAATGCCAAAGATATGACGGGTGTCATAAGGCGGTAGAATGTAGAAATAATGTACTTAGATTTAACCTGTTTTAGAGTTGATTGGCAGTTTGGCGGGGGTTAAATTTCTAAGATTTGTCAGATTTTGAGCCAACGGCTCCTAATCAGTTTATATGCGGATTGTTAGCACATTTCAGCAAAATTGAGCACTAAGCAAGTGCCAGTTTTTCGATGTTTCATCGTGAAAGGGTGCCTTTTCGTTTCGCTTCCTATCTCTGTTGCAAAGTTTATGCAACAGAGATAAGGAAGCTCCTTCGAGTCAATATAGCCAATACGAGCAGACAAAGTGCCAACTTTGTTATTTGAACCTGTTAGCAAAACAGTTTCAAAAATTGCTCGACATTGACTATCACCGTTGTTACAGAATCCAGAACCACAATCGTGGTCAAAAGTGATTTTGCAATCATTTGAAGCTCCTATAAAAATTAACACTCATTTAGAGCGATGAATTGTTATAGGAAGATATTTCCAAAAAAATCAAATCTTTCATGAAATTTATAATAAGCGAATAAAATTAACGTGATTGTTCCAAAAACTATAGGTAAATAAAATTCGAATACGTTCTTTGACAATAATGTTCTTGTCAATGCAATAACATAGCTTTTAAAGATAATAGGTTTTGGAATTATTAATGTTTGAGCGCATACTGCCTGAGCCATTAAATTATCTTCTTCAGTCATTCTTGACCATGACCATTCATATTCTATCCAACTGATTCTATTTATCTGTTCTCCTAAAGTTTTTGGCAAATTCATTTGATATTCTTTGCTATGTAAGATATTTTTGAGTTTTTTTACTGGAAGTTCGTCATCAGGGAAGTTTCTTGGCTCATAATAATCATTTTCATATTGTTGAAAAATTGGCTTGATAAATTTCCCCATTTCATTTAAACTTGACCTGAGAAAAGATTCTTTGAAACGAAAGTCATTGTGGTTAATAGAGTGGAAAAGCCTAATTAAAAAATATATTCCTATTCCAAATATAAATACATTTAAAGATGCTGGACTCTTTATCTCTATACCTGTCTCAAACAACTCTATTGATTTTGGAATAGTAATATTTGCATAAATCATCAAAAACATGATGATACTTGAAATTATTAAATTTCTACGTATTTTTTCTATATTTTCATCCATCTTTACAACCCTTCAATAAGCATTATGTATGTATCATGTTTTTATCGATGATAAAATTTATAATTACAGTGTCACAACTATAAGATTTATCTTCTATTCTTCTCCATATTTTGTTTTGTCTATTTTGTTAGTATATATACTTTCGGTTCATTACTTTTAAAGCTATAATCAAAGTTGTTTGTTTTTACTGGTGCTTGAAAGCTGTTGATATTATCATTATTTATTTTGTATAGTGTGTTAAAAGTTTCATTTTGTCTATCTAACATAGCATCAAGTTCTCTACTGGATTGAGCTGATTTTTGTTGTCGTATTTGTTCATCATGCATAGCTTGTTGTTGTGCCATCTGCTGATTATGTAAATATAGTTGTACTTGTTGTTCTGACAATGCATAAGCATTATTACTGATTTGAATACAAGATAAATCTACCATGAATTTTTTAGGTTTTCTACTAGCTAATACTATTTTTTTGTTATCTCTTGGTGATACACCATAATAAAATGTATTGCCATTTTTGTCATTTCCTTGTTTCCAAGTATTACTCACATTATTATCTGTTGCTGGCAATAAGACCACTGTTTCACCACTATTTTCAACTATCCATTTATCATTAGATATCATAGAGAATATTGCTGTTTCTTGTCCTGCGACACATTGATATACTTCTCCAGTTCGAATAGGCATTGCAACCATAGGTTGTGGATTTACTGATTGTCTGTAATACTTTCCATTGACAACTTTTAAGTTTTCCATCGCTACTGGTCTTGGCTGACTTACGCAGCCTGAAAATGTTAGCACCAATAAAACAATGATTCCATAATTTTTTTTAATCATAAGCATCCTCCAAATTTCTAAACAATTATTCCTATTAACTACTAAAAATTAGCTTCATATTTTTGTATGAATATTGTTAATTTTTAAGTATGTAGATTTTTAAAAGCTTTTCTTTCAAATTACTCAAATCCAAATCAGGATACTCAGATTTACTAATCATTAGCAAAAAAGTCATTAGATAGACGATGTGTTCCCGAAGACCACTTGTTTTCAAGTTCTTCGACTTCTTGGATAGTTTGTAGCTGATGAATTAAGGCGATGATTGTATTCATGTCATTCATAACAAAGCTTTTTTCGGATTCTTCGAGCTTTTCATACTCTTTTTTCTTCATAACATAGATTTGAGCTTTTTTAACATTGTGTTTGACTTCTTTTTCAGAAGAGGTGATTTCACCTGATTCAGGGTTTGTCTCCTCAACGGTCGTATATTGGCGTTCAACCCCAAGAAGTCGTAATCGTTGATTCTCCTTATCGTCATTCACATAAATGATTTTCATTTTTTTGACAAGGTGTTCGATGGAGTATTCGATTTTATAAGAATCCAAGCGACGGGATAACTCCCTTTGATTTCTCTCAATGATATGTGCACAATCAATCAAAACTAATCCTCAGCAATCTAAAAAAGTATTAGCATAGTATCCTTAATCAACTTTGGGCAAAATAAAATCCAAAATATGGGCATATTTATATCCATTTAAGTAACAATATGCAATACTGCCGTTATGTATTTGGGCACGATTGAATCCAAATACATTAATACATCGTGATAGGATGAAAATTTGTAAAAATAAAGGATTAAAAATGACAATAGCGTATGAAAATTTAGAATTGATTCCCGTAATGTTAGCTGAGTTAAAAGCCTTGAAAACAGAGATTGCTGTTTTGAAAAGCTATAAACCTGATTTGAGAAGAGCGAAAGAAGTGTATGAATTTTTAGGTATCAGCAAAGCTTCCCTCTATGACTATATCCATAAAGGGGTATTGAGACAAGGTATACATTATAAAGTCGAGAAGAATAAAACCATTTTTATCGAAGAAGGAATTATTGATTTTAAAGAGCATTTTGTGAAGCACGCAAAAGGCAAACATGAATCAACCAAACAATTACATTCATTTATGAATAAGCTCGTTGCATAAGGAGGACATTATGGCATCAATTTTTAGTCAAGGTGGATATTTATACATCACAATGATGATTCCCGATGAAGCAACGGGAAAGTTGAAGCGTAAGAAAGTATCAACAAAGTTGAAAGATACCGAAGAGAACTGGAAACTAGCGGAAAAAAAATATTTAAAAGAGGTTGAACAAGGGATTAGAAACGGAGAAATCAAAATCCCTAAAATCCTTCCCACTTTTAAAAACATATCTGATGAATATTATGAGAACAAGAGAGAAGAGGGAATTAGACGGTATGTAGTGGATTTTTACAAAGGTTCGATAGATAAACATGTTAGCCCGATTTTTGATGATAGAATCATTTCGGAAATCACAGCGAATGATATTGATAAATTGGAAAGTGACTTGATGAAGAAAATCAAGACGAAGACATTAAGAAACTTACGTGTTCCATTGAAAGGTATCTTTGAACTTGCATACAAAAAAAATTTGATAGATTTTAATCCTTTTGACAAAGTAAATAAAATTATCGAAGATAAGAAAGGGAAGATTGAAAAAAATAAGCTTTTGGAATCCAAGTTAGATAGTGAAACGTTTGAGAATGATTTTGATGAACATAAACAAGAAGCGGCAGACCCATTTGAAGAAAGCGAATTACTTAAATTATTACAAATAACAAACGGGCAAATGAAAAATCTCGTTGCCTTGATTTATTTACTAGGCGGGTTAAGACCATCCGAAGTGATTGCATTAAAATGGGGTCATGTGGATTTTAAAAAAAATATTGTTTATGTAATGCGCTCAATCACAGGTTACCAAACGGAAGATGAAAGCTATTTAACCAAAACTGACGCATCCTTTCGCAAGGTGTATATTTCAGAGGCGGGTATGAAGTATTTGCAAGCTCAATATATGATTACAGGGGAGAGAGGCAATGAGATATTTTTAACAAATAAAGGTGAGGCATATAAAAACAGTAAAAGTTTGAATGAGCAATTTCAAAGTATACTAGAAAAATCAGGTATGAAAAAACGGTTTTTGTATAATCTGCGCCATAGTTATGCTTCTATCAATTTATCACAAGAGAGATTGCCCTTATTGTTTGTGTCTGAACAAATGGGGCATAAAGACGCTTCCGTAACGCTTCAAAAATATGCACGTTACGTCAAAAAGAGTAGTGAAACAGTTGAAATGATAAATAAAGCATTCAAAGCTTTTGTAATCTAAAGTGTCCCGATTTTGTCCCGATGAAATCTTAAGAAAAAAAGTAAGTTTAGAAAGTGTCTTGAAACGTCGTAGTTTAGGGGATTTTTGAAGAAGGATTTTTGTGTTGTGATGGCGGGCCACCAAGGATTTGAACCTTGGGAGGTATAACCCTCGCCGGTTTTCAAGACCGGTGCAATCGACCACTCTGCCAGTGACCCGTATAAGAATGAAGCTATTTTTTACATTTTGGAGGTGGTACCCAGATTCGAACTGGGGGTCAAGGTTTTGCAAACCAGCGCCTTACCGCTTGGCCATACCACCATCCATGTATGTGGTGCCCGGAGCCGGACTTGAACCGGCACAGTGTTACCACCGAGGGATTTTAAGTCCCTTGCGTCTACCGATTTCGCCATCCGGGCAACGATAACAAAAAATACCTCAGTTAAAGCATCGGTTTCTCGATATTTCAACTGAGGCATATGGAGCGGGAAACGAGGTTCGAACTCGCGACCCCAACCTTGGCAAGGTTGTGCTCTACCACTGAGCTATTCCCGCATTGTTTTTGTGGACTGGAAGTATAGCAAAAAAAGTATGGTGTGTAAAGAGTTTAGCCTCTTTTTTTGTTATTTTTTTTGAGGTATATCTTTTTAAGAGTTCCACTGCGCTATAATCGCGTCAATTTAAACCAATATAATAATAAAGGAATCCCATGCGTAGTGATACTATTAAACGCGGATTTGATAAAACCCCCCACCGAAGTTTGCTCCGAGCAACGGGATTGAAAGACGAAGATTTTGATAAACCGTTTATCGGGGTCGCGAACTCCCATATCGATATCATACCGGGGCATTTTTTCCTCCAAGAATACGGCCGAATTGTGAAAGAAGCAATCCGTGAAGCGGGCGGGGTTCCATTCGAGTTTAACACCATCGGTGTCGATGATGGTATCGCAATGGGGCATGATGGGATGCTCTATTCTCTTCCTAGTCGTGAGTTAATTGCCGATTGTATCGAGACGGTGATGAACGCTCACAAGCTGGATGGTTTGATCTGTATCCCTAACTGTGACAAAATCGTACCGGGAATGCTCATGGGGGCATTGCGTGTTAATGTACCGACGATTTTCGTTTCCGGTGGACCGATGAGCGCAGGGCATAAAAAAGACGGTACGCCGATCGATTTGGCGACGGCGTTCGAAGCGGTCGGAAAACATGCCGATGGGAAAATGTCCGATGAAGAGCTTTATGAGATCGAGTGCGAAGCGTGTCCGAGCGGTGGGAGCTGTTCAGGGATGTTTACCGCTAACTCGATGAATACTCTTTGTGAAGCGATGGGGGTTGCATTGCCGGGTAACGGTACGGTGCTTGCGATGACACCGGAACGTATCGAGATGGTAAAGGCGGCGGCACGCCGTGTCGTCGAGATGGTCAAAGACGAAAACTGCGCGAAATGGAATATGCGCAATATTCTCAATGATAAAGCGATTCACAATGCATTTGTTATCGATATGGCAATGGGGGGAAGCTCCAATACGGTTCTCCATTTGCTGAGCATTGCTAAAGAGGCAGAGGTTGATTTCGATATTACAAAAATCAATGAAATCTCTGAAAAAGTGGCGCATATCGCGAAAATATCTCCGTCATTATCGACCGTTCACATGGATGACATTAACCGCGCAGGCGGTGTAAATGCCGTTATGAAAGAGGTAAGCCGACGTGGTGGTGTATTGGAACTGGATGCGATGACGATTACGGGTGAGACATTGGGTGAGCGGATCAAAGATGCGGTGATTAAAGATCCGAATATTATCCACACCAATGAAAATGCCTACTCTCCGGTCGGTGGTCTCTCGATCTTGTTCGGTAATTTGGCCGAAGAGGGTGCGGTGGTTAAAACGGCGGGAATTACCCCTAATATGCGACAATTCAAAGGCTCTGCCGTTTGTTTTAACTCTCAAAACGAAGCGATTGCCGGCATTATGGGCCATAAAGTTAAAGCGGGTGATGTTGTTGTTATCCGCTATGAGGGTCCTAAAGGCGGTCCGGGTATGCAAGAGATGCTCGCCCCTACGGCACTTATCATGGGGATGGGTCTAGGTGAGAGTGTTGCTCTCATCACTGACGGACGCTTCTCTGGGGCAACCCGTGGTGCATCTATCGGTCATGTGAGCCCTGAAGCGGCTGAGGGCGGTTTGATCGCTCTTGTCGAAGACGGTGATGAGATCGAACTCGATGTTGATAGCCATCTTTTACAGCTCAATGTCAGTTATGAAGTATTGGAGCAACGCCGTCTCCACTGGAAACCGATCAAAAAAGAGATCCATTCCAAATGGCTCAAACGCTACAGTCTCCTCGTCTCCAACGCCTCTAACGGTGCTGCGTTAAAAACAGAACTGTAAGTCTCATTTTTTCCCCACACGGTCACAGTATCGTTTTGCATTTAAAAGACGTTCTTTATGCCCTGCATCGGAAAGGGCTTCGGGAACGACGTTGCGCAGGTAATATTCGACGTATTTGCACAAATTTA
>Ga0074197_1002807_pt1 | contig 11477 bp, 9 predicted proteins | sample EPASupsiteSAE305_FD_64526 | JGI IMG/M metagenome (GOLD analysis project Ga0074197, IMG submission 64526) | Bioremediated contaminated groundwater microbial communities from EPA Superfund site, New Mexico - SAE3-05 reassembly with SPADES | ecosystem: Environmental > Aquatic > Deep subsurface >...
ATCCGCTGTCTCTCGACCATTTCCCTTCGGGCGCCCTCATGGCGCCCCCGCCCCATCTCCAGCTTCAAGCCGGGGGTGAGTAATGGGCGCCATTGAAAAGCAGCGGCATATTCTCGACTTTACCCTCTCGTCGCGGGGAAGGAGAAAAGGCAAGAATATCGCCCTGATCATCGTGTACACCTTTGTGATTTTCCTGATAGCGTCTGTTTTATTCCTCGCCGACTCCCTCAAGAAAGAAGCGGCCCAGATTCTTCAGGATGCGCCTGAAATGACGGTGCAGCGGCTGGTGGCGGGACGGCAGGATCTGGTTCCCCTCGACTATATTGAGTCAATCAAGGCGATCAGGGGCGTGCAGTCCGTAGAGCCACGGCTGTGGGGATATTATTACGACGCATTCAGCGGCGCCAACTATACCCTCATGGTCAACGCCGATTTGAACGACCATCCTGGAGCGATCCTCATCGGCGCCGGCGTGACCAGGCGAAGTGAACCCGGAAAGCCTCTACAGTCCCTGCGCAAGAATGACCGCATCCCTTTCAAGACGTATGAGGGCGAGGTGCTGACCTTGCAGGTAAAGGGGGTGCTACCTGCTGCCTCGGAATTGGTGACAGCCGATCTGATCCTGCTCTCGGAGTCGGATTTTAGAAAGCTTTTTGCCTTCCCCAATGATCGGGCCACGGACTTGGTGCTAACGGTCAAAAACACCAAGGAACTGGCCACGATCGCCACCAAGATCACCCGGATCCATCCAGACAGTCGACCGATCCTGCGGAACGATATTCTGCGGACCTATGATGCGCTTTTCGACTGGCGTGGCGGGGTGATTTTAATGATCCTGTCGGGTGTTTTCTTGGCCTTCATCATCCTCGCCTGGGACAAGGCCACGGGGTTAAGTGCCGAGGAAAAACGTGAAATCGGGATTCTCAAGGCGATCGGATGGGAGACCGCGGATATTCTGCTGATGAAATTCTGGGAAGGCTCGGCCGTCTCCTTGACCTCCTTTTTCCTGGGGATATTTCTCGCCTACCTGCATGTTTTCTTTGCTTCTTCCCTGCTGTTTGAACCAGTCTTGAAGGGATGGTCGGTCCTCTATCCCCATTTCAGACTGACGCCCCATATTCACAGCTATCAGATAGCGGTCCTGTTTTTTTTAACGGTCATTCCCTACACCGTGGTTACCATCGTGCCGTCGTGGCGGTCGGCAACGATTGACCCGGATGCTGTGATGAGGATGTAACCCATGATCCATCTTCAGGATATCCGAAAGGTCTTTAATGCTGGCCAACCCAATGAATTCGTGGCCATCGAAGGGGTGCATCTCTCCATCGATTCCCATATGGTCACAGCATTGAAAGGTCCGAGTGGTTCAGGTAAAACCACCTTGCTCAGTCTGTTGGGATGCATGACCAGGCCGACATCGGGCCGAATCACTCTGCAAGAGCGAGAAATAACCAGTCTTCCCGAACGGTTTCTTACCGAAATCAGACGGGAGACCTTTGGGATGATTTTCCAGCAGTTCAACCTCATCAAAGGTCTTACCGCGCTGGAAAATGTGATGCTTCCCGCGTATCCCAAGGGTGAAAAACACGCCGTCTTGAAGCGGCGGGCTATGGATCTGCTTGCGTTGCTCAATCTTGCCGGCAAGGCCTTCGCGCGGGTGGAGTGGCTTTCCGGCGGTGAAGCCCAGCGAACCGCCATTGCCAGGGCACTGATCAACAATCCGGCCATCGTCATCGCCGACGAGCCGACCGCCCACCTGGACTCTACCCTCTCCTTGGAATTCATGGAAATTATGCGGCAGCTGAAAGCAGATGGAAAAACCATCCTGATTGCCAGTCATGACCCCATTGTCTATGCCTCGGATGTCGTTGACCGGATGGTTGAAATACGAGATGGCAGGATTGTGTCCCCTGGGGATGGCGCATGATTTTTCATCCCGGCATTCTCTCTTTGCTACTCGGTTCAGGGCTGATTTCGGCCATGCTGTGTTATTCCGCCTACCACGGTATGCGGATCATTCGCCATTGGGACATCCACAGCGGCAGCGAGAGGCAGTTGGAACTGGAACGCCGGACCTATCTGGTTTCGACCGTCATGACCTATGCCTTGGGGTTCCAGATTCTTTCCCTGTTTCTGTTTATTTATACGGCCGACACCCTCAGCCCCCTGTTCGTCGGCGCCATGTGCGCAGCCGGGAGCCTTAAGGTCAATGGCCTCGGGTATCCGGCCCTTATTGGCAAAATCGTCAATTGCCTGCTCGCCGGTTTGTGGCTTATCGTCAATGCCACCGATAACAAAGCCCATGATTACCCTTTAATCCGGACGAAATACTGGCTACTGCTCCTCATTACGCCCCTGGTGCTTGCCGAAACCTTCATCCAGGCGGGGTACTTGCTAAGCCTGCGACCAAATATTATTACCTCCTGTTGCGCGCTGGTGTTCAGCACTGAATCCAAGACGATCCTCTCCGATCTGCTCAGCCTGCCCCGTTCGTGGTCACAAATCGCCTTTATTTTCAGTATGATCGTTACCTTGGCACTGGGACTGTCCGTCTACCTAAAAAACAAAGGTGTGCTGCTGTTTTCCCTGGCCTCACTCCTCCACTTTTTCCTCTCCATTAGTGCGCTCATTTCTTTTATCAGTATGTATATCTATGAACTGCCCACCCATCATTGTCCATTCTGCCTTCTCCATCAGGAGTATGGCTACATCGGTTATCCCTTGTATGGCGCGATGCTGGTAGGTGTTGTCTCCGGAATAGGCACCGGCCTCATCCACCCGTTTTGCGCCGTTGCAAGCCTCCGTGCGATTATCCCGCCGATTCAAAAAAGACTTGCTCTGATTTCGGTCATCGCCACCTTGATGTTTGCGGCGATAACAGGATATGGGATTCTCTTTTCAAATCTGAGCGTGACGGCCTAGCCCCCGCCTACCGGGCAGAGTACATCAGTCCTGCCTGCTTAAAAGTTCAGCAAGGTTTGCATCCCGTTTTGGTTGCATATGGTTATTCTCCTCTCCGTGATGCGAGTTCCTGGCCTGTTTCATCTGGCCATTCATTGGCCGCTGCTCGGCAGTAAGCATCGTCCCTGAATCTATCCAAGCCAAAGTCGCCCTAGTTCAAATTTGATTGACGCCGCTTAATTTCTCACCTGCATCCGTCAACTGCGCAGCCAGCATGATCTCAACACTTCTCTCAATCCATACCGTTAACAAGTACCACAAAACGCCTTGACAAGACACATTATCATTCTACAATGAGAATGAAACACGGAGGATTCCAAGTAGTTTTTATAAGAGACGCCCCCCTTTCCCACAGCTTGAACTCCAGTTTATCCAACCGATTATCTGCAAAAAATCTGACTTTCTATTTGTTTATACAAGTGACGAAATCTTGAACGGTTTCGTGATCCACGTAGAGTTATCGTTGAACTCTATTCATATTTTATTTTCCATCGCGTAAAGCATGGTCCGATTATTGCTGCCACATAGTGGTTATTAACATGCCTGTGATTTGATCACGGACAAAGAAGTCTCAAGAAGAAAAAAGGAGGAATCGCATGAGAATCGCTGTCATTGGACTGGTTATAATTATCCTGTCGGCCGGCAGCAGCCACGCAGCAGCACGGTCAATTACCATGGCATCCACGCCAACAGAAGTTGTCGCCGGCTCTTCCGTGCACCTGCAGTGCACCGCCACCGGAGGTTGGCTTTCTCCACTGGTTTCCGCAAAGATCACCATCAAAAACCCCAGTGGATCGAGCTTAGTCTCCGCCAAAACCATGGGAATAAACGGTACCATAGCCAGTTACAACTACCAAGTCCCGGCGGACGCTTCCTCCGGAAACTGGAATTACAGTTGTGAAATCAGGGATCGCCGAGCAAAAATAACCCGCTCCAGCGTCTTTACTGTCGCCAAAGCACCTACACTAGTCAATGGCCCCATCCCGGCCCACAACACCATCACCAAGTATGAAGGATCTGTTACCTGTTTAAGCTGCCATGCGACAGAGGGAACCCAAATGGTCAATAGCCTCCACGCCAAGTGGAAAGCCCCGACACCGGAACTGACCAATACCAAAGGTGAGGAGCTCGGCAAGGCAATGCGCGGTATCAATACCTTCTGCACGTACGCAATGTCATCCAAAAACACCTGTTTTTCCTGCCATGTTCGCTCCGATGGCAATGCACCACATCCTGCCGAAGCTAAAGATGTCGACTGCCTGATGTGCCATAGCGACACCTACCAAAGAAAATTCGTCACCGATCCCAACAATACCCAGACCGTGACCAACGTTTTGGGACAAACCAAGACCTATGTTTTCGGCAAGTCCGACAGCCAGGGTAACTACATGGTTGAACCTGATTACAGCAAGATGCCGGCAGGAACCATCATGGAGAACCTGGCGAGAACCGTGCATCTGCCCACCAATAAATCGTGCCTGCGCTGCCATGCCACTGCCGGTGGTGGCGATTGGACAAAACGAGGCGACATTGGCCTGAATTCAGCCAATCCGACCGTTGAGCAGGACGTGCATCTGTCGCAAAACGGCGCCAAGTTGGCCTGTGTAGATTGCCACTCTGCCCTGAATCATAAAATTAGCGGCCGGGGCATTGATTTACGAGGCACAGAGGCCGATCCTCCCACCTGCCAGGCGTGTCACACCTCTGCCCCGCATGCCGATACAACGCTCAACAGGCATGCAGCCGGGCAGGTGAGTTGCCAGGTTTGCCATATCCGCGAGTTTGCTAAGGGTGGCGCTACTGAAATGTCTAGAGACTTCAGGACTCCGGTATGGAATGCCACGCAACTAGCCGGTCAGGGAGGTTTTATCGGGGAGGAGATCAAAAAATCTTTTGTCAAACCCGAGTACGTCTGGTTTGACGGAACATCCTACGTCTACAACACCGGTGAAACTATCACCGCAGGTGCCAACGGCGTCTACCACATGGCCAAGGCCAATGGAACCCCCTTTGATGGCAAGTCTTCCATTGTCCCCATTAAGAGACACTTCACCTTCGTCCCCTTGCATGAAAGTGGCAAGATCGTCCCGCCAGCCATCGTGTGGATGTTCATGACGGGGAGATTTGATGACGCTGTCCAGAAGGGAATGGTAGAGCAGGGGATGACCGGCAACTATTCCTATGTTGAAGCCGATGCCGAGATGCTGATTACCCATGGCGTGGAGCCGAAATCCAAGGCGCCTTCCTGCATTGAATGTCATAACAATTCAGGCAATACGCCGGATGGCACCGGCATGGTTCCCTTTACCTCGTTGGGCTACCACACCGTTCCCAATGCGGTGAAATCCTGCACCCTGTGCCATGAAAAGAAAAGCCTTAGCTGGGCTTCGACCCATCAGAAGCACAGAAGCGAGGTGTCGTGTTCCAGTTGCCACACCAAGGAACCGACGGGTTTGGTCAAAGCTCAAAGTGTTCTCTGCAGCAGTTGCCATGAGAGTAAATCCTGGAGTGGCAGTTCCACTCACAAGAAGCATTTAGACAAAAAAATGGAATGCTCAAAATGCCATACGTTCAGTTCGTAGCAGGATAGCTCTTCTTCTTACACCGATAGGACGGGCTGCCACGCGGTCCGTCCTATCGGTGCGCTTTAGAAATCCCACCACATTTCGTTGACCTGATACAGGAAAGGTGGACACAAAGACAAAATTGACAATCTTGTAATATCTACCTTCCAAAGAATCTCTGCCCCCCCCCAGGAGGATATGACCTCCGCCTCAACCAAAAATACAAGGCTCTATTTCTTCTTGGCAATTATCCATTCTGATCGGCATGCTCCAGGTTGATGGCCAAGAATGTATCTTCCAAAGCCTCGAAGACATCAACAATTACAGGGTCGAAATGAGTCCCCCGACCGTTGCGAATTATGCTGACGGCCGTTTCATGGCTCATGGCTTTCTTATAGACACGCTCAGAAATAAGTGCATCGTACACATCGGCTAAAGCCATGAGCCTGCCGCTCAAGGGAATGTTTTCACCTGCAAGCCCATTGGGATAGCCAGTGCCGTCCCATTTTTCATGATGCGTCAGGGCAATTTCTCGAGCTGTTTTAAGAAAAGATGTGTCATCGGTGATGCCCGATGCCGATTCGGCCTTAGCCAAGGCCTCGGCGCCATAGAGAGTATGCTTTTTCATTTCCTCGAATTCTGCGGGGGTAAGCGGCCCTGGCTTGAGCAGAATGGAATCGGGTACACCCACTTTTCCCACATCATGAAGCGGAGAGGATTTGAACAGCAGGTCGACGTCTTTTGGTTGGATTCGATATTCAAGGCGCTTGTGATGCACAAGATGTTGAGCCATGGCTTGAATATATTTTTGTGTTCGAAATATGTGGTTTCCGGTTTCTGTATCCCGTGTTTCCGCCAAGGACGCCCAACCTACGATTGCGCAATCTCTGGCCGCGGCAAGTTGACGTTCACGATGTAAAACACGAAGTTCCTCGCTGCGAAAACGCGTTAATGCAAGTAGAACGAAGGATAGAATAAATATCACCAGAGTTGGAACCGGAGATATAAAAACCTGGAAGCTATCGAATAACGCCTTGGAGCTTAAGGGAACAAGGAGAAAAAAAACCACCAGGGTCAGTCCGGTAGCCCAAGTCGAAAATCGCAACACAATGGTTAAGGCAAGCAACACAGCGAGAAATGCTCCGACTCCTTGCACGCCGCTATTCCAGGTTGGGATGGAAATGAAATCGTGGTCCAGAAGGGCACCGGTCATGGTCGCATGAACTTCTACTCCGGATAGGCGGCGATCGAAGGGAGTCGTGTGGATATCCTTGAGTCCCTCGGCCGAGGAGCCTACAAAAACTATCTTTCGGTCAAAAATATCTTGGGAGATCTTGCCATCCAGTACATCCGCGGCGGAAATGTACGGGTAGGTTTTTGCAGGACCACGAAATCGTAGGGAAACGAACCCCTGTTTGTCGACGGGAATGGAAGCATCTCCCGCTTTGATTGAGACCAGGCCTTGGGGATCGGATTCAATAATCACAGTCTCGCTTTGCCTGGAGCGCATATAGGTGGCCAGGGCAAGAGACGGGTACAGCGTGCCGCCATACCGGATGAACAAAGGCACACGACGGATCACCCCGTCTGGATCTGGCACCGCATTCACGAATCCTAATCCATCGGAAGATTGTGCAAGTTGCGAAATGGCGGTCACCACGCTATCGGCAACGGGAAAAGATAGCACCCCTTCACCTTTTCGGCTGATAGACGTGATATCCAATCGACTGCTTGGCAATTCTTCTTTTATCTTAAGTTGTTCCCCAAACCGAAACATAGCGCCCAGATAAAAGGAGCCACGATGCAAAGTGCGGGAAAGAGCCCAATCGTGATCCACAACTTCTGGCGGCAAATTGGAAAGATCGAGTTCCGTGCCGAAATCGGTCTTTAGATCCTTGTTCACAAACTTCAATGAGGATCGGTCCGGTTCTGCAAAAAGGATGTCGATACCCACGGCATCAGGGTTCCCATCACGCACAATGTCCAGCAGCCGGGCCACAAGATGACGCGGCCATGGCCACTGTCCGTAACGGATTAAGCTGGCCTCGTCCACGTCTACAATCAGCACGTTTGGATTGGGAGGTTTTTCGCCCAGTCTACGCAACATGAGATCGTAGCTTATTCGATTGAGCTGTTGAATCGGCTCAGGCGCAAGCATGACCAACATGGCAGCGAACACGCCCATGAACAGACCGACTGTCAGGATGCCCTTGCTCGTGCTGATAGAGGTTTGTTTAAAAGAAGAAAGGGAGCGCATGGACGCTTATCGCACGATGACCTCGACGCGACGGTTACGCGGTTCCGGCACATCATCCGCTGTGGGAACAAGAGGGTTATTCTTGCCATGGGAAGAGGTAGTGATGACTGAAGGATCTACACCTGCTTTCTCCAGCATTTTTTGGACTCGCCTAGCCCTTTGAAAAGACAGTTCATTATTATAGTCAGCCTCGCCTTTCCGATCTGTATGCCCATTCACACTGATATCCATGGAGTGTTTTTCCTTGATGGCATGCATAATCTTGGGGATCTCGGATACAGATTCGGGCTTCGGCTGGACGGATTCAGGTTTGAAATAAAGCAGGAACTTGGCGGGTGGCAACGGTTGGATGTCCAAGGCCTTGCCGAAGAGTGAGTGGATTTCCGCCTCGTCCATTGTTTTAATCTTGCCTGGACTGTCAGTTTTACTCTTGATAGCCACGGACTGTCTCGCTTGGTTGAGCGTCTGGGCACCTTGGGCGTTAGTGACAATGATTTTACCAATTTGGCCATTGGGATCAGGCAGCAGCACGAAAGTACTTTTGGGCGCACAACCTGCAACGAGCGAACAGGCCATCAAAATCAAAATCAGACGCTGCATGAATCCCTTGAACGATATTATTCGACTTTGATGAGAAAATGGGTACCACGGATGGCCACCATTCCTTCCGGTGTTTCAACCTTAACCGATGCAGGGTCGAGTTTTGCCATCACCCCCGAGATATACGTAAAAGTTCCCTTGAGGAACTTGGTCAGCATGCCCATATGTTTTTCCTCGGGTTGGAATACGAATTCGGCAAGCACCATCTGACTACTTGGCCCCATGGAAATAATGGTGTCGTCGCGCAAAATAATACCCATGGCGCCATCGACATCGGTCTTCAAGATGTCAAGAAGCATGAGGCGGAGACCTGGCCTAGCCAGAAACCGCTCCTCGCCTCGTACAATCCATGCTTGGCCTTCTATACTCTTAACGCTCCCCACGTCTGAAGCCGACACAGGAGCAACCAGCAAACCAAAAAATAAAAACAAGGATAGTATATAAATTCTCAAAGAAACCCCCTCCCCATCATTATTACAGTTCTGTAATCGTGCACATTGTAAGTACCTCGTCAGTTTAAATGTTCCCATCGTGGTAGTATAAAGTCAACATCTTTCAAAAATATGTTGACTCATTGTCAATTACACCTGACATCTCAGGCTGTTGCCGAGAGAGTGAGAATGTTACCCGGAATGTTGAAATATTGGCGGACAAAAGGCCTTGGTCCGAGGTATATAAAACACTGGAAACACGTTCTTCACCCGATTTCTTTGGTTGAGGCAAGGTGAAGAATGCCTTGCATGGCACCTATCAGGTCATCGGCGACAAGCACTTACCCCTGTTATCTTGCCGAATTTTGCTATCGCTTCAATCGTCGATTCCAACTGCACATCATGGTTAATCGGCTGGCTCATGTGGCATTACGACTTCAGCCAACCTCAGCCAAGGCTGAGGTTGGCTGAAGTTCGATGGTAATCATAAAAAACAAAGGAGGAGTACAATGAAAAATATGTTGAAGTACGGCGTTTTTCTGCTGTGTGGCTGCGCTGCCGGTTTTGCCGGCCTTGCAACCGCCGCAGACAAGGGACCGGCGGAAATCACCCTGCAGGCCACCGTTGATCCCGCCAAAACCCCCAAACCCGCTCAATTTCCGCATGGCGCCCATCAGGCCCGGCTGGAGTGTGGCGTCTGCCACCACAGCAAGGGCGCGGACGGCACCAAGGTTGCCTATGCCGAAGGGCAAAAAATAGAAAAATGCGAGACCTGCCACAACAGCAAGGCCGGCATGCCCGAGAAGGTCAACACCTTCAAGAATGCCGCCCATGCCCTCTGCCAGGACTGTCACAAGAAAAACAAACCGGAACTGGCCAAATGCGGCGTCTGTCATAAATAAGAACGACAGCGCGCCTGCGTATCGAAAACGGCGGTCTGTTCCTGAACGGACGGCCCGCCGTCTCTTCTTGTACCGGCTTCCAGTTATCCCAGCTGTCATTTTCAGAAGTTGAGTGCAAAAAATGTCAGGAATCAAGCGCACTGGCTTGTTGTCTTGGAGAGACATGCGAGCAAAGAGTGAAAGATCTCTCTACCAATTCATGCTTAGGATGAAATGACAGAGAGATATAGCGGCTTGCAAATACAATATTCCGGTTCGCATCAACTATGAAGAACAGGACAGCGGAGGAGGTTGAAATATTGAATCAGTTCAAATAGAAAGAAGATATTTTGAGTGCGGCCGGGCAAGGTTGTGTAGTTCAGCGGGTGTGAATCCCGCTCCGGAAGGTTGGCTAACTACCGGGTAGCGAGTCCTTGGAAGCTTTATGGCAACATGGAGCTTTAAGCGTACCTGTTTCGTTGGGATGGGTCTTTTGTCGATGCATGTCTTGTAAAGACTAGGTGGGAATAGCCATTGACAAAATTAAAACGAACGTTTAATTTAACGGCAACCTTTTTGTTCACCGTAAGCTTCTTATCGAATCAACGAAATGATGACCGAAACCAGCAGCGCAAAGCATAAACAGACAACGAGAGACCGCATCCTGGATGCCGCGGAACGTGTGTTCGCCGACAAAGGGTTGGATGGTTCATCCGTGCGGGACATCACTACTGCCGCCGGGGTCAATCTGGCGGCCGTGAGCTATCATTTCGGATCCAAGACAGGGTTGATCGAGGCGGTTTTTTCTCGCCACCTCGGTCCGATGAATACGGCAAGGCTCGAGCTGCTCGACCAGGTCGAGGAGCAGGCCGGCGAGGGATCCCCACCCATTGAATCGGTGCTGGACGCCTTTATCCGGCCGGTAGTCATGCATCATTTGGCCGAGGACGGCGTCAACGACGCTTTCATGCGCCTGATGAGTCGTTGCTTGAACGAACCGCCCACGCATATGGAACAAGTCAAGCATCATTTCGATGCACTTATGAACCGATTCCACACCGCCTTCTCCCGCGCTTTGCCGGACCATTCCCCCAGTGAAATCTTCTGGGGGGTTCATTTTACCATTGGCATCATGCACCATACCCTTCATGTGCTCAGCCATCTGCACCACCTGCCCTTCTGCCCCGCAGAATCGGCAGACGCCCAGACCGTGGTGGAACGTGTGGTTGCGTACACTGCGGCCGGTATGAAAGCCCAGCACGGCAGCACCATTTCCGTCAATGAGCTTTGCGGCGGAACAATTTCCACCCCGCAATCCTGCAACCAATCAGTAGAACCGTTTCCCTCATGAATCGCATCGCCTTAAAAATGCTCTTCGGCGACCGGGGCAAATACCTCGGCATCATCACCGGCATCGCCTTGGCCTCAATCCTGATGATCCAACAGCCGGGCATGTTGGTTTCCATTTTCACAATGACCTACAGCTTCATTACCGATGTCTCTTTGCCGAACATTTGGGTCATGGATGCCAAGGTCCAGCAGATCGACGACTCCAAACCGCTGCTCGACACCCAACTGTATCGGGTGCGCGGTGTTAGTGGAGTGGAATGGGCGGTTCCCCTCTATAAAGGCAGCCAGAAAGTGCGCCTCTCCAACGGTGAAACCGTCATGAGCAACCTGCTCGGCCTGGATGACGCCACCTTGATCGGCGGGCCGGCCGTGATGATTGAGGGCAAACTTTCTGATTTGCGTATTCCCGACTCGGTCATTTTCGCGCAGGCCG
>Ga0074197_1002808_pt1 | contig 11474 bp, 10 predicted proteins | sample EPASupsiteSAE305_FD_64526 | JGI IMG/M metagenome (GOLD analysis project Ga0074197, IMG submission 64526) | Bioremediated contaminated groundwater microbial communities from EPA Superfund site, New Mexico - SAE3-05 reassembly with SPADES | ecosystem: Environmental > Aquatic > Deep subsurface >...
AAATATGTTTAAAAATATGCAAAAAGGAAGAATGGCCGCCGATTATGAACCACAGCGACAAAAGAAGACGCGCCAAGTATGACACAATGGGAAGGAACCGAAGAAAAACAACAAAATTGCCCCAGCCTGAAGCGGCCGCGAGCAAGACGACAGACGGCATTGAGGCGGTCAGTCAGTCGTCGCGACCTGCGTGACCGACCCCTTGCCGGGATTGAAAGACACGGTGTTTTCCACCAATTCAACCGCAGTTACAGATAATCCATCAGGCTCAAAGACGACACCCTCGCGGTAACCTGCATGGTGGCTTCCAGCGACAGCTCCATTTTGGCGATCTCGGACAGCACCTCTGTAAGATCCGCATCCTGGTGACGGGAAAGAGTTGAGTCCACCAGCAACAGCGCGTTTTCGTGCATATTCACCATATCGTCCATGCGGGCGCTGATGTTGCCCAGGGAACTGAGCTGGGTCCGAACCTGATCGGCCGCATCCTCCAAAGGGGTCAGCTGAGCGGAAACATTGGCGCTGTCGCCGCTGGCCAGGGCGGCGTGGAGATCCTCCAAGGCGGCAAACAGGTTGACCGGACTCATAAACAGTTCTTCGCCGGTGATGTTTTTGGCGACAGTGGCGCCGGGACTGATCTCAATCATCTGGTGATCGCTGGTGCCGTTATAGACAACCGGGGCGCCTGAAAAAGGCAGGGTTTGATCGTTATAACCGGCAAACAGGTATTTGCCGGCGACCTGGGTGTTGGCCAAATCAAGCAGTTCGTCCTGCAACTGACTGACCTCGTCGGCATAGGTGGCCTTGTCCGATGCCGACAAGCTGCCGTTAGCCCCGGCCACCGCAATCTCCTTGGCTCTGGTCATCAATTCCTCCACAGAATTGAGGTAGATCTCCGAGGTGGAAAGGTTATCCTGCACATGTTTGCAGTTTTCAACATAGCGCTCGCCCTTGACCAAATCCGAGCGGCAACTGACGATGGAACCCACCGCAGAGGGATTGTCCGAGGCCTTGGCCACCTCCGCGCCGGTCGAAGATTTGATGTATAACTGGTTCAGGGTTGTCGACGTTGTGCTCAAATTGGCTTGCAGGGAGCGATAGGTGGTGGCGTTTCTGGTGATAATCATGGCAAACCTCACATTTGCAGCAGGGTGTCGAGCATTTCCTTGACCACGGAAATGTAGTTGGAGGCGGCTTCATACCCGGCCTGGTACTGGATCAAGAGCACCATCTCCTGGTCGGTGGACACGCCGGAAACCGAATCGCGTTTGGCGCTGAGTTCATCCATCAGGTCGGAGCTGGCGCTCAGCCGCTGTTCATTGCTGCTCACCATCAACCCGGCGTTAGCGGCAATGCGGGCGTATTCTTCGCTGTAGGTTGCGCCGTCGATGCTGGTGGTCTCGCGCAGAGCAGCCATGTCAACGCTCAGGCTGTTGTCGGCGGTGGTTCCTGTGACGCCGGCGGCGATCAGGGCCGGATCGTCGAAAGCAACCGTGATGGAAGCGGCCGCTCCGTCCCAGGCGTCAGCCAGGGGGTCAGTGGGAGCCGTCAGGGTGAACAAATCTCCCGCTGGATTCCCATTCCGGTCAATGCCGCCGCTGGTTGCAATCAGGTTGTTGACGTCGGTGGCGATGGTATACGCCAACCGGTCGATGTCGCTCTGAAATTCAGGGATCGTAACGTCCCGGACCTCAAGCCACCCTTTCAGTTCGCCGCCGCAATCCTCGTGATCAAGGGCAAACGTGGTAGTGCCGCTGGTGAGACTGATCTGGGTCAGGCCGTCGACCTTGTTTGTGGCAAACGAGGACGCCACATTGCCGATGACCAATGGCAGGCCGTTTTGCAGCTGCAGACAGACCATGCCCTTGTCGTCGCTGTAGCTGGCGGCTCCACAGGTTTCGCTCACCTGCTGCACCAGCAGATCGCGCTCATCGCGCAGGGTGTTGGCGTTGCCGCCGGCCAGCTCGGTTTGCATAATCGACTGATTGAGGTTGGCGATCTGTTGCAGCTGGTCGTTGAGATCCGGAATGGTTGACTCGACGCTGGTGTTGATGCTGTCGACCACATCGGCCAACTGCTGGTCGATCTGCTGAAAATGCAGCGCCAGATCGCCCGCCTCCTGGATCACCTGTTGCCGCTCCGTTGTGCCGGAGGGGTTGGTGCTCAGCTCTTCCCAGGCGTCGAAGAAACTGTCGATGTCGCCGGCAAGGCTCGATTTGCTGATGTCGAGAATCTGTTCAATGTCGGCAAGCGGCGTGCTGGCCGCCTCGTACTCGCCGTAGGTGGCGCTCTGGGCGACCAACTGTTTGGTGATGAAGCCGTCGCTGGCCCGGTCAATCGAATCCACCGAACTGCCGGTGCCGTAGGTCAACCCGCCCTGGGTGAGCGGCGTGGTGCTGTTGACGTTGGCGACCTGACGCGAATATCCGGTCGTGTTGGCGTTGGCGATGTTGTTGCCGGTGATCTGGACCGCAGTTTGGCTGGTGAAAATGCCGCTGGCTCCAGTATACAGCGAGGTGATCAGACCCACGGTCAGACGCTCCTATTCAGCAGACGGGGGCCGGCGCCGATGGCCAGCGAACGGCCATGAGCGGCATAGGTCAGGGCCAGGCGACGAAAGACGTTGTCTTGCAGACGGCTGATCAGTTGCAACCCCGATTCCAGCAGCATCCGGTTGCGTTCATTGTTGACCTTGATGGTGTTGATCAAACCCGCGCTTTCGTCGTCGACGGCCTGCCCGGGCTGATGCAGCGCCTTGAGCAATTGCGTTTTCTCCTGCTGGATGTCGTCCAGCTGGCTTATCCGCAAGTGGGTAATGGCCTGGCGCTCCCGGATCAGCAGGGTGTTCAAAGCCTGGAGGCGGGTGTTGAGAGGCGTGTTGTCCTTGTTTCTGTTCATGATCCGCTTGCTCCGGTTTTATCGTTTAAGATTGAGCAGTTCCTGCAGCATTTCGTCGGTGGTGGTTATCACCCGGGAATTGGCGGTGTAGCCGTTTTGAATGGTGATCAAATCAACAAATTCCGTGGCCAGATCGACGTTGGAAAGCTCCAGCGCCTGGGTGATCAGCGTGCCCTGCGATGCGCCGGGGTAGCCGATGGTCGGCGAGCCCGATTGCCCGGTCTGCGAATAGAGGCTGCTGCCGACCGAATCCAGGCCATTGGGGTTGATAAAGGTGGCCAACGAAATCATAGCCACCGCGATGGTTTCGCCGTTGGAGTAGACGGCGCTCACCGTGCCGTCGGCGGCGATGTCGACATCGGTGACCTCGCCCGAGGCGTAGCCGTCCTGATCCTGGGAAAACACGGTGGAGTCGCTGTCAAACTGGGTAGTGTCAAAGGCATAGGTCAGGTTTTGCGCGGTCGAACCGTTGTCCCAGGTGATTGCCGAAATGGTGGCGGAAGCGCCGGTCACGAGATTGCCGTTGGCGTCAAACTCCAGGGTCCCGGAACCTATTTCCTGCAAAACGCCGGCGGTGCCGCCCACGTCGTCGCCGTCCACAGTCAGATGCCAATCCCACTCCTGATCGGCGGTTTTGGAAAAATAGCAGGTGAGCAGATGGGAGGTTCCCAGCGAATCGTAGACGGTGGTGGTAGTGGCGTAGTTGGAGGTGCTTTCAGGCGAGGTGACGGAAAAGGTGGACAGGACGTCGGAATTGGAGTCGAGATTGGTCTGCAGGGTGACGTTTTCGGTTTGTTTGGCCTCAATCTGAGAGACCAGATCCACCCGGATGTCGCTGAGGTTGCCGCTGGCCAGCAGCCCGTCGGCGTTGTAGGAAGACCCCTGCACCCGGTAGCCGTCGGCCGTGACCAGGTAGCCGTCGTCGTCAAAATTGAAATTGCCGTTGCGGGTATAGAGATTGGTGGCGCTGAGCGGATCGCTGACGATAAAAAAACCGCTGCCCTCAATGGCGATGTCGGTGCCGCTGTCCGTGGACTCAAACCCGCCCTGGCTGAAGTTGGTCTGCACCGTCTGCACCTGGGAACCGCGCCCGACCTGGGAGTTGCCGCTGGAACTGGCGATGTTGGCGGCAAGCAGATCGGAAAAAACGGTCGAACTGGTTTTGAATCCTGTGGTGTTGCTGTTGGCAATGTTGTTGCCGGTGACGGTCATCGCCTGCGAGTTGCTTTGCAAACCGCTAATCGCTGTGTAGAGCGCGCTGGAAAGTCCCATTTCCCCTCCGATGAACCGATGCCCTTTGTCGGCTTCCCGTGCCGGGATGCCAATTTCGGCGTCAGCCCAATGACGTGGCCAACATAAAACGTTGACCGTAAGCGCGTCCGTGCAGCAATGCTCTCCGTCCTGGAGAGCAACAACCTGAGCCAAGAGACCAGCACTCGCTTCGGTGAGCGCCTGGGTTTCTCTGCAATGGTTATCGACCGGAGAGCAGCGATATTTTTATTGCAATTCCGTAACGTTAATTAATGTTACGCTGAACTTTAGTCTTGATAGTCTGCATGTGTAACAGCATGTTGAAAACCGCGCGGCACAGGCAAAAAAAAACGGCAACCCAAAAAGCAGGGTTGCCGCAGCGCTTCAAAACAGACGTTTGTTCAAACTATGGCGAAATCAACGGCGCCTTGGGCAAAGAGTGGAAGACCCGAGAAGAAACGCAGGAGGCGACAAAGGCTCAATGTTCGGCGGCAAACAGATAGCCGGAACCGCGCACGGTTTTGATCATCGGGGCCAGGTTGGGATATGGGGCCATCTTGGAGCGGATACGGGCGATGTACATGTCGATGGAGCGGTCATAGCCGTTGTACTCGATGCCAAACACCGCCTTGTAGAGCTGATCGCGATCCAGGGTGGTGCAGGCGTTTTTGGCCAGATGCCAGAGCAGATCGAATTCCCGCGAGGTAAAGGGCAACTCCTCGCCCAGATAGGCGGCGCGACGCAGACCGCTGTTGATCTCCAAGCCGTTGAAAAGAAGATTGGCCGGGGCGGTGCGCTGATCGTTGCGCCGCAGCAAGGCGCGGATGCGGGCCAGCATCAACAGATGATTCACCGGCTTGACCAGCAGATCGTCCACCCCCTGTTCATAGAGCAGCACCTGCAGCATCTCGTCGATGTCGTCGATCAGCAGCATGAGCAGGCCGGTGTAGACCGAACGAATACGCGGAAAGGTCGACAGCTCCTCCAGGGAGAATCTGCCCGAATCAACGATCAGCAGGTCGGCTTCCCTGGGCGTGTAGCCATCGGAAGAGACGAGGCGCCTTTCCCGCAGCCGAACGGTAAAATCTTCTCGGACCAGGGCGTCGACCAGGGGCCGGGCGCCTTGTTCGTTGTCGGTGAGTACAATAATGGAACGGCCGGGTTCCTTGTGAGGCAAAGGGTGGGACATGGCGGGGGACCAGAGTTGCGCTTACGCTTATGTTAGAGAGACTTTTCAAGAACTACGCCCAGAGACAAACAGCGCGCCACGGCGGTTCACGCGCCGACCACAGCGCCCTCTCTTGTATCGACCATAGGTTCACTGTGCACTGTTAAGAGAAGGTCAAGGCTTGGAAAAGTTGGGTAAATCGGGAGAGGCCGCAAACAAAGGCTTGAGCGCGAAAAGCCTCTTGCCTTCAGTGCATCATACGAAGATGCTGCGAGAAGTTCTGTAAAGTGATCGTTAAGCTGTGCAAAATAACGTTACAAACAAAGCGGCAACAGAGAGCGCAACGCAAACAGCGGGGCAACGACGCTGGCGTCGCCCCGCGTTAACAGGGGTGAACATTGCCTCTGGCCAATTGCAGCGGGTCAGGAGGACGAATTATAATCCTCAAAAAAGCTGGTTAAATAATCGCCCTGCGAATTGAGACTGCTGATCAGGGTTTCCATGGCGGAAAACTGGGCCTCCAGCATTTCCTGCCGCTTTTCGAGTCGGGTTTCCAGGGCGCTGATCCGATCATCCAGATCCGAAACCTGTTTATCAATGGTGGTTTTCTTGGTCACTAAAAATCCGCTGGTTGAGTCAAGCTGACTCGTCAAATAGTCGTCTAATCTGCTCATAATTCCCTCGTTGTCGTCGTCTCCCACTAAAGCAATCTTGATCGCGTCGGCATCTTTGTCATAGGCTTCGCTAAAGACGTCTGTATCAAAGCTCAGTTCTCCGGTTTGATAGTTCGAGGCAACGCCAAGCGAGAGAAAAGTGCTGCTGGTCAGGTAGTTACGCAGGTTGCGTTGCACCATTTTCATGGTGCCGCCTAAAGAGGAATCGGATGCGGAAATGGTTTTGATATAGGTGTTCACGGCGTTGTAGGCCTCAACCAGCTCCTGCACCTGGGTGGAGATCACGTTTTTGGCGTCGGACTCAATCTTGACGTTGTCGGCGCCGTCATCACTCTCCGCCAACAAGGTGATGGTGGCCCCTTTGATGGCGGTGGTCACCGTATTGCTTGCGCTGTAATAATCAATCCCGTCCACCACCAGATGCGCCTTGGTTCCTTCAACCTTGTGCCCGTCGGTTGCGGTGTCCAACTCGATGCTGCCGGTGCCGGTGATCTCAAATTCCTCGCCGGCGGTGTCGGCGGTCAGCATCAGGCGATACCCGCTGCCCGTGCCGTCATTGATCAGCGAGGCGGTGACGCCATAGTCGCCGTCGTTAATTTGATCAACCAGATCGCTTAAGGTGACGCTGTCATAATCCAGGGTCTCCTCTCCAATCTGCAGAGAACCGCTCAAGCTGGTGGTGTCGGTGTCGGCAACATAGTTGTTGCTGACGTCCTTTTGCTGCTTGGCGAGGCTGACAATTTCCACCGAGTAGGTCCCGGCGTCGGCCACGCTGGTCGTGCTGACGGTGAAATACTCCGATCCGTTGTTGGTTACCTCAAACGAGTTCAGATCGTTTTCACTGTTCAACCCGGTGACCGAGGCGTAAAAGCTGTCGAGCAAGGTGTTGAACTCGGTGTAGGTGTCGAGTTTGGTTTCCAGATACGTCTGGGTGTTCTCCATCGTGGTGATGGGGGTACGTTCCAACGCAATGATGGATTCGACAATCGAGGCGGTGTCTATTCCGCTGGCCAACCCTGAGAATGTCACCGACATGACGCTGACCTCCTTTGCATGTGTTTTCCCTTTCGACAGAGCATGGTTTCATATTGATTATCGCCCTTCAACAGCATCTTTTTTATAGCGAGATGGTCACACCTGCAGCTGTTGCGTCAGCAGATTGCAACAATATATTTCAGATGTAACGCCAGGTTGCGGATTCCCCCGAATGGCTTCAGCCGGCTGAGCAGAACAGAGGGGAAACGGTTAAGGAGGGTGAGCGACAGACAGCTGCGCGAATGCAGGGTCGCGTCAAAGATGCAATGTTGTCAGAGGATGAAAGGACGCGGCGCGACGCTTGCCCGCAAGAAGCAAGCAATGCGGCGAAAACCGGGGATCAAAGGAAAGCGGCCAGCGCAAGAGAGCGCAATGCGCTGGTTTGGGCTTGATTTGGCTTGATTGCGTCACGGGAGGCGTCAGGCGAACCGGCCAAACTTTCCCGTGTTTTCAAAAAGAGTCTGCGGAAGATGGATTGCGCAACAAGCGCTTGGTCGAGGAAAGGTTGAATCGGCCGTCCAACGAAGAGGGGGCCAGGATTGAAAAGAAGTGAGGACTCCGCCCTTCGAGGCGCGGGGCGGGGTTGCATCCCTGCCGACCTGCCGACTGAGCCGGCGTTGCGGCGATGGCGATGGCAATGGCGAAGGACCTGTCCGGCTTTCAGATTGCCGTCAGCCGGCCTCTCATGAGGAGCGCCCGGACACGTCGCGCGAGCGCGCGTTCTGTCGGCTCTTCCGCGCCAGACCGATGGCCTGGATGGCTTGAACCGCAATTTCCTCGATAGAGCGTCCTTCCACGTTGAGCACCTTGAGATTGTGCTGCATGTAGAGTTGCTTGGCCTGTTGCAGTTCGCGGGTGCAATTCGCCAGGCTTGCATAGGTGGAGCCGGCGTAGCGTTTTTCGCGAATGGTGTGGAGGTACAGGGGCGAGCAGGTCAGCCCCACCGCCCGTTTGCGATTGCGGACGATTTCCTTGGGCAGTTCGTGCTTGTTGAGGTGATCGTCGGTCAGCGGAAAGTTGGCGGCCTTTAATTCCATGTGGGTGGCCAGGTAGATGCTGACCGGGGTCTTGCCGGAACGGGACACGCCGATCAGGATAATTTCAGCCTCGTCGTATTCCGCCGGTCGGGTGCCGTCGTCGTGTTCCAGGGAAAAATGGATGGCGTCGACCCGCTTGTCCATCCTGGAGATGGTGAAGTGGCGGGAATACCCAGGTTCACGCAGCGCTCTGGAGCCCAGCGCTTTTTCCAGCAGTTCCAGGGTATTGAGGAAAATGTCGAAAAACTGCACTTCCGGACAGTTGAAAACGTCCCGGGTTTCCTGATCCATGATGGTGCAGAAAACCAGCGGCCGGCTGCCGCCGGATTGCTGCAGGATGTGGGCCAGCGCCTTGCGGGCGTCGTCGGGGGTGTAAATGAAGGGAATTTTTTCCTCGCGGAAACGGATTTCCTGAAACTGGGCCAGCAGGGCTTTGCCCATGTCTTCGGCGAGGATGGCGGTGGATCCGGAAACGTAATACACGTCTTGAGTGGTGGGCATGGCGCCTCGGCGGGTTATTTTTGTTTATGGCAGAACAGGCAGCGGTATTTGGGCGGATGATTTTCCGGCAGCGGCGCTTCTTTTCCCGGCGCATGGCAACTCTCGCACGATTTTTCCGCCTCTTTCTTTTTCATGGTCATAAATCGGGCATGGTTCTGATCATGGGGCAGGTGTGAGGTGGTTTCAGGAGGCGCATACCAGAGGAAAAGCAACAAGGCTGCGCAACCGATCAGAAACAACGCATTATAGAGAAGATGTTTGTGCTGGGTGGTCATGGAGTCCGATGGAGAAGGTGGAGGGCTGCGCCCAGGGATTTTCTAATCTGCCATCTCCAGGCTGTGAAAATCAATGATTTTCATGCGCAAAAAAAGAACCAGCGCTTCCATCAGCGGCCCACAGAGACGGGGAGAGTTGCCGGCCAAGGTCGCGAGCAGGCGGTGGCGGCGATGTTTGCGGGCAAGCGTTTGCAGCTCAGGCGCGGGATAGCGTGGGTCAAGCATCATGCGGGCAACCGCCTGACCCGAAACCAGGGCCGGATAGATGCCCTCGCCGGTGAGCCCGGACGCCAACCCGGCGGCGTCGCCGACCAGCCATCCCTGAGCAAAACGCACCCCGCGATAATCAAAGTTGACCAGACCGGCGCGCAGCGTCTGCGCGTCCAAGGACAAACCCTGTCGATCCGCCCAGAGCAGCAGCCGCTGTTTCAACCGCTGGGCCGTGAAGTGGCGGACGTCGGCGTAAGCCCCGATGGAGCTGACCTCGCGGTGGGGAAATATCCAGGCGTAGCCGGAACCAAACAGCGGGGCGTCCAGATGCCACTCCATGCGAGGATGGACGCCCGGCGCCATGCAGTTGAGCCCCAGCCCCATCGCCGTGGTCGGCAAACCTAAAAAACGACGCACCACGCTGTTGGAGCCGTCTGCGCCCACCAGGTGTTCAAAGGTCACGGTCAACCTCTGCCCATTGTCCCGTTCCAGGGTTGCCCGGTTGGCCGCAAGCCCCGCAACCCGCGCGCCGCTGAGCAGGGTGACGCCGGCCTCGGCCGCCTGGCCGGCCATCCATCCTCCAAGCCGCTGCCGGTTGACTGTGGCGATGATGGGATTTTTCTCCGCCACCACCAACCGCTGCCGGGGGGTAACAATCAACTGTTCGGGAAACTCCCGCTCGATCAACGACGTTGGCACGTGTTTGATCAACCCGTGCCAGGTGATGCCGCCGGCGCACACTTTGGGTCCGATTTCGGGTTTCCGTTCCGCCAGAACCACCCGCGCGCCGTTTTGCGCCAGCATGGTCGCGCAGGCAAGCCCTCCTGGGCCGCCGCCAACAACCAGAATTTCCGTCTGCTCCATACGCTCCTTTGCTCTCTTCGGCAGACCTCACAACAGACAAACGTTGTTGTTTCGGCCCGATAAACCGTCTTCAGGCCTGCCCGGTCTCCAGTGGAAAAACAAGCCCAGCCAGATCAGGCGGGGTCCACGAAAAATCCCGGCAGGGTTCAGCACCCATGGGGCAAACCGCTGCAATCGCGCATTGCCTGATTTTTCCTCTTTGCTGATGAACATGGAGTGGTATAACAGCCGAGCAGCTCCCCTTCTTAGAAGGTTCCATCGACGGACGCAAGCACTTTACGCAGGCGATTTTCCGTGTGCCGCCAATCCAGCGGGAACGCCCGACTTTCCCGCCCAGTTCCCTTGTTCATATGCCCGCAGCCACAGTGACCCTGTTTGTTCAATGTTTGGTGGACGCCCTGTATCCGGAAGTCGGCGAGGCCATGGTCCAGGTCTTTGATCGTCTTGGCGTCCCGCTGATCTACCCCGAAGCGCAGACCTGTTGCGGCCAGCCGGCCTACAACAGCGGCCACCACCGCGAGGCGGCCGCTGCGGCGCGACGATTCATTGATCTGTTCGAGCACGCCGAAGCCATTGTCTGCCCCTCGGGTTCCTGCGTGGCCATGGTCCGGCGCCACTATCCCGAACTGTTCGCCCACCAGCCGATCATGCGCGAGCGCGCCCTGCAGGTGGCGCGCAAAACTTTTGAATTCAGCGAATATCTGGTCGACGTGCTGGGCGTTGTCGATCTGGGCGCCGCCTTTTCCGGGATTGCAACCTATCACGATTCCTGCCACCTCGCCCGCACCCTGGGCATCCGCGAACAGCCCCGGCAACTGTTGCGCCACGTGCGAGGGCTTTCCCTGGCGGAAATGGACAACAGCGACGCCTGCTGCGGCTTCGGCGGAACCTTCAGCGTCAACTATCCCGAAATTTCCCTGGCCCTGGCGGACGACAAAATCGACAACATTCTCAACAGCGGCGCCGACATCGTGGTGGGCTGCGACGTCAGTTGTCTGATGAATATTCGCGGCCGCATGAGCCGGCGCGGCGAAAACCTGCGGGTGCTGCATCTGGCCCAGGTATTGGCCGGCGAGGAGCGCGCGTGAAGTCTGGCCAAGACGGCGGTTATGTTGCGGCCGCCCGCGAAGGCATGGGCAACGCCTGCCTGCAGGGCAGTCTGCGCAGTCTGCAGGGCCGCTACGGCAAAGGGGCGCTGGAGGCCTGGAAAGCCCTGCCCGACCCCAATCGGCGCAGTCGGGTCAAGGCGCGGCGGATGCAGACCCTGACCCATCTGGACCGGGTGCTGGCGCTGCTGAGCCAAGGCGTTGAGGCTAGAGGCGGCCAGGTGTTTTTTGCCGACAATGCAGAGGCTGCCAATGGATATATTCGCGATTTGGCCAGGAAGCGCGGCGTCAAGCGGGTGGTGAAGGGCAAGTCGATGCTGTCGGCCGAGATTGGCGTTGACGCGGTGCTGGAGGCAGAGGGGATTGAGGTGGTGGAAACCGATCTCGGCGAGTTCATCGTCCAGATCGCCGGCAGTTCAGCCTCGCACATCATCGCCCCCTGCATCCACATGGAT
>Ga0074197_1002810_pt1 | contig 11468 bp, 7 predicted proteins | sample EPASupsiteSAE305_FD_64526 | JGI IMG/M metagenome (GOLD analysis project Ga0074197, IMG submission 64526) | Bioremediated contaminated groundwater microbial communities from EPA Superfund site, New Mexico - SAE3-05 reassembly with SPADES | ecosystem: Environmental > Aquatic > Deep subsurface >...
GGATGGGATGGTTCTGTCGTTTGTCACGGCCGCACATCCGTTCCCCCCCGGTCCGTTTTGGTTACGGTCACATCGGCCCCCGTGTCCCATGGCGGCGAAGCGGCGGGGAAGCCGGCGTTGGCCGCCGCTCCTGTCATTATCGAAGTCCTCGTTCCGTGCGGCTGCACGAGGCTTTGCCACGGAACGGCCCCGGCGCTTATCGTGGCAAGGAACACGAGCGTTGCCGCCAGTATCGAAGCGATTCTCATTGCCCAATCCCCCAACGGTTATTTGTATTGCCCAGTACAAGGTAGCAAATTGAAAATAAAATAGCGCGGCCATATCGCCGCGCTATTTTATTAAAGAACTGTATTGTTTTCTATGGCGCTACGGTGAACTCTGTTCTGGCAAGAATGTTGCCGTTTTCGTCCAGTGCCTGCACTTCCCATGCGCCGGGGCGCACGGTTTTTTTTGACCATGTCCGGGCCGGAGAAACCGAAAGCACGGCCTTTATCTCCGCGGCCATTTTGCCTTCATGGAACCAGCGGTGCAGGAGCGTGAATGGAACAGCGGGGGAAGCGACCTGATTCCAGTAAACCGCCACCGTATGACCGGAAAGGGACGGGTTTTCCCCATCCGGATTTTTATCCTTCAGCCCGGAAGCCAGGGTGTGCCGCAGGACGCGTATGGCGGAAGCCGGCCGGGTTGAAACCAGTGTTTCCGCGGGCGCGGCCTGAGGTTGTTCCGTCTTCTCGGCCGTCTCCTGACGGGACGGGACCAGCGCCGGATGGACGAAATCCGTCACCGGGGCCACTGTCGGGGCCTCGGCCTTTGCCTCTTCCTTTGCAGCCTGGGCGGGGCTCATTTCTGTTACGGCCGGCTCTTCCGACTGCACCTGCGTCTCGGCAAACTGCTGGGTCTGCGCACTGTCAGGAACAGGAGATGCGGTTATTTTAGCCGAGGCGGAAAGTTTTCCGGACGTGGCGGTGACCGCCGTCTGTCCGCTGCCGTACACGGCGCACAGCGCGCGGCCGCGTTCGTCTGTGAATGCCCATCTGGGGTCCGGGAGGAATTTGCCCAGCGTGGAGAAGTCGACCCGGAGCCCCTTCACAGGATTGGAATATATGTCCCGAGCCACCGCGGCGGCATAGGTTTTCCCCCCGTACTTTTCTTCCGCGAGTGAGAGCGCCGCCGCGTCATTGGGCAGTATCTCTATGTTGCCGCTCTCGCCGACGAGACCGTCGTAGTCCGCCACCGATATGCGTATGATTCCGGCTTTGGTAAAACTCTGCTGCGCTATCACGGCCCTGCCCTTGTCCAGCAGCGCGCCCGTGACCGACAGCGTGCCTTCCGCGGCCAGCCCGCGCATCCTTGCCGACATGGTTATCGGGCCCGAGCGGGAGGTGTCTGTCAGTCCGCGGGAATCGCGCACCGTCACCTGCATGGCGAACGGTTCGCCGGCGCGGGCCTTCTCCGGGGAGGAAATGGTAATGGACGTCATGTCCTGCGCGCTGGCGGACAGGGCGAGCAGGGACATCGCGGCGGCGTGAAAAAGCTTTATCATACCCGCTAATTCTATCCTATATTTGCGGCGGCATGCAAAGATGTCCCGCCGGATTTTCTATAATATACCCATAGTGGCGCCGGATTAAGTCCGGAAATCCCACCCGCTTAGCGGGCCGGCGCCGGTGGCGATGCCTATTAAAAGCCTTACCGAAAATTTTCTTCTTCCCTTCGCGGCGCGCGCGCGCCGTTTTTTTGTTTTTCTGGCGCGGGTATTCCGCTCGTTCTCGGAAAACTACTGCTTCAATATGTCGGCGGAAATCGCTTTTTATTTCCTGCTGGCTCTGGTCCCTTTCCTGATTTTCATAATAGGTTTCTCCAGCGCGTTCTCTTCCGACATCATGGCCCGCACCACGGTACACGCCATGATTTCCTTTCTGCCCGAGAAGCTCTACCGCATGGCGGAGCCGACCGTGGCCGACATCATCTACAGGCCCCGCTACATAATGACGCTCACCACCATGATAGTGTCGCTCTGGGCCGTGGCGCAGTCCGTGCTGGCCCTTCTGATGGCATTCGAGCGCATACACTCCAGCCGTCATCACCGGACCTTTTTCGGACACAGGCGCGTGGCGCTGCTTATGACGCTGGCTATAATTTCACTGCTGGTTTTCACGCTTTACTCGCTGGTGCTGCTGCCAGCATTCGCCAAACGCTATCTGCCGGCAATGGCCTACAAGCCGTGGTACTTCAGCTTCAAGTGGGGGCTGGCCTCTCTCATAATCGCCGGCTGCGCCGAACTCATATACCGCTACGGCCCGCCGGACCGCGCCCCCAGGGCTTTTGTCACCCCCGGAGCCATAGCGGCGCTGGTGATGATAGTCGCGTCCACGCTCGGCTTTAAACTTTATCTGGAGCATTTCGGGGAGTTCAACGCGCTCTACGGCGCGATGGGCGGCTTCATGGTCCTCATGCTCTGGCTTTATATGCTTGGCGCGTCCATGTTGTTCGGCGCGCAGATGAACTACGAGTATTATTTTTGCGACGTAAAAAACGGCGCCGCCCGCTAAGAGCCCGTCTAAAATATCCGTATTCTGCTGCAAGCGCCGCTTTTGCCCCGATCCTTCGCGGTTACCGGCATGCGTGCCGTAGCCCGCTGCGTCTCATGTCAAAATCGATGCTTTCGCTACGAAAGGAAATTTTAGATGGGCCCTATGGCCACGCCGTTCCCTGGTTACTGCAAGGGCCCTGCCTGTCCGGGCCCGTCTCCTTGCGCCCTGCCGTCCACGGCTTCCGCAGCCGGGCGCAGAAATTCCCGTATTCTGGGACCCAGATAGAGAACCTGCGCCGCGGTTCCCGCGAAATTTATGTAGGCCGCCAGCAGCGAGAGCAACAGCGTCGCCGCCCAGAACAGCTGCGGGCTGGCGTCCCTGTAGGGCCACATTTTTTCCCATATTCCCGCGACGAGCTGGGCCGGAACCGCGTACATGAAAAGCAACAGCGCGAAGCCGAAATAGGTCCCGTACTTCATGAAAGCGAACGCTGCGGAAAGGCTCTCCCGCCATTTCATTCCGGGCCGCAGGCCTGAGGCGACAAGGTAGAAAGACATAATGAAAAGCACCACGGCCAGCAACATCGCCAATGGTATTCCCGCCAGGGCGCCTATCGCCGGTTGGAGCAGCAGCAGGACCGTGCCGATAGCCGCCGCCGCGATTATTACAGGGGAGAAGACGATGAACTTGGCCGACATTAGCGGTATCGCGGACAGGAAGTCGCGGGCGGAGAAATCCCCCTTCTCCACGGCCAGCGCAGCCGCCCTGTAAAGCCCGAGCATCAAGGCCAATCCGGAAAGCGTGACTACGGTGTAGAGAAAAATTTCCAGCCGCTGGTCCCGTATGAACGCGGCTCCGCCGTCCCGCGCCTGAGAAGCGGCGTCCATGACATGGGCAGCCAGCGAAAGCAGTGCGAACAGGGCGAACACCGCTTTCTGCCTGGGCAGCAAGTCGTTCGCGCCGGCGAAAGCGTCTATGAAAGAGGGATGCGGTTTTTCCCCGTCCGGGCCCGGAAGGACGGGTTCCTGCTGGTTTCTGTTTTCCATAAATTCGTGCCGGATGCGGCGTCCGCCGTCCGTCTGCCGGACCGCGGATTCCAAACTGGTCCTTAATGGGTATAATACTATAATTGCCCGCGGCATTGCGGAGCGGGGTGTAATTCCGGGTTTGGGAGAGCCGACATGGAACGCAAGCATGCGCGCATTCTGATAGTATCCGCTTCCGAGAAAGACCAGTCCTACATCAGGCAGGCCGTGGAAGCCTGCGGACATATACCGGCGGGCATAACGCCGCGCGGCGAAACCGCGGCCGAGATGGCCCGCGTGCTTTGCGCCGACATCGTGCTGCTGGACATGCAGCCGGCAGGCGATTGCGGGGCCGTCGCCGCGGCGGCGGACATAGCTGCCGGGACTCAGGCCGGAGTGATTTTCATGGCGTCTTCCGAGGCGGAGGCTTTCCCGGCGGTGAAAAGCTCTCCCGGCTCCCTCTATCTTCTTAAACCCCTTAACAGGCACGAGCTTGAACTCGCGGCCGAACTGTCGCTTCTGCGCTCCTCTTCCCGCCGGGAAGTGGAGGAGGCGGAGACAGCTTTCGGGTTTCTTTTCGCCGGCGCGACCTGCGGCATACTGGAGCTGGACGGGCTCACCGTGCGCGCCGCCAATCCAGCCGCCGCCGCGCTGCTCAGGTATTCGGATGACGCCATTCTTCAGCGCAGCGCCGCCGCGCTTTGCGTGCAGGAGTCGGCGGGCCCTTTCCTTGAAGCCGTGAAGCGTTCTTCCCTTTCCGTGCCGGAGGAAGCCCGCCTCCTCTGCGGGGACGGCGTGGCCAGATGGTTCGTTTTCCGTACCATACCAATAGTCCGCGCCGGACGTCCGGTGACGCTGCTTTGCCTCAACGACGTAAACCGCCTGAAGGCCGCCGAAGGCGAACTGAAGCTTTATTCCCAGCGCCTTGCCGATCTGGTGGAGAGCCGCACCGCCGTCCTTAGAAAGCGAGACCAGTCCACCGTGCTGGGAGAGGCCGCCGTGATGGTCGGGCATGACCTGCGCGGTCCGGCCCAGGCCGTTCTGTCCGCTTCCTCCAGCCTGCGGCAGGCCGTGGCGCGCGCTTCCCTTTCGTCTGATGCGGCCTCCCCTATGCTGACGGAGATAACACGACTCGAGCGTCAGGCAGGCTGCATGATTCAGTCCGTGACCTCAATGCTCGAGGCCGCCGCCATGCGCCCTTCCAGACTGGAGAGTCTGAATCCTGACGCGCTTCTGAAGGACGTCGCCGCCATGACCGTGCTGCCGGAAAAGGTCAGGCTGGAGGTCTCTCCTGTCGCCGGTTCGGAAACCCTTATGGCGGACCACGAGCTTCTGCGCGCCGCCATGTTCTCCCTCATAGCCTTCTCCTCTCGCCATATGTCGGACGGCGGCGTGGTGCGCGTTTCGGCCACGCCATACAAGGAAAAATGGCGCATAACCGTGGCCGGCGACAAGGCCCCCGGCGCGGACGAGCCTTCGGACCGTCAGGGCTTTTCGATTAACGGCAGCCTTGCCCTCCTGCTGGTCAAGAAAATAGTGGACGAACACGGAGGCACGATGATAATGGACGCGCGCTCCGGGGACAATGTTTCCGTGCATATAGAGCTTCCGCGCAAGCTTCAGGTTCAGGGCTGAACGCCGAGTGCCCGATTTAATTGATACGGGTATTGATTTATCAGGATAAAATTGTATACTATATGTATCAGTTCAATCGGGCGCGGCGCGCGCCGCAGCCCGGTTGGCGACCATGACCTGGCGCGCGCCGCTCGACCCGAAGCGGTTCCGGATTCCGCCGCGCCCCTTTGGTTTCGGAGCGGCGGGCGGTATGCGGAGGATGCCCCGGGAAACTGATTATGGTGATTTATTGTATCAACAATGTATCATTTTATTGCAGGCGAGTCAAGAAGAACTGCTTCCGTTGAAACGGCGCATGGAACCGGCGGCGGTTCCGGGGAGGACGGGGTGAATATGACCAGGGGAGAAAAGATACGCAGGGAGCGGGAATCCCGCAGGCTGACGCGGGTTGAGCTCGCCAAGCTGATGGGTTTGCGCGACCCTTCCGCCGTATCGCATTGGGAGAAGGGGCGCTTCAGCCCGAGCAGGGAATCGCTGGGCCGCCTGTGCCAGATTTTCGAGAAGCCCGTTTCCTATTTTGAAGATGATCCTGCGGTGGACCCTCTTGCCCGCTCGAAGGAGAACATGGAGGCGGTGCTCTCTCAGTCTCCGTCTCAGATGTCCATAGTGCATGTCGGCGTACGGGGCACGGTGTCGGCGGAGAATTTCCGCATGACGGGGGAGGACGCCAATCCCGAGGAGTGGTTGCCCATAGTGCTGGCCAGTTCCCCCCAAAGTCCCATTTTTGCCCTGCGCGTAAGGGGAGACTGCATGCTTCCCACCGCGCGCGACGGGGATTTCGCCATAGTCGAAAAGAATTCTTTCGTTGATAAGGGGCATCTGGCCGTGCTGCGGCTTGACGACCACTATACCCTTAAAAGGGTGTTCTTCCTGAAGGACGGTATGATGGAGCTGCGTCCGGACAATCCGAAGTTCAAAAGCCTGCGTGTGCCGGGCAGCGAAGTGTCAGTATGCGGCAAGGTGATAGGCTTTTTCCATAAGGTCCAGCCGGCCGACTAGCGGGTGGTTTTCCGCGTTTTACACGAAAAAGCCCCGGCGATGAAGCCGGGGCCTTTTTTACTTTCGGGATAATATCTATTTCATGTACTCGGACAGCGTCTGCGCCAGCTTGTCCACTGACACAGGCTTTGTCAGGAAACCGTTCATGCCGGATTCCTCCGCCTTTGTCTTGTCTTCCGGGCGCACGGCGGCGGTCAACGCCACTATCGGAACCGAGACGCCGCACTTCGCCCGTATTTCCTTCGCGGCGTCGAAGCCGTTCAGCACCGGCATCTCTATGTCCATGAGGATGATGTCGTAATGGTTGGCGCATGCCTTTTCCACTGCTACGGCTCCGTTTTCAGCGAAATCGGCTCTGCAACCCCACTTGCTGAGCATTGCGCGCATAAGCTTGCGGTTTATGTCGTTATCCTCGGCCACCAGCATTCTCCGGTCGCGCAGGTTTTCCGGGAGACGGATTGAATGCGGGGATGTGTCCGGGGCCGGCTCGCCGAACGCGGTCGAGAATGCTTTGGCTATGTCCTTGCGGGACACAGGTTTGCGCATGAAGGCGTCGAAACCGTTCTGCCTCGACGTGCCGGAATCCGCGGCCCGGAATTCGGCGGTGACGGCGATAAGCTTCGTGCCGGTGAAGCGGGTGTCCCCCCTCAGCGTGCGGGCGAATTCGAAGCCGTCCATTTCCGGCAGTATAAGGTCGCAGAGTATTATGTCCGGCGCCGGGTTGCCCAGCAGCCAGGAGAGCGTTTCCTCCGCCGAAGCGCAGGATACCAGAACCTTGACCTTGAAATAGGAGCACAGCGCCTGCAGGACTGCCCTGGCGCTCGGGTGGTCATCCACAATCACCGCCGTTTTGCCTTCCACCATCGGGCAGCGGAGTTCCTGCTCCTGTTCCTTTGACACGGTAAGGCGCATTGTGAAGTAGAAGGCGCTGCCCTTGCCCTCCTCGCTTTCCACCCACAGCGTTCCGCCCATAAGCTCCACAAGGCGTTTGGATATGGACAGTCCGAGGCCCGTGCCGCCGTACTTGCGGGTCATGGAGGAATCGGCCTGCACGAAGGGGTCGAAAATGCTGTTCAGCTTGTCCCTGCCTATGCCTATGCCGGTATCGTAGACCGAAACCCTTATAAGTTGGGAATTGTTCTCGTCCGGGGCTGATTCAGGCGTGACCGCTATACGGATTTCCCCGTCACTGGTGAATTTGGCCGCGTTGGAAAGCAGGTTGAGCAGGACCTGCTTTATGCGAACCGGGTCTCCCTCGTAGGTGCGGGGCATGTTGGCCGGATAGTCCAGCGCCAGCTCCACCTTGGGGGTGGTCAGGCGCGTTTTTATGAGCTTGAGGGAGGAGTCGCACAGTTCCTCCAGGTTTATGTCCAGCCTTTCGAAAACTATCTGTTTGGCCTCTATCTTGGAGAAGTCCAGTATGTCGGTTATCAGCGCCAGCAGTATGCGCCCGCTGTCCACTATATTGTGGGCGTAATCCGTCTGCTCGTCGTTGAGCGGCGTCTTGGTCAGCAGTTCGGAGAAGCCTATGATGGCGTTTATGGGCGTACGTATCTCGTGGCTCATGTTCGCCAGGAACTGGCTCTTTGCGTGGTTGGCGTTCTTGGCCTCGACCGCCTTCATTTCTGAGTCCAGCAGGGCCGCTTCCAACTGCTGGTATATCCATTCCAGTTCGGCCCTGGCGTTTTCGGCCGTGTTCTTGGCCGCCACCAACTCCTTCTCCATTGCCTTGCGCTCCGTTATGTCGGTCATTACTCCCACAAGGCCCGCGGGCCGGCCATCCACTTCATAATAGACCGCCCGGTTGAAGATGACGGAGCGGTGCCCCTGCGTGGAGGAATCCAGCTCGGTTTCGTAAGCCTGGGTGCCCCCCTTGCGCAGCAGTTCCATGTCCATGTTGTGCAGGAATTCCGCCTGATTATAGTTGTATCCGATTTCAAAAACAGTCTTGCCGATGATATCCGCGGCCTTCATCCCCACCATTTTTTCATAGGCCGGATTGCAGTCCAGATACCGTCCGTCTATGTCCTTGTAGAACACGGGCAGGGGCATGGTTTCTATGAGTGTGCGCAGAAATTTGACCTGATTCTTGATCTTTTCCTCGGCCGCCAGCCGCTGGGAGATGTTCCTGAGGGAGACCGCCCTGGCCGGGGCGCCGCGGTAGAGGATGTTTTTCACGGTCAGTTCGCACTCAACGAAGCCGCCGTTCTTGCGCTGCATTGTGCAGATATAGCTTCCTGTGAAGTTTTCCGCCTGCCGTTTGCGCGCTTCCTCCCGCGCCGCAGGGGCCACGAAATTGTCTATCACGTCGCCGCTGTTCTTCAGTTCTTCCAGCGAATTGCAGCCCGCCATCAGTATGGCGGTCTTGTTGGCGTCCACTATGCGGTTGTTCTGGTGTATGACAAGCCCCTCGAAAGCCAGGTCCGAAAGCAGCCTGTTGCGTTCCTCGTTGTCCTGCAGGGCCTTTTGCGCTTCATGCGCCTCGGTTGTGTCGCGCATGATGCAGCGTATCTGCGTGGAGTCCGCCTCCAGGACGTGGAGCGACAACTGTATCGTCTTTCCAGAAGCGTGAAGGGCGCGGCAGTCCATCTTGCGCTTGCGCGAAATAGGCGCGCCGGACGAGGTTTCCCTGTATACCGCGTCAAGCCACTGGCGGTCTTCCTGATGTATCCTTTCCTTGAGAAAGGTTTCCCATGACATGGTTGCGAAAGGCATCGAGGGAGGCAGCGATATGCCAAGTATCGACAGTGCCTCGCTTGAAAGCGTCATTATGCCGCTGCGGACATCCAGCCGGAACCACCCGACGCGCGCGTTTTCGGCCATAAGCCTCATGTCGTTCAGGGTCTGCTGGAGCTTCCGCTCCCTGTCCATCTTCTCGCCCACGTCGTGTATCTGCGCCAGTGCGGCGGGGGCGTCGTCCCATGTTATGGCCCGTATGGAAATTTCCCCCGGGAAGGTGGTGCCGTCCATGCGCTGTATTTCGGCCGGTATGGATTTCTCCTCCGCGGCGCGGGGGTCGGCAATGCTGCGGAGTATCGCTTCCGCCTGCCTTCCTTTAATTATGGAAGAAGAGGAAAGGGCATCAAGGGTCTGTTTGCTTGCCCCCAGGAGGAGCAATGCGGCGGGATTGGCGTCCAGGATCTTCCCCTCCGGGGAAAATATGAAAAGGCCTTCCGAGGCGCTGTCGAAAACGGCCTGGAGTTTTCGGCGGGTCTGTTCTCCCTCGTTCCTGAAGGCTTCAGCCGCCTGGGCGTGTCGCCTTGCGAAAAAGGAGAAAAGCCCGGTCAGCAGGACGAAAATGAAGAGATACCAGAACGCGGACATACCGCCGCTGCCGGTCTGCCACCTGACCAGCAGCAATGAAAGAGCTATGGCCGCGGCCATTGTAGCGCAGGCGGGAAGCAGCGCAAATGGTGTGTTCTGTCCGTTATTGCCGTTTTCGCTCATATCACGCCTTTTTTATCAGTTTCTCTATGGCTTCACCAAGGTCCTGCTGCTTTATCGGCTTGGTAAGGTATTCGTCCATGCCGGCATCCAGGCATTTCTGCCGGTCGGTCTTCAGGGCCAGGGCGGTAAGGCCGATTATGGGAACGTGTTGCCCTCCGCCGGATTCAGCCTCGGTTTGTCGCCATTCCCTCGTTACGTCGAGGCCGTCCTTTTCCGGCATCTGCACGTCCATGAGGACGAGCGCGTATTTTTTTCCGCGCATGCAGGCCAGCGCGGCATTTCCGTCCTCGGCTTCCTCTACGGCAAAACCCATCTTGGCGACGATTATCGCGGCCAGTTTCCGACTGACGGAATTGTCGTCAACCACCAGCGCCGGCAGGCCCCTGTATGCGGGGTCCCCTGATTTTTCGGGAATTTTGGGTGTGGCAGCGGGCGTGTTCGGGGCCGGTTCCTCCATCCGCTCGAAAACCGCCGTAAAAATGAAGGTGCTTCCCTTGCCCGGCTGGCTTTCCACAGATATTTCGCCTCCCATCAGTTCCACTATGCGCTTTGTGATGTAAAGGCCAAGTCCCGTGCCCCCGTATTTCCTCGTGGTGGAGGTGTCGCCCTGCACGAAGGGCCGGAACAATATGTCGAGTTTTTCCTTGCTAAGGCCAACGCCAGTGTCCATGACGCGGAATTCCAGCGTTATCCTCGGGAGTTCAGACCCTTCCAGCGCGCGGACGGAGACGGTCACTCCCCCGTTCTCGGTGAATTTTACCGCGTTGCCTACCAGATTAGTAATTGTCTGCCGCAACCGGAAATCGTCCCCCACAAGCCATTTCGGCACTTCAGGTCCGATGCTCAGGGCTATCGTAAGGCCTTTTTCCTGAGCGTGCGGGGAGAGGAAGGAGACTGCCGTCTCCAGCGTTTTCTTCAGCTCGAATTCCCGCATTTCAAGCATGAGGCGGTCAGCCTCAACTTTGGTCAGGTCAAGCAGGTCGTTGACCAGCCGGAGGAGGTGGTCCGCCGAGGATGATATCTGCGCCAGATATTCCTTCTGCGTGTGTTCTGAGGCAAAGTCCTTGGCCAGCTCGGTGAAGCCCAGTATGCCGTTTATGGGGGTGCGGAGCTCGTGGCTCATGTTGGCGAGGAAGCGCGTCTTTGCTGCGTTGGCCTCCTCCGCTTCCCGCTTTGCCTTTACTAGCTCCGACTGCTGCTGCACCCGTTCCGTTATGTCGCGGGAGACGCCCACTATTCCGCGCGCGATGCCGTCCATGGAATTGAACGGAGTCTTTACCGTCTCGAAAATGCGGTTTCCGTCCCCGGCGGGAAGGGTTTCCTCTATGCGTTGCGGGCGGCCGGTGTCCATGGCGTGCCGGTCTACCGCCAGGAGCTGTCTCGCCAGTTCCGGGTCGGAGAAGATATCGAAATCGGTCTTGCCTATTATTTCCTGCCTCGCCTTCTTTATGAAGTTCTCGAACGCCTTGTTAGCCTCGATGAACGCGCCGGTCCTGTCCTTGAGGTATACCATGTCCTCGATGGAGTCCAGCAGCGCGCGCATCATGGCTGAACGCTCGGCCAGGGTCTCCTCGGCCTTTATGCGTTCAGTCATGTCGCGGGCGGATATGAGCACGGCGTCCGCTCCGTCCACCACGACTTTTGCCGCGGCGATGCTGGCCCGCAGGGAGAAATTGTCCTTGCGGCGCAGCACCGCCTCCAGAGAGCAGTGGGACTGGGCCCTGCCCGTGGAAAGGGCGGAAACGGCCGCGCCCAGTTCCTGGGAAATGTTTGACGCTGACGTGGCCAGTAGTTCCTGTTTGTTCATTCCCAGCAGGCGGCAGGCCGC
>Ga0074197_1002814_pt1 | contig 11451 bp, 12 predicted proteins | sample EPASupsiteSAE305_FD_64526 | JGI IMG/M metagenome (GOLD analysis project Ga0074197, IMG submission 64526) | Bioremediated contaminated groundwater microbial communities from EPA Superfund site, New Mexico - SAE3-05 reassembly with SPADES | ecosystem: Environmental > Aquatic > Deep subsurface >...
AAAGAATCCGAATATTGAATCAGTTCTTATCTTTACCAGAACAAAACACGGAGCAGATAAGATTGCCAAATTACTAATAAAAGAAGGTATTGAAGCTGCGGAAATTCACGGTAACAAATCTCAGAATGCACGTCAGCGAGCTTTAAACAGTTTTAAGGATCATACTCTCAGAGTGCTTATAGCAACAGATATTGCTGCAAGAGGTATCGATGTTGACCAGCTATCTCACGTTATCAATTATGAACTTCCTAATGTACCGGAAACATACGTTCACCGCATTGGACGAACAGGACGTGCCGGTAATGAAGGAATAGCAATAGCTTTCTGTGAGCCAGAAGAGTTGCCATATCTGAAAGATATCCAAAAGCTAATCGGTATAAAAATACCTGTAGTATCAAATCATCCGTTTATCTCTTCTCAAGCAACTGTTGCCATTGAAGAAAAGAAGGTGCAGATGAAAGAAAAAGCTAAAGAAAACAAGAAATACCGTGGTGACAGAAGTAACGGAGATTTTTGGCGCAGACAAAAAGTGAATCAGAAAAAAGATAAAAAATAATTTTTTAAGATTTAAACCATCTAGTAGAAATAATTGTTCTAAAAAGTAGAACAACTAATCTAAAAAATACTTAGATTTGTAGTAAAACATTTTAAAAGCAATTGCTATGAAGAATCTAAATGTTATTGCTGCTTTACTAGGCGGCGCAGCTATAGGTGCTGCACTCGGTATTCTATTTGCCCCAGAAAAGGGAGAAGACACAAGAAACAAGATTGCTGAAATTCTTCGCAAGAAAGGTATCAAGCTAAGCCGATGCGAAATGGATGATCTTGTAAGTGAAATTGCTACTGAAATTGGCGAAGGAGCTGAATGAAACTAAAAAAAGAGTCACCATGTCCACAGAAAAAAACACAGTTGATAGTATCAGACAACTTATCACAGAGCTCAAAGAATATGCGATATTACAAAAAGATTACGCTAAGTTACAGTTTGTAGAAAAATTAACTATTCTACTTTCTACACTTATTCTGATATTTATTCTGATTACTCTGGGTATGGTGACTTTATTTTATCTTCTGTTCTCCTTAGCTTATGTTCTTGAACCTTTAGTTGGACTATCTTTAAGCTTCTGCCTTATTGCTTGTCTAAGTATTTCAATTATAATTTGTATGATAGCATTCCGTAAAAATTTAATAACCAATCCTTTAGTCAGATTTCTGGCAACCCTATTCCTTAAGGATTCTAATAAATAATTTATGAAAATAACACATACACAATCTTCAGAAAAAGGCATAACATTGGTAGATATCGTCCGAAAAAGGGTCGAGACTAAACAAAAAATAGCTATGCAAAAAGAGAAAATCACTGCAACTTACGCAGATATTCTCTCTCCAATATCAAATATAGCCTCCGGTCCATCGTTCCTCAACCGCTTTAAAACTGGCTTGAACCTCTTCAATGGCATTATAGTGGGATTTAATTTAATGAAAAAATTTCGCAAGTACTTCCATAAAAAAAGATAACTTTGTAGGGCTGAATTAAACTCAGCCCTATTTTTTTGTCTAATAGATTCAATAATTAATTAATAAAAAGAATGAAACCAAAATTTTATCTTTTGGCATTCATCATGTTCGCCGGATTTTTATTTGGCCCAACAGATGGATATGCACAAACTAAAACCGCCAAATATGTATTTTTCTTCATTGGCGACGGAATGGGAGTTAATCAAGTAAACGGAACTGAGATGTATCTTGCAGAAAAAGATGGAAGAATTGGGGTAAAGCCTCTTACTTTCACACAGTTTCCTTACAGTACTATTGCAACAACCTATTCAGTTTACAACTCAGTTACATGTTCCGCTGCAGCAGGTACAGCTTTGGCAACCGGAGTAAAAACAAAAAATGGAACAATCGGGATGGATAGTCTTCACAAGTCACCTCTTTACAGCATAGCTGTCAAAGCTAAAAAAGCAGGCAAGAAAGTAGGGATTACCACCAGTGTTAGTATTGACCACGCCACCCCGGCAACATTCTATGCTCACCAACCGGACAGAGATATGTATTATGAGATAGCAACTGATCTACCTAAAGCAGGATTCGATTTCTATGCCGGAAGTGGATTTTTAGAGCCTAATAGCAAAGCAAACAAGAATGCTCCTAATATATATACCTTATTTAATGAGGCAAATTATACAGTAGCTAAAGGATTTGACGATTTTAAGGCAAAAAAGAATAAAGCTTCAAAAATGATCCTTATGCAAAAGGACAATACTGATGCACACTCTATTCCTTATGCTATCGACAGAAAACCGGGCGATCTGACTCTTAGCCAAATCACAGAAAGCGCCATCAGTTTCCTTACTAAAGACAACAAGAATGGATTCTTTGTAATGATTGAAGGTGGTAAAATAGACTGGGCTTGTCATAGTAATGATGCAGCAACTGTTTTCAATGAAGTTGTTGATATGGACAATGCAGTTAAAATTGCGTATGAATTCTACAAGAAACATCCAAACGAAACTCTCATTGTAATTACAGCCGATCATGAAACAGGAGGAATTGCTTTAGGCAACGGGAAATATGCATTAAATCTAAAAGCACTTGAATATCAGAAAATGTCAGAAACAGAACTTTCTGAAAAGATAAAGCAATTGCGTAAAGACAAACAAAATGAGGTTACCTGGAACGATATAAAAAATCTTCTAAGCGAAAACCTGGGTTTATGGAGCCAAGTTAAGTTAAATGATAAGCAAGAACAGCTGCTAAAAGAAGAATACATCCGTTCATTCCTTGGCAAAGATGTTAAGTTGGCAGAAAGTCTTTATTCTAAAGATGAACCAATGGCAGCACTTGCAAAGCAAATTTTAAATGAAATTGCGATGGTAAGTTGGGCTAGTGGCGGCCATTCAGCCGGATATATCCCTGTCTTTGCAATCGGAGCCGGAGCTGAATTATTCCACGGGAAGCTCGAAAACACAGACATTCCTAAGAAAATAGCTCAAGCTGCTAAATATTAAAAAATATATCACAAAAAAAGAGGAACCATATTGAATGATTCCCCTTTTTTTATATCAGAAATACAATATTATACGTAAGTTTCAAGCAACTTAGCTGTTCCTTCAGGTATAATAGTAATATCCATTGTTGAAGCAGGCAACAAAACTGTTTCACCAGCATGAAGTTCTACTTCATTATTATCATTATCAACAATTTTACAGTCGCCTTCCAAACAAATCAATACAACAAATGAATCTAATTCCGAGTAATCACAAGAAATTGTTTCAGTCATATCATAAAGAGATGTTGTGAAATAAGGACAAGCAACCAATTCTACAGGTTCATCCTTTACAGCTTCATAATCAGTTCTGTAATCATCAAGCACTTCGTAGTCAATCGCATCTTTTGCCAGTTCGGTATGTAGCTCACGAGTATTACCATTTGCATCTTTTCTATCAAAATCGAATATACGATATGTAATATCCGATGTTTGCTGAATCTCTGCAATAAAAGCTCCGGCACCAATACTATGAATACGACCTGCTGGAAGGAAGAAAACATCCCCTTTCTTTATAGGATACTCTTGTAAGACTTCTGTAATAGTAGAATTAAAAACTCTATCCTTATATTCTTTAGGCGTTATTGCCTGAGAAAACCCAGAACGAAGTTTTGCATCAGGGGCAGCATCTACTACATACCACATCTCAGTCTTTCCCATTGAGTTGTGACGTTTTTTTGCCAACTCATCAGAGGGATGAACCTGGATAGATAAATCCTGCTGTGCATCAATAAACTTTATTAATAAAGGGAAGGTAGAATTAAAACGAGCATAATTACTTTCTCCAACTAATTCACCTTTAAATCGTCTTACTAACTGTCCCAAGGCCATCCCTTTGAATTCTCCATTAGCAACCTCTGATTCATTATCCGGAACTCCGGATAGTTCCCAACTCTCACCAACATTTGGCATCTCTTCTGAAAGATGCTTAAAAGGAATAATTTTATCACCACCCCACAAGGTTTGTTTAAGGATGGGTTTAAACTTTAATGGATACATTATAATGTTATTATATATGGTTTAGATGCAGCAAACATACATAAAAATATTAATTTAACATCTATTACACTCCAATTTATTATGAAAAAAAATAAATTCATATATAAAACAGCACTGTTTGTCAATTATCATTATATTTTGTATCAATTTTTTCATCAATAGCTATAAGAATTCAATATTTATGAATTATATTTGTATTATTATTGACGCATAATATAATGCATTTCAAAAGAGTACACAATTTATTATACTAATAGAATAGTCAAATTAAAACAATGAAACTAAATCAATGGAAATTACTCGTTATGCTTGCAGCAATAGCAAGCATATCATTTTTTACAAGCTGCAAGGATGACGACAATAAAACTAAGACCGAAGAAAAAGCAGCTGCCAAGACAGAGAAAGTTACTCAATTCGCACTAGATGTACTACAAGATGTATATTTATGGAGTTCTGAGATACCGAAAGTAGATGTTACTAAAATAAAAGATCCGATAGCTTTAGTAGACAGCATAAAATACTCTGCCGATCATTGGACTACCTTAACAGATGATGCATCCGGCCTAACTAGCAACTTCGCAGGAGAAGGAACATCTTTTGGATATTCACTTGGAGTATATCTTTTCTCTTATACTAGTACTCAATGTTATGCTGTAGTTCAGTTTGTTTATCCGGGCACTCCTGCAGAAAAAGCCGGTATAAAACGTGGTGATCTTATTCTGCAAATAAACGGTACAAATATTACAACCAGCAATTATACAGATTTATTCTATACATCTTCTATAACATTGAGCATGGCAAGTTTAAACGGAAACACAATAAGTCTCAATGGTACAAAAATACCACTTACTGCCAGCACAATGTATCAGGAGCCTGTTAACACTTACAAAGTGATTGATAAGGGTACTTATAAAATAGGTTACTTATGCTATACTGATTACACTTTAAAATCAAATCAAAAACTGATTGATGTTTTTAAATCCTTCAAAACAGCAGGAGTAACAGATGTGGTGCTGGACTTACGATATAATAGAGGCGGTTACTCTCTATCTGCACAACTCCTTAGCAGCATTCTTGCTCCTTCTTCTATTGTTGATGGTAAGCAAATATATTTGCAACAAACATGGAACGATAAATATGCTGCATATTGGAAATCAAAAGGAACGGATTTAAATGAGTATTACAAAGACAGCTACACTTACGAAGACGAAGATAAAAACAAAGTAACCCTATCAACAAAAGATGCTAATATGAATCTAAGCAAGCTGTATGTTTTAGTTTCGGGTAGTACTGCATCTGCTTCGGAAGCTACGATCACAGGACTTTCTCCTTATATTAGTGTAACAACTATTGGGGAACAAACTTCCGGCAAATATTGTGGTGGAATTGTATTTACTCCGGACGACATTTATGAAAATCCAGATAAAGATCTTGATAACTGGGGTATATACGCAATGGTATACAGATATTCTGATAAAAACAGCAACACACCATGTATGCCCGATGGCTTTACACCTACATATAAGGTTAGTGATAATCCTTTTGATGGCTATTTAATGGGTGATGAGCATGAACCATTATTAGCAAAAGCACTAGAATTGATTACAGGTATACCTTCAACAAAGGCTAAAACAAAAGGTTTAATGTTTACACCAAAAGTTTTAAAGAATTCTGTTAGCCGTTCAGGCAAGCTTCATGATAAACTAATAGAATTACCAGGACGATATCAGTTTAAATAATTATCATTAATATAGAAGAAGTCGCGTTCGGATATGCATTGTATCTGAACGCGATTTTTTTTAAAAGGATCGACTAAATAATATTAAAATCAAAACTATTTATACCTTTTGTTTGTATATATGTTGCACAAAACATAATTTCGTAAAACGATAAAAAGTTCAAAGAATAGTTATGAAAAAAGTAACATTTCTCTTATCACTCTTGTTTTATATCTTTTTCGTGCAATTTAGTGTTGCACAGAGTAATAACGCTAAAAAAAATAAAGTTATGGAAAAAGTAATTTTTGATTTTACAGCAAAAAGTAATAAAGGTCAAGATATCGATTTTGCTAAGTATAAAGGCAAAGTATTATTGATTGTAAACACTGCTAGTAAGTGTGGATTCACACCTCAGTATAAAGAACTTGAAGAACTAAACAAAAAGTATGCAGATAAAGGATTAGTAGTTATAGGTTTCCCTTGTGATCAGTTTGGACATCAAGAACCTGGAACCGATAGCGAGATTGAAACTTTCTGCCAGGTAAACTTTGGGGTTACATTCCAGCTTATGTCTAAAATTAACGTGAATGGAGATGATGCTCATCCTATTTATAAATTTCTTAAAAAGAAAGCATCGGGATTTATAGTCTCTGCTATAAAGTGGAATTTTACTAAATTCCTTGTTGCTAAAGACGGATATACAATAAAACGATATGCTCCCACAACTACCCCAAAATCATTAGAAAATGATATTGAAGAATTCTTAAAATAAATTTAAGCAATTATTCTCTAATAAAAACTGATTCAGAAAAACAAAAAGTTACTGCCACCTGCCACTAAAAATCCTAAAAGTGCCTACCAATAAGCTTTGTGGTGGTGGCAGATAAAACATTTACACATTTTTATCTGCTACTAAATGGCTTCATCTGCTACTAAAATCCAAATTTAGTTACAGTTCAGTGATAATCTTACCACAATGCTGATTTTTAGCTATTTATTATTACTTTTGTGTCTGAATTGGAAAGATAAAATTATGTATGAACGAAAAATACCTATAAATTTAGATTGCGGAATTGAAATCACAATGAATATAATTGGTGGTAAATGGAAGCCTTGGTTGATTAACAGAATAAACGATGGATACCATAGACCAATGGAGTTGCAACGTGTTATTCCAATAGCTTCAAAGAGAGTATTGACTCAGCAACTTAATGAACTAGAAAAAATGGGGGTTGTATCTAAAATCATTCATCCCGTTGTTCCTATGAAAGTTGAATATTTCTTAACCGAATTAGGAGAATCTTTATTGCCTATTATTTCGTTGATGTGTGAATGGGGAAATCAGCATCGTGAATTATATAAAGATATATTTTAAAACATCAATTAAAACACCAAAAGGTCAGACTACACAGATGTAAATCTGACCTTTTGGTGTTTTATCTTTCACTGTGTAATACATTAAACCACTACTGCATATTTTAAGTTATTTAGTATTTGAATAATGCAACTTTTCTAACAAAGTCAAGAAATAATTTTATTAAATACGTTTAGATAACCACTCTCTAAATTCATAAAAATTTTGAGTTGCTACACCATGCCCCACAGGAAACTCAGAATAGTTGTGTTTAATAGCTAGGTTACTTAAAAAGACAGGCATTTGTCTTGCCCATTCTACAGGAATTACTTGGTCTACACTACCATGTGAGCAATAAAAATCTAAATGACTATAGCCTTTTGACTTTATAGTTTCAGATAAAATGTCTTTATTAATATACCCGCTTAACGCAATAACATTTTTGACTTTTTCTGGATAGGTTAAAGCTACCGCATAACTTAAAATGGCTCCTTGGCTAAATCCTAAAAGTGTTACATTATGTTTATTTACAGGATAAGTGGCTATTGCTTCATCAATAAAATTCGCAATTAAATCTCTTGATTCTTTAGCTTGATTATTGTCGCCCCATTTACTTTGTTCTGCACCCAAATTTAAAGTGTACCAAGCATTTCCGTATGGTTGCAGACTATATGGTGCGCGTACAAAAATAATAAAAGATTCTTCAGGTAATTCATTAGCAAACGAAAGAAAATAGTTTTCATCGCTACCATAGCCATGAAGTATGATTAATAACGGTGCATCTTTAGACAAGCTTGATGCTCTGATAACATGTTGTAACGAAAGAGACGAGTTTACCATTTATTTATTTATCTATGTTAGCAAATATTTAAAAAGAAGTGCCCATTCAAGGGATTTATAGGTCTTTATCATAAATAGAATTTATACATCTTCAGATATAATATCTTAAATGTCAGCTTTTAAATAAGATTAGTTTTACCTGACTTGTATGTTTTTGGGCAAAATTACTATATAGAACATCCATCGATCCCGCAAGCGAAGACATTATCATCAGGTTTTATCACTGCAGCATCTTTTTCGGCCCACAACATTTCGATAGCCTTCAGCAGGTGCTCTTTGGGTTGGGCACCTACAAACTTTTCCTTCCCGTCAATAACAAAGCAAGGAACAGAGTTAATTCCTAAGCGGCCTGCAAGATATTCATCTTCTCTGGACTCTTGTGCAAATGCATCAGACTCCAACATGGCCTGGGTTTCATCTCGATCTAATCCAAGCTCCATGGCAATATTCAACAGAGCTTCATGGTCTGCCAATGGTAGATTATCAGTAAAGTAAGCGCGAAATAATCTTTCGCTCATTTCGGCAGCTTTGCCTTTTGTTTCAGCAAACTTTGTCAGCCGATGTGCATCAAAAGTGCTGGTGTATAAAACGCTATAATATCGCATATCTAAATCCACTCTGACACCCATTGATACTATAGAATCAATCATACGCTTTGCTTCATGCGGACTTTTACAGTATTTACGCTCGATGCGACTCTGCGTAGTTGTCGTGACTTCCTTACCCGCTTCCGGATCTAATTCAAAAACTTTAAAAACCATCTCAATGTCATCGGCATGTTTAAACTCTGACAAAGCTTGTTCAAGATGGCGTTTACCAATATAGCAATAAGGGCAGGCATAATCCGACCAGACTTCAATTTTCATCATAATTTCAAAAAAAATAGTTAATGATTAATTTTAAAGGTACAAGGATGTACCAAACATATCAAAATAGATTAATAATTAGATCTAATTACTTAAAACTAGTAACTAGCTGTTCATTCTCTTTTAGAAACACACAGTTTTTAAATTTCGTTTTGAATATCACAAAGCATTGATTGCAGTGCAAACATTTTGACTTTTTAGTACCGTTCATTATCTTAGTAATAAAATCGGACTCCACAATAAACGTTCTTGCCAGCGCCACCATATCAATGCCCTTGTTTAATACTTCATTAATGGTTTCAACAGAGTTGATACCTCCAACTAATATTACCGGAATATCAATATTTTCTTTAATCAATAAAGCTTGTTTTAGATAGTAAACAGTTTCATCTTTATCTTTTCTAAAGAAATCACTGCCACTAAGCTCTATAGCATCCACACCCAATTGCTTTAATGTGTTTGCATAATATAACAAATGAGTATCATAATCACTCAATTGTTGGTTATTAGCACTTATCTTAACAATTACTCCAAAAGAGTCACTACATGCTATTTTGATGCCTTGAATAATTTGGCTAATCATCCTTATTCTATTTTCATCGCTACCGCCATACAAATCATTACGCAGATTAATAGTGTTATCCAATACACCTGCAAGGAAATAACCATGAGCTATATGTATTTGTACACCGTCAAATCCGGCTTGTTCCAGACGCTTTGCACCACTAATAAATTGTTGAATGATTGTATCAATTTCATCAATACTTAAATCATTAAAATCTACTGGATTTAAATATCCTTTAATTCCGGCATGTGATATCTGTCCATAAACAACACTTTGTTGTTTATGAACCTCGTCACTAATTCTTTTTAATCCTGAAATATATTTATCATCACTTACTAAGGATTGCGTTTCATCGGCTCTATTCTTTTCGCTAACGCAAATATGACCGGTAATAATCAATCCGATATTATTGCTGGCTAATTCATGATACAGCTCTATTTGTTTATCGCTGACCGTACCATCCTTATTACCTAAATGGTCGTTAGTGGCACTTCTTACTATTCTGTTTTTAATTTCCTGATTGCTTATTTTGATCTTTGTAAACATGATTTCTTGCTCTCCTCCATTTATTAAGTTTTGATTTTCCATATTTGTGCTTCCTTGATTATTTGCCACTATTTGTTTATTAAAATTATTACACGAAATAAGCAGTGATGGCAACTATTTTAACTGATGCAAAGTTACTACATACAAAAAGTATATACAAGTAGCGCTAAATTATTCATATAGTGATAAATTTATCACTATATGAAATCCCTGCTAAACTAAGTAATAGCTGGTTTAACACTACTACGTGTAATGATTTGCTAAAACCAAGATAATAAGATTTATAGCCTGAGTTCCCTCTATCTCATCGAAAATTCGTTGAGGTTCTGTCTTATTCATAACATCATACAACATAACATTCCTCAATAGATAGACACTTTTATCTAATAAAATAAGTAAGTTCACGGTGAGAACCCATGAGTTCACGGACGAGGGCTAATGGGTTCTCGGCCGAGAACTCACTAAATATAAAAGAGATAACGACTTATCATTAAGCTATTACAGTCTTACCTTCATCATTAAAGTTCTAAATATCAATGGGTTTATTACTCTCAAAAAGTCACATGGCATAGCTTTAGAAAGAAAAAGCCATGATCTGTGAGAATGATGCACTTTGAAAAAGAGAAACAAAACCAGTGGCAGATAACAGCATTTGGTAGCAGATAAATTGTAAAATAAAAGTATCTGCTACCAAATTATTTCATTATAGATCAACGCATTAAGCATCATTTAGTGGCAGGTAGCAGATCAATCTGCATTTTGTTTAAGAACTTCATCTTTTATCATAGGAAATATCTATTGTAGTCCTTCATTAACAATTAACTCTTTTTCAATATCGTAAGTCACAATTAGCTCCGCTTCGTCCTCCTTGCGCTTCTTGTAAAGTTGGTAGGAATTAAACAAATTATGCCAGATGCTGTAGAAGCCACCTGCTATTGAAGTAACAGGACTCAGGAAGGTAGCACCCAGCCAAATGGAAAATACAGTATTTTTCTGTCCCAGACTTTGCCCACCACCTATGCAATCATTAAAATGTAAGCCAATCTTTTTACCAATGGCAAACTGGCCTATACAGCAAATGAGTGATGCTATGGCTATACCAACCTCGTATATAGGATTTACATCACTATGCACCACACTTCGAACGGTAACGGCAATGGCTATAGCCAAGGCAACTGCCCACAGGTAGAATGCCAAGTCTTTGCAACCAATCAACTTGTTGTGTAATTTGGGAAGGAACGCGCGAACTGCCCATGCTGCCAGAAACGGGAAGATGAGTAGCGGAAACACTTTGCGCAGAATGAGCAAGAAGGATGACAGAAACGTAAATGACGGATTGGAATGAACCATTGGTAACACCAAAGGAATGATAATGGCCGAAACCATATTAATAATGATGGTGTAACTGACCAGTGACTGGGTATTTCCTCCAAGTTTACCTGTAACCACAGCTGCTGCTGTGGCGGTAGGTGTAATCATACAGATCATCGCACCTTCAAGTACAACACGAAATT
>Ga0074197_1002817_pt1 | contig 11442 bp, 8 predicted proteins | sample EPASupsiteSAE305_FD_64526 | JGI IMG/M metagenome (GOLD analysis project Ga0074197, IMG submission 64526) | Bioremediated contaminated groundwater microbial communities from EPA Superfund site, New Mexico - SAE3-05 reassembly with SPADES | ecosystem: Environmental > Aquatic > Deep subsurface >...
ATCCCATATATATGTTTCCTGTGGGATAAAAAGTCAGGCAAATTTGTCCATGCTGAGTTCCTTGACGACATGACATCGCCGGAATTTAACAGCAAGGCCAAATTGATCATCTCTGACAACAGAGAAAGTGCGAACATATATACAAGGGATATTTACAAATATTCCAACGGACGGCCTCTGCTTATCGAAACAGTGATAACCGAATATAAGAAGCTTAAGGATGCAAACGGAAAATTGAAGCTTTATGAGGTCAAGACCACCAAAAAGCTAATCGATGGAAAGATGAAGGTTACTGGTGTTGAAAAGAAATAATTTGTGCAATTGAGACAGGGGCAGCCCTGGCTTAACAGTACAATAGTGAAACTGCGGCCAAAATCATGCCGCGTGAAGCGGTTGGTAAGTGCTTGTAAGTTGTAACTACTGAACCTTTGCCATAGCAGTTCAGAAAGAATGCTATCCTGTTTAGAAAATATATTAACTACATAGCATTTGAAACCTATTTTGAGTTCGTTTGGGAAATGTCGCTTGGCATTGAGTAGCCATCATCTGTTACCTGCCTCAATTGCCAATGAACGAATAAATTGTGGAAAGATCTCAAAAATATCAGGAGGTAATTGGGCAATGATCATGATCCAGAATGAACTGAACGAAAAAGCCTACGGATGTCAGATCGGATTGCTGGCGATCTCCAACGTTGAGAATCCCAGATCGAGTGATGCACTGGATAAGGTCAAATGCCTCCTTGAAGAAGAGATAAGAGAGAAGTACGCGCAGATGGACAGGCAGGAACTTAAGCAAATCCATCCTATGGCGGCCTACGTTTCTTATTATAAAAAATATGGGTATACCTACCATGTGCTTCAGCAATTGGAATCTGTCGCCCATGGCAAAAAGTCGATGAGCGTCTCAGGACTGGTAGATTCGATGTTTATGGCTGAAATGAAGAACATGATCTTGACAGCAGGACATGACCTTGAAAAACTCATTGAACCGATCCTACTCAAAATTGCGACCGGAGAAGAGAGTTATATCTGCATGAACGGCAAAGAGGCAAATACAGTGCCGGGGGACATTATGATAACAGACGGTGAAGCTGTCATTTCGAGTATCCTTAGAGGACCCGACAGAAGAACCTGCATAGGTCCAGAAACAAAGCAGGTCATATATACGGTGTATGCGCCTGCCGGAATAGATGAAAAAGAGATTTTACTGCATTTGGATGATATTGAATCTTATGTGAGTGTCTTCTCGCCGATGGCTGAAACGATCCTTAAACAAGTCAGATCTGCAGAGTAAAACTTATACTGGGAAGGAAACAAATATGCTGGAAATCGAAGTCTGGATGAAGTGTTTTACTGAAAAACTGAGGGCTGCTTTTGGAGAAAAACTTGAATTTATAGGCTTACAGGGAAGCTACGGCAGAGGAGAGGCCACGGAGAGCAGCGACATAGATGTGGTCGTGATTTTCAGCGAGCTTGCTATGAGCGATTTGGAAAGGTATAAGGATCTGATCGGCGAAATGCCACATAGGGAAAAAATCTGCGGTTTTGTCTCCGGCAGGAACGAGCTGACAAATTGGGATAAAGCTGATCTCTTCCAGTTCTATCATGATACGGCGCCTTACTTTGGCAGCATAAATCATCTGCTGCCCCTGATCAATAGGTCTGATGTCAAAAGAGCTGTCTTACTGGGGGCCTGCAACATCTACCACATGTGCAGCCATAACTTCCTCCACGAATACGACGCGCAGATCCTGCGCTCACTATACAAGACATCATTTTTTGTAATGATCGCGGAGCATTTTTACGAGACAGGTGATTTTATTAAGAAAAAATCCGACCTGATCCCTCTCCTGCCTGAAGAAGAGAGAAAACTTCTTGAGTCAATGTCCCTTTTTGATGCACCCATACTTGATGATGACCGATTCAAAGAGCTCTCAAAAAACATGCTTGAATGGTCGAGCAGGCTTATCCAAAATACTAAAATATAAAGGCCGTAAAATCTAGAGCGGCTGATATTAAATGTTGTAAGGAGTGGTCTTCAGTGGAATTCCCGACAAGACGAAAGATCATCAAGTTAATAGGCCTTGTCATCACAGCCTTTGCCGTATATTTTCTCCATAAAGAAATTTCTCAGTACAATTTTGCGGACATAAGGAAATCAGTCGGGGAAATATCTGATTACAGGCTCCTCCTTGCCTTATTCTTCACGATAATAAACTACGCTATACTCACTCTCAATGACGGGCTTGCTCTGAAATATATTGGCAAAAAACTTCATTGGACAAAGGTCGGATTTGCCTCATTCGTCAGCAACACTATCTCGTTCAACCTGGGAATGTCCCTGCTCACCGGAGGTTCAACAAGATACGGCATATACAGTGCTTACGGGTTGAACACCTCGGAGACGGCAAAAGTCCTTGGCTTCTGCAACCTGACTATATGGTTTGGATCCGCAGGGATACTTGGAGTACTTTTACTCTCGGAACCTGCCGGTATGATAGCGCGGATACATTTGCTGGAAAAATGGGGAAAAATCCCCGGCTTCTTATTACTTACTGAACTTTCCCACCCACCAACAGGTAGCTGAACCTTGAAAAATCTATATAGGTTACGCACATAATACCAATTGTTTTCTTATGTAGTTCGGTAATGCATTCATGAAGGTCTCGGTTATTAGGTTCTGTATTTTGTCTTTTCTGCCATTGAGATTGTTTCCCAAAATCTGCAGTACCGTACTGAGTATGAGCATCAGGGAGTGCGAGAGCTTTATATCCTCAATCTCTTTGCAGTACAGGAAGAATAATTCACCTATAGTCCTGTCATCACAGTTGTTTCGCGCTTCTATCGAAAGCATCGCATACCTCAAGAATACAAGGGTTGTAGTCGCTACAAGCATGTCGTAGCTTCTGCCCTGAAACTCTCTTGCCAGAGCAAGGTGGGATTTGCAGACCTTGAAGAAGGTCTCTATGTCCCAGCGTTTACCGTATATACGGACGATCTCCTCTTCGCTTATGGTCGTATCGGTGCTCATTATTGCAAGCCACTTATTGGTATTCCTCTCACGAACAAATACGATCCTTGCTTTGATGCATTTGTCCAAGGGATCTGTTTTATGCTTCCGTATCATTACACAGACAGAACCTATGATCTGAGAAGAATGATTCGCATTTTTGGACATATCCTTATATATTGACCTGATGTTCTGCCATCTGCCATTGCAGAAATAGTGGATCTTGTCAGATATACGGAGCATCCCTATCACATCTCTGTTTTCTTCCTTTACGCTCACTACTGTTTTCGGCATGGTGAACCAGCTGTCGAACAGGACGAACCTTGCGGGAATGTCTTTGGCCTCTCTGAGCATTTCTATAAGGGTATCGGTAGAGGACATCCTGGAGCGGATGCGTCTTTTGTAGCCGTTTGTGCGTTTGTCAGTCAGGCTTGCAGGACAAAGCACGTTCTCATCCTTTGCCGAACTCAGAAGACTGAAAGATACAGGGAGAAAAGTATTCCCGTCGGACCATCCGAGTGTAAGCATGCGAAACCCCCGGCAGAACCTGTGGCTTGTGTGGTCAAAAACACGCGCCAGCAACTCTACCTTCTTGCTGTTATTGCGGCTGAAAAGAGAATCATCAATTATCAGCACAGACTCCCTGCTGCTTCCTGTGAGGCGGTCAACTTGATAGATGAGCCTGCTCATGACCAAATACAGAAGTTTCTCCCAGTTAAAATATCCGCAGTTGAGAAAACGGTAAGCGGTATTCTTTCTGAATGATAATTCAGGATCCTTTGCTGAGAGAGTTCTGTAAAGGTTTTTGCCGGTAAAGACAAGTGCGAAAAGCTCTTTAAGTATCTGAGTACAGCTGAAACCGGCTTCCTTATAAAAGTTGGAGCGGCTCAACAAACATGAGATATTAAGCTTCTGAAAGAAAGAATCTATGGATGATTGAAACAAGTGTCCTCTATCGTTAATATCTGCTATAATGTTTGCCATGGGAAAGCCTCCTTGTTTGTTGGTATTACTTGATTTGTGGTGATTTCAATTATACCACTCAAGGGGCTTTCCTTATGCTTTTCAGTGCGTAATCCTATATGTATTTTTCAAGGTTCAGACTGCTTTTACGGGTGGGAAAGTTCAGTTACTTATATTTGTAATTTCCGCCGCACTTCTCAGCTGGTCCGGGAAAAGCATAAAAATCAGGGGAGAGGATATATCCCTTCCCCCGCTCAAATACTTTATTGCACAGATCATGATATCCACAGCCGATTATCTATGTGCATCAATGGTCCTTTTCTCTCTCTTGCCGAACAGCGACATTTCTATTTTCCACTACACGGGATGCTACGTCATTTCTGTGCTTCTGGGTGGAATGAGTCAGGTTCCGGGAGGCCTTGGAGTTCTGGACTCGACCCTTATGGTGACCCTTTCTCCCTGGTACTCGGGGGCAGAAATGATAGGTGCACTTTTGGTCTACAGGGTGATCTATTACCTGTTTCCACTCTGCCTTTCAGCTGTTCTGATGGGAGGACGCCAACTAATTTCCATGTGCGGAGATGTAAAAAGTGCGACTCTTAGCGCAGGGAAAGAGTTTATTGGGATATACCCCGCGATTTTGTCTTTGGGGGTCTTCGCTTCCGGTGCGGTCCTGTTATTTTCAGGCTCAACGCCGGGACTGCCACAGCGGCTCGCCATACTTGATAAATTTATACCGATGGATATCATCGAGATATCTCACTTCCTGAGCAGTCTAGCAGGCCTTTTTCTCCTCTTTCTAGCGCATGGAATAAAGAGAAGGCTTCGCGTTGCATGGATGCTGACAATCGCTTTAATGGCTGCTGGTATCGGCTTTTCTGTATTAAAAGGCCTTGATTATGAGGAGGCCCTGATACTGGGAGTTTTACTTCTGCCTCTTATGGCGGCCCGGAAAAATTTCGACAGAGAATCTAAGCTTCTTTCGCCCGGCATATCGTTTGACAGGGTGATGCCTGCGGCAGTTGTTCTGACCTCTTCAGCATGGCTTGGCTATTTTTCGTTCAGGCATTCAGAATATGCAAGCCTCAGTATTCTGCAGTTCGCACTCTCCGGAAAGGCTCCCTGGTTTTTAAGGGTGACCGTCACGCTTTCCGCCGCCGCACTTGTTCTTCCCCTATTAAAACTATTCAGGGTGAAGCCGGATATTTCAATGGTTCCTACCGGGACGGATATTGAAAAGGCGCTAAATATAGCAAAATCGTCCCCGGACGCGTCGGCATTCCTTGCACTGACGGGGGACAAATCATTCTTCTTCAGTCCGACGGGCAGGTCGATGATATGTTTTGCTGAAGAGGGGCCATACTGGTTCGTTATGGGGGACCTCTTTGGAGAAGGTGAAGAATTCCGGGACCTGACATGGTCCTTCAGGGAAAAAGCTGATATGAACGGAAAGAAAGTTGTTTATTACGAAGTATCGGAGAGGGACCTCTCCCTTTACATAGAACAGGGGCTTGCATCGGTAAAGATCGGGGAAAACGCCAAGGTCCCCCTTGCAGATCTCTCTTTTGAGAAGGGATCCGAATGGCACGGACAGAGACATACTCTTAAAAAACTGGACAGGGATGGTTCCGCATTCCGTATTCTCTCTGATGATGAGGTCAAAACTGTACTCCCCAGGCTCAGGGAAATATCCGGGCAGTGGCTCAAATCGAAGCAGGGGCATGAAAAAGGATTTTCACTGGGCTTTTTCAGCGAAGAATACATTAGTAATTTTAAGATCGCAGTAGTAGAGCGAGACGGAGAAATACAGGCATTTGCAAACATTTGGACAAGCGCAGGCAAAAATGAGGTCTCACCCGACATGATGAGATACATGGACAACGCTCCTTCAGATACGATGGAATTCCTCTTTTTGAATCTTATGCTGTGGGCAAAAGAGGAGAGGTACGCCTATTTCGACCTGGGGATGGCGCCGCTTTCCGGAGTGACAGGTGGGCTTAACGGGTCGCTATGGGGCAGGACTGCTGAAATGTTATATGAGCACGGGAATACATTTTATAATTTCCAGGGGCTTAGGCATTACAAAGAAAAATACAAACCCATCTGGGAGCCGAGATACGTTGCAGTGCCCCATGAATTGTCCCTTCCGGCTGTTCTCGCAGCAGCAGCAATGCTTATCTCTAAAGGCCCAAAGGGGGTAAGACCTTGATCCGTCAAATAAATATATTGAGCAGGTGATCTGAATGAGCAAATATGATCGGCTTTGGGAGCATATAAAGAGAGAGGACAAGGATATAATGATTCTCTCTTTTGAGGAGATAGGGAAAATCGCGGGTGTTCCAATAGACCACTCTTTCCTGAAATACAAAAAAGAATTACTTGATCACGGATATCAGGTCGGCAAGATATCCTTAAAAAATCAGACTGTTATCTTTATCAAAATAAAGGACCACATTCTCGGCTAGTCAGTTCTGACAACTAAAAACTTAAGTAAATATAAAATGATATTTTACATTTGCATAAATCAGTATGAGGGGCAGGATTGCTGCCCCTCATACTGATTTGCCCCTTGATCAGACCAATATTGGCTAACAATATCTTCACACAGCACGCGGTTAGATGCTTTGTTCAAAAGTACCAAACACCACCGGTTTCTTTCCGCGTACCATGATCCTGCCTTTTGCGATCACTGTGTCAACGTCGATATCCCTGTCCAGGATGCAGAGGTCTGCATCCATTCCGGCCATGATGTTTCCTTTTGTCTTAAGTTTAAGGATCTTGGCAGGGTTGGAGGACAGTGCCCTTATCGCTGTTTCCAGGGGAATGTTCTCTCGGAAAACGCACTCTTTTATTGCTTTGATAAGACAGTGCGACTTGCCTACGCCCAGTCCCACATACTCCTTTTTCTCGTTGAATATCGGAAGGCTTCCCTGCCCGTCCGAGGAGATAGTGAAATTATCAAGGCAGATCCCTTCATCCAAAAGTCTCCGGAGTCCTTTGCTGAAGCGGACTTCTCCGTCAGTTTTTTCCCAGAAGTCGGGATCGTCGCTTCCTGTGAAATCGATGTAGCCCCCCTCTTTGGCATACTTTACGCACTCTTCAAAAAGTTCCTGATTTCTGTTGATGTGAGTAGGCAGGAACTGGGCAAGGGGGATCTCCGTCTCTTTGACAGCTCTTTTTATCAGATCTATCTTTCTTTTGCCGTCGCCAAGATGGACGTTTATTATCCCGGCTTTTCCTGAAAGCATTCCACCTACTCGCGCATCAGAGACAGCCCTCACGAACTCTTCGAAGGCAGGCTGCGAGGAACGATGGTCTGATATCGCGATCTCTCCGATCCCGATGACCTTATCGATTACCATGATATCCTTCATTATCTCTCCGGTTATCGTTTTTACCGGAAGCCTGTATGATCCGGTGTATATGTATGTGGTGATGCCTTCTTCATCAAGGCCCTTTGCTTTTGCAAGGAGAGAGACCATGTCTCTTGCTGTGCCGTCTGTTCCGAGACAGCCTACAACGGTCGTTACACCCGCAGTGGTTATATCTGTCAATGTCGCTTCGGGCGTCCTTGTGGAAAATCCGCCCTCACCGCCTCCACCCTGGATATGGACATGTGAGTCTATGAACCCCGGGACCAATGATTTCCCTTCCGCATCGATCTCTGTTACTTCTACCTTGCCTTTGATGTCGAAAGAAATGTGATCGTCTACTGCCGCAATCTTATTGCCAAGCAGCAGGACGTCCTTTTTGCCCAGATGTTCCGGAGCGTAGACATCTGCATTTCGTATTATGGTGATCATTTTGATCTTCACCCCCTACATCCTATTTAGTCCTCGACTATTGGAAGTTGATCGATATTGCTACGATGATAGCAATAGTACCCATCAGGAAGAAGAATCCCTGCATCTTTATCTGGAATTTTGCCCAGGTCGACCAGTCAATGCGCGCAACTCCGAGCACCCCGATAAGGCTTGCCGAAACAGGTGTGAAAGCATCGACAAAACCGGCGCCCATCTGATAGGCCAGTACCGCTATCTGTCTCGATACGCCTACAACGTCGGAAAGCGGAGCCATGATAGGCATTGTAAGGGCTGCCTGTCCTGAGTTGGATGTGACCACGAGGTTGAAGAGACTCTGGAATATGTACATGCACCATGCTGTAATAATGGCAGGGACTCCCTGAAGCATGTTGCCGATGCTGTAGAGTATCGTATTAAGTGCAGACGCGACTGTTGCATCAGCGCCACCGAGGACAAGCAGTATCCCCTTTGCCATGCCGACAACAACCGCAGTTCCGGCAAGGTCGGCGACTCCGCTTTGGAAAGAGGAGGCCATTTCATTTATACCCATGTTATTTAGTTTGAAGATGACCGCCGTTATACCCGCAGCAAGACCCATCACAAAGAATTGGGAAGCGATCTCCGGGATGTAGTATTCCTTTTGTGTAACGCCCCAGATTATCCAGATCAGTACAGCCAGCATCTCAAGCAATATCAACTTGTGCCCGAGTGTGAAGCGCATTTCTTCTTCCGTTGTGTTTTCGATCTTGTTTCTGAAATAGCTGTCAGAGTTGTAAACGACGGAGAGCTGTGGGTTTTTCCTGATCTTTTCAGCATAGAGCATCATGTAACCTGCAGAAAGCGCAGTCACTATGCACCAGAGCGTAAGCCTGAAGGTTGCTCCGGAAAGTACCGGAATATCTGCTATCCCTTGGGCGATGGCGACACTGAAGGGACTCATCCATGAGGTGGCGTTGCCGACCTGGGATGCAACAAAGGTCACAGTTACGGCAACGATCGAGTCATACCCGAGCGCTATTACAAAGGGTACCATTATCATTGCAAACGGAATAACTTCCTCAGACATGCCAAAGGTGGCACCGCCAAGTGAAAATAAGAAGAACAAGAGAGGCAGGGCAAGTTTTTCAAGCCCCTTCGTCTTCCTTATGAAAGCATAGATGCCGGATTCGACGGCACCTGTCTTCATTATGATCCCAAAAGCTCCGCCAACCACAAGGATAAGCGCAACGATACCGACTGCAGAACCGTACTTGCTTCCTGTTACAAGTCCCTCAAAGATGTAGTTGAGGAAGCCGAATCCGTAAAAATCATCTGTACCCCAGATCTTTGCTGTATTGTGCAATTTATTGTTGGTGTCATAGATCGATTCCCCGTACATTTTGTAGAGTACGTCATCAGTCAGTCCAAGGTCATCCAGGTCAGACTGACTCCATTTAGTTGAGTCCGTCTTGACAAACTCCTGGAGCGCTCCCTGGTCAACACCTGCCTCTTTCGCTGCATCTGTGTTCTCAGAGAGCTTTGTCAGCTCCGAAGACAGGTTTTGAGCATTCAGGTCATAACTGTACCTGAATGTCTCCGGCATCAGGACAGTTCGAGTCTTTGTCTCGCCGGCTGCTCCCTTGTACTCAATGTCATGAACGCTGAACCTGCCTGCCGGAACGATGAACGTCAGGATCCAGCAGAAAAGCACTACAAAAAAGATAATTGCGTATGTGTGTGGAGTGCGCATCTTCGTAAGGTCTTTGCTGCCCTTAAGTCCGTTTTCTTTTTTGAAAGACATGTTGATCCCTCCAATAAATTAATGTTAGTCTCCTTTTCAATAGAAGAAAAAAGGTATTTCTAAGGCCGTATTTTGATAATGACAACATTATGATCACCAATAATCATCTACCGGATGATATGACCTCCTTTGCGGTATACAGGCAGAATAAATATAAAAATGACCCTGTTGCGCTAAACAAAATTGAGTTTTTTTATTATTTATTAATTGGCTTTTGAAAGTTTAAATTTGCAGTACCAAGAGTAGATTTAGTTTGAGCTTTAGTCATCAAGAGGATCCCAACAGCTTTTTGATAATATTTTTTTGCAGAGTTTCTATTGCCCCACAGGATTTGCTGAAATAAGACTATCTCTAATTATATTGAGCCTATGAGGCGCAATTTCAACAGATCGAACAGAGGGATTGTTTTATAAAAATTAAACCGAGCTTCCGGATGGTTTCTTTTTATCGTCTAATTATACTACTGTTGCCTTAAAATGACTCTTTTATGTTAAAAGTGAGGATTAGATCCTGATAGCTATTGACGGAAAAACGGCTTAAAAAAAGATAAGTATAAAGCCTTTCCAAGTCTTCTTGGTTGTACAAGAATTAAGATCAATACAAAAGAAACAAATGAAGTGATTAAGCCATGCAGTCTAGTCTCTTTCTTGTAAGCACAGATCCAACTTTCGCAAAATCCCCTTCGAATGTTAAATTTATATATTCATATAGTATGTTAATTTGATCAACTGCTATTTTTTTGTGTGGCTTGTTACGGCCAAAGGTGATAATATTTGATATAGGTCAGATCGAAATGTAGATGAAAAGAGACGACAAGCATCTTCCTGAGAAATGTCCTGTTTTCAGTGGTCGACTTGCAGATAGATGAATATCTTAAGGAGTTGGAACTATGAACGGTGAAAACAAGCTTGAAGGTCTTGGCAAGATCCTTATATATCAAACTGAAAAAGGTGACACAAAAATAGAGGTTTATTTTCAAGATGAAAATATCTGGATGTCACAGCGGAACATAGCTGAGCTTTATCAAACAACTCCGCAAAATATAACGCTTCACATGAAAAATATTTTTGCCGACGGAGAACTTGATGAAACTTCAACATGTAAGGATTTCTTACAAGTTCAAAAAGAGGGTTCACGCTACGTTGAGCGCGAGATCAAACATTATAACCTCAACATGATACTTGCTATAGGATATCGTGTCAGAAATAATAGAGGCATTCATTTTCGGCGCTGGGCATCAAATGTACTTACCGAATACATGAAAAAAGGATTCGTAATGAATGATGAGCGCCTAAAGAACCCTAAAGAGTTTGGCGCAGATTACTTTGACGAATTGCTGGAGCGTATCCGTGAGATCCGTGCAAGTGAAGCAAGATTCTACCACAAGGTCAAAGAAATTTTTGCCACTTCAATTGATTATGACAGCGACAGCGAACAAGCAGAGCTGTTTTTTAAAACGGTACAAAATAAACTGCACTATGCCACCCACGGACATACAGCTCCTGAACTTATTGCAGAACGCGCAGATGCGGCAAAAGACAACATGGGACTGACTTCTTTCAAAGGTGCAAAGGTAAGAAAGAGTGACGTGATCGTTGCAAAAAATTATCTTAATAAAGAGGAAATGGCCTTTCTTAACCGCATTATCTCAATGTATCTTGATCATGCTGAACTGATGGCGAAAAGACAAATGCCGATGTACATGCGTGACTGGGAGAAAAAGCTTGGGGAATTTTTAGAATTCAATGAAAGAGAAGTGCTGAATAATCCTGGCAGGGTAAGCCGGGAAGTTGCCGATGCGCTTGCCCTTGAAGAGTATCGCAAATTCGATGAGCAGAGAAGAATGATCACTTCAGACTTTGATGAACTGCATGATGAAGTTAA
>Ga0074197_1002818_pt1 | contig 11439 bp, 12 predicted proteins | sample EPASupsiteSAE305_FD_64526 | JGI IMG/M metagenome (GOLD analysis project Ga0074197, IMG submission 64526) | Bioremediated contaminated groundwater microbial communities from EPA Superfund site, New Mexico - SAE3-05 reassembly with SPADES | ecosystem: Environmental > Aquatic > Deep subsurface >...
AAAACCAGCGCCTTGGGGCAGGATCAATTTCTCACCCTGCTGGTGGCCCAGTTGCAGAATCAGGATCCGCTCAACCCTGCCGACGCCACCGAGTTCACCTCCCAATTGGCCCAATACAGCCAATTGGAACAGTTGTTCAATCTCAACGATTCAATGGAACAGCTCGCTGCAGCCCAAAACAATTCCGAACGGCTCTCGGCGCTTACGTTGATCGGCCAGGACGTGGTGGTTGAAAGCTCCGAATTTACGCTCAGCAAGGAGTCGGTGGAAATCGGCTACAAAGTCGACGGCACGGTCACCAACGTTGATTTGCTGATTAAAGACAGCAACGGGAAAACCGTGGCCACGCTTTCGGCCAGCGATCTTTCCAAAGGCAACCATTTCCTTACCTGGGATGGAAAAAACAGCAGTGGAACCGCGCTTGATCCAGGCACCTATTCCATCCAAATCAGCGCCAAAAACGGCACAACCGCAAGCGCAAGCGTTTCCCCTTTGGTGCGCTCAGAGGTAACCGGCATTGACCTGAGCGGCAGTGAGGCAAAAATCGTCACTGCATTGGGCGAATACACGATTTCAGCCATTCACGGCGCTTACGACAGCACGCAAAGCGCCCTGGCCGACAGCGCCAAGTAAAACACACAGCATTCAAAACACCGCGGCACGGACGCCGCACATCCAAGGGGAGCTGCACAAGCTCTACGTCGCGCCACGGGGAATCAAGGGCGCGGCAAGAACATCTCTGACGCAACGGATGGCTCGGGGATAATTGAGAAAAGAAGGTGTTTCGGCTGCCGCCGCATGGAAACGCCATCTTTTCAGAGTACGTCACCACCCAATTATCCAATTCAGACCAACCCCCCAGGAGGTTGTTATGGGCATCCAAAGTGCAATGTTCAGCGGAGTCAGCGGACTCAACACCAATTCCCAGGCCATGAGCGTTATCGGCAACAACCTGGCCAACACCAACACCCTCGGATTCAAAGGGTCGCGCACTATTTTTTCCGATCTTTTGTCCAGCAACGTCTTTGGTTCCGGCGGCAGTTCCCAGGTCGGCCGCGGCGTAGGCCTTTCCATGGTTGACAATATCTTCAGTCAGGGCACCTTTGAAACCACCTCTTCCGACACCGACGTCGCGATTGAGGGCACGGGCTTTTTTGTGCTGAAGGAAGAAGGCAACGACACCGCCTACTACAGTCGGGCCGGCGCCTTTCGCTTTAATGAAGAGGGCTATCTGGTGAATCCTGAAGGATTGCGGGTACAGGGCAAAGCGTTTGATCCGCTCAACAACGCCGAACTGTTGCCTGCCGATCCCACCGACATCCGAGTGGCCAATGTGGGTCTTATCGAAGCCAACCCGACCACTGAGCTGACCTTTACCAGCAACCTGGACGAAAACTCCACTCCCATCAGTGCGGCGGTTACGCTCGACCCGACCGACAAAACGACCTACAACTACTCAGCTTCAGGTCAAATTTTCGATTCTCTTGGGGAATCCCACCTGATAACAGTCTACTGGCGCCTGACGGACGACCTGACCAACACCTGGGAGGCCTCCTACACCGTCGACAACGACGCGACGACGCTCACCGCGATCTTGGATTTCGACTCCACCACCGCAGGCAATCAGGCTATGACCTTCAATTCCATCGGCAAAGCGCCTGACACGACTGGAGACGGCGCGCCTGATCCGTTCACCACATTGATTGGCCCTCTCACCTGGACCAACGGCGCGGATCCCTCCAATATTACCCTGGCGTTCGACTGCACCCAATATGACAGCAACTCCATCGTCATTGGCCGGAACCAAAACGGCTACAGCGCCGGCGAACTGACCAACGTCGCCATCAACGGCGACGGCGTCGTGGTGGCCTCCTACTCCAACGGTCGGCAGATCAACATCTCGCAACTGGTGTTGTCCAAGTTTCAGAATCCAGGCGCGTTGAAACTGGCGGGCGCCAATCGGTATACCGCTCCTGCCGAGGTTGGCACGATCCGCACCGGCCTTCCCGGACCAGAGCTGGGCAAAGTGTTCACCAACTCGCTGGAGCAGTCCAACGTTGACATGGGACAGGAATTTGTCAAAATGATCACCACCCAACGCGGCTTCTCGGCAAATTCGAAAATCATCACCACGGTCGACGAGATGCTGAGCGAATTGATCAATCTCAAGCGCTGATTTTCCCCAAGTCAACATTCCGACACCGGCTGCATGGATCACGCGATCCGTGCAGCCGTTCTCTTGTGCGCCATTTGGCGCAGTTCCATCCTCTCTTTTGTCTCGCCGCTATTTCGTCCACAGGGCTACCCCTGGCATTTTACTTGCAAACTTGCCATTGATTTGGATTTTAGGTACACTCAGTCCATCCGGTTCATCGGGTTCGGCGTTTTCTCCATTCCCCTGCTTGTAAAGGAATACACGCGTGGATATTGCAACCTTAATCGGCATCGTCATTGCCTTCGGCCTGATGGTCTGGGCCATCCTTCTGGGTGGTCCGTTGAGCATCTTTATCGATATCCCCTCGGTGGCCATCGTTTTCGGCGGTTCAATTGGCGTGGCCCTGATCAACTATCCCCTGGCCGACATCATCGGCATGATCTCCATTGTCAAAAAAACCGTGCTGATCAAAGAGCCGGACACCAACAAATTGATTGCGCAGTTGCTTGATTTTGCCGGCAAGGCGCGCAAAGGCGGCATCCTTTCCCTGCAGGACCAAATTGACGCCATTGACGACAAGTTCCTGGTCAAGGCCCTGCAGATGGCGGTGGACGGGCAGGAACCGGCCGAGCTCAAGGCTATTCTCATGACCGACATTGACAACCTCGCGGCCCGGCACAGCTACGGCTCGGAGATCCTCAGCACCATGGGGGCCATTGGTCCGGCCATGGGCATGATCGGCACCCTGATCGGTCTGGTGCAGATGCTGCAAAACATGAGCGACCCAGCCGCCATCGGACCGGCCATGGCCGTTGCCCTGCTCACCACCTTTTACGGCGCAGTCCTGGCCAACATTCTCTTCATTCCCATGGCCGGCAAACTGAAGGCTCGCTCAAGCACCGAGATTTTGCAAAAAACAGTGATTGCCGAAGGCATGGACTCGATCCTTTCCGGCGAAAACCCCCGGGTGATGGAGCAGCGACTGCACACCTACCTGGCCCCGAAGAAACGGGAATCGGTCTTTAAATAAAAACAAGGAGTTGATATGGCAAAACCACCGGATTGCCCACCTCCCGGCCTGCCGATGTGGATGGCCACCTACAGCGACTTGGTGACCCTGCTGCTCACCTTTTTCGTCCTCCTGCTGACCATGGCCAGCATGGACCCGACCAAATTCGTCCAGGCGAAATCTTCGATTGAAGACGCCTTTGGCTGGAGCACCAAATCGGCGCCGGTCCCGTTTTCCATCCCGGTGCTGCCCTCGCCGCCCAAATCAAAATTCACCCCTATTCCCAGACAGTCGCCGATTCAGCATTTCAAACGGATTAAGAGCGACCTGGAAATGACCAAACTCGACGCCATGGTGGAAGCGGTGCAACGGGACAACGATTCCATCATTCTGCGCATTCATGACTCCGTCCTTTTTGAAGCAGGCAAGACCACGCTCGACCCGGCCTCGTATCCGATTCTGCGTAAAGTTGCCGACATTGTCCGGCCGTTGCCCATGACCATGCGGATTGAGGGACATACCGACGCCACCCCGGTGGTCGGGGGCAAAACGTCCAATTGGGATCTTTCAGTGGCGCGGGCGGTGGCGGTGATGAGTTTTTATCACCGGGGCGAACTCTTTGCCCTGGATCGCATGTCCGCCACCGGTTACGGCGAATCGAGGCCGCTCGTTCCCAACACCTCGCCGGAAAACATGGTGCAAAACCGGCGGGTTGATTTCGTTCTCCGCAGCGACCGTCCGGTTGGACAAGACAATAAACCTTCCACGCCCATTCCGTTCTAAACGGCGCCCCCAGAGGATACAATCATGGCGGAAAAAGAAGAGAAAAAAGACGAGCCCAAAAAAGGCGGCAAAAAAAAGCTGATCATTATTATCGCGGCGGCGCTTGTTGTGTTGTTGGCTGCCGGCGGCGGCTATTTTTTCCTTGTCCACAAACCGAAACAGGAAGAAATGAAACGCAAACAGGAAGAGGAGAGCAAGGCGGCGGCGCTGATCAGACCGGTGCCGGAAGAGGCCAAGATCGGCCCCATGGTGGAGATCAAGGAATTTGTCGTCAACATCATCGGCGAGGACACGCCCCACTACGTCAAGGCGTCGCTCTCCCTGGAATTGGACAAGGAAACCACCCTTGAAGAGGTCAACAAACGGATGCCGCAGATCCGGGACGCCATTCTCCTGCTCATCGGCAACAAAACCTTTGAGGAATTGCAGGACATCCAGGGCAAAAATCAGGTCAAGGCCGAGCTGAAAAGCAAGATTAACGCCTTCCTCAAAACCGGCAAGATCAACAACATCTATCTGACCGACTTTGTGGTGCAGTGACCACTGTGGAACCAATTCTCTCCAAGGAAGAAATTGCCGATCTGCTGGCGGCCATCAAGTCGGGCAAGGTTTCGACCGAACTGGTGGAAAACGGCCAGTCCCGCAGCCGGCGCCAGTTGCACTCCACCGAGGTCGATCTCTTCCGCACCTACGAACGAACCCGGGGCAGCGGCGAGATGCGCGTGCCCAACCTCGACATCGTTCTGGACAGCTTTGCCCGCAGATTCACCACCAGCCTGACCAACACCCTGCAACGCAGCTTTGCGGTGGAGCGGGAAGAGATCACCACCACCAATTTCCAGCAGAGTCTGGTCGACTTGAAAAGTCAGGGCGCAGTCGGCATTTACAGCATTTCCCCCCTCAAGCACGGCTGCCTGTTCCATTTCGACACCCTCATGGCCTTCACCCTGTTGGAGATTATGCTCGGCTCTTCCCAGACCAGCGAATCGCTGGCTCTGGACCGCAACCTGACCACCATTGAGATGGCCATCCTGCGGACGGTTATGACTGACATCTGCAACGAATTGCAAAATGCCATGCGGCCGGTGGTGGAGTTGCAAGCCCAACTGGCCAAGGTGGAGAATAATTTCCGGCTGGTCAGCATCGTTGAGCCGGACGTCGAGGTTTTGGTCACCCATTTCAACATCCGGTTGTCAGGCGAACTCTGCGGCCAGATGCGGTTGATCATTCCCTATCTCACCCTTGAACCCTTGCGGGAAAAATTCAAGGCCCTGGTCACCATCACCCAGGCCGCCACCAACACCTGGACTGAAATTTTTGCCCACGAGGTTCTGGAAATGGAAAGTCAGGTCACCGCCCGTTCCGGACTGATCAACATGACCATCCGCAGAATCCTTACGCTGCAGCCCGGCGACATCGTTGACCTGCATTACAATCCCGACCAACCCTTGACCGTCCTGGTCGAGGAGCAACCGCTTTTTCTTGCCATCCCTGGAGAAAGAAACGGCAAAAAGGCCTTTCACGTCACCGGCCGTTACAGCAACAGATTAGGAGGCATCCATGGCAGCGCCTAACGGTATGGACGAGAGATCCAACACCCTCAATCCCGAGGAGACTGCGGAATTGTTAAAGGAACACCAGTCAGACGCGCCCATCCGCACCAGCCAGAGCGGCTTGAACAGGGATTTGGAATTCCTCTTCGACGTGCCGCTGCAGGTTTCGGTGGAGGTCGGCCGGGCCCGGATTCTGCTTAAGGATCTGCTCCAGATGGGCGAAGGCTATGTGGTTGAATTGGAGAAACTGGCGGGAGAACCGCTGGACCTCTACGTCAATTCGCGGCTCATTGCCCGGGGCGAGGCCGTCAAGGTGGGCGACAAGTTCGGCATCAAGCTGACCGAGGTGGTCAGTCAGTCGGACCGGATCGAGAATCTGGGCTGACCATGCGGCTGCTCGCGCTCGCCCTTCTCTTTGCCGCACCCGCCTCAGCCTGGGCCGCCGAACCGCCTTCCCTGGCCGCCGCCGCCCTGCAGACCGGCTGGGCCTTGCTGGTGGTGATTGGCCTGATCCTGACGCTTTACGCCCTGGCCCGCAAACGTCTGCTGCTGGGCAAAATCGGCGGCAAGGCCATTACTGTGGTTGAACTGCGGCCGCTGGCGCCCAAAACAACCCTGGCCTTGGTCGAGGTGCGCGGCAGGGAGTATCTGCTCGGCCTCAGCCCGGCCGGCATTCACCTGCTGGCGGAGGTGTCGGCCAACGCCGCCTCCAACACAGCGGATTTTGCCGCGCTGCTGGCGGAGAGCAAATGAAGCGAACAAACTGCTGGCTGGGATTGGCCTTGCTGCTGGCGCCGGCAACGGCCCTGGCCATTGATCTGCCCACCCTCTCCCTCGGCGTCAAAGCGGCCAACACCCCGGCCGAGGTGTCCACCGCCCTCCAGGTGATCTTCGTTCTCACCATTCTCACCGTGGCGCCGGCCATCCTGTTGATGACCACCGCCTTCACCCGCATCGTGATTGTGCTTGGATTTGTTCGTCAGGCCATGGGCACCCAGAACACCCCGCCCAACCAGGTTTTGCTGGGGCTGGCCCTGTTTCTCACCTTCTTTGTCATGGCCCCAACCCTCAATTCCCTTAACAACCAGGCCCTGCAACCCTACATGCAGGAAAAAATAAGCCAACAGCAAGCCTTGGAACGATCAGTCGAGGTGATGCGCGAATTCATGTTCTCCCAGGTTCAGGAGAGCGAGCTGCAACTGTTCATCGACATCACCAAGGAAGAACAGCCGGCCGATAAAAAAGCGGTGTCGACCACCATCCTTATCCCGGCCTTCATGCTCTCGGAACTCAAGCGCGCCTTCCAGATGGGATTTATGATCTATGTCCCCTTTCTGGTGATCGACATGCTGGTGTCCTCCGTGCTGATGGCCATGGGCATGATGATGCTGCCGCCAATCGTCATCTCCCTGCCCTTCAAGCTGCTGCTCTTTGTCCTGGTCGACGGCTGGCAGCTGGTTGTCGGCTCGTTGATCAAGAGTTTCGGCTGAGCCCCCCTCTTTTCCCGCAAGGAACGCCATGACTCCGGAAGACGTTGTCCACATCGGCAAACAAGCGATCGAAACCGTGCTCCTGACCTCGGCCCCGATGCTGATCGCGGCCCTGGTGATCGGTCTGGTGATCAGCATCTTCCAGGCCGCCACCCAGATCAACGAGCAAACCATGACCTTTATCCCTAAAATTGTGGGTGTTTTTGTCGCCCTGCTGTTCTTTGGCCCCTGGATGATGGAGCTGCTGATCACCTTCACCACCGGCATCATCTCCCAGATCGCCACAGTCGGGCATTAAAGCCCCCCGGCGCCGCGACCATGGACCTGGCCCTTGTTCCCCTGCAGCAGTTCCAGACTTTCCTTCTCTGCCTGGCCCGGGTGATTGCCCTGGTGGCGGTTATTCCCGCCTTTGCCGGCATTCAGATGTCTGGACAGATCAAGATCGGCCTCGCCGTTATGACCAGCCTGCTGCTCTTTCCAGCCATGGCTCCCTATACGCCCAAGGTGATCCTGAGCATGACCGGTCTGGGCTTGTTGATCGTCAACGAAGTGTTGCTGGGCGCAATGATCGGCCTGGTGTCGCAGATGGTTTTCGCGGCAGTGAGCTTTGGCGGCACGGTTATTGGCTACCAGATGGGCTTTGCCGCCGCCAACATCTATGACCCGCAAACCACTCAGCAGTTGTCTCTGATGAGCCAGTTCGTCAACATCCTGACTCTGCTCGCCTTTCTTACCCTGGACGTGCATCACTATTTCTTCCGCGCCATTGTCGAATCCTATGTCCTGCTTCCCCCCGGCCTGCTCGATTTTTCCCATGGGGCCGTGCAGGAACTGATGCGGCTGGCCAGTCAGATGTTTGCCCTCGGCGTCAAATTCAGCGCCCCGGTGCTGGCCCTGCTCCTGCTCGCCAATCTGGTGCTCGGCATCCTGGCCCGCGTCTTTCCGCAGCTCAACGTCTTCATGCTCTCCTTTCCCCTCAACATCGGCATTGCCTTCCTTGTCATGAGCCTGACACTCGGGGCCACCTTCGCCGTTCTGCGTCGCGAATTTGACACTATGGCGGAGAACATCCTGAACCTGCTGCAATTACTCAAATAATCACAGCATCAGCGCTCCCCAGGCCCTTCTGGCCATCCACCGGGCCCGCTGGTTTCAGGTGTGCATTTTGCTAACAACGCCTCGTAAGCCCTCTTCCTAACCCCATTCACTCCCCCACCCTGCTCCTCCCCTCATGGCGAGGCGCGGCACGGAGCAGTACCCCATGGCTGAAGAAAGTTCCTCCGGGGAACGGACCGAATCCCCTTCGTCAAAACGCCGGGCCGATTTTCGCAAAAAAGGCCAGGTGGCCCAAAGCCGGGAAGTGCAGGCGGCCGCGATGTTCACCTTATTGCTGTTGTTCTGGATCTTTTTCGCCCCCATCTTCTGGGAGCAGATCCGGGAGATGACGGCGGCGCTCTGGCGCGACAGCGGCGAATACGCCATCACCACCCTCTCGCTGATGCAACTGGCCTACTATATTGGCGCAGGCCTGGCCATGGCCCTGGCGCCGTTGTTTTTGGTGGTTTTGGTCGTCGGGTTCTTCGCCACCTTTCTTCAGATCGGCTGGCTGTTCACCACCCAACCGTTGATGCCGGACCTGTCCAAGCTCGATCCGATCAAAGGCATGGCCCGTTTTGTCTCCAAGCGTTCGCTGGTTGAGGTGATCAAATCGCTGCTCAAAGTCGGCCTGATCGGCTGGGTCGCCTACAAAACGGTCAAAGGCGAATTTGACCAGGCCCTGTTGCTCCTGCAAATGCCGGTGGAACACACTATCCTCTATCTGGCCAAGACGGCGGCCCTGGTGATGGCCAAGGTGGCGGCGATCATGATTGTGCTCGCCATTCTTGACTACGCCTTTGTCCGTTGGGAGATGGAGGAAAAGATGAAGATGACCAAACAGGAACAGAAGGAGGAAATGAAGGAGACCGAGGGCGATCCGCACATCAAGTCAAAAATCCGTTCCATCCAGCAGCAAATGGCGAGACGGAGGATGATGGCCGCCGTGCCCGAGGCCGACGTGGTGATCACCAACCCCACCCACATCGCGGTGGCCATTCAATATCAAGCCGGCAAGATGGACGCGCCGCTGGTTCTGGCAAAAGGCCAGGAACTGGTGGCGGAAAAGATTCGTGAAATCGCCCGTGAACACGACATCCCCTTGGTTGAGAACCCGCCAGTGGCAAGATTATTGCATTCAAAGGTTGAGGTGGGCCAGTCGATCCCGGAGGAAATGTTCAAGGCCGTGGCGGAGATTCTGGCCTATGTGTATTCGCTGAAAGGTAGGAGATAATGGAAGCAACAGGGGCGCAAACATTGCTGAGCCGGATCAGCCTCAAGGATCTGCTTCAGCGCAGCGACATCATGGCCTCGCTGGGGTTGATCGGCATTCTTATGCTGATGATCGTGCCCCTGCCGGCGATAATCCTCGACCTCTGCCTGTCGCTCAACATCACCATCGCCATCCTGATTCTGATCATCAGCCTGTACACCGAAAAAGCGGTTGAGTTTTCGATCTTTCCTTCCATCCTGCTGGTCACCACCCTTTTCCGGCTGTCGCTCAACGTCGCCTCCACCCGGTTGATTCTGCTTCACGGCAACGAGGGCATGGACGCGGCCGGCTCAGTGATTGAGGCCTTCGGCCAATTCGTGGTCGGCGGCTCCTATGTGGTGGGTCTGGTTATTTTTGTGATCCTGGTGCTCATCAACTTCATCGTCATCACCAAGGGCGCCGGCCGCATCGCCGAAGTGGCCGCCCGTTTCACCCTCGACGCCATGCCGGGCAAGCAGATGGCCATCGACGCTGACCTCAACGCCGGCCTGATCGACGAGGCCACGGCCCGCAAACGCCGCGAGGAGATCGCCAACGAGGCCAATTTCCACGGGGCCATGGACGGCGCCTCGAAATTCGTGCGCGGCGACGCCATTGCCGGCATCCTCATCACCCTAATCAACATTGGCGCCGGGTTTATCATCGGGGTGCTGCAAAAGGACATGGAGATTGGCGACGCCGCCAAGGTGTACACCATTCTCACCGTGGGCGACGGTCTGGTCGGTCAGATTCCAGCCCTGATCATCTCCACCGCCGCCGGCATGCTGGTCACCCGCTCCTCGTCCGGCAAAGACGATTTCGGCGCTGAGCTGAAAACCCAGTTCACCCGCTACGCCAAGGCCCTGTGGGTGGTTTCGGCCATTCTGCTGGGCTTTGCTCTGATTCCCGGCATGCCCTTTATTCCCTTCCTGGTTATTTCTTGCGGGCTGGCCTACGCCGCCTATCGGTTGGATCGGGCCGAGGAGGCCAAGCAACTCGAGGAAACCGTGATCGAACGACCGCAACCGGTGGTCAAACCCGATCAGGATTACGAAAAAATGCTCAATGTCGACCTGATCGAGCTTGAGGTCGGTTACGGTCTGATCCCCTTTGTCGACGCGGCCCAAGACGGCGAACTGCTCGCCCGCATCCAGTCGATCCGCAAGCAGTTTGCCCTGACCACCGGCTTTATCGTGCCGCCGGTGCACATCAAAGACAATCTGCAATTGAACCCCAACCAGTACACAGTCAATCTCAAAGGGGTCAACATCGCCTCCGCCGAGATGATGCCCGGCTACTACATGGCCATGGATCCCGGCCTGGTGACCGAAACCATCAAGGGGCTGCCCACCAAGGAGCCGGCCTTTGATCTGCCCGCAATCTGGATCACCGAGGACAAACGCGAGCGCGCCCAAATCGCCGGCTACACCGTGGTCGACTGCATCACGGTCATGGCCACTCACATCAGCGAGGTGATCAAGAAGCACGCCTATGAGCTGCTCGGCCGTCAGGAGGCCCAGACCCTGATCGACAATCTGGCCAAAAGCTATCCCAAGCTGGTCGAGGAGCTGGTGCCCCATGTGCTCAATCTGGGCAACGTCATGCGGGTGCTGCAGAATCTGCTGCGCGAAGGCGTTTCCATCCGCGATCTACGCTCGATTCTGGAAACCATGGCCGACTACGCCACCGCAACCCAGGACACCGACATCTTGACCGAGTACGTGCGCCACGCCCTGTCCCGCTCGATCTCCGCCGCCCATGTGCAAGCCGACGGCGTGATGCCGGTGATCACCATGGACCGCAAGGTGGAAGAGACCGTCCAGGCCGCGGTGCAGCACCGGGAACGCGGCAGCTATCTGGCCCTGGACCCCAAGACGGCGCAAAAGATCCTCGACAGCATCAACAATCTGATCACCTCACTTGCCGGCGGCCAGCAGCCGGTGTTGCTGGTGCTGCCGCAGATCCGGCCGCACGTCCGTCGCCTGACCGAGCGCTATTTCCCCAATCTGGCAGTGCTGTCGCATAACGAGATCACCTCGCAGATCCGCATTCAATCCATCGGAACGGTGACCATCAATGCAAGTTAAGGTCTTTGAAGCAAA
>Ga0074197_1002820_pt1 | contig 11431 bp, 5 predicted proteins | sample EPASupsiteSAE305_FD_64526 | JGI IMG/M metagenome (GOLD analysis project Ga0074197, IMG submission 64526) | Bioremediated contaminated groundwater microbial communities from EPA Superfund site, New Mexico - SAE3-05 reassembly with SPADES | ecosystem: Environmental > Aquatic > Deep subsurface >...
CCTCGCGAAAATAGAATAACAGAAGCAGGGGCAGGAGAACGACCAGATAGGAAGACAGGAAATTGGGATTGCCGAAAGTGGAAACGGCGCGGGCGCCATAGGGTGAAAGAGCCTTTATCCAGATAAACTCCATGCCGAAGGTCTGAAGCACGCCGTAACAGGCCGCCAGCGCGCCCGCCGCGATGGCGAGATTGGCCAGACCGGTGCGGTTTCCACCTTTATAAAGAGGCCACGCCAACGCAAGCCCTCCCGCCCACAGAAGCGTTCCGTATCCTCCGAAAATCCTGTCCGCAATCCCCTGCGCCGGCACTATGCCCGCGATGTTCCTGTAGGGAAGCCACAGAAGGCCCCACGCCAGCAGGCCCCACATAACCCAGGGCGGCACGGAATAACCCGGCCTGTCGGAAGCCGTCATCTTGCCGACATAGAACACCGCTATCCAGTTGACAAGCAGAAGGGACATGGAACGCAGCCCCTCGTTATAGACCGAAGGCCGGAAAACGGCGGGGCGGGTTAAGTAAGCCACGACAAGGCTGAGGAGACAGGCGGCGGCGAAACCCCAGAGAGGCGCGTCAACCGGCGATGGGCGCACGACGCAGCGCCCTCCGCGAAGGGACGCCAGCGCGGCACGGCAGCAGAGCAGTGAGACAACAATGCCAAGCAGGGCTATCTGTGTGTAATATGGATTACGGGTAAGGTCTGTAAAGAAAATCAGGGGACAGAGGAAAAAAGCGAGTCCCAGAAGAAACGATGATGCCGTGCCGTGGGAAAACTCCGGCTCCGCGCCCGTTTTCATCTGGGCGCGGGCGCCTGCATCACCGGGCGGCCGGCCTTTATGGCGGCCCGGAGGGAGGTTATATTGGCCACGGTATTCTGGTTGCCGGGTTCCAGTTCGTACGCCTTTTCAAAAGCAGCAAGTGATTCCTTGAGGCGCTGTCCCTGCGCGTATATGACGCCAAGGCGGAAATAGGCGTCGCCAGTTTCGTGCTTGTGTCCCGCCTGATGGCAGTAAGGCGCCGCGATGTTTTCCTGCAATTCCTTCACGGCGGCCGCATAATCCCCTTTCAAAAGATATATCTGGGAGCGGGAATAGTAGGTGTATGGCCAGACGGGGTCCAGGTTATGGTACAGATTGAAACGGGCCATCGCCTTGTCCAGATACTCGCCGAACCTGTCCCTGTCGCCCTTGCGCATGTAATAACCGGCCATCTTCATGTAAAGCTCGCCCACCTGATAATGCATCTGCACATAATTGGGGGCAAGGCGGCGGGTGTCTTCGTACGCCTCCATCGCGCGGTCGAAATCGGTCCGGGGCTTGTTGTCCTTGTCGCCCCAGTCGGGATTGTAGGAGGAAATGAGTTCTTCACTGCCCCGGAACAGCCTGTCCTTGAAAACATTGCCCCGGAAATAATAGGCCATGACGAAATTAGGGTTAAGTTCAAGCACGGTCTGATAACGCTTTATGGCATTATCCCAGTCGTTCTGCTTGCTAAGGTAAATGGCCTGATTGTGGTTTACGTCAGCCTTGAAATTGCCCCATAGTATGTGCAATGGATAAATTACGGCCAGAATGGTCAGCACCGCAAGCGATGACCGGCTGAACTGCACAATCCGTATGAAAGCATAGCCCAGCCCCAAGACTAGACAAGCCAGCACGCACCAGGAAACGAACCACTGTATCGTCTCTCCGGCAGCGGCGTAGGGCATTTTGGCGTTGATGACATTGAAATCCGTGATAATGGAAATGGCAAGCCAGATTATCGCGCCCCAGGCCGCAAAACGGAGAACCCAAAGATAAGGCGGGGCGGGAGTCTCGCCCTCGGCGGCATTATCGCCACGCTCCATTGAGTGGACTTCATAAAGGGCGCAGCCGCGGGACAGGTTCACAACCATGCCGGACAGAAGGCCCAGATAGACGCCGGAAGACACGAACCGCATGCTCACGTCGAAAAAGTTATGCAGCAGCATGGCGATGAAGGCCATCATGTAGCCGAGCAGATCATAAGAGACCGGAGGCGCACGACCACCCGTTTTCGCCAGCGGAGCGTTATACGCCTTTATGGCCCGCAGGCCCAGCACGATGGTGAAAACTATAAGCCAGATGTAAAAACCGCCGCCGATGATGCCGTTGTCCATCCACTGCTCGAGATGCTCTTCCTCGGCATGGTCGGTTTCCGTGTTATGCTTGCCTTCTATGTGGAAAATCTGGGGTCGGCGGTAGGCGGGATAGGTTACCTTGAAGCAGCCGACGCCGGTGCCGATGAGAGGCTGTGTCTGGACAATTTCCCAGGAAGCCAGCCAGGTGAATACGCGGAAGCTGACGGACTGCATCCTCTTGTAGGCGTAAAAACCGACCACGCTGAAACAGAGAATGGCGACCGCCGCGCCGGCGGCCAGTATCTGCCTTTTGTATTTCTCTATATACCCGCTGAAGAAGTAGACGGAGTAAATGACGGCGAATATGGCGGCCGAGGCGCCGAGCCCCACCCACGCGCCCTTGGTTTCGGTCATGAATATGTTGAGCAGATTGAAAACCATCAGCAGAAGCAGATGAAAGGAACGGGTTTTGAGGAACTGGGCCAGCACTATATAGAAAGTCAGCAAAAGGTAATCGGCGTAGAAATTAGGGTTGCCGTAGGTGGAGAACACGCGCGTGCCGAAAGCCCCGCGCCAGACAAACGGGTCCACGCCGGGCAGGCCCTTCGAGAAGAAAAACTGGGTGTCTATAACCTGAAGCGTCCCGTACCCTATGACTATCCAGGTGGATATTATGATTATCCTTGTCAGACGCGCGATGGCGGGCTGGTCGAACTCGTTGATGATTACCATGGCCACTGCGGTGTAGACCAGATAGCGGATGAAATCGTCCAGGCTCTGTCCCTTGTAGGGCACATTGATGAACGAGAATATTATGTAGGCGAAATAAAGCAGGAACGGCGCGAAGAAGACAAAGTCCTGCCTGCGGAAAGCGTTGCGCCCCTCGTTCAGAAGCAGGGCCATCCAGGCGGCGATAAGGGTTATGCCGCCCATATGCACGAGGGTTATCTTAACCTGCGCGGAATCGTAAGTGCGGAGATAAAAAGAACAGGAAACAAGGAGGTAGAGCAGCGGCAGCCACCACTGTATGACTTTTCTGCAAAAGTCTACGGCCGGAGAGGTTTGAGGCTGACCCAGATTTTGCGGCAGTTTGCCCATTACCAGATAATAAGGAACAAAATTGATAAGCCGAGAATGGGACTCGAACCCACAACCTATCGCTTACGAAGCGATTGCTCTACCATTGAGCTATCTCGGCGGCAGTAAACCAGCTTTAACTGCGCGGCATATAGTATACAGAATTATATGCCCCGGCGGCAAATCAATACTTTATGCAATATTGAAGCGCAATGTTTCTTGGACGGGTTTCGGCAGCGGTACGGGGATTTCCATTGGACCCGTCGGTTATCGCTTCCTTCGCAGTAACAAGATTAGACACAACGCCGCCGTTAGGCGCCAACACTCCACTACCGGAAGCCCAAGTCCCGTTGACATCAATCTGATTGGAGTTTTTGTCGCGCAACGCATGCCAGTGGCCCTGAAACGCGTCCAGTTGCGTGGCTCCGAAAGTCGGGGTATAGGTGCTGTCTCCATAACCTCGGACGAAGTAACCGCGAAGGTCCGGCACGCTGAAATTCGAGGAAGTCCCGCCGAAAGTGGTGCCTATAACCGCATAGAGATTGGCATAAGTGCCCGTTTTGCTGTAGGAAGTACCATCAGCGGCCAGATATCCCGCCGGGCAGGAAGCGGTAAGATATGTGATGATAGTCCCGATAGGGATGGGGTATCCAGTGGCTCCGCCGGCCACGAGAGCGGCGGCTGTCACGTTGCCGGTAGCAGTAACGCCGCCGGAGGTCGAAAGGCTTCCGCCCGAGACCGCTCCGGTGGCGGACACGCTGGCCCCGGAAATGGCTCCCGTGGCGGACACGCTGGCCCCGGAAATGGCTCCCGTGGCTGAAACGCTTGCCGCGGAAACCTTATTGCTAGCAGACACGTATGTCGCGGACATCGTGCTGGTAACAGTCACATTACCGTCGTTGGAAAGCGTCATCACATCCTGAGATGAAGTCGTCCCCGCGTCGTTAAGGATGCGGAACAGGAGATTCTGTTTCGCGCCGGAACCGCCGGTAAGGCTGACATCCCACTTGCGCCAGTCGGCAAGGCCGCCGGTATTTTCCACTATCATTTCGGCGCCCGGATTGGCGGCGGAGAGATGCAGCGTCTTAAGGGGCGTGGTCGTGCCTATGCCGACTGCGCCGGCGGTGTGGCCGGTATAAGAACCATCTACGCGCATGTACTCAGTTCCGTTCACGAAGAATTGAATAGCCGATTTCGAATCGGTCGTGAGACCGGAACCGCCAAGAATTATGCTGCCGCCATTGGACGCCGATGAAGGGAGTCCGCCCACAAGAGTAAGAGTACCGTCGGACGAGGCCGAAAGCCCGCCCATTATCTGGGTATCGGCAGCGAGAGCAATGCCCTTGGAAGCCGAGGCGTCGTAAACGGAGAGCTTAAAAGCAGGCGACGCCGTACCGATGCCGACCCTGCCTGTGGTGGTGGCTATGGCCAGATCGGCTCCCGCGGGCACATAAATCGAATGCGGACCGGTGCCGTTGAAAATGATACTGGCTGAATTCTGTGTAAGCTGTATGTTGCCGCCCACATCCAGTTTTTCGGTCGGACTGGCTATACCTATGCCCACGCGGGTAGTCCGGGAATTGTCCAGAGCAAGATATGCTGAACCGGCAACCGCGATATTGCTCAACCGGTCTGACATACTGGAGGAGCCCAGGTTACCCACCATCACATTGCCGATGCGGACATGAAGCTGTTCAAGCGGATCGGCCGTACCGACACCCACATAAGACATACCGCCGGAAAATGTTTTGACAGTCAATCCGTTAGTGCTATCAGTCTTGAAAAGCAGAGAACAGACACTAGATCCGACAGGCGCGGAACACTGTATGGAAGCGTCTCCCACGGTAGCCACGCCACCCGACGAATATGTGCCGGATGAACCCATTGTGGAACCGTTCGGGAAAACGATAACCCCGCTTTTAAGGCGAAGATCTCCGTTAACAGTCAATATCGGGTCAGTATTCGTGCCGATGCCGCCAACGTCATTCGTACCCATCGCTATTTTGCCGGTCGCGCTGTTTATGTACAAAGCCGGGCGTTCACTCCCCGTGGATATGACAAGGTCTGATGAAGAATCTATGCTGGCGGAAGGGAAGTAATTGTTAAGGAAGAAATGCGTACCGCCGCTAGAGGTGAAATAGGTTCTGGTGGAACCGTTAACCACGAACTGCATGTTCTTATTCTGATTTGTCTTTATAGCGGCCGCGGGAACCATATCCCCGGCAGGGAAACCGCGGTACAGGAACATCTGCGCGTCCGCGGTGCCGATGCTGCCGTCGCCCGCGCCGCCAATAAGGTAAAGGCGGGAGTCCAGATTGGCCGAGCCTCCTATATTATAAGTGGCGTTACTGGGGAAACCTGCAGGATTGGAGGTGTACCCGAACACGCGCATGGTGTCTGTGCCGATAAAAACGTCGTTCTGGAAAGTGTTGGAGCTTGTAAAAGTGTTGGCGCCGACCTGGGACGCAACCTTCTCGCCCTTGATGGAGAAATCGCCCGTCACGTTAAAGTTGCCGTTAACCGCGGAATTGCCCCATATGGTAGTGGAAGAAAGGCTTACATTAGTACCGTAGCCCGCCACTATATGGGTAACGTTCGCGCCGGAATCCTTGGTAATGGTAAGGCCGCCGTGGGTGGTATCGGTGCCGAAGTCGGCGTTGGCGGCGGTCAGCTTCTGGCTAACCACCATTCCGCCGTAAACGGACATCTTGTTGACCTCGATGGTATTGGTTGGATCGCCCACCACAACAGCGCTGGGGAAGAGCGCGGAAGTCTGGGTCTGGAGAGAAAGCGTGCCGAGGTCCGCCGCGTCAACAGCGCTCCCGGTCACTTTTACGTTGCCGGCGGTTATACCTGTCGGGACGTCTATGGTTCCGGTCAGCGGTATGCTCATGCGGGTGGTGCCGTTAAGATTGAATGCTATGGACGGGGAAACGCTTGTTCCCACACTATCCGCGTTTATCTGGAGGACGCTTGTGTTCATCAAAAGGCTACCACGGGTATAGACTGTGGGATCAACCACTCCGCCAGTGCTGTCCACCTTGGAATACAGCTCCACGGACGCCGTCTGCTGGGAGGAATTCTTGGGCATGACGCGGATTACGCCGCCCAGCGTGGAACCCTTCGGCCTGACAGTAAGCACTTCCTGCGGGAATATGCCGAAATTGCCGGAGGTGTTTGTTATATTGCCGTTGACTTCCAGAACTTCCTGCGGGGAAGCGGAACCGAGGCCCACATAGCCGGTGTCGTTGACTATGCGCATGCGCTCGTTGTCGCGGTTGTAAAGCACGATGTCTCCGCCAAGCGGCGTCGTGGCGGTGTTGGATTTTATGGTGGCCTGCTGCTGCGCCGCGATGGAGCCGATGCTGGAGGTATCTCCGCGGGTGAAGAGAACGTCGTTTACATAAAGGTCGCCGTTCAGCCGGGTGACACCGTACACGTTCAGCTTAAGCTTGGCGAGGTCGGTGGTTATGTAGGAAGGGGAACCCAGCGTCGCCACAGAACCTGACACGGTGGAGAACGCCACGTCGTTGGCGGCGGTTAGGGTATTCGCCGCTATGTCGGAATTGTCCTCAAGACGCTTGCTGACGAAGGCGTAAGGAACGGCCTGAAGAGGCTCGCGCGGGGAGAGGACGGTATCGCCCACCTGAATTTCCAGGGTTTTCTCGTTCGCGTTGTAAAAAACCGAGGGAGGAGGAGTGAGGTTGACGCCGAAAAGTCCCTGAACAACCGTCACCTGCTGTTCCACGTTGCCCGTGCAGGTCTGGCAGGAGCAGACGTTATTCGTGGCCGGCCCCCACAGGCAGACCGTTTCCCCGGCGGAATTGGTCCCGTATACGCGGAAGTACATAAGCACCTTGCCGCTGACAGGAGCGGAGTCCTTTTCCAGACGGCCCTGATAACTTATGTTGCCTGACACGGCGTTTATGACCGCGGCCTCCGCCGCGGCCGGCGCGAACAGCGCCGCCGCCAGAATAAACGGGTGAAGCTTCCTCATGATGTTCTCCATATGACCGGGCTCACTTTATGACGATGAGCTTGCCGGACTTGCTCATCGAGCCGGATGTGATTATGTAAATATATAGACCGCTGGCGATTTTCTGCCCGCCGTCGTTCAGCACGTCCCAGGAAATGGCGTCGTTGTTTGAATCCTTTTCGATGGTGCGGACGCGTTCCCCCGAAACCGTGTAAATTTTGATTGAAGCCGTCTGCGTAAGCTTCGTGAAAGTTATGTTGGTATGGCCTTTTGACGGGCGGTAGGGGTTGGGATAGGCGTAAGCGTTGTCCAGAGTGAGGGCCGCAGGCAGAAGGGAACTCATTACGCCGGAGGTTACGGAATAAACGCCGCCGCTTATGTTGCCGGTGCCAATCTGCCCTATGGAGCCGAAAACGGCGGTATCGTAGCTGGTCATGCGCTGGCCGACATGCATGGCGGGGAACATGCCCAGGATTGAACGGTAAGCGCCCCCGCGCATGTCGGAGGTGGCGGACAGGAACGAAGGCACGCAAAGGCATAGAACTGCCCACGCCGCAAAAATTGTTTTGCGCTTACACATATATTAAATTTACATGTATTCAGCGCGGCCTGTCAACCTCAATTTCCGCGGAAGAGGCCAAGCTGTTCCCTTTTCCGCGGAATATATATATAATCATGAGTATGCACCTTCGGCGAACACTCACCGCGGCTTTCCTGGCGTTATGCGCCGGGGTTTCCCTGTCAAAGGCCGATTCGCCCGGCACAACCGGCGCAAATTTCATTAAAATACCGGTCGCCCCCATACCAACGGCAATGGGCGGCGCGTACACCGCGCTTTACGGCCCGGACAGCGTTCTTTACAACCCCGCCGGCCTCGGCCTAATGAATTATTCCGTCCTTTCGGTGGCGCACAACAGCTACATGGAAGGCATATCGCAGGATTACGCGGCAATGGCGCTGCGGACCAATATGGGCACTTTCGGTCTCACACTGAACACCCTGCGCAGCGGCGATTTCAAGGCTTACGACAACAACGGCGCGGGCATAGGCACAACCAGTTCGTCGCACCAGCTCTGGATTTTTTCATGGGGGCAGATGTGGCCTCATTTCGACAGGGACCGCGGTTATCTGGACAAGATGCTCATCACGCCGGAATGGTCCCGCATGAAAGTGCCGGACGAATACCGCTCCGGCGCGGACAAGATAGCCATAGGCGCCAGCCTCAAGCTGGTGAAGGAGCGGCTTGACGACGCCACCGCCTCCTCCACATCTGGCGATGTCGGCCTGCTATACGTCCCGCACAAGCACACGCACCTGGGCCTGGCGGTCCAGAACATTTTCGGTTCCCAGAAGTTCGACTCCGAAGCATACGCCCTCCCCCGCACCATACGCGCCGGAATAGCCCGGGACTGGGAAACCAAGAGCAAGCTTATCATCATGCTTCTTTCCGTGGATGCCATCAAGGAGTCCGACCGCAGCCTGTATTTCGCGGCCGGCACGGAGGCGAACATCATACAGGCGATACAATTGCGGTTCGGCTACAAGAGCAACGCGGACCTTGGCAACGGCATAAGCGCCGGGATGGGCCTCTCGCTGGACAGGCTGGGCGAAGGGGCTCTCATGCTTAAGGGCGTGCGCGTGGACTACGCCTTCGTCAGCCAGGGCATGGTGGGCACCACGCACCGTATCGGCCTGCAGATGCTGTTCTTCTAAAAAAGTCATGCACGATTTTGAACGCCGTCTGGCGAAACTGTCCCCTAAAATTGAAGCCGCCCTGCTCAAAAGGACGCAGTGCCTCCCCGGCGCGCCCCGCGTCCTGGCGGACGCGATGCGCTACTCCGTGAAAGCCGGCGGCAAACGCCTGCGCCCCGCGCTGGTTCTTCTGACCGCGAAGGCCCTCGGAAGGCAGGAAAAGGCCGCGCTGCCGGCTGCCTGCGCCATAGAGCTTCTTCACACATACTCCCTGATTCACGACGACCTGCCGGCAATGGACAATGACAGCCTGCGCCGCGGCAAGCCCACCAACCACCGGGTTTTCGGCGAGGCCTGCGCCATACTGGCGGGGGACGCGCTTCTCACGCTGGCATTCGAGATACTCGCCGAAAGCGCCGCAACGGCAGGGCCCGAAGCGGCCCTTGAATGCACGGGCATACTGGCCCGCGCTGCCGGAGCCGAAGGAATGGTGGGAGGCCAGACAGCCGATATTTTCGCGGAAGGATTCGGCCTGGATTTCAGGCGCATTGAAGCCGTGAACGCCGCTCTCGGGGAAAAGAGGGAATACTACCTACTCCCCCCCTCCTCCGGCAAGGCCACGGAAGCGAAAACACTTTCCTACATTCACTCCTGCAAGACCGGCGCGCTCCTTCGCGCCGCGGTCGAAATGGGTGCGGCCATAGGCCGCGCCGGAAAAAGCGACAGGAAAGCCCTCGCGGAATTCGGCGCGTGTATGGGCGCCGCCTTCCAGATAACGGACGACATGCTGGACATCACCGCAGACAAGAAGAAGCTGGGTAAAAGCGGGAGCGACCGGGCCAATGGAAAGCTGACCTACGTCTCGGTCTACGGACTGGACAAGGCGCGGGAAGACGCACGGGCGCTCATCAGACGCGCGGCGGACTCGCTCGGGAAAGCGCGGGGTATCGACACAAAAGACGCGCGGGCGCTGCTGGATTTCTCCGATTTCGTTGTGGAAAGGACAAGATAGAGGATTGCGATATGACTCTGCTCTCTAAAATCTCCAACCCCGCGGGACTCCGCCGGCTCAGCCCGGAGCTGCTGCCGCAGATAAGCTCGGAAATAAGGGCCACGATAGTGGACAATATAAGCAAATGCGGCGGACATCTGGGCTCAAGCCTCGGCGCCACCGACATAATAGTCGCGCTCCATTACGTCTACGACACGCCGAAGGACAAGCTGGTTTTCGACACCGGCCACCAGGCCTACGCGCACAAGATACTGACCGGCCGCCTGCCCCGCTTCAGCACCATACGACAGAAGAACGGCCTCTCCGGCTTTCTCAGGCGGGATGAGAGCGAATACGACGCTTTCGGGGCTGGCCACGCCTCGACGGCGCTTTCCGCCGCGCTCGGCATGGCTGCCGCCAGGGACCGCAACGGGGAGGACTACCGCGTCGTGGCCGTGGTTTCCGACGGCTGCATGACAGGCGGCATGGCCCTTGAGGCCCTGCAGAACGCCGCCCAGCTTAAAACCAACATACTGGTCATACTCAACGACAACCAGATGTTCATCTCGCACCGCGTGGGGATGCTGGGGGCGTACCTGACCAAGATACTATCCCGCGTCACCATAAAGAAAGCGGAGAGCCGCTTCGTCAGGTTTCTGGACCGTTTCGACATCTGGGGCAAGGTGGTGCTCAAGATTCTGCGCCGCGCGAAAGTCATAGCGCTGCCCGGCATGCTTTTCGAGGAGCTGGGCTTCTCATATCAGGGCCCCATTGACGGCAACGACACGAAAAAACTGGTGGAAGTGCTTTCCTACCTCAAGGACGCGAAGGGCCCCGTGCTCCTTCACGTAGTTACGCAGAAGGGCAAGGGCTATCCCCCCGCCGAGGCCAAACCCATCGCATACCACGGTCTCGGTATATTCGACAAGGAGACCGGCTGTTCCGAGAAACCGGTCCCCGGAACGCCGATATCATACACAAAGGTTTTTTCAAAAACCCTGCTCCGACTTGCCGAAGAGGACGAGAGGATTGTTGCCATAACGGCGGCCATGCCCGAAGGCACGGGGTTGGACGCTTTCCGCGACAAATCCCCCCGCCGCTATTTCGACGTGGGCATAGCCGAGGAACACGCCGTCACGTTCGCGGCGGGGCTGGCCTGCGGAGGCCTGAAGCCGGTGGTGGCGGTCTATTCCTCTTTCGCACAGAGAGCGTACGACCAGGTTCTGCACGACGTCTGCCTGCAGAAACTGCCGGTGGTGCTTGCTCTTGACCGGGCCGGCGTGGTGGGCGAAGACGGCCCCACCCATCACGGCGTCTTCGACCTCAGCTTTCTGCGCAACATTCCCGGCCTGACAATACTCGCGCCCATGAATGAAAACGAGCTTCAGCACGCGCTCAAGACCGCTTTCGCCCTTAACGGACCGGTAGCGGTGCGCTACCCTCGCGGAGCGGGCTTCGGAGTACCGCTCGACGCCGAACCGTGCGCCCTGCCAATTGGCAAGGGGCAGTGGATAGCCCGCGGGGGACACCTGACGATACTGGCCATAGGCGGCTGCGTTCATCACGCCCTCGCCGCCGCGTGCGAACTTGAGAAGGAA
>Ga0074197_1002825_pt1 | contig 11409 bp, 7 predicted proteins | sample EPASupsiteSAE305_FD_64526 | JGI IMG/M metagenome (GOLD analysis project Ga0074197, IMG submission 64526) | Bioremediated contaminated groundwater microbial communities from EPA Superfund site, New Mexico - SAE3-05 reassembly with SPADES | ecosystem: Environmental > Aquatic > Deep subsurface >...
AGAGCAACGCAATCCTGACCACCGCGATAATGAATGTCTTTTAAAGCTTCCCGACTTACAGGCAGGAATTTGCTTTTATCGTTTGTAGTACCGGATGATTTTGCAAACCATTCAATTTTAGAAGGCCATAAAATGTTCTGTTCTCCCGAACGAATTCTTTCAACATACGGTTTAACATCATCATACGTCTGTACGGGAACTCTTTTTTTGAACTCCTCATAAGAATTGATGCTGTTATAGTCGTACTTTCTTCCCCATTCAGTATGATTGGCTTCTTTTAAAAGCCTTGCAAGTACTTGTTCCTGGATAGATTGTGCGGCTGTATTATATAATGCAAGTTCTTTTAGTCGTGGAATGAAAAATTTACTAATCAGCTTTGTACTGTTCATTATGTATTCGATAATAAGTTCTATATCTTATGCAAAAATAACCTTATTTATTATATTTATACTCTCCCGAATATATTTTTTTACTGTTTTTCTTATTGCTTCTATTTTTTTCTATCTTTACGCTCATATTAGAATTAAAATTTTAGGGTATGAGAATAGGTATATTAACTTCGGGTGGAGATTGTCCGGGAATTAACGCAACAATAAGAGGCGTTTGCAAGACGGCGATGAACTTTTACGGAATGGAAGTGGTTGGTATACATAGTGGCTTCCAGGGTTTGCTGACAAATGATGTGGAATTCTTTACAGAAAAGTCAACGTCGGGTCTGCTAAATCAAGGGGGTACTATTCTGGGAACTTCGAGAGAAAAGCCTTTTAAAAAGAAAGGCGTCTCACCAGATATTGATAAACCTGCAATAATGGCCGAAAATATACAAAAGCTCGGACTTGATTGTGTGGTTTGTATTGGAGGAAACGGCACTCAGAAAACGGCAGCAAAGATGGCTGCTATGGGGTTAAATGTGGTTTCTGTACCAAAGACAATCGACAATGATATCTGGGGCACAGACTTCTCTTTTGGATTCGATTCTGCAGTTAATATTGCTACTGATGCTATCGACAGGCTTCATTCTACTGCCAGCTCTCATAAAAGAGTAATGGTAATTGAAGTAATGGGTCATAAGGCTGGCTGGATTGCTCTTTACTCGGGTATGGCCGGTGGAGGTGATGTAATATTGATACCCGAAATAGATTATAGTATTAAGAACGTTGGCGAAACAATAATGAATCGTCTTAAAAAAGGTAAACCATATTCTATTGTTGTTGTGGCAGAAGGTATTAAAACTGTCGACGGAAAGAAAGCAGCAGAATATATTGCCAGAGAAATAGAACACGAAACTGGAATTGAAACAAGACAAACAGTTTTGGGATATATTCAAAGAGGCGGAGCACCAACACCTTTCGACCGGAATTTGTCTACCCGGATGGGAGGGCATGCAACAGAACTTATTGCCAATGGAGATTTCGGACGAATGATAGCTTTGCAAGGAAATGAAATATCTTCTATACCTTTAAGTGAAGTTGCCGGAAAACTAAAATTAGTAACAGAAGATCAGGATCTGGTTGTTCAGGGTAGGAGAATGGGAATTTGTTTTGGATAAGATAAGAGTGAATATAGAATGCCTTAACCCAAAATAGGATTGTTGGGTATCAATTGTTCAGGTACGCTGATATTTGCTTCTTGCTCTTCTTCTAATGCCATTTCATTGTTTTCAGGCTCGAAAGAATCAGTTATTTCGACCTCAATTTCGCTTGCTTCTGTTTCCAGAGTGGTTTCTGTTTCCAGAGTGGCAATCTCGGAATTCTCATCATTTGCAAGAATATCTTTTTCAGCCATAGCAGCTTCTGCTTTCTTTCTTGCTTCATCAAAGATTTCTTTAAGGAAATTTGGTGTGGTCTGAATCTTTTTCAGTGCCATCTTAGCAGCATTCTGCTGAGATTCTTTTTTCGAATATCCTATTCCTGTCCCTGCAGAAAGACCTTCAATAAGAATTTCTGACTGGAATATAGGGTTCGATTCTTTATCAAGAAATTGTTCTATAAGTTCAAAAGAGGCTATAACTTTGTTCTTCTGAGTCCATTCAATCAGTTTAGATTTGAAATTTACCTCTTTCTTTGCCACTTTATCCAGATCAATAAAGCGCTTAATAATCTTAACTTCTATGAAATACTTACAGACATTATAACCCCGGTCCATATAAATGGCTCCTACCAATGCTTCAAAGGCATTTCCACTCATATAGCTATTGTGTGAAGATGTGCGGGTAGAGTATTTTATCAGCTTGTCGAGGCCAATTTCTACGGCAAGCTTATTAAGAGTTTCCCGTTGAACTATTTTAGAACGTGTGTTCGTTAGAAAACCTTCTTTTTTACCTTCGAATTTCTTGTAAACAATGTCGGCTACAATAGCGTCAAGAATAGCATCTCCTAAAAATTCAAGTCGTTCGTTGTTCAGAGGTCGGCCCTTTTCGGACTTTATAGAAGATGATTTGTGTAGTAAAGCCTGTTCGTAAAGGCTTATGTTGCGAGGGTAAAATCCCAAAATAGAATAAAAACGAGAATAAGACTCTTTATCCTTGCGGAAAAGGAGCCTTATTCTATCTATTTTATTGTTTAACACAATCTTATTCGCTGTATTTTTTAAAGATAACGCACGCATTATGTCCACCAAAACCAAAGGTGTTAGAAAGTGCTACATTAACTTCACGCTTTTGCGCCTTGTTAAAGGTAAAATTCAGGTTATAGTCAATGTTTTCGTCATTGTCTCCATCTTCATGATTGATAGTTGGAGGAACGATTCCATTCTTAATAGCCAAAATACTTGCAATAGCTTCAACAGCACCGGCAGCACCAAGAAGGTGGCCAGTCATAGATTTAGTAGAACTAATATTCAGCTTATAAGCATGTTCGCCAAATACTTCTTTGATTGCTTTTGATTCTGAAATATCACCTACAGGAGTAGATGTTCCGTGAACATTGATATAATCAATTTCTTCGGGTTTCATTTCAGCGTCTTCCAGTGCATTCTTCATTACCAACATAGCTCCTAAACCTTCTGGGTGAGAAGCTGTTAAGTGATATGCGTCAGCAGAAAGACCAGTTCCAACAATTTCAGCGTAAATTTTTGCACCACGTGCTTTGGCGTGTTCCAATTCTTCCAAAACGAGGCATCCGCCACCTTCACCCATAATGAATCCATCGCGGCTTGCACTGAATGGGCGAGAAGCTCTTGTTGCATCATCGTTTCGTGTAGACAAAGCATGCATTGCATTAAAACCGCCTACCCCTGCTTCAGTAATAGCTGCTTCAGATCCGCCGGTTACAATAACATTTGCTTTGTTCAATCGGATATAGTTAAAAGCATCAGCTATGGCATTTGAAGAAGTTGCGCAAGCAGATACAGTTGCAAAATTAGGACCGTGAAAGCCATACATGATGGAAATCTGCCCTGCTGCAATATCCGAAATCATTTTTGGGATAAAGAAAGGATTGAATTTTGGGCCGTTTTCTTTATTGGCAGCATAGTTCTTTACTTCTTCTTCAAAAGTTTGAATACCACCAATTCCAGCACCAAAGATTACACCAATTCTGTTTAAATCTTCTTTCTCAAGATCAAGAGCTGAATCTGTTACAGCTTGTTTAGCTACAGCAACTGCATACTGTGTGTAACGATCCATCTTTCTTGCTTCCTTGCGATCGATGTATTGATTTGCATCAAAGTTCTTTACTTCGCAAGCGAATTTAGTTTTAAACAAAGACGTATCAAAATGAGTAATAGGTCCTGCTCCGCTCACACCATTAACCAAATTTTCCCAAAATTCGGGGATAGTGTTGCCTATAGGAGTAAGAGCACCAAGACCTGTTACTACAACTCTTTTTAATTCCATATTATGAAATCAGAATTAAGCTTTAGCAGTTTCGATGTAAGATACAGCGTCGCCTACAGTTGCAATTTTTTCTGCTTGATCATCAGGGATAGAGATTCCGAATTCTTTTTCGAATTCCATAATAAGTTCTACAGTATCAAGTGAATCTGCACCTAGATCATTTGTGAAGCTTGCTTCTAAAGTAACTTCAGATTCTTCAACGCCTAATTTATCAACGATAATCGCTTTTACTCTTGATTCAATTTCAGACATAACTTTAAGTTTTTTAATTAATAAATTGAATTATTTTTTTAAATTTGCAGCTGCAAAGGAATGAATATTTATTGTTTCGAGCAAATATTTAACCAATAAATTTCATCCGTTTGCACATTTTTCACGATTTTGTGCACAGATTAGCGGTTTTATGAGTATAAAAATAGCAATATTTGGTTCAGGTTCAGGTACGAATGCTGAGAATATTATCCAATATTTTGAATGCAATCCGTCTATTGAGGTTACTCTGGTTTTATCTAATAAGGCTGATGCTTATATATTAGAAAGAGCTAGATTGCATCATATCCCTTCTGCTGTGTTTACTAAAACTGATTTTAATAATGTTGTAGAACTTCTCTCTTTGCTTAAAGAGCATGAAGTTGATTTTATTGTTCTTGCCGGGTTTCTTCTTCAGATTCCTGTAGACTTGATTCACGCGTATCCTAATAAAATTATAAATATTCATCCTGCATTGCTTCCTAATTATGGGGGGAAAGGGATGTATGGCGACCGTGTTCATGAGGCTGTGATTGCATTGGGCGATAAAATCTCAGGCATTACTATACATTATATTGATGAGCATTATGATTCGGGTAGTGTAATCTTTCAGGCTAAGTGTGATGTTTTTCATGAAGATACTCCTCACGATTTAGCTACAAGGATTCATGCCCTGGAATATAAATACTTCCCCAAAGTAATTGAAGAGACTATCTGCAAAGAGTTCAAGTTGTCTTTCGAATAATCTGAAAGCATTATCTCTGCAGAATCAACTGTTGATTTATATCTTTTGGGAAAAACCTTTTATAATTGTCAAACTACGAGAATATTCTTTTCCTTACCTTGCGTGCGCTTTAGTTATCCATTGTGTTAACACTTGCTTATTCGTTATATATTGCTGTTGTGTTTACTTCAAATCGGTTATTTGAGTTAGACTTTATGGTTGGTTGTTTAAGATAAATGCTTAGTGTTTAAATAGTAAAAATGTGATTTTGATTTGTTTTAATTTGTATTATATTTATCTTTTCAATATACATAAAATACTGTTTATTAATGTTTGAATAAAATAATTATATTAGATTGTGCATATAATTATAAATAAAATATCTATAATTATAGATGCGAAAATATATTATGATATATCTTTGTTGTACTTTAATCTGAAAGCTATAGCTTAAACTATGAGAAGTCTAAAATTGTATTTCTATTGTTCATTGATAACCTTTCTCCTATTTATATTAGTGGGCTGTGCTTCATACTCTGATTCGCTTAAAAGCAACTTTCAACTTGCAGGAAAGAATAAGAGCGAATTAAAAAAAGTTATCCATCACTATTCAGTATATAGTGCTGACTCCTTAAAAATAAAAGCCGCCATTTTTTTGATTGAAAATATGGATGCGCATATGTCGTATGTCAGTAAAAGTTAGAATGATTTTCCGGTAGGAGTGATATTGAAATTAGAAAATCGTTAAAGGTAAGAACAAAAGTTTTGAAGTTACTCTCTGCTGGTGCGAGTTTGTTCTTTGTGCATAAATCAGCAAGTAAAGAAGATATAGAATTAAAAACAAATAACCAAATCTAAAAAACAAATCGAAGATGAAAAAAACACAACTGATCTTTCTATTATTTTTTTTATCAGCAATCGTTGCTTACTCTCAATCTGTTATTAAAAATCCAAGGACAGGATTAAGCCTGAATAATAATTCCACGATTACAAAAGTAGAGCTAACTGATACTGCAACAATTTTATCTATTTGCACCAAATATACTCCGGGTTGGTGGATAAATATTCCAAAAGAAACCTATATTCAACCTGTAGGAGGTGAGAAACTTTTTATTAAATATTCTGTGGGAATTTCTTTAAATGACCGATATACTATGCCTGTGTCGGGTGAAGTAAGTTATAAATTGATATTTCCTGCCATAGCTAAAAATACAAGTTATATTGATTATGGCGAAGCCAATGAAGGCGGTAATTGGTTTATTTACGATATAGAGATTAAGTCATCTATGATCAAATCAGGTTTACCAAAGGGATTGAGCGGTAATTGGTTTGATAAATCGACAGGAAACTGGGAATTTGGTTTATATGATAAATATATTGTCTACAAAAATAAGCTTTGGAGTTTCAATTATCCAAAAGTCAAGACGGTCGTAAATTCATTAAACCTCAAGAGTGATGGAGAATCCATAGAATTGTTCTACAAAATCGCTGCACCAAACAATCTATTGCTAGGCTTATCGGCTCAAGATTTAAAAGAATATAGTAATAATGTTGCTCAAACCCAAAAGATAAAACCGGCAGATGATAAACCTTATGAGTTACCTGTTTTCAAGATTGATTCCGCAACTTACAGTGGTTATATTAAGGATTATACTCCACGCGTTGGTGTAAAAACACTTTCTATTTTCATCGACGATATTATTGCCGGAAAACAAAATACATTTTTAATAAATGTCAATGAGAATGGTTTCTTTTCAACTAAACTACCTGTTTATTATCCGCATCTTTGTTGGGTACGTTCGTCAATATATAATGGTTCTGTATTCTTGGAACCGGGGAAAGAGGTTTTTCAACTACTTGGCACAGCCAATCAACTTTTCATGGGTGTATCTGCCAAAATCAACTCAGACATATTTGAATTATCTAAAATAAGAAGTTTTGATTATAGAGATATGCAAAGTAAAATACTCAATATGTCGCCTACCCAATACAAAGCATACTGCGAAAAATATAAAACTAAAGACATGAATGCGTTGGATTCAATCATGAAGACAAATACCATTTCCACCAAAGCCTACCAGATAATGAAAATGGATTTTGAATACGAATCTGCCTCGAATAAAATGTTTTATGATTATTATTGGGAAAGTGCTTACCGCGAAAAAAATAAAATACCACGCACACAAAGAACGTTAACAGTAAAATCAGATTCGTTAACGGCTCAATATTTTGATTTCGTAAACAATGAATCGGTAAATAATCCATTGGCAGTAATATGTTCTGGCTACAATTCATTTATAAACAGACTTAAGTATTTAGATATTTTGCGAATTGGAAATTCATTCTCGATCAATACACAGGGTCTGGGTGCTGAGCTGGAGAAATCGGGATATACCTTTACCGAGTCTGAGAGATTAATGTTAGAGAAGCTAAAAGAGGCGGATTTGATTTCCAACTCGGCAGAGGAAAAAGCCTATAATGAGAAATATAGTAAGCAAATAACAGCATTTTATACTAAATATCAGGAAGATTTTAAAAGCGTATACAAAAATACTCCAAAAGCAGCTAATGCTGTTGTCGATAAATACTTTAAAGACAATAAAATTAAATTGACTGCAGACGAAAAGAAACTATGGAAGATTATAACTAAACATGATAATTCGGAAAAGATTAAGAAAATGCATGAGTTTTATAGTACATCCGGTGATTCAACAAATGCATTCCATATAAAACATACCCCTTTTATAAATGAATTCTTTGCTCAAAAGTCGAATGAAACCCGCAATAAAAATCTGAAAATGTTATTGGGCATACAAGAAGGATTTGCCAGTGACTTGATGTTGGCACAAGATCATTGTCGAAAAATAGTGGAAGAAATATCTCCGGCAGACGATAAAAAAATAAAAACTATCCAACAGCAATTTACTACTCCTTTTATATCCGATTATGTGGCATTATGCAATAATCAGGCAATTGCTAAGCTGGAAGCCAATAAGAAAAAGACAGGTTTTGTAGTAAACGAGACTCCTAAAACTGAGGCTGGTAAGATTTTTGATGGTATTATTAAAAAGTATAAGGGAAAAGTTATTTATGTTGATTTCTGGGCTACTTGGTGTGGTCCATGCCGCGGTGGTATTGAACAAATTAAACCACTTAAAGAAGAACTAGCCGGTAAAGATATTGTGTTTGTGTATATCACCAATCCATCGTCACCACAAAACACATGGTCTAATATGATTCCCGATATTAAGGGCGAACACTACCGCGTTACAACAGATGAATGGAATTTTCTAACTTCTATGTTTAATATTTCAGGTATACCACATTATGTGTTAGTAGGAAAATCTGGTGAAATCATAAATCCCAATTTTGGACATTTCGACAATCAAATGCTAAAACGAGAATTAGAGAAGTATATTAAGAACTAATACAAGCGTATGTGTCGCTTTTATTTAAACAAAAACAATATTAATGAATCAATCATTATGAAGAAAATAATCTTAGTTTCAATCATTCTTGCAGCAACCACTTTTAATGCTTTTTCTCAAACCAAACATGAATCAATCAAGAAGTTATTCGATTTAATGAAAACAGAATCAATGTTTGATAAACTTATGATTCCGTTTCAGAACTTACAAAAGGATAGTGTTTCAAAAGGGGTAACAGGTTCATTAATGAATTCAATTAAACCTATGTTTAAGAAAATTATGGACGAAGATATGGTTGGAATATATGACAGGTATTATACTGAACAGGAAATAAAAGACCTTATCCGTTTTTACAAAACCAAGACAGGACAGAAGCTTATAAATTCAGCACCTGACATTCAAAATGAACTAATGAATATAATTAAAACTAAATACTTGGGAGAGTTTTTGAAAGATCCAATCTTTAAACCCGAAAACATAACAATCAACACTAAACCGAAACACGTGGCTGATTCAGCTTTTATTGCTCAAATGAAAAATGAGTATTTAGATATGGATACTTCAAATATTCAGAATGCCACTGCCGAACAAAAGCTGATTTTCAAAAAAGCAATAGGCAGAATGGATCCTTACGTAAAATATGAAAATAAAACTTTCCATTTTGCGATAACAAAAGGGAGTGAAGTAAATATGTCGGATCGACTGTTTGAACTAATGAAGAAAGTAATACAGAACACTAATTCAATGATAAAAGACTTGAATGTTGCACCCGATAAAAATGATCCGACGGTTATGCGCGGCATTCCGGAGAAAAGCAATTGATTATTAAAGTTGAATTTATTCTGAAGCCTTTTTTAGCGAAAGGATACATTTCGATTTAAAAAATACAAAACTCAAATTCATCTCCACCATCTTCCACTAAAATGCAAAAAAGCCTTTTAAATAAGGGCTTTTAGCTAGTGGGAGATAAAAAAGTTAAACCGTTTATCTGCTACAAAATCCGGTTTATCTGCTACAATAAAGAGTCATCTGCTACTGAAATGAGCGCTATAAAGCATTATTGTAAGTACTGCTGTTAATTCTTGGATGAGGAGTCTTCTGCTTTTTTATAATATGATCAAGGCGAATGTAGTTTGTGGCGATGGGCTTGTTTACCACTTTCCCTTGATTAGTTAACTAATTTTGCAAAGAAATATAAGTAAGCCCTCGGCCGAAGACTCATGGGTTCTCCAATGAAGACCGATGGGTTCGCAGATGAAGGCCCATGGGTTTTCATACGAGGGCTTACTTAGCTAAAAGGGAGAAATCGGGTAGCTTATTAAATAAGATGTCATAGGCTAACTTTCTGAAATTTATTTTATTTCTGCTATAGAACATCATATTAACTATTGGATATTATAATTTAGATTAATTAAATATTGAAAACAAAAATTTAATATAAATATTGCTTGCAATTAAGTTTATAATATTTATGTTTGCATTTAGTATTTTGTTAACCAGACCTTTATTGTGCCATATTATGAAAAAAATAGGGATTGCACTTCTTTCTTTTCATTTGCTCTCTGGTTCTGTTTGCGCTTCGCAATGGATTAGAGTGAATCAAGAAGGTTATTTACCTGATGATGTTAAGGTAGCTGTTTGGCTTACTGATCAATCTGAGTCTGTTGCAGAGTTTCAGATTGTAAGCGGCTTGACTGATAAAGTGATGTGTAACTGCAAGGTCGTTCAACAAAAAGGTGCTCAAGGTCCTTTTTCTAATACTGCTCGTTTGAACTTCTCTGATTTTAAACAATCCGGTTCTTATTATATTAAAGCAGGAACAGTTAAATCTCCTGTTTTTAAAATAGGTAATGATGTCTATTCATCTGCTGTTGAAGTGCCATTAAAGTACATGCGTCAGCAACGTTGTGGGTTTAATCCGTTTTTAAATGATTCTTGCCATAAGTTTGATGGTAGAATTGTTGATCATCCTACTCGTACCGGAGAAAAGATAGATGCTCGTGGCGGATGGCATGATGCTTCTGATTACCTTCAATATGTAACCACTTCGGCAAATGCTATATACCAGATGTTATTTGCTTATAGTCAGTACCCAAAGGCTTTTGCAGATAACTATAGTGCTGACGGATTACCCGGAAGCAACGGAATTCCCGATGTGCTTGATGAAGCAAAATGGGGTTTGGATTGGTTATTAAGGATGAATCCTGATAAAGATACTTTTTTTAATCAGATTGCAGATGATAGAGATCATGCAGGCTTTAAATTACCGACTAATGACGTGGTTGATTATGGTTGGGGAAAAGGAAAAGATCGTCCGGTTTATTTTTGCACAGGACAAAAGCAGGGATTGCTAAAACATAAAAACAGGACAACCGGACTTGCTTCTACTGTTGGTAAATTTGCATCAGCTTTTTCTTTAGGAGCCGATTTACTGGCAAACTTTTATCCTGAATATTCGAAAATCTTAAGAGAAAAGTCAGTTGATGCCTATAATAAGGGCGTAGAGTTTCCGGGCGTATGCCAAACAGCCTGTTGTGTATCTCCATATTTTTATGAAGAAGATAACTGGACTGATGATATGCAGCTTGCTGCAGCTCAGATTTATAAATCTACCGGCGATAAGAAATATCTGAAAGATGCCGTTTTGTATGGTAGAATGGAACCTGTTACACCGTGGATGGGAGCAGATTCCGCACGTCATTATCAGTGGTATCCTTTTGTGAATATCGGACACTATCAACTTGCTTCTCAAGATAATTCAGCCGTAAAGAACGAGTTTATTCGTAACTTAAAAAGTGGTTTGGAACGAGTGCGGGAGCGTGCTAGCGGTGATGTCTTTTTAAATGGTATACCTTTTATATGGTGTTCTAACAATCTTACAGTTGCGCTTATAACTCAATGTAACTTGTATCGCAGATTAACTGGTAATACAGAATTTCTAGAAATGGAAACAGCTATGCGAGATTGGTTGTTTGGCTGTAACCCATGGGGGAAATGTATGATTGTAGGGTTGCCTTTAAATGGTGATTATCCTCTTTATCCGCATTCAGCTTTTTCACAATTGCATCATTATCCTATTGACGGCGGATTGGTTGATGGACCGGTTTATACTTCTATTTTTAAGAATTTGAGAGGTGTTCATTTAGGACAAGAAGATAAATATGCCGCTTTTC
>Ga0074197_1002827_pt1 | contig 11406 bp, 10 predicted proteins | sample EPASupsiteSAE305_FD_64526 | JGI IMG/M metagenome (GOLD analysis project Ga0074197, IMG submission 64526) | Bioremediated contaminated groundwater microbial communities from EPA Superfund site, New Mexico - SAE3-05 reassembly with SPADES | ecosystem: Environmental > Aquatic > Deep subsurface >...
GACATAATCCTTCGCGAGCTCTCCAAAGCGACAGGTAAACCAATAGCAGAACTTGATCCCGGAACCATCAGGCCTCCGGTGAAACCAATTAAACTCGGCCTTCTTGCCGAGGATGAGTAGGAGGTGCGTATGATGGATTTTCCGAAAACAGCTGATGTAGTAATAATTGGCGGAGGAGTAGTCGGAACAGCTACTGCATATTACCTTGCAAAATCAGGAAGAAAGAACGTTGTCCTGATAGAGAAAAACACCGTATGCTCAGGTTCAACGGGCCGCTGCGGAGCCGGTATACGTGCACAGTGGGGACTTGAACTCAACTGCCGTATGGCCCTCGCATGCCTCGACACATTCGAGCAGCTTGATGAAGAGCTTGGACTGCCCACAGGCCTCAACCAGGGCGGATACCTTCTTGTCGCATACAAAGATAAAGAATGGGCACAGTTCAAGAAGAACGTGGAGCTTCAGCACAGCCTCGGGATCAAAACTGAAATATTCACTGATGTTAAAAGAGCACAGGAGATTTGTCCCGGCGTAGCGGTAGACGACGCACTGGGATTCACCTTCTATCAGAGAGACGGACATGCAGACCCGTTCCTGACCACATTCGCCTTTCAGGAAGCGGCAAAGCGCCACGGAGCAAAATTTTACAAATTTACTGAAGTTAAGGGCCTTAAAGTCGAATCCGGAAATATCAAAGCAGTAGAGACGAGCCGCGGCACCATCGAATGCGGACAGGTCATCAACTGCGCAGGCTCATGGGCACAGGACATCGCAAAGATGGCAGGCATCAAGCTACCCAACTGGGCAGAGCGTCACGAGATCCTCATCACAGAGCCCGTAGATCCCGGCGTGTGCCCTCCGATGCTGATGAGCTTCAGCGGCAACTATTACATCCAGCAGCGTCCCCACGGGTCGATCATTGCAGGCGAAAGCCCAGCACATGAACCCCTGCTAGGATACACATCAACAGCTCACTCAGTTGCAAGCATCGCAAAGACTCTGATCAAGATGCTTCCAAGGGCGAAGGACATCCGTGTGGTGCGCCAGTGGGCCGGATATTACGACATGACCCCCGACGCAGCTCCGATCCTTGGTGAGACAGATGTCAAGGGTTTCTGGCACGCAACAGGCTTCTCGGGACACGGTTTCATGCTTGGCCCTGTGGCCGGCCAGATAATGACAGCTCTTCTCAACGGCGACAAACCGCCGATCGACCCAACGATAATGGATTACCGCAGATTCGAACGCGGAGAACGCATAGTAGAACCGAACGTAGTCTAAGAAGGATCAAAAAAAGTCTTATCAGGGCGGGTCGTTTGACCCGTCCTTTTTATTTATTCTGTCCTCAAATTATATATAAATCAGCCTTGTCAATGTTCTATAATTAAAGCTGAGGTGAGCGATCATGGAATTTACCAATATAAAAGGGAACACATGGGTTGCCTGCGGCCCCGTCAACATCGGAGCATACGTGATCAACGGAGAGGCCGTGCTTATTGACAGCGGGAACGACTCTTCGTCGGGCAGGAAGATCCTCAGGCTTGCAGAAGAAAAAAACTGGAAGATAAAACTTATAATAAACACCCATTTTCACGCTGACCATGTTGGCGGCAATGCCTTTATACAAAAGAGGACGGAATGCGGGATCGCAGCTTCTGCCAAGGAAGCCCCCTTCATCGATATGCCGGAGATGGAACCACAGATACTGTGGTCAGGGAGAGCTCCAAAGGCAATATCCAATAAATTCCTTCAGGCTGAACCCTCGAATGTGACCCTTCTGCTGAGGCCCGATACCGCCATCGAGGGATGGGGGCTTTTGATAGTAAATCTTCCGGGGCATGCGCACGGGCAGATCGGGGTTTTGACTCCTGACGATGTCCTCTTTACTGCAGATTCGGTCATATCCGAAAGGATACTCAACAAGTACGGCATCCCCTTCACCGCGGACTACTGCAGTGCCATGGAAACATTTGACATGCTCGATAGCTTCAAAGCGGACTATTTTGTCCCTTCACACGGAGACATATGTGAAGACATCGTTCCTGTCACAGACGCCAACAGAAGATGCCTGAACGCCCTTAGGGATGAGATACTTGAAATATGTTCAGAGCCTTCTACAAGAGATGGAATAGTCGGGAAGCTCGCTCAAAGGCATGGACTTGACATGAATCTGTCTCAGTATGTCCTTATACAGAGCACTGTTGCAGCACTGCTCTCACCTCTTATCGATTCAGGTGAGATTCTCTGTTCTTTCAGCGAAGGGACACTCTCATTAAAAAGCAGGTCTTAAACTCGCCCGATCGGATTTTTATCCTATGGCTTTTTTCCAATATAGGTTTAGAATAGGTGCCGTGTGTATCGGTTAGGAGGCATTTCGTGGACAGGAACCGGTTTTATATGCTGCTCGGCGATCTGGGCATACTATTCGTCGCCTTAATTTGGGGAACAACAAACGTTGTGATAAGAGATGCCCTTGACGGAATCACCCCTCTTTGGTTCTGCGGGCTCCGTTTCGCAATTGCCTGGGCAACGGTCATGATCTTTTTCGGGAAAAAGGCCTTCCTCCTTCCAAAAGATACACGCCTTAAGAGTACGCTCGTAGGGATGGTTTTCATATGCGCCTACCTGTGCGGCGCCATTGGCCTCCTATACACAACGGCAGGCAACCAGTCCTTCATAATTTCAATGTCTGTTGTGCTTGTCCCGCTCTCTGTTTGGATCATTACAAAAAAATTCCCCGGCTGGCATGTAGTGCTGTCGGTACTCTTATGTACGGCCGGTATGGTCGGCCTTATGCTTGACGTGAATCTTTCGGTCAATCTTGGGGACCTGCTCAGCTTTGCTTCATGCGTTTTTGTTACAATATACATACTCCTTGTCCAGAAGTACGTCAAAGGAGCTGACCCGTACGCGCTGACGTGCTGGCAGGCTTTCGGGGGAATGCTTCTCGCTGTAGCTGCCGCTGCAATATTCGAGCCCTTTCCCGCAAATATTCCTCCCAAGGCATGGCTCGCACTGATACACACGGGCACTATAGGCTTCGCACTGACTCTTGTCATACAAACTGTCGCTCAAAAATATACGAATGCCACACATGTGGCCATACTCCTCTCCACTTCAGGAGTCTTCGGCTCTGTCGCCGGGGTGATATTCATCGGCGAACCCATGACCTTCAGGATATTTATGGCCTCAGCCATGATACTTGCCGGTGTAATTACAGTAGAGGCTGTTCCGGCTATAAGAAAAAGATACGATAATATCGAAGCCAAGGGCAGGCAGCTCACCTGATATATTGATGCCAGGCTGAGCCGAGTGCCATGATCGCCGGCCTGATCTTTTCCAGGGGTATCCCGGCAAAAGAGAGATTAGCCGTGTAGCACCCTTCGGACGAACAAAAGAGCTGATCTGCCATTATCCCTTCTGATAAGGCTGATGCCAAAAGGATCCCTTCGTCTGCAACCGTTTTGATCGTAACAGCTGCGCAGAGTGAAGTTTCCAGAAGCCTGCACTCAGCCTTATCCTTAAAAACCTCGTTAAGTGCCCCGAGCATCTCTTTGCTTTTTACCTGATATGTCTTTCTGCTTCTCCTGATATGACGTTCCAGATGACCGTCCCTGATGTACTCGGCTAAAGCAAGCTGCTCTATCTTGCTGGATGTCTGATCATAAAGCGAGCTTTTTATCCTGGCAGTCTCAGCAAGATCATGGGGAACGACCATGTAGGCTATTCGAACGGAAGGAAGAAGAAGTCTGGAAAAGCTGCCAATGTATATCACCCTCTCAGGATAGGCTCCCTGAAGCGAGGGAACTGATCTTGAAAGATAACGAAGCTCGCCGTTATAGTCATCCTCCAGTATGTAAGAATCATTTTCCTCGGCCCAATCGATCAGGTCTTTTCGTCTTTTTGATATCTTTGAGAGGGACATTTGCGGTCTGTTGGATGTAATGTCAGCAAAGAGACCGTACTTTTGCCTGCACAGTTCTTTGCCGGACAATTCACCCGCGTTGCCCACGTACCCGACCTTCCAGCCAAAATCACGAAAAATACGCTCCCCCTGAACATATCCCGGGCGTTCTATAGCCACCGTCCCGACCTTTCCCATCATCCTGCACAGTTCTGTAAGCAGCTGCTGCGTTCCAGACGATATAACTATACGGTCTGCTGATGCCTTTACTTTGCGTGCCTCAAAGCAGTATCTGACCAGGGCATCCCTCAGTTCAGCCTCACCCTGGGGGTCTCCTCCGGAGATTATCTTGTCCTGCATGTTCAGGGCGGCACGTAAATGTTTTCTCCAAACCGGAATGTCAGCCGTCTTTGAATCTATTCCGGTGCTGGTCAGGTCGTAAAGAACTGAATAATTAAGTCTATCCTGCTTAAGAGGCTGACCATCCTTTGACTCCTTGGGCCTTTTAAGTGCGAAATATCCGCTTTTAGGTCTGCTCTCAATAAAACCATCCAACTGAAGGTGGATATAGGCGTTTTCCACAGGAGAACGGCTTATTCCCAGCCCCTCCGACAAGTCACGAATCGATGGAAGCCTGTCTGAAGGCTCTATCATCTGCCTCTCAAGCGATTCAGTCATTCCCTGATAGATCTGCATCCATAGAGGGACATGAGAATCAGGATCAACAACGATAAAATCATATATCATTCAACTTCCCCATATCTGTCATGTTTAAAATAGCAAAATCTGTCCATTGTGAAAATGACAATTGACATTTATAAATATAATACACTTTTTAATATACTACAAGGAGGAATGATCATAATGATCATCAGTGAACAGGTGAAACTTAATAGAGATCTCGCAAAAATGCTCAAGGGCGGAGTGATAATGGACGTGACCACGCCGGATCAGGCGCGTATAGCCGAGGAAGCCGGCGCCTGCGCTGTAATGGCACTTGAAAGGATACCTGCTGATATCAGACAGGCGGGCGGAATATCGAGGATGAGCGACCCCAAGATGATAAAGAACATCCAGGCCGCCGTATCTATACCTGTCATGGCAAAGTGCCGCATAGGCCACTTCGTTGAAGCCCAGATCCTTGAAGCGATCGAGATCGACTACATCGACGAAAGCGAAGTCCTCAGCCCTGCAGATGATATTTACCACATCGACAAGACGATGTTCAAAGTTCCGTTCGTCTGCGGAGCGAGAAATCTCGGAGAGGCTCTTCGCCGCGTAGCCGAGGGAGCAACCATGATAAGGACCAAGGGCGAACCCGGCACCGGTGATGTTATCCAGGCAGTACGCCACCTGAGAGCTATGAATGCAGAGATATCAAGAATCAGGTCGATGAGGAAAGATGAAATATTTGAAGCCGCCAAAGAAATGCAGGTCCCCTATGAACTTCTCCTCTCAGTACATGAGGAGGGCAGGCTTCCTGTCGTCAACTTCGCGGCTGGCGGAGTAGCAACTCCCGCTGATGCATCGCTTATGATGCAGCTTGGCGCTGAGGGCGTGTTCGTCGGGAGCGGGATATTCAAATCAGGTGATCCGAAAAGGCGCGCGGCTGCGATAGTCAAGGCAGTCACAAACTACATGGACCCCAAAGTCCTTGCAGATGTCTCAGAGGATCTTGGCGAGGCGATGGTCGGCATCAACGAAAGTGAGATCGCCGTACTGATGGCAGAACGCGGAAAATAAGGATGAACAGGATCTTCACCGTAGGGGTCGTGGCTGTCCAGGGAGCTTTTGAGGAACACTGTTCAGCTCTTGGTAAGCTTGGGGTATCCGTAAAGGAGATACGGTCTCCCTCAGATCTTTCCCCTAATATCGATGGGCTGATTTTCCCCGGAGGAGAGAGCACTGCTCAGGGAAAACTGCTTCGGGAATCGGGACTTTTCGATATGATCCTGCCAATGATAAAGGGAGGACTCCCTGTTTATGGTACATGCGCCGGGATGGTTCTCCTGGCTAAAAGGATAGAGAACGACGACAGAAAACATTTTGCAGTCATGGATATCACCGTAAAACGGAATGCCTACGGAAGACAGCTGGGAAGTTTCATGACAACAGGCGATTTTGGCGGCATGGGAGACGTCCCGATGTATTTCATAAGGGCCCCCTATATCTCCTCAGTGGGAAAAGATGTTGTGGTACTTTCCTCCGACAATGGTGTGATAACTGCCGCCAGGGAGGCAAACATGCTTGTTACCTCTTTCCATCCCGAGATCACCGATGATCTGACAGTCCATTCCTACTTTCTTTCGATGATACAGTAAAAAATCGTTAGAAAAATCAGGCCGGGCTGCTATAGCCCGGCCTTTGTTCATTTGCTGCCTTCATCCCTGAGATCAGGCCAGAAGCTTCCTTATGTTTTCAAGAGCTGGATTCCTAGCGTAGAGCGGAGTGTCGTCATTAGTCTGATAGGGCGCCTGATTTTCTTCAAAGGTCTTTTCGGGTTCGCTCCTGTAAATTATTCCAAGCGGGTATGGATCTGTCTCCATTGAGAGTCTCATCGCCTCAAGCTTGTCTGAGGCGTCTCTCCCTTCATCGAGCCATTTAGTGCTTTTTAAGAGCCACTGCCAGGTGTTTACCTTGTTGAACGAGACACATGGCTGAAATATGTCTATCAGGGCATAGCCCTTGTGCTTTATCGCCTTTACAATAATGTCCTTTGTCTTCTCTGCATCAGCAGCCGAAGCACGGGCGACAAAAGTTGCGCCGCACGAAAGAGCCAGCAGCAGGGGGTTAAGCGGTTTGCTCGTGACCCCGAAGGGCTGGGTCGAAGTCTTCATTCCTATCGCAGTCGTCGGTGACCCCTGTCCCTTTGTAAGACCGTATATCATGTTGTTGCACACTATATTGGTGATATCCGGATTTCTCCTTATTGCATGCATGAAGTGGTTTCCGCCCTCTCCGTACATGTCGCCGTCTCCTCCTACAGCAATGACAGTAAGGCTTCTGTTGGAGGCTTTTATTCCCGCCGCAAGAGGAAGAGACCTGCCGTGAAGTCCGTTGACGCAGTGGCATTTCAGGTAATGAGGCATCTTGGCAGCCTGTCCTATACCGGACGCTACCACCACCTCCATAGGGTCCAGTCCCAGCTCGCTGAGCGCCATCTTCAGGGACTCAAGTATCTTATAATCCCCGCATCCCGGGCACCATGATATCTCGCCTGTGTAATCGAATGCTGTCTTGATCATTGTCAGCAGTCCCCTTTCCCTATGATCTTACGCTCAGGAGCTTGTCAAGTTCTTCGGCCAGCTCTTCAACGGTGAACTGGAACCCGTTGTATTTAAGTATTGTTTCATCCGCGCCTGTGCCGGTAAGGGAGCGCACCACCCTTGAGAACTGTCCTGTGGCGTTCCCCTCAACAAATATCTTTCTGCATGGTGATGAAATGATCTTCCGGAATTCCTCCGAAAGCGGATAGACCTGCTCGCATGCTACAAGCACCGCGTTTTTACAGCCAATTATCTCCATCGCTTCCTTCAGGGGCTCGAATACCGACCCCCAGCAAACGACCGCGGTGTCATACTTTTCGGGGCCTATAACGATAGGCGGGACGGCTTCTGCGGTTAACGCCTCAAGTTTTTTCAGTCTTTTTTCCACCATGGCCTTCCTCAGTGACCTGTCCTCAGTTATATGAGCGTCTTCGGTATGCTCATGGCTGTCGAAGGAGACAAATCCTTCTCCATATCCCGGAACCCCGAAGGGGGAAACATATTCACCCTTCTTCGGAAAAGCGTATCTTTTGTAACCATTCTCTGTTTTGACAGGATGCAGAGGTGCAGGTATGGATGACGGATCGGGCCTGATAATGTCGTACCCGCTGTCAAGGAGGTATTGGTCAGTCAGTATGATGGACTGCACCTGGTATTTGTGTGCCGTATGGAAGGCCCGGCCTGCGAGCCTGAATGCGCTTTCAACGTTCACAGGCGCATAAAGTGCTTTTGGAAACTCTCCATGCCCCGCATGAAGAGCAAGTTCAAGATCTGCCTGCTCCGTCCTCGTAGCAAGTCCCGTGGCAGGACCCGGTCTTTGGGCAAGGTGGATCACTACCGGCGTCTCGGTTATTCCGGCCAGGCTGATCCCCTCGCACATAAGCACAAATCCGCCGCCTGAAGTTGTGGTCATTGACCTTGCTCCTGCATAGGCGGCTCCTACGACCATATTTATCGCGGATATCTCATCCTCCACCTGCTCAACTACGCTACCCAGCAGTTTTGCGTTTTTCGCAAAATATGAAAAGACACCTGTCCCGGGAGACATCGGATACGCCGTTATGTAATTGCAGCCGGCAGAAGCCGCTCCAAGCGCAACAGCACTGTTTCCGTCGAGGAATATTTCATTTCCGGCCGGTTTATCCGGTGTCGTCAGTACAGCTTTGCCTCCGACGTTGTCCTTTCCGAGCTGATGTCCGGTCCTGAATGCCATTTTGTTTTTCTCTGAGAGATCTGCATCGGAGAAACGCTTTTCGATCAGTTCATCTGCAGCATTCTCTTCCAGCATAAAAATGCCTGCTATGAACCCGGCAACTATCATAGAGGAGAATTTAGGGCTCCCGAGATCGGCAGCCCTTTTCGCAAGGGCAAGGTCTATCATTTTTCTTCCAAGAGAAGATATCTCACCTTCCATTGCAGAGGCGTCGCCTAGGATTTTTGTTTTTTCAGAAATTTTTTCTGTTATGTTGGACCTTAGCTCCGGAGAAAGTGCGAAAAGCCAGTCGATATTGTCCACATAAGCTCTTACCGGTTTAGTAGAAACTCTTATCTGTGTAGAATTATTTCCCCCTCTTACCCTTGACATGTATTCCCGGGTAGAAAATACGTAATAACCGGCTTTTGAGAGCATCTGCCTAGCCAGGTCTTCAGCTGTCTGAAGACCCAGTCCTGCCGCGGCACAAAAAGAAATTGTCACCTCAGACTCAGGCGAATGGATATTGTTCATATTTTTCCCTCCTTGGCTGATGCTTAAAAAACATACAAAAACATCAATGTTTTCTAAAATTGATCTGAATTTTCGCTTTAAATTAGATGATTTTTTGAACGTTTTTAAGAGTATACATTCATAACTTTCAGCCTTCAAGTGACTTATCGGCAAAATAGCTTACATATTTTGACATTAAATATAATAGTTATAAAATATCTATGGTAATAAAAATTATAAAACATGGGGGCGTAACAGATGGAACTTAAGGGAAGCAAAACGGAAAAAAACCTGTGGGAAGCTTTTGCAGGAGAGTCGATGGCACGCAACAAATACACCTATTTTGCATCAGTTGCGAAAAAGGAAGGATATGAGCAAATAGCAGCCATCTTCCTCGAGACAGCCGACAACGAGAAGGAGCATGCAAAGCTTCACTTCAAAGCACTTTCAGGAATAGGCTGCACCGCTGATAACCTTAAGGCTGCAGCTGATGGCGAAAACTACGAGTGGAACGACATGTATCCTCGAATGGCAAGGGAAGCAGAAGAAGAGGGCTTCAGGGAACTTGCTGAGATGTTCGGGAATATAGCCAAAGTCGAAGCCGAACATGAAAAACGTTATAAGGATTTCGCTAAGAACCTTGAAGATGGACACGTATTCCTGAAGGACGGAAAAGTCTTCTGGAAGTGCCGCAACTGCGGAGCGATATTTGAATGCAAAGAAGCTCCCCAAAAATGCCCTGTCTGCGATCACCCGCAGGCACATTTTGAGATCCAGGCCAAAAACTGGTAATATAAAAAAATACTGACGGACTCTTCCCGAAAATAAGAGTCAATAAAGGGAAGGAATGCGAGGGCATATCCTTCCCTTTATCTTTGTAAGAATATCAACAGGGAAAAAGGGTAGCAAAGGGGGAAAAAATACCAATCGTCTCCCAACTAATATTGCATTCTCTGTGAAAATTTTATATAATCCATCCGGCAGCTGCTCAGGATTGATGAGCAGCTCGGCAACAAAATTATGTTCTATGTTTTCGGAGGTGTCAATAAAGTGCGTTCACATGATGAGGATCTGATCAACATAATGGTCCTTGAAGCTGCACAGGCCACAAATGTTCCTGTTGGAGCCGGTTCCGTCTCTGTAATGCTGAGAGAAAATGGAATATGCATCAGCGAGGCAGGGGCAGGAAGAGTATTAAGGTCTTTACGGGAGAGAGGATTACTGACAAAAGTGGGTTTTCAAGGTCACGTTACTACCAATGAGGGGACAAAGAAACTGTCCGCATTGAGAAATGCCAGACATACAGCAGAGACCCTGGAGATACTCCTGAAAAACTCGGGAAACTTAACAGGACATTCAGTGACGGATATCCTTACGGTCAGAAAGGCCATCGAACGAGAGGCAGCATTACATGCAGCCCAAAAAGCTACCCCCGGGGATATTACGAGGCTGGAAAAGATAATTGAGCAGCAATACAGAGAAATGAAAAGAAAGAGCTATTACGCGGACATATCTGCTGAATTCCATCGGGAGATCATAAAGATAGCCCGTGTGCCCCTGCTAAAAATTATGTATGAATTTATCGGGCTTTCGGTCGAATGGCAGAATTTCTTCATAGAGACATTCAGGATCTCCGATACTCCGCTCAATGTACCTCATGAAAAAATCCTGACAGCTATTAAGGAAAGAGATCCAAAACAGGCCGCAGACCTGATGGAGGCCCACCTTACAGACGTCATCGAGAGTGCCGGAAACTTTTCGGCTTTATATAAGAAATAAGATAGGAAGGAAGGGATCAATATGAAAATGACAGGAGCCCGGATAGTTCTTCAAATGCTCAGACTCCACGAGATCAAACACGTTTTTGGTCTTCCTGGAGAGACTACACTTCGTTTTTACAAAGAATGGCTCAAATGTCCGGATATTACCCACATACTGACTCATGATGAACGGTCAGCAGCCTTCATGGCAGAAGCTTACGCAAAAGTAACAGGCAAGGTGGGAGTAAGCGAGGCTCCAAGTCCGGGTGGAGGACATCCTGTTCCGGGAGTGATCGAATCATTTACCGGATCTGTTCCAACGGTTTGTTTTACTTCGGACGTGCCTTACAACAGCGATAAAAGAAACATGCTCTCAGGGTTTGACCAGAACAGACTTTACAGCGCAATAACAAAAGAAAGCATCCTTGCGACAAAGGCAAAGGATCTGCCATTCCTGATACGAAGGGCTTTCAGAGTTGCTGTAAGCGGAAGGCCGGGAGCCGTGCACATGAGGATCCCAATGGATGTATACGAAGAAGAGGCAGAGGTAAACGATCTCTATCCGGATCCCTGCATGGCAAGATGGCCATATCAGCGGCCTGTCGCCGATTTCAGGGAGACAGACAAAGCCATCGCCATGCTGGCTGCTGCGAAACGGCCTGTCATAGTATGCGGGCAGGGCGCCCTTGCGTCTGATGCTGGCGATGAAGTTATTGCCCTGGCAGAAGAGTTCAATATTCCGGTAGGCTGCACGATGACCGGCAAGGGAAC
>Ga0074197_1002830_pt1 | contig 11402 bp, 9 predicted proteins | sample EPASupsiteSAE305_FD_64526 | JGI IMG/M metagenome (GOLD analysis project Ga0074197, IMG submission 64526) | Bioremediated contaminated groundwater microbial communities from EPA Superfund site, New Mexico - SAE3-05 reassembly with SPADES | ecosystem: Environmental > Aquatic > Deep subsurface >...
ACCAGTTCCGGATCGGTGAAGGCCCTCAGGGACAAAACCTGACGCTGGCCAGCGACGGCACCGCCCACCTGCCGGACGGCAGCAGCATGCATCTGGTCGAGGCGGTGCAGGATGTGTCCCCCTTCCTGCCCGGCAAGAGCGGACCGGCGGCCCGCATCGACATCCACCCGGCCCGCGGCGGAGCAACGCTGGACTTGATCGTGTTTGCCAACCACCCGGACGATAACCGGGCCGAGGCGGCCCGCCTGGGACTGCCGGTCATCACCTACCTGGGCGGCAGCGAGCGGTCCTACACCGGCCTGCAGGTCAACAAAGACCCCGGTGTTTGGGTGGTCTGGGCCGGCTGCCTGCTGCTGTGCGTCGCCCTGTACGTCGCCTTCTTCATGCCGCACCAGCGTGTCTGGGTGCGGATCGAGGACCACCAACTGACCATCGCCGGCCACACCACCCGCGGCCAGGAATCGTTCCGCCGCTGGTTCAACGACCTGGCCGACTCGCTTCGCACCAACGCCTCACAGGAGGACAACCAATGACCAGCGGATCACTGTTCAACATCACCACCATCTTTTACATGGCCTCCACCCTGGCCTTTTTCGGCTACCTTGCCAGCCGCAACCAGAAGGTCGGCCTGTCCGGCACCGTGCTGGCCTGGATCGGCTTTGCCATCCAGACCGTGGCCACCGGCCTGCGCTGGAAGGAATCCTACGACCTGGGCATGGGCCACGCCCCGCTCTCCAATCTTTACGAATCGGTGGTCTTCTTTGCCTGGAGCATCGTGCTGGTCTTCGGCATCATCGACGCCAAGTACAAATACCGGGTAATCGGCGCCTTTGTGATGCCCTTTGCCCTGCTGGCCATGACCTGGGGCCAACTCTACCTGCCCACCGACATCAATCCGCTGATGCCGGCCCTGCAGAGCAACTGGCTGACCTACCACGTGCTGACCTGCTTCCTGGGCTATGCCGCCTTTGCCGTGGCCTGCGGGGTCTCGATCATGTACCTGACCAAGGCCAAGAGCGAAGAACAGGGCACCGACGCCGCCGGCGGGCTGCTCTCGATCTTCCCGCCCACCAAGGTGCTGGACGACCTGAACTACAAGGCGATCATGGTCGGCTTTCCGTTGTTGACCTTAGGCATCATCACCGGCGCTGCCTGGGCCAACTACGCCTGGGGCACCTACTGGAGCTGGGACCCCAAAGAGACCTGGTCCTTGATCGTCTGGTTCATCTACGCCGCCTTCCTGCATGCCCGCTTCACCAAGGGCTGGGTGGGTCGCCGTGCAGCCTGGCTGTCGATCATCGGCTTTGCCGCCACCATCTTCTGCTACCTGGGCGTGAACCTGCTGCTGTCCGGTCTGCACAGCTACGGCGGCCTGTAAAAATGATTTTGTTTTCACACGAGAACCAGAAAAGGGAAATGCCATGAAACAGATACTGCTACTTGGTACGTTACTCATCGCCGGCCTTCTGGCCGGCTGCAACAGCGACACGCACAAGCAACTAACCCCCCAGGGCAACGTGGTACAGATTCCGCTGGCCGAGCTGCAGCCGATGCAGGCCAGCTTCTATAAGGTCAGCCTGAACAATGGCGAGGTGCACTTCTTTGCGGTCAAGGGAGCGGACGGCCGCATCAGCACCGCCCTGGATGCCTGCGACGTCTGCTACAAGGAGCGCAAGGGCTATCAGCAGCAAGGCGACGTGATGCTCTGCCGCAACTGCAGCCTGACCTTCCCGATCGACCGGATCGGCCCCAGCTCGGTGGGTGGCTGCAACCCCCACTTCCTGCCGTCGCAGGTCGAGGGTGACCGGCTGGTGATCGCCGTGGAGCAGTTGCAGGGCGGGATACGGTACTTCCCATGAAGTCCTACCATATCGCCCTAAAGAACCTGCTGCGCCGGCCGGCCCGGATGTTCTTCCTGACCGTGGCCCTGGCGGTTGGCCTGGCGGCGGTGGTGGCCCTGGTAACCCTGGCCAACTCCATGACCGCCGACATCGAGCACACCATGGATCAGTTCGGCGCCAACATCCTGATTACGCCCAAGAGCAACGACCTGGCCCTCTCCTACGGCGGCATCAGCTTGGGCAGAGTCGCCTTTGACCAGCGCGAGCTTGACCCCTCGGTGCTGGAGCGGATCCGCACCATCAAAAACCGGCAGAACATCGCGGTGGCAGCCCCCAAGGTGCTGGGAACGGTAACGATCAAGGGTCGGGAACTGCTGCTGGTGGGGGTGGATTTTGCGGCGGAACTGCGACTGAAACCCTGGTGGCGGCTGAACGGCAAGGAGCCCAACGCTGAACAGGATGCCCTGCTGGGCAACGCTGCCGCCCAGGCCCTGGGGGTCAAGCCTGGCGAGCAGCTGCAGGTCGGCAACCGAAGCTTTACGGTAACCGCCATCCTGCAGGATACCGGCTCCCAGGACGACGGCCTGTTGTTCGTACCACTGGCCGCAGCCCAGGTCATCACCGGCAAGCAGGGGCAGATCACCCTGATCGAAGTGGCGGCACTCTGCACCGGCTGCCCGATCGACGAGATGGTGGAGCAGATCAGCGGGGTGTTGCCGGATGCCAAGGTCAGCGCCATCAAGCAGGTGGTGGAAGGCAGACTGCAGACCATCGGCCAGCTCAAGCGTTTTTCGCTGGGCATGGGGGGCGTAATCGCCCTGATTTCACTGGCGCTGGTCTTTGTGACCATGATGGGCAGCGTCAACGAACGCAAGGTGGAGATCGGCATCTTCCGCGCCATCGGCTACCGCACCGGTCATGTGATGGGGATCATCCTGCTGGAGGCCGGACTGGTGGGACTGGCAGCCGGACTGATCGGCTACGGCCTGGGGATCGCTGCGGCGGTTGCCACGCTGCCGTTCATGGCCAGCTCGGAGCACCCCCACCTGCTGGTGCAGTGGCAGGTGGCCCTGCCGGCGGTGCTGTCGGTGGCGTTGGTCAGCCTGCTGGCGGCTTGGTATCCGGCACGCAAGGCGGGCAAGATGGACCCGGCCGATGCCTTGAGGAGTTTGTGATGGCTTGTTTAACGAACGGTGGCGAGAGACGCCTTTAGTGAATAGGAGCGCTTCGTTGCTACGCTTGGCGACATGCAGCGCAGGCGGCGCTGCTGTTTGAGCCCGCAGGGCGAGTTCAGCGACGGCAGCGGAATGAGCCTAGCGCAGCAGAAGCGCGACTTCTGAACGAAAGGCGCCTCGCGACACCGATACAGGGAACAACACGATGATAACCGTAACCAATCTGACAAAAAACTACCCCTCCGGCGAGGGTGCAGTACCGGCACTGCGCGGGATCGATCTAACGGTCGAAACAGGCGAGTTTATCTGCATCATGGGTCAGTCCGGCTCGGGCAAGAGTACCCTGTTGACCATCCTGGGGGGCATGTGCCACCCCAGTAACGGGAGCGTCACCATCGACGGCACGGCCCTCTACGAGCTGAACGACGACGGCCTGGCCGACTTCCGGGCCCGGCACTTCGGCTTTGTGTTCCAGTCCTTCCACCTGGTGCCGTACCTGACCGCCCTGGAAAACGTGATGTTGCCGCTGGCACCGCTGAAGATGACCGCGACCGAAAAACGCACCATGGCGGCAGAGGCACTTACACGCGTTGGCCTGACCGGCAAGGAGGGGCGCCTGCCCAGCAAACTGTCCGGCGGTGAGCAGGAGCGGGTGGCCATCGCCCGGGCGGTGGTCAACCGGCCAACGCTCCTGTTTGCCGATGAACCCACCGGCAACCTGGACAGTGCCACCAGCGACCAGGTGATGGCGCTGTTTGCGGAACTGCACCAGGCCGGACAGACCATCGTGATGGTGACCCACAACCCGGACAACGGACGCTACGCCCAGCGCACCATCCGCCTCAAGGACGGTCTGGTGGTCAGTTAGATGAACAGCAGCAGGAACAGGAGAGGCCCTTGGCCTTGTCAAAGGCCTCCCTGCCCTCTTTGAAGGAGAGCCAGGCAATCAGCAGGGCGCCGAGGGCGTCCAGGCTGGCGATGCCGGTCAGGCGGTAGCCGAGGCTGGCAGCCAACAGCACCAGCGACAGATGCAGGCAGGCCCGTGAGCAGGCCGCATCGGCCAAGATGGCCGGCGAGTTGAGCGCCGTGCCCACCTTGACCTTGTAGTGGATCAACAGCCACATGAAGGAGATCGAGACCAGCGCAATCACGATCCCCCACAGGGTGGTCTCGGGCCGATGCTGCTGATACAGGTTAAGCCCGGCCGTGGTTACCAGGCCAACCGTCAGCAGGTAGAAGGCGCTGCCGGTAATCCGCAAGGCGCGCCGCTCGAACTCGTCGCGGGTCTCGCCGCCGTTGGCCCTGATCCGGCGCAGCATATGCCAGACCCCCACCGCCGAGATCACCTCAATGAAGGAATCGACGCCGAAGCCGAACAGGGCCAGGGTCTCGTCGCTGATACCCATCCAGACCGAGACCAGGCCTTCCAACAGGTTGTAACCGATGGTGAACAGCGCCAACAGGTTGGCGTAGCGGTGCAGTTGTGCCGGTGTATGCTGGTGCATAATGGCAGCTTTCTCCTTAACTGGTTACATGGTACGGTGCTGAAAAATAATGATGAGATAACATCTCAAGCTGCCTGATATCAAGCCTGATTGACGACTGATGGTCAAGTTTTCCTTTACTTTTACTATCGACAAACACTATCGTTACCCATGCTTCGAGCTTTGACCGCCGCCATACTGATCGTCTGCCTGCTGGCCGGAAACATCTGTGCCGGTACGGACCATCCTTCTATCGACCGGCATGACACCGCCGGCTGTTCAGTCGCGGCCGGTTGTGACCTGGATGCCCACCCGTGCAACAGCGACGAGGGCGGTTCCCATGGTGATCACTGCTGCGACACCCATTCACACCTGCAGGCCATTACCGGACAATCATCCGATTATTCCCACCCTCACCACGAAAAACAGTTCACCGCCAGTATTCCCCATCTGATTCCACAGGATTTTTCACGTATTCCGTTCATACCACCGCGCTGCATCTCTTAATGTCCCTGTAGCAACACACAACTCATGCAATAGGTATCAATCAAGGAGTACGACCATGCGCAGTATTCGCCATGCGTCGACCTTCTGCCTGTTTGCGCTTGTCTGCACTGTCCCCGGTCTTGTACTGGGCACAGAAGCGCCGCTTACTGTCAAAATGGCAGTGGAGCGGGCATTGGCAAACAGTCCGGAGTTGTCGGCTGATAAAGAAGAGATCGAAGGGCTGCACAAGGCGGCCGAAAAAATACCGCTACTGGCCAATCCAATACTTGAGTTGGAAGGAAAGAGCGGCGCCATTACCAACAGTCCGGACGAGAAGAGTACCAGCATTGCTATTCTGCAGGAAATCCCGCTTTCGGCAGCCACCAGCAGGCGCAGGGCAGTGGCTCGGGCTGATGCAGCGACCGTTGGCCTGCGGCTTGAAGAGCGGAAACTACGGCTGGCTGATCAGGTCAGGCGCGTCTGGTCTGCCAACGCCATTGAACAGCAACGGCTGGAGCTGCTGGGCACCCAGACCGAGGTTGCGGAACGATTGTTGAAGATCGCCCAGGAGCGGTTCGCAGCCGGCGACCTGCCGGAATTTGAGGTGCAGCTGGCGCAACTTGAACTGCACCGGCAGACACTACGCCAGACCGAACACCAGGCTGCGCTGCTGAGCATACGCCGCCAGCTGGCCACCCTGCTGGGACTGCCGGGAGAGCAGGAGCTGCCGCCATTGGCGCCAGTCAACCTGCCTACACTGATCGCTGATGAACAGGTGCTGACATTGGCTACAGAGCGGCGTCCTGATCTGGCTGCCATGAAGAAAGAAGCCGAGCGGGACGAGGCCAGCCTGTCATTGGCGAAGGCCGAGGCGATCCCCAACCTGACCATAGGCCTGTCCTATAGTAACGAACGTTCGTCCCAGAACGCGTACGACGTACAGGGTGGCCTGCTGGTGGCCGGCAAAGAGCGCACCAATGACCATATCCTGGGCCTTAAGCTCTCAATTCCGCTGCCGCTTTTTTCCCGCAATCAGGCTGAGGTTGCCAAGGCCAGCGGACGGGTCAATGCCAGCCGCCAGCGGGTAGAGGCGATCCGCCGCACGGCAAAAGCCGAGCTGCGCGATCTGCTGGCGCAGCACCGGTTAGCCATAACCGCCCTGGAGCTGCATCGCACCACCCTGGGGCCAGCTGCCCGCGAGAATCTGAAAACACAGGAAGCCGCCTTCACGCTGGGCGAAATTGGCATTCAACCCGTGCTGGATGAGAAACGGCGGCTGTCTGAACAACAGGATGCCGAGCTGAAAGCACTGCAGATGGCCCTGGAAACCGATAGCCGCTTGATTGCAGCAGTGGGCGGCAGATTGACCGACCGAGGAGACACACCATGAAGATACTGAGCGGACTGCTGATGGCAGTACTCTTGATGATTACCGCTGGCTGCAGCAGCCATGATGACGACAACCATGCCTCCGCACAAGGAGATGTTGAGCCCGTGCAGGTCACGGCCTGGAGCGCTAAAACTGAGCTGTTTATGGAATATGAACCACTCCAGCCGGGCAAAAAGGGGAGTTTTCTGATCCACCTAACCCGGATCAGTGACGGCAAACCGGTCACCGAAGGACCGCTTAAGCTGGTGTTGCGTCCGGCGACGGGTCAGCCGGTCAGCGTCACGGTTCCGGCTCCCCAAAGGCCCGGCATCTACCAGGTTGAGCTGACCGCGCCTCCGGCAGGCAGCTACACCCTGGAACTGTTGCCGGAAGGCAACGGCTTTGTGGACCGGATCGAGCTGTCGGGCATACCGGTGGGAACCGTTTCACCAGCCGCACAGCCGGACAAGAAACAAACCGTTCAGTCGAGAGGCCAACAGGCTGGGCATGATGACCACGACGACCATGCTCACACCGCAGATCAGCATGACGGTACGCATGGTGAGACGTCTGCGGTGCAGGGCGATGGCGGTGGCACGATATCCTTCCTGAAAGAGCAGCAGTGGAGTCTGGATACCTTGATCCGTCAGCCGGAGCGGATGCGGTTGGCCGGCAGGATTGCAGCCAGTGGTGAGCTGGTGGCGGCGGCCGATGGTGAAGCCACCGTGGCGGCGCCGCTTGCCGGGGTATTGTCGGTGGCCAAGCCGTTACCCTACCTGGGCAAGCGGGTGGCCAAGGGTGAACTGATCGCCCTGATCGAACCACCCATCCGTCCCGACGGCGGAGCCGGCCAGTTCTCTGCAGCCCATGCCGAGGCCCGCAGCAGGGCTACCCTGGCCCGCCAGGAATATGAGCGCGCACAACGCCTGTTCGAGGCCAAGATCGCCCCCCGCAAGCGGGTGGAAGAGGCGGCCGCCGCCATGGACAGTGCCCGGGCTGCCCTGGCCCCGCTGGAAAGATCAGCGGCGGCACTGGGTGGCGACAGCAAGGGTCGACTGGCGGTACGGGCACCGGTGAGTGGCACGGTGGCGGAGGTCTTTTCCGGCACCGGCCGCGGGATCGAGGCCGGTCAACCGATTGTGCGGATTGTCAACACGTCCACACTCTGGCTGAAGACCAACCTGCCGGCAGTGGATGCCGGCAGGTTGCCCCGTCAGCCCAGCGCCAGCTTTACGGTTGCCGGACAGGAAGGGGAGTTCAAGGCCGGTCGGCTGATTTCGGTGGGTGACATGCTTGACCCGCAGAGTCGTACCCTGCCGGTGATCTTCAGTGTGTCCAACCCGGATGCCCGTCTGAAGGTGGGCATGTTCGCCACGGTGGGGGTCTCCACCGGAACTGGAACGGAAGGGCTGGTACTGCCCGGTGATGCGTTGAGCGAGGACGAAGGGCGTTTCTTTGTGTTTGTGCAGACCTCGGGTGAGCGGTTTAGCCGCCGCGAGGTGCAGATCGGTGTCAAGGATAGCGGTCTGGTGCAGATCATCAAGGGGCTGGAAGACCATGAACGGGTGGTGGTTAAAGGGGCCTACTATCTCAAGCAGGCCGCCACAACAGGTACCAAGGAGGACCCCCATGCCGGACATGCCCACTAGCCCCTCCCTGCTTGATCGTCTGATCCGGCTGGCCCTTGACAACCGGCTGGTGGTGGTGATCTCCATGGCCTTGGTGCTGATAATCGGTAGCTACACCGCCATCAAAATGCCGGTGGACGTACTGCCGGACCTGACCGCCCCCACCGTGACCATCCTGACTGAGGCCAAGGGAATGGCGCCGGAAGAGGTGGAGTCACTGATCACCTATCCGATCGAGAGCAACTTGAACGGCGCCACCGGCGTCAGGCGGGTCCGCTCGGTCTCCATCCCCGGCCTCTCCACGGTCTGGGTGGAATTTACCTGGGGTACCGACATCTACCGGGCCCGTCAGGTGGTCAATGAGAAGCTGCAGTTGGTAACCGCCAGCCTGCCGCCCAAGACCGTGCCGACCCTGGCGCCGATCTCATCCATCATGGGGGAGATCATGTATATCGCCGTGGCCAGTGACCAGCACAGCCTGATGGAGGTGAAGGAACAGGCTGAGTTTGTGGTCAAGAAACGGCTGATGGCAACCACTGGCGTGGCCCAGGTGGTGACGGTGGGTGGTGAAACCAAGCAGTATCAGGTGGAGATCGACCCGCTACGCCTGCAGGCCTTTGGTGTGACCGTCAGTCGGGTGACTGATGCGCTGAAAGCTGGCAACCAGAACTTTGCCGCCGGGGTGGTCAAGCAGCAACAGCACGACTACCTGCTGCGCGGCATGGGCCGGATCCGCTCCAGCGCAGATATCGAGCAGACCGTGGTACAGTCACGAAACGGTCTGCCGGTGCTGGTGCGGGACGTGGCCACGGTCACGGTCGCCCCGGCCTTCCGGGTGGGGGATGCATCGGCCAACGGCAAACCGGCGGTGGTGATTTCACTGCAGAAACATCCCGATGCCAACACCCTGGAGCTGACCAAACGGATCAAGCAGCAGCTGGCTGAAATTCAACGCACACTGCCACAGGGGATGCGGATCGAGAGCGACCTGTTTCAGCAGGCCGACTTCATCACGCGGGCCATTGACAATATCAAACGGGTGCTGCTGGAAGGGGCCCTGCTGGTAATCGTGATCTTGTTCCTGTTTCTGGGCAACCTGCGCACCACCCTGATCTCGCTGGTGGCGATGCCGGTATCGCTGTTATGCGCGATCTTTACCCTGCGGCTGTTTGACAGCTCGATCAACACCATGACTTTAGGTGGCATGGCCATCGCCATCGGTGTGATCGTGGACGATGCCATCATCGATGTGGAGAACGTCTACCGTCGTCTGCAGGAAAACAACGGCCTGCCCGAGGCTCAGCGCCGACCGGCCCGGGAGGTGATCTTCGAGGCCTCCCGCGAGATCCGTTCCTCCATCGTCAACGCCACCCTGATCATCCTGGTGGTGTTCCTGCCGCTGTTCTTCCTGACCGGAGTAGAGGGGCGCCTGCTGCAACCGCTGGGCATCTCCTACATGGTGGCCATTGGTGCCTCGCTGCTGGTAGCGTTGACCGTCACCCCGGCGCTCTGTTCCTATCTGCTGCCCAAGACCCCCTGTATCGCCGAGCATGGCGACAGCCGCACCATGCAGTTGTTGTTGGCCCGCTACCGGCCACTGCTGGAATATCTCTTGCTGCATCCCCGCCGGATCATGGCCGGCGCCGCCGTTACCTTTGCACTGGCGCTGGGGTTGTTGGGCCTGACCGGGCGATCATTCCTGCCGGCCTTTAACGAAGGGGCCCTGACGGTGATGATCGTTACCGGCCCCGGCACCTCGCTGGAGAAATCCTCCGAGATCGCCTCAAAGATAGAGGCGCTGATGTTGACCCACCCGGCGGTAAAAACGACCTCCCGTCGCACCGGACGGGGCGAGCAGGACGAACATGGCAAGTTTCCCAACGCCAGCGAGATCGAGGTCAGCCTTGATCTGGACGGTCGCCGGATGGAGCGAGTGATGGCTGAGCTGCGTCAACTGACGGCGGTGATCCCCGGCGTGACGATCACCTTCGGCCAACCGATCGGCCACCGGATCGACCATATGCTGTCCGGCACCATGGCCAACCTGGCCATCAAGGTCTATGGTCCGGAACTGTCGCAACTCAGACAGACCGCCGAACAGATCAAGGCCGAGATCAGTGACCTGCCCGGCCTGGTAGACCTGTCGGTGGACCAGCAGACCGATATCCCGCAGCTGCGGATCATTCCGAACCGGGCAGAACTGGCCCGCTACGGCCTTTCCATTGCCGACGTGGCGGAAGGGGTTGAGGTGGCCACTGCAGGCCTGGTGGTGTCACGGACGCTGGAAAGGGATCGCGGCTTTGACGTGGTGGCCCGCTTCCCGGCTGCAACACGGCAGGATACGGCTGCCATCGGCCAGATCCTGCTGGATACCCCAGCCGGCGAAAAGGTGCCGCTGGCAGCGGTGGCCGAACTGGTTTCCGCCAAAGGTCCCAACAGCATCAGCCGTGAGAACGTACAGCGCAAGGTGGTGGTGCAGGCCAATGTGGCTGGCCGCGACCTGCGTTCAGTCTACCAGGATGTGCGCAGCCGCATCGACCAGCTCAAGCTGGCGCCGGGCTATTTTGTGGAGTACGGCGGCCAGTTCGAGAGTGAGGCCGAGGCCACCCGCAAGATCGGGCTTTTAAGCCTGGTCTCCATCTGCCTGATCCTGCTGATCCTCTACCTGGAGTTCGGCTCATTCAGGGCTGCCGGGCTGGTGATGGTCAACCTGCCGTTGGCCTTTATCGGCGGCATCGTGGCGGTGGTGCTGACCGACCGGACCATCAGCGTGGCCTCGCTGGTGGGTTTCATCACCCTGTTCGGCATCGCCACCCGTAACGGCATCCTGCTGGTTTCCCACTACCGCTATCTGATGGAGACCGAAGGACTGGCGCTGCGCGAGGCGGTGGTCAAAGGCTCGCTGGAGAGGTTACGGCCGGTTGTGATGACCGCCCTGGCGGCCGGTCTGGCGTTGGTGCCGTTCGCCCTGGCGGCCCACAAACCGGGCAACGAAATACTTTCCCCGTTGGCCGTGGTGATCCTTGGTGGCCTGATCAGTGCCACGGTGCTGAACATGCTGGTGTTGCCGGTACTGTATCTGCGTTACGGGGAGACACCTGCAGGAGCTGCTGACGACTCGTAAACCAGCTGCAGCCGGGGCGTCGAGGCGCCCCGGCTGCGTCAACACAGCAGCCGGTTAAAATCGGGCAACAGGCTGATGGTCAACGGCCCGGTGCCGAAACTATCGCCGTCCAGCTGTACCGCCTTGGCCCCCGTAATGGTCAACGACCCTTGCTGCAGCTGCCAGCCGGCCGGGGCCGGGGTTCGACCGAGCACCAACGGTAACGCGGCCCTAAAAAAACTGCGCCGGGTCGGGAACTGGAACGGCAGTACCGCCAGTTGGGGCGCGAAGATCTCCGCCCCGGGGGCCAGCCGGT
>Ga0074197_1002769_pt1 | contig 11366 bp, 16 predicted proteins | sample EPASupsiteSAE305_FD_64526 | JGI IMG/M metagenome (GOLD analysis project Ga0074197, IMG submission 64526) | Bioremediated contaminated groundwater microbial communities from EPA Superfund site, New Mexico - SAE3-05 reassembly with SPADES | ecosystem: Environmental > Aquatic > Deep subsurface >...
GAAAATAGAAAAGGGCTCACGCTTACGGCTATTAAAATGCTGATCTGCAGGAGAGACAGCAGGAGCAGCAGAGGCAATTTTTTGAGCATCGGCCAAACGAGGCTCAGGGGGGAGAAGGGAGGGACGATCTAAAATAACAGGCTGGCCAGCTTTATCAGGAGGCAAAAAGCCTGAAAGATCATTTGAACCCTGCACAGGTTCGGACGGCGCAGGAGCAACGGCAGAAAGGGCAGGGGAGGGGCTAGAAACGTTTTGAAATGGTTTAGGCGGTGGCGGCATCGGTTGAGCCGTAAAAACCTGTTGATTCGGAAGAGGGGTGGATTGAGCAGGCTTGTTTTTTTCGCTCTTGGCCTTGATAGCAGCCAAAGCGGTTTTGAAGGTGAAACCGGCGAGGCCAAGCAGGACAACGGCGAATACCATCCAGTGAACAATAACGTTTTTCGGCTTGGATACCTCGTCGCTGGTGAAACTGCGGTAAGCATTAAAGACCGCCTGAGACTTGCGAAGCGTTTTGGTAAAGAGGTGTTTCCCCCGGCGATCTTTGACATGGTAGCGAAAGGAACCGGCAATGGACTTAGAGCGTGGTGCAGCCTCATATATAAATTCAGGAAGGGCGATCAGCGAACGGCAAAGGTCTACATGATCTTGACAGCCGAGAATAACGTCAACGCCAAGGTGGCGGTGATACTGGAAGAAGAAAAGTACGTCCTTGTCTTTGAAGTCCCGAGGGAAAAGGCGTTGAGATTCGTCGATCAGGAGAATCACGTTTTTGACTCGCTTTATCTCCATGAGCTTTTCGAAGTTGGCAACGGTAAAGAACTGCTCGACTGTATATTTACCTTCAACGCCCTTGTCAGGGTCGCCAATCAACTGAGGCGAATCAAGGCGCAGGTGCGGAACTTTGAGCCCATCAACGTTTGATATAACAAGAACGTTATCTTTAAGATGAAACTCTTTATAGAAATCATCGAAGGTGAAGAACTTCGACAAATAGTTGACCATGTAAAAAGACTTACCAGAGCCGGGAACGCCGGTAACTATGGAAATCATAAAGCACCTATATTTTAGCGAAAGGAATCATTTTAAGAGTAACACGGAGAGCAAGCGCACCAATAATCACAGAAAAGGCAGCAGGGACTTGAAATATGTCAAGAAGCCAACCCATAAAGCCGCTGAAAGTCATTGAACCGTTGAGCGTTTGTATATCTCCACTCTTTGAAGAGGCGAAGTTAAACACAATCTCTAGTACGTCATACATGATGTTGTTAATAAGAACAGGAACCACAACTATAAAAAGCGTTGACAAGACAGCTTTTATAGCCAACCAGCCTAGAACCTTATCTGCAAAGATACGAGCGGCAAACGTACCGATAAAACCGATTAAAGCGCCCATTGTTTACCCCCTAACCACGATAAAGACAGCGTAGGCATGCGACAGCACCAGGAGAACAGCACCACAACCGGCCAGAACATCAGCCCACCGGGTGAAATCAACCGTTATCTCCTGCCCCCAAAACGTGCCAAAACTAAATAACGCCTGCTGGTCGGTCGTGCTGATCTGGAAAGAGCGGACGATACCGAGCAGGGGGGAATTGTCAAAAAAAGTGTTCATCAGGCCAGTGATGTTTTTTGATTCAGGAGTGTTGATTGTGGCGTCGTAGGTATTAGCAGGGCCAAGGTTTGAAGTAGCAACCTCAGCAGCACCAGCAGCTTCAGCGGCAGCAGCTTCAGCGGCAGCTTGAGCAGCTTGCGCTTGAGCAAGCTCAGCTTGAGCCTGAGAAAGTTGTTGGGCAAGAGTTGCATTTGTCGGGTCGGCGGCCAGGGCATCTTGAAGCTGCTGAACGGTTTGGTTAGCGGCAGATGTGGCAGCCTGTTGAGCAAGCGAGCGGCCAAAGGCTTCCATTAATTCGGGAGTCAAAAGTTGACCTGCAAGTGTACCGCTATCACTGGAACCAGTAACACCGGAGGGAGAAGCATCACCGGAAGCAATAGCGTTTTTGACTTCGCTTTCTATTTCAGGCTTAAGCGTTCCATCGGGATTAGTCATATTAGGAACAGCAGTGGCAGGGGGAACCATACCGCCTGCTGGTGGTTGCCAAGTGGGATTGTCACTAGTAGGAGAGGCCGCTATACGATAAGAAGCACCGTAAAAAGATGTTAAAGGACTATATCGGCCGGGACCCAGCTTAACAGTCTGATAGAAATAGCCAGAATAAAAGTAATTAGTGCCAAGACTTGCATTTGGATAATCATTATATTCATAAACTGACCAGGTGCCAGTTAACCTATAATTCCCAGGTAGGCCAGTTATTGCAGATGGAGCAGTTATAGTGCTGCCAGAAGGGGGAAAATCATCGACGGAGACAGGGATATAATCACCATCAGAAGCCAATGCGTTTTTAAGATTAGGATATTGATCTGGCTTAGACGTTGCGGCCTCATAGAGATTATATAAATCAGTGGCCAGCATACCGCCGACATAATAACCGCCAGCAAGAGCCACACCGCCAACGAGCAAAGGAACAGCAACGCCTGTTGATGCTGTACCAGCAGCAGCGGAAGCAGTACCTACAGCAGGAACAACAGCAGTAGCCGTAGAAGGTAAAATAGTATAAACACCTGCTACTTCTACAGCTGTACCGATTATCTGAGCAGCTTGATGGACTCCAGGAGGAAGTGAAGCTTCGGAATCAACAGGTAAGCACAGGAGAGCAGATAGAAAAAAAAAGACGGTGTAGAAAACTCGCATGGTACACCCCTTGAATAAAGTAGGGGCGGCAGATCGCCGCCCCTGTTTGGTGCAGGAAAAGCTCTAACGATGTGAAAGCAGCCCTTCAACCTTCTTGAAGCCCCAGATACCAGCCAGCACGATAAGTACAGTGCCGCCGATGGCGTAGAAAACAGCGTCAGAACCGGTGATACCGGTCTGGATTGCGGTCTGCTGGGCAGCATCCAGGGCGGCCAGAGCGGACGAAGCGGACAGAGCAACAACAGAAGCGACGGTGAAAACTTTCTTGAACATGGTAATTCTCCTTTTTTTGTATGTAGCCCGAAGGCTTTTTTATCGGCTGGACAGCAGAGATTTCAGGCGCCTAAAACCCCAAACGCCAGCCAATACGACGGCAATGCTGCCGACAGCAAACCAATAAAAATCAAGGTCTAGGGTGATATTCATATTCCCTTACTCCACAACATCCAGACCAGAAAGCCAGCAACGACACCGGTCAGGCCCATGATATAGTTGTAATTTTCTGCTGATATATACGGAACCAGTTCAACAGGCATGGTCTTAGCTCCTGAACAGTCTGAACAGCAAAGTAGGGCCGACCGAGATACAGCCCATCATGAACACCAAGGTAAAGAAGTGATCAAAGACCGGATTTCCGGTTATCGTAAAGACGGGGAAAGTCATTACAGAGCCTTGAACTTAGTGTCTTTGTTCCAGTTAATTCTGAAATCGCCTTCATAGCCGACTTCAACGTCAAGCTGCACAGTCAAAGGCTGACCAAGGGGCGGCAGTGTGGCATCCTTGGAAAAGAACAGTTTCGGCGTCGATTTTGCGCCCGGAATGTGAAGGAGAACCTGTTTGTAGGCATTGCCCTTTTGACTAACTTGGTCCAAAACTTCGAGAACGGTACAGCGTGGAATTGTGAGTGATAAAGCCATGGTTAAACCTCCTTGGTTTTGCGCTCTTTGAGAGCGTTGTAATAGCCGACATTGCGAAGGACACCAGAATCGGCGAGAAAGTGCTTTACACCGTCGAAATACAGGTTTGGGTAACGAGTCTTTAAGACCTTAAGAGTCAAACTAACTGATTCAATAGGGCAACGCCCCTCATCAACGAGGCGGACATACTGTTTAATGACATCACGTTTCATAACAGCTAGACGTTGACGGCCAGCTTCAAGCAAAGCATCAATGCGTTTTTGCTGGTCGTCTGCTAACGTGCTGACCCGGTCCACCTTTTCAATCATCGTGAGAAGCTGAGGCAGACGATCAGAAGGAAGGTGAAGAACTACGTCAACGCTTGATGCTGTTTTTCCGGAAATTTCGTACGAGATCATGGCAGCACCTTAAAAGGGCAGATCAGCGCACAACTGAGGACCGAGAGACGCTTGCAAAATCATCTGGTGGCGTTTGGTCATGCGCTTGATACCGTGTTGGACAGTTGTAGCGACAAAGTTTTGAAAGCCAGTAAAATCAAGATATTCAGCAATAGTTGCTAAAGTAGCACTGTATTGTTTTTGTATATGATTCATCAAATCACCAACCTGTTTTTTTGCGGCGGCGACCGTGAGTTTGAGTTTTTCAGTATGTTGGAGCCAAGCAGACCACCAGGACTTGAGGGAGCAGCGGCTTTTGTTGGAATCATCGAGATTGACGAAGGATAGGAATTTATTGATGATGCCGGTGCCGATCATCCCCGCATCATCACAAGACAAGAAATGTTCAGCGGTTAAATCTGCACGCTCTTTGCGAAGCTGAAGCTCAAAACGAACCCATGACCCGTCAAGCCCCTGCTCTTTGGCTTTATCGTAAACTCTGAACTGGACTCTTGAAGTTGCGGAACCAAAATAGAGAGAGCTGCCGGCATCGGATGATTCTGCACGTAAATTAATTGATTCAACTTTTCTTGCACGTCCGAACGTAGATCGAATATGGCCACCTTTAGCGGCCTCCCAAATTTTATTGAGTGGTAGACTGTCGTCTACCGTGTCAAAAGCTATATCCAAGCGGGTAAATTTGCCGCCTGTAACTTTTACGCAGGCGAAAAGACCTCGCCAATCCTTATGACCGATTGCTTCATACTGTCGGCACCCCTGACCAGTCATTGAAACATGGCAGCCCATGCCATCTGAGCCGTCTGTCAAAATGGTGATATTGCCAAGACGGAAAGACTTTTTATATCCCATCCCGCCATATTCCAATTCGGTGAAGGCTTCTAAATCCAAGTGCATCAAGCGAGCGGCATTTTGGGGACAAGGGTTTTTGAGGGTAAAAGACACCCAATCAAATAAGACCCTGTTTTCACGCGGAATCTGTACCGGGGTTGTAATTTGTGCCCCCATGTTATTACATGGGGGCTTATTCATCGGAGCCACCCAACTGTGACCAAGAAGAGCAGCCAACACAAAGATGCTCACCGTTGACTAGGTGAAAAGTGACAGAACCACAGACCTTGCAATATCCGGAACGGAGGCGACCCATTAGAAAGCATCCTGATGAAGCAAGCCGGATTCATCGATTTTTTTAACAGGTGATTCAAAAAGATTGAAATTAAGGGATGGTTTTAAGGAACGACCAGATACCCACCAATCAAACATTTCTTGGGCTGTATTCTGGAGTGCAGGTTTATCAGTTAAACGGCGTTGCTCGATAAGCTTTGAGAACGAACGAATATAAGCATCTTTATGTTTCGGCCAGCGTTCGAAATCCCTTTCCATTCCAGCTTTGCCCTGCATAGGGCATCCGATACAACCAAGGCGTTTAAATCCCTGATCGTATAAGTCACAGTAAGAAATTTGCTCCTGATGTGTGTATTCCCAAATGTCTTGCTCAGACCAATAAAATAGGGGATGTACAAAACCTTTAGAGGTGCCTTTATAAACAGATTCAACCTGTTTACGTTGCGATCGTTTGAAAGATTCGGAAGCACGAACGCCAGTAAGGACAATACGACCAGAGCCGCCACATTCTTTAAGAACAGAACAGCAATAACGCACCAATCGAGTGGGCGGCATTTTCTTTAGGGGTATAAGCTGCCACATAGAAAGTGCAGGTTTATGAATCGTCGTTTCTGGATGGTGTGTGCGAATGTGTTGTAAAAGTTCGGGAGGGTCTACAGTTGTCCAGTTGTAATGAGAATCAAACTTTACACCGGATTTTATAACGAGGTGACGAAGTACACCGGAATCCTTACCGCCAGAATTAGCAAGGTAGTAACCTTCGTCGGGTTCATGCTGCCGGAGCAAATCAATAGCAGTTTGTTCAAGATCAGTATCACCAAAAAGACTACGGCGAATAATGGAGGCCATTAGAAAGCCTCCTGACGCAAACGAGCAAGCTCAACACGTGAAAGAGGATTCAAGCCAGCAACAGAAAACCAAAAACGGGAAATGTGTGTTTTACCAAGAAGGAAGCTTGACGTTTCCAAATCAGGGAATGACTTGAAATCGCGTACAGCGCAGAGAATTACAGCAGAGGCAAGTTTTGATTCAGAGGTACTCGCAGCATCAGCAGACATAAAAAAAGCCACCTCCGTTGAGATGGCTTCTCTATATCATTGTCTCATAAGATATATTATGTAAAGTTGCTTATGGGTGAATTATGCGAAAGAGAAAAATATTACTAACACTGTCAGATGATGAATACAACAGGCTTGTTGAGATTCAAACATCGTTACAGCCCACCTCTGAGCGGAAAATCACCCTTTCCGACGTTCTGCGTCGAGCTCTGTTTTCTATGCCTCTTCAAGGGGTGTTCTGGTGAGCCGCCAAGATCAAAATCATCGGACCGGCCTTGTAATACGGTCCGGTAGTCTCATCTATGAGACTCTAACCACCTCTCAACCTCTAGAGCGGTATCTCGTTTTTTCCAGTCTTACGGATAAGCAGTACCTTTGCGTTTGTGCTGCACGTGATGCACACCACGCTCTCAAAATAGCTCGTAAATACTTCAATCTTTCTGCTTCATGCTGTGCCATCCGTGAACGTTCTGCTTTAGGTGGTGCCCAATGATAGACTGGGCAACCCTACTTTTTCCTGACCTCTATATTGACCTGCCGGTCGGCTCTGTTTGCCGTTTCAAGCCAGACGGCGAAATCGAGCAAATGACAGAACTGTCCTACCAGCTTAAACACGGCGAGGGTTCTTTCTCTGAGAACGTAAATGTTCGCAATTCTTCGCAAGGTCTGAAGATCGACGGCAACCCCTCGAAGTGGCTCCAAGGTCACAACCTCTTCGGCCGGGATGATTGGCAGATCGTCACCCGCTGGATTTACGACATAGCCAAGCGCCTCAACAACATTGCAATCATCCGCGCCTTTGAACAAGGAAAGTACAGCGTTCGGCGTGTTGACATAACATACAACTTTTCTGTTCCTGACGTTGACTCCTACCTGCTTGCAATCAAGCAATTTGCCCACGGCCGCTACGGATCACCGAACGCCAACAGAGGCTCAACCGTCTATTTCAATCAAAATTCAAAACGCTCCGCCGTCAAATTTTACAACAAAGCTAAAGAAATTAACGCGCACCCCTTCAACCCGCACCGAATCGACAGAGAACAAGAGCAACTATTGAGAAACTACGCCTACGACCTGCTGCGCTGCGAGGTAGTGCTGCGCGGCAAATATCTAGACGACACTTATGGCAAACGCATTGATTGGGAAAACTTCGACTTTTACTCCGCTTGGAAATCACGCATTGACAACATCACCTTCCCGACATCGGTTGAACTGAGGAACGACGACATGAACGATCTAAACGGACGCCAAAAACTAATCTACTCCGCATGGCGCAACGGGGAAAACATCAAGACCATGTATAGCAAGGCCCAATATTACCGCTACCGCGAGTTCTTCTTGCAGTACGGCATTGATATTGCCACCCCTGCCCCCGCTGCCGCTCAGTGCAAAATCATCCCGCTTTTCCGTCCGGTCGAGGCGATAGCCAAACCCATACCGGAAGAAGCCTACAAACTGCGCCTTGTGGCGTAGCAACTCAAACCTAGAAAGGGAAAAATCATGTCAAACGAAAAACCGGTCATCATCGAAGAAATGAAGATTTCTGGCATCTTTGCCAGCTCTAACATCAGCAAAAAAACTGGCTACCAGAACGCCACTATTTTAGCCAACGGGAAAACAATGTTGGTCCGCAACTTCTATCCGACTCCGGATGCAAACCGCATCATTCCCGGGACAGTTGTGACTGTCACGGTTTCCGAAATCGAATGGATTATGTCCGATTTTAACTCTATGAACATCGGCTCTCGAGAATTCAAAATACAGCCCCATGTTGCTGCTGAGGCTGTGAAGAAAGCCGCTTAAATGACCTTCCCGGTATTCACCATAACCGGCAATCCGGTTTTTGATTACTTCTTTACCCTGGTGTTCATGATGGGCTGTATCTCCATCGGCCCTACTCTGCTGTTTAGACTGTTCAGGAGCTAAGACCATGCCCGTTGATCTGGTCCCGTATATATCAGCCGAAAACTATAACTACCTCATGGGCCTAACCGGTGTCGTTGCTGGCTTTCTAGTCTGGATGCTCTGGAGCAAGGGAATATGAACATTACCCTAGACCTTGATTTCTACTGGTTCGCTGTCGGCACTATTGCCGTCGTATTGGCTGGCGTCTGGAGCTTTAGGCGCCTGAAGTCTCTGCTGTCCAGCCGATAAAAAAAGCCTTCGGGCTAATCCAAAAAGGAGAATTACCATGTTTCAAAAACTCTTCGTCGTAGCTTCCGTTGTTGCTCTGTCCGCTTCGTCCGCTCTGGCCGCTATCGATGCCACCACACAAACCGCTATTCAAAGCGGTATCACCGGTGCCGATGCTACGTATTATGCAATCGGCGGTACTGTCCTGATCGTCATGGCCGGTATCTGGGGCTTTAAGCGCGTTAAGTCTCTGCTTGGCAACTAATCACCACCAGCACCACAAAGGGGCGGCGATCTGCCGCCCCTACTCTTTTTAAGGGGTCTTTCATGCTCCGCATAACAAAGCTAGCCTGTTTTTTTGTTCTCCTTCTCTCTTTTGCTTCTCCTGCTTTTGCCTTGCTTCCTGTTCTTGTCGCTACTGCTGCTGAGATAGCTGCACCAGCTATAATTTCAGGCGGGCTGACTTATTTGCTTGGTCCTACTGGCGGCAATATCAAGAGCTATGGTGTCGCTGACAACTATGGAATTAAACGCAACATGCTTGGCAAGGTTGGTCCGGCTGCTGGTGTCCTTGTTGCTGGTGCGTTGGCTTATGGTGCTTTGCGTGATGCTGTTAATGCAAATCCAGGACTATTTCCTAGTCTTAATGGCGCTTTAAATGTTCGTGATCTCCCTGAAGTTGGTGACGTTATATCTGTTCCGTCTGTCGGCAATAGAGTTGTAACTCTTGTACAGGGGCCTTTGACATTACTTCTTCCATCGTCTACTAGTTATTACAGTGCTGGTAGTTGGTATGAAGTGCTTGATGTTTTAGATTCTGAGCATTATTTGCCTAATTATTATGTCCGTTGTCTTAAGCTCTCTACTAACCCGACTGCTCTTTCTCCTACTTTTCCCTCTTATTCTCCGCGCCCTGATTCTGAGTTGCCTTCTATATTAAATGGCCCTGATGGAAATGTTGCGCCGCAGTATCAACCTGAAGTAGATGCTGCAATGCAGGGTAATCCTGACTCTGTTACAGGTCTTCCCCATTCTTCTGTTGCGGCGTCTGGCTCTGCTTACAGTGCTGGACAGGCTGCGGCGGCAGCTTCTAATGCAATGGCTGCACAGCAGTCAATCTATAATGCTAATCCAACTCCTGAGAATTTAGCGAAGCTTGAAGAGCTAAAAGCTGCCGAAGCTGCTGCTTATAAAGCCCAGTCTGACGCTGCTCAAGCTGAAGCTGAACGAGAAGCTGAAGCAGCCGAGAAAGCAGCAGAACAGGAAGCTGCTGACAACGCTACAGCTAATCTTCCGACTAATAGTTACGACTCTTCTTTGGATATGCCTCTTCTCAAGTCTATCCCTGAGCTGCTCACTTCATTTTTTGATAATTCTCCGTTGCTCGGTGTCGTGAGGTCCTTCCAGATCTCCACGGCTGACCAGCAAGCGGTTTTTAATTTTGGCAATTTTTGGGGGCAAGATATTACGGTTGATTTTAGTAGGTGGTCTAGCGTTCTTGCTGGTTGCGGCGCTGTCCTTCTGATTCTCTCCCATGCTTACGCCGTTATGATCGTTGTCAGGGGGTAACGTATGTCCGCTATTATTTCTTTTTTAGGTTCCGCTGTTGCTAAAGTATTTGCTGACAAAATAATAGGTTGGCTCGCTCTTAAGGCTTTGCTATCTGCTCTATTTATTTTAGTTGTACCAATTATACTTAATAACGTTATGTATGATGTAATGCAGATCGTTTTTAATTTCTCTACTTCGAAGTCTGGTGACATTCAATCACTTAACGGTGCTATGTCTTTCAGTGGCTTCATGGGCTGGTTACTAGATGTGTTTCAAGTTCCTGCTGCTTTTTCTGTAATCATTGGCGCTCTGGCTCTCCGTGTTACATTGAAAATGATACCCTTTGTTAAAATATAGGTGATTTATGATTTCCATAGTTACCGGCGTTCCCGGCTCTGGTAAGTCGTTTTATATGGTCAACTATTTGTCAAAGTTCTTCTCCTTCGATGATTTCTATAAAGAGTTTCACTTAAAAGATAATGTACTTGTTATTTCAAACATTGACGGTCTTAAGGTTCCGCACCTGCGCCTTGATTCGCCTCAGTTGATCGGCGACCCTGAAAAGGGTGTCGATGGTAAATATACCGTCGAACAGTTTTTCAACGTTGCCAACTTTGAAAAACTCATGGAGATAAAACGAGTAAAAAACGTCATTCTCCTTATTGACGAAGCACAACGCCTATTTCCTCGGGACTTCAAAGATAAGGACGTTCTTTTCTTCTTCCAGTATCATCGCCACCTCGGCGTCGATGTCATTCTCGGCTGTCAAGATCATATAGATCTTTGCCGCTCGCTGATCGTCCTTCCCGAATTTATCTATGAAGCTGCACCACGTTCTAAATCAATCGCCGGTTCCTTTCGCTACCATGTCAAAGATCGCCGTGGGAAGCATCTCTTTACGAAAACTCTTCGCAAGTCTCAGGCGGTCTTTAATGCTTACCGCAGTTTCACCAGTGATGAAGTTTCTAAGCCCAAGAACGTTATTGTTCACTGGATGGTGTTTGCTGTTGTCCTGCTGGGCCTTGCTGGTCTTACCTTCAAAACTGCTCTGGCTGCTATCAAGTCGAAGAGTGAGACTAAAAAAACTGTTGTTGCTGCACCTACCGGAATGGACCCCTTCGAGGCTGGTTACAGGTCTGTAAATCCATCCGGCAACATTCCTCAGCCCTTTGCTCCGCAAGCGTTTAAAAACGCTTCTAGCGTCCCCGTGGCTGCTTCTGCGCCTGTCCCTGCTACTGAACCAGTTCAAGGTTCAAATGATCTTTCAGGCTTTCTGCCTCCGTTGTCTGCTTCCGCTCCTGTTGTCGTTGATCGCCCTTCTCTGCTTCCTCCTGAGCCGCGCATGGCAGACGCTGTAAAGCATGCCGTTGCTTCGCCTCCTATCTCTGCCGCTGACCAGCATTTCAACAGCCGCAAGAAAGAACCTTTTTCTATTTAT